>ERZ1292637.691-Hain-H14-01um-R3-691-length-17422-cov-5_pt1 | contig 17422 bp, 26 predicted proteins | sample MGYA00564405_ERZ1292637 | MGnify/ENA primary metagenome ERZ1292637 (study PRJEB36523, sample SAMEA6512645) | groundwater metagenome | collected 2019-01-09 | study: AquaDiva: Metagenomics assemblies of 32 groundwater samples | reverse complement strand
CTCTTCGCCGGTGTGGGGATCGGTGGTTCTTGAGTCGGTTTTCGAGGGTTGCTGCCCCTTGGTGTGGGACAACATGCCGCCTCTCGTCGAGGCGGCGAAGAAGCACCACGTCCTGCTCGATGCTGACAAGTTCGACCGCGCGCATCTCCTCGGCGTGCTCGACGTGCTCCAGCACGACGTCGAGTTTCGGACTCGGGTCGTTGCCGACTACCGCGAGGCGTTGGAGGATCGATCGGCGGCGACGTTCCTCCGGCACTGGGCCGACCTGACGAAGGCGCTGGGCTACCAATGACGGACGGCGCGCCCATCACGAAGGAACCCATCCGCCTCGACCTGTTCATCGGCGGCGACATGGGCATGTGGCTGGTCGAGGAGACCCTCCTCTGCTACCACCGCGAAGTCGACTCGACGGCGCACCTCGGTCTCGGACACCTTCGCTTCAACGTCATCGGCGTGACGGACCCCGACATTCTCGCCCGGCTTGAGCAGCATCCGCGTGGCCGGGATCACTTTCCCACTACGCAACGCGACGTGAACGCGTGGGCCGCTTGGTGCAAGACAAAACCGCCGGGCGATTGGCCTCGGCCGGCGGACATCGCCCTGCTGGTCCACTGCCCGACCCTCGTCAAGGCAGAGACGATCAAGCACTACCGCCGCGTCTACAACCTGCACCCGGGCTTGCTCCCGCTCGGTCGCGGCATGTTTCCAGTTCCGTGGGCGATCATCGACAAGCACAGCGCCGGTGCGACCCTGCACGTCATCGACAGCGAAAGGGTCGACGCCGGACCGATCGTCGAGCGGCACGTCGTGATTCCGGGATACGACGACACGGCGGAATCGGTCCACGCGCGCGTCCGCGATGGAGAGCGGCGAATCCTTCGCGCGTTCATCGACAACCTGCGGGATCGCGGCGAGTTGCCGCGAGAGGAGCCGATCGACCCGATCGACCTCGGCCGCAACCGCAAGCGCGCTGACTTCGACGCGCGCCGATTCGTATCCGTCGATGAGCTGGAAAGCCTGCGCGCGACCGACCTCCTCCGTCTGGCGCGGGCCTACACCTTCACCGGCTACCCCGGCCTCCGCGTGGGGCCGTTCGAGCTGACGCTGAAGCGGGTGCCGTGATGACGCTGAAGTGTGTGTTCCTTCTCGCCGTATTCCTTGCCGCCTGCGAGGGGCGCATCGAGTGCTGGTACGCCACCGACGGTACGCTCCGCGACGGTCGCGGCCTGCCGTACCCGCTGCTCGTCGCCGAGTGCAGCACGACGCATCGATGCACCAGCGGCATCACCTTCGCCGACACCCACAACCTCACGGAGTACGTCTACGTCAACAGCCTCCGCCTCTGCGCTGCGCAGAAGATGCCGGTGCGCCGGCGGTGGGTCGATGGCAAGTGGATCGACGAGGCGCAGGTCGATCAACTGGATGGAGGTGAAAGGTGAAGATAGCGATTGAATTGCATGGGTCCACAAGCCACGGGCCGTGGTCGCCGACGCGAGGCGAGGGCCGGTGGGCGCAGAACGTCGCCGCGGTCCTCGCCACGATGGGCCACGACGTCTACCTGTTCGGCACGTCTGGCGAATGGGGCACCTGTCCCCGAATCCAGAACCTCATCGTCTGTCACTACGACGACGTCATCGGTCTGGCTGACGTCGACGTTCTATTCGATGCGGCGATGTGGGTTGGCAAGCCGCTGCTGGTGAAGTCGCGGGTCGTCCTCCGCGGCTACTTTTCCTTCGGGCAGGAATACTTCACGGAGCCTTGGCCAGAGAACCACTGGTTTCTGTGCCCCTACCCGTGGGTCATGGCGGCAGCCGACGTGCCGGCGAATCCGGTTCGCGACCGCACCGCGCTTCTGCCCTACGTCCTGCCGCCGCGAGACTGGTGGCCGCGTCGCGAAAACGATTGGTCTCCGAAGTCTTCAGCGAAGCGCGGAGCGGCGCTTCTCCCGACGCGCGAGTCGTTCTGCACGCCGATCGTTGCAGCCTACGCGGATGCGCTACTCGACCACCTGCGTCGAGCCGCAGTCGACGTCGCGGTGCTGCACCGACATAAGTACGCCGAGGCTGGAAGGCTCGAAGCGATCGACGGATTCGACGTTTACGAGTCGCTGCCGTGCGGGCAACTGCTCGATCTTCTCAGCGAGACGAAGCTCGTCTGCAATCTGCCCGTGTGGGGCGGCGTGGCGATGGAGGCACCGCTCCACGGCGCCTGCCCCTTGGCGTGGTCGGACCAGCCGGTGTTCGCCGAGGTCACGGCGGGAATCGATCCCTCTCTCGTCCTACCGGCGGATCGATCTGACGTGCCGGCCATGATCTCGGCGATCACGCGGTTGTGGGCTGACGACGATCTGCGCGATCGGCTGATGGCTGCCTACCGCGAGGCGCTGCGGTTTGCCACCGTCGACGCGTTCAAGGATCAGTGGCGTGCGCTGGAGAAGCGACTTTGATTCGTCTGCGATGACCGTTTACGGTCGCCACCGTGAACGACCGATGGCTGATCCGCGGCAAGCGATGGGCGAAGGCGCACCCTGACAAGGCGCGGGTCGCCCGGCGATTCCGCCACCACGTGAAGAGCCGCTGGAACCCAAATGGCCGCATCGTCCGGCTGTCCTGCGCGTTCCGCGACTACCCATCCCATCGCGACGAGTGCGAGGCGCCCATCGGCCCGGGCGAGGCGCACCACGTCGACTACGACAGGCCATTCGCCGTGGTGTGGCTCTGCGCCGTTGCCCACCGTCGGGTCGACCATGGCGGGCTGAAGCTCACGGCGACGCGGGTTTGCGACTACACATCGTTGGTAGCACCGATGCTGAAGCCGGGGTTGCTGGTCGAAGGCGTCAAGGCCAAGGCTAAGGCCAAGGGTGCCGAGGACGCCGAGGACGCCAAGGCGCCGTTCTAGACACCCCCCGGTCGCCGGCCGTAGTCACCTCACCGGAGGCGACGATGGCCGATGACGCCGCAAAGACCGACGCCGTGAAGCCCGGCAACCAGACCTCGGAGTGGAAGCTCACCCTGTACGTCTTCGTCGCCGGCGCCGTGCTGGAAGTCGCCGGCACCGTGCTCGCGGCCTACGCCGAGACGAGCGAGAAGGCGTGGGCGCACACAACCCTCGTGATCGTGGGCGCCTTGCTGCAGGTGCTCAAGGCTGCGGGGTACGTCAAATCCCGGAGTGACTTGAAAGTTGCAGCAGCGGCGAACAGCGGCAAGGCGAACTCCGCCGACGTCGTTGCCGCCGTGCTTCCCCTCGTCACCGCGGCCATGCAGAAGGTCGCCGACGCCAAGGCGGAGGCGGACAAGCAACAGCACCCTCCCCCGCCGGCGGCGTGATGTTGCCCTCGCTCGCCGCCGGCCAACCCGACGATTCCGCCGCCCATGCCGCCCTCGCCGGGGCTGTGGCCGATGCCCGAAGGGCGCAGATCGATCTTTGGGGGGTCGCCGGTGACGTCCAGAGCCATTCGCCGGGCGGGGCCGTCGAGGTTGCCCTCGCCGCCCAGCCGGGCTTTGCCGGCATGACCGTGGCGGCGTTCAAGCCCCTTGCGCAGAACGTCGACTTCGCCGCCTCGGCGCTCGCCGGGTGGTCGCCTCACGGCTTGGTCGCCCGGGCCGTGGCCGGTGTCCGGTGGCGCTGGTGACAACTTCGGGAGTGGCCTTGGCCGAGGACCGGGAGGAGGCGGCGCTGGCGTCGCTTGTCGCGACCATCGCGAAGAGCGCCGGGATCGCGCCGGAAGCGGCTGAAGTAGCAGCACAGGCCGCGATTGCCGCCTTGGCCGCTGAGGGCGCGCGTAGCTCCGGGCGCCGGCCGCGGGTGGTCCGCGACCGGGATCGGGAGGTGCCGGCGCGGGAGGATACAGCGTCCCGCCCGTTCGGCACCGTGCTCGCCTGCAAAGCGACCAAGGGCTGCAACGCCAAGCTCGGCTCGGTCGTCTTCGGTGCGCCCTACGGCGTGGCGTCCTATTTCGAGTGCCCGCAGTGCAAGCGGCGCAACGACTTCGTCAACGACCACCGGGGCGTCCGGTGGGTGTCGCCGGAGGCGTTCGAGGCGTTTTTGGCTGGGGCGGGCTCTGGCACTTGACGGGCCTATGTAGACCGTGACGGACTATCCGCGCGACAGGTTGATGGGTCCGTAGCGACCCCCGACCGACGGAAATTTCAGATGGGTGACTGGCCCCGAGCCGGCGTGATGCCGGCCGGGGCCGTTTTCGTTCCGCGGCACGGTGCCGGGAACGGGGGAGAACGAAGATGGCGCTCTCGCTCGCAGCGGTGAAGTCCGCAATCAAGCCCGCCGCCCTGATGCAGGGCGTCAAGACCTTCGGTCCTCCGGCAGCCGGCTTCGTGGTCGGGTACTGGGCGGCCGGCGAGGTCGCGGCCCGGCTCTCGCGGTTCGGGAAGCAGGTCGCCGTGACCTTGCCCGACGGCACCGCCGGCGCGGCGGTCGATCCCTACCTGCCCGCGTGGGCCGTCCCGGTGGTCGTGGGCGTCCTCGCCCTCGTCGGCGGCGGCTTCTCCTCGCGCGCCCGCAACAAGTGGGTGAAGGCCGGCGGCTACGGCGCCGCGGCCGGCGCCCTCGCATGGGCCGGCGTCGCGGGCCTGAAGGCATACGGCGCCACGACCTACCCCGGCGCCAAGCAGGTGGCCGAGCTGACCACGAAGGGACCGTTCACCAAGCTGGCCGGCCTCGGCGAGGCCGTCGGCTACCCGGTGGGCTACCTGAGCGGCGCCCCGGTCTCCATCGAGATGGCCGGCGCCCCGGTCACGATTCAGGAGGTCCGCCGCCTCGGCGCCCTCCCCGTCCAGATCGATCCGGCGCGGGTCTACTCGATGAATCCGATGGCCCGGCGGCAGGCCGCGACGCTCTGAGCAAGGTTCCCGGCCGCGCGCATGGTGCGCGTGACTCGGGGTCGACCAACCGTCACGACGCGAAGCGCGCGTGACAAGCCGGTGCGACCGGCGGGGAGAAGCAAATGGCACTTGGGCTTCGCGCCACGGGGCGTGACGGCGAGTACGAGATCGAGGGGCTGGGGCGGGTCATCCGCATCAGCGAGTGGCGCATCGGCGACGTCTACGACACGATCCAGTCGGACGCGACGCTGACCGCCGGCGTGGACTACGACCTCTTCCTCAACCTCACCAACAAGACGAGGATCCACACCAACCTGCGGCAGCAGAGCAAGCTGCCCGCGAAGAACGAGCTGATCATCACGCGGATCGGCGCGCACATCGCGCAGGCCTACGCCAACACGGTCGCCGCGGCGAGTGACGTCCTCAAGATGTCCCACGCCACGCTGCTCACCTTCAAGCTGGGCGAGCGGCTCGTCGCCGAGGGTCCGATCTTCACGTTCCAGTCGGGCTACGGCATGACCGGGTTCGCGAACGAGACCGGCATCGACGTGATCACGACCGGCACCGCGTCGGCCGCCGCCGCGCCGGAGCTGCTCGTGCCGCAGCCGGTGACGCCGGAGGACGAGCTGAACGGCACCTTCTCGGTGCCCAACAACTCGTGGCTCAACGGCGGCTCGCTGATGCCGACGATCATCGCGCGCGTGTGCCTCTACTGCTTCCTCCACGGCTTCCTCACGAAGCCGGTCAGCTCGTAAGCGAGGACCAGAGCGTCCGGCAAACGCGCAAGGCGTTGAAGCGGGGGCGCCGGCCGGCAACGGTCGGCGCCCCTTGCACTTGAGGAGGCGAACCGTGTTCAACCAGAAGGCAGCATCGCGGGTGTGGGAAGGCGCGCGGCTGACGCCGGCCGACCTCCGCGCAGTGGCGATCCCGCTGTACGCCATCCTCACCTCGACGACGACCAACGGGACCGATCGCTACACCGTCCCGAACAACAGCCGGTTCATCATCACCGACGTCCTGCCCCACGTCGCGATCACCGTGCCGTCGGGTGAGACCGACGGGTTCGGCGTTTGGCAGGAAACCGGCGCCGAGAACACCCTCTTCGAGACGGGGCAGGCGATCGACCGGATCTTCGCCAAGGCGATGAACGCGCGCTGCACGCTCGACATGACCAACGACGCGCTGGAGTTCTTCATCCGCAACCAGTTCTCGCTGTCCGACCTGATGGGTGCGCCCGGCGGCGAGGTGCCCTACCTCGACGAGTACTACCCGTGGGTCCTGCCGCCCGGCACCCAGCTCCAGTTCGACGTGACGCTGCAGGACACCGCCGGCTCGGGCACCTCGACGCAGTACGGCGTGCTCCTGACCGGCGCCATGATCCCGGCGGAGGAGTGAGACCATGTCCCTCGCAACCGTTCCACCCGACTACCTCGATCAGGACATCCAGAGCGGCATCGACGAGGCCCGCCGGCTCCGGTTCGGCAACTACCGGCCGATCACCGTGCCGCTCCGGGGCATCCTGTCCTCGGGCACCACCAGCGCCGAGAACACGTACACCGTGCCGCGGGGCTTCAACTTCCTCGTTCGCCTTGTCCGGGGCCACGTGTCGTTCAACGCCCTGACGAGCGAGGAGCTGACGGCGGCGGGCGCGAACCAAGTCGCGCGCCACCGCGTCGCCGGCGTCCTCGGCCGGGCCGCCGTCAAGGCGATGACCGTCACCCTGCGCCTCGGCAACGAGGACCGCGGCGACCTCAAGTTCTTCGGGCGGGAGGGCACCGACTCGGCTGGCAACCAGATCCTCCCGCGCCTGTCGTCGATCTACCCGCCGGCCGGCGGTCGGCCAATTCGCCTCCGGCGGTTCCCCTACGTCGCGATGGGTGGAGACAACCTGAAGCTGACCGTGGCCACGACCGACGGCACGGCGATGGGACAGGCGACCGAGTGCGGCGTGATCCTGATCGGTGAGCTGGTGTCCAACCGCGTCGACGCGGTGGCCTGATTTTTTCAGGCGAAGGGAGAAGTCATGGCGAAGCGGAAGGTGTGCAGGCCGGTGACGGTGACGCGGAAGAAGACGGCGGCGAACAAGGTGGCAACACGGCGCCGGAAGAACGGCGGCAAGGCGCGGGTCCGCCGGCTCAGCGCGGCGCAGCGCAAGCGCCACGGCACGGCTCGGTGGGGCGTCTTCACCTGCTGACGAGGAGATGGCGATGGCCGCCAAGGGCAAGCCTGCCAAGCGCAAGAAGGCCAAGGCAGCGAAGCCGAAGAAGGGTGCCAAGCGATCCCGTCGCATGACGGGGCCGCGGGCCGTTCGCCTCCTGACCAAGGCTGCCCGCAAGGCGTGGCGCGCGTCCGTGTCGCCCGGTGGGTGGCCGCGGCAGAAGCCGCTCTGCGCCTCGGCGGCCAAGGCCGTCGCGATCGGCGAGCAGCACGCGCAGGCGTCCTATGGCTTCGAGCTGAAGGCCAAGACCGCCAAGCGGCGGGCGGAGGCGGATTCGCTCCTGTCGAAGGCCGATCTGCTCTACCGTGAGGTGTGCAAGGTGCCGTCCGGGGTGCCGGCCAGCGTGGTCGACACGCCGGTTCCGCCACCGCCCTCGCGCGCGGATCTGGTGTCGCAGGCGATGGCGGTTCGTCCCGGCCCACGGCCTCAGTCGCGCGCGGAGCTGGTGTCGCGGGCGCTCACCGTGCGCGGCGTCCGGGCAGGCCGATTCGGCCGGCATGGCAGCCGACACGGCAAGAGCCGCCTGCACCGGAGGTGACACGTGCGTTGGCCATCGATCAAGGACGTGGCGGCTGAGCTGAGGCGCGTCAACGCCTACGACGCCGGCGACGGCAGCGCCATCGATCCCGACACGGGCGAGCCATTCACCATCGACGTCCGGCTTCAGGTCTTGCCGAACGGGTCGTGGCAGGTGTGGTGGGGCGATTCGCAGTACGACACCGACCACCGCGGCTTTTGGGGCGCGTCGTCGGTGCCGGGGAACGGGCGTCGGTTCATGTCGGCGGACGTGGCCAAGGATCTGATCGATCAGGCGAAGGAGCTGAAGGCGACCGTCGGGGACGATGGCGACGCCGACGGGGAGCTGAGCGGTGCTCCTGTGCCATCTGGCCAGTGCGTCTCGGAAGCTGCGTCTCGCGCCTACACCGCGCTCCAACACGCCGCGGAGCAGATCGGCCGTCGGGCACACGCGTCGGGCGAGTATCGTGGGCGGCGAGGCCGCGGCTACTCGATCAGGCCGGAGCATGCCGAACTGGTGAAAGCCATGTCGGACGTGTGCGGTGGCCGCATTTCGCCGGAAGAGGCGATGGGTCTTCTGCACACCTACGATGTCGACAAGGCGCGGTTCGGCGGCGCGTTCGACGAAGACGAGCCGGATCCCGACGAGCCACAGCCCGAGCCAGAGGACTACACGATCACCGACTCGCCGCGCTCGCCCCACGGTGTGGCAGTCGCACAGGTCGAGGGCGATTTCCTCGGCGAGTTTCCAGACCAGCGTGAGGCCAAGAAGTTCATCGCGCGGCGCATGGAGGAGCACAAGGTCTGGACCAACGTCTGGTTCGTGTCCGACCACGGCAACTTCCACCTGATCGAGATGCCATACGCCGACAAGCGAGGGCGCCTGCGCCGGCGGGGCGGACGGTTCTACGGCGTCTCGGGCGGGGTGGCAATGGGCAGCCACGCCCGTCCTGCCGGGTCGCGCTGGTGGACGTGGAGCGCGCCAGATCGGAACCATCCCGTGCGCGCTCGCGATCTCGACACGTTTACCGCGGCGTACATCGAGGCTGCGCTGTGGTCATCCTACGATGCAGCGTCGGACGAGACGCTGGACAGGAACTTCGGCCCCCGCGACATCGCGCCGGCGACCCTGCGCCAGATGATCAAGGACGCCAAGGCGTTTCAGGATCAGAACGATCGGTACAGTGCGCAGGACGGCCACGACTTCTGGCTTTCGCGCAACGGTCACGGTGTCGGCTTCTTCGGCCGCGACGACCCCGACGCAGACAAGTTGAAGGCCGCGGCCAAGGCGTTTAGCACGTTCGACCTCTACGTTGGCGACGACGGCAAGGTTCACGGGTCGCCGTTGGACTCGCCGTGACGCCATTTGCCTTCCGCCGCTTGGGTGACGTGGGCGCCGCCGGCCGCGACGCTTCCGAGTACGCCTCCCACGTCCTGCCGCCGGCCACCACGCGCGACGACGCCGTCCTCCCCGACAACGTTCGGCAGGGACTCCGCGCGGCTTACGCGAGCCTCGTCGACCTTGCGAACCAGTCGAAGGTCGAGGTGCAGCGATACCGCTCGACCATCCAGTCACGGATCGACACCATCATCGGCAACGCCGAGGCTGGCATCCAGTCGCTCCGCGACGTGGTGAACGAGGTCGCCTTCGCCGGCACGATCACCGACTCCAGCACCGGCGCCCGCCGCTACGCCACCGAGGCCGACCTGAAGCGGCTCTACACGGTGATGCAGCGGAGCGCCGCGATCTGGACCGAGGCTGCGAACCTCGCCGCCTCGACCACGGTCAGCGAGATGGCCAAGCGAGCCGTCTTCGCCGTTGCCACGCAGTGGGTCGAGTTGCATGCCAAGCTCGGCCGCGCCGCGATCAACGTCTACGACGCCGCCCTCGAATTCGTCGGCGGCGCCGCCGAGTTGATCCGGGGCGCCGGGCGCGGGGTCAAGAACGTCGGCAGCGCCCTCGACTACCTGCCGCTCCTGCTGGCCGTTGCTGGCGTTGGGGCGCTCCTCTACTACGGCGGCGGGGCCAAGGCGCTGGCTGGGCGTGCCCGGGCGTCGGCCGGAGCCTTTGCCGGGCCGCCCGGCTACCAGCGTCGCCGCCGTCGCCGCCGTCGCTAGGCATTGCCGTCGGGGGGTGGCCTCGGGTAAGCCCATCAGCCGGAGGCGTGTGGCATGGCGGCAGGCACGGACACGCAGCAGCAAGCAGGCAGGGACACCCTTCTCGTTGCCACGCAGAAGGAGATGGCCGTCCTGTCGGCAGAGAAGCAGCGCGCGAAGGCCGACGCCGCCGCGTTGGGCATCGACCCCGGAACGGGCGTGTCGACGGCGCGGGGCGTGCTCGTCGCGACGGCAACGCCGACGGCGGCACCGGCTGCGGCTCGCGGCTCGGCTCCGTCTGCGCCCACGGCATCCCGCGGCTCGGCTCAAGCCTCCCGCGCGCCCACGATCACGGCGAAGCAGGCGGCAGCACCCGCGGCTGGGCAGAAGGTCGCCGTCCTCGTGCCAGCTCCGCCGTCGGCGCTCCCACCGCCGGCTCCGGCTCCCGCGGCATCGCGGGCTGCCCCACGGCTCGTCCCGCCGCAGGCGACCAAGCGGGCCACCGACAAGCCGCTGGCTCCATCGGCCCCCGTCCCGGGTGACAAGCTGATCGTCTACACCACCGCCGACGCAGCCCGCGACGCCTCCGCCCGCGAGAGCCGCGCCCCGCCGGCGCAGGGCGCGTGGTCGGATCTCGTCAAGGCGGTGGCGACCCCGCCGGTCGTCGACGCGTCGAAGCCAGCGGACAAGAAGTGGACCGACCTCGTCCGGGTCGTGACAACCCCGCCGGTCGTCGACGCTTCGCAACCAGTCGCCGCGCAACCAGCTTTCACGACGCAGCGGACCGCGCCGGCCGCCGCCGCGTCGCCGAAGTTCACCGCCGAGAAGACGACCGCGACCGCGGCCACAACGCAGAAGGACATGACGATGGTCGACGTCTCGCAGCCGATTCTCGACAAGCAGCCGGAGATCCGCCCGAAGATGCAGGGTCCGGCGATCGTCGACGTCCAGCGCGCACTCACCATCCTCGGCTACTACAAGGGCAAGGTCGACGGGTACTTCGGCGCCGACACGCAGGACGCAGTGCTCGCCGTCGAGCGCGACTTGGGGCTGGAGCGTGACGGCTTCATCGACGCCAACGAGTACGCGAAGATCATGTCACTGGCGAACGCCAAGCTCGCGGATGGCAAGGATCCCCGCGGCGGGCTGGTCGTCATCGACGGCGGCCAGAGCCAGAGCAAGGTGAACCAGCAGGCAGTGGCCGAGCGCGCCGCCGCAGAGGCTGCTGCCAAGGAAGCAGAGGCCGCGACAGCGCAAGCATCGGCATCGACCGAATCGCAGGGCGGTGGCGAGGGTGGCGGGGGCGGCGGGGGTGGCGGCGGAGGCTACGCCGAGCCGTTGCCCAGCGGCGCCACGGCGGAGCAGCCGGCCATCGTCATCGGCGAGGGGCAGGAGCAGAAGGCTGAGGAGTCGAAGGTCAACCTGCCGGCGATCATCGTCGGGCTGATCCTCCTGTACGTGGCCTTCTTCCGCAAGAGCCGGAAGGAACGCCTGAGCGGTAGCGAGGACCCCGGCGCGCCCGAGATCGACGACATTCCAGACGACGTGGGGGACGAGGACGAGGACGAGGACGAGGACGACGCGGTGGCGAACCTGCCGGTTCGCAAGACGCAGGTCCGCAAGCCGCGAACGCCGCGCAAGGTTGCGGCAAAGCAGTGATGGGAGAAGACGATGCCGATCGACATGCTCGACGCCGCCAAGCTGATGCAGCTCCGGCGTGACTTCTACGGGAACGTCCTGCGCGAGCGGAACGTGTACCGCCCGCCGCTGCCGAGCGTCGGCGTGGACCGGCGATTCCTCGTGCCGGCGCGGGACGGCCGGTTCGGCGTGCCGACCACGGCGCTGCCCTCGCGCTACCGCGCGGCGGCCCAGCCGTTGATGCCGCGCGGCCCGTTTCAGGTCTCCGAGGGCCAACCGTTCATCGCCTCGACCGGCGGCCGGCTCTCGGGTGTCGCGCTCCGCGGCGGCCGGTTCGGGTTCACCCCCGACGAGCTGGTGCATGGCGACGAAGGCGCCGGCTTCGGCGACCAGCTCGAAGAGCAGGTGAAGGGCGAGATCCGGGCGCAGGCCACGGCCGGCGTGACCGACGCGGTCCGCGGCGCGTGGGCAGCCCTCGTCGGGTTCCTCTCGTGCTGGCCGTCGCGTGGCGACCTGTGCGACCCGAACGCGGTGCAGACCTACGTGGTCGCGCGGTATCCCGAGTTCCACAACGGGTTCCCGGCGTCTGCCCGTGTGATCAACCACGTCCTGTCCGCCCGCCGTGGCGACGGCAAGCCATACCAGAGCAAGGCGAGCATCGACGGGATCCTCCGCGACTTGCGCCCGACGGCCGGCGAGCTGTCCGACTACGACCGGCGCGTGGGCGACCTGCGCCGGCAGGGCGGGGGCGGCGCGGGGAGCTACCAGCCCCCGGGCGGCTACAGGCCGCCGCCTCGATTCGGTCCGCAGGCGCAGACCTCGACCGGCGGCGGCGTGTCGACCGGGGCGATCGCCGCGGTGGGCGTGGCCGCGGTCGCGGCCTTTCTCCTGACGCGGCGCGGCGGTGGGGGCAAGGGCGCGAGCCTGTCGGGTGTCCGGCGGCGTCGCCGGAGGAAGTGACGGATGGCGAAGCACTGCGAAATCGAAGGATCGGCACGAACCATTGCGGCGGCCCGGCGAAAGGCTGAGGCCGTGCGCCGGCATTACCGTCGGCTTGGTCTACGACGTCGCATTCGCATCTACAAGGCCAATCCGACGGAACGGCGAGTCCGGCGCGTTGGCTTCTGGATCATGTCCTGCCGCGCACGCAAGAGCGCGCGTCGCCGCCGGCGCCGGTGAGGTCAGGGACCACGTGCATGCCGTCCTGCCACGTTACGAATCGCGACTCGCCGGCGTCCGCCTCGCCGGCGTCGACGACGTCGTGGATCGCTACGTCAACGTGGCGGCCGGCATCCTCTGCGGCGCTGGCACCACGGCGCTTCTCGCCTCCGGCGTCGGGATCATCGCCGGCGTGATCGCCGCCGGCGGTTGCGTGTTCGCCCGCGGCAAGGTCATCGACTTCGTCAAGGCCAACTTCGGCTCCATCCCGCTGCTCAGGGACAAGGTGCCGGAGCTGGTGAACGAGGTCTACCTCAGCCGGTACGGCCGCCCCGCTGATTCTGGCACGCTGTCCCGCATCCTCGCCGAGTTGCGCGAGCGGGACTACTCGTCGGTGGGCAACATCAAGAACGTCACGCTCGCCGAGCAGTTCTCACCCGGCTACGAGGTGGAGAAGTCGCTCGGCGGTCAGATCGACGGCGTGCTCGTGTCGAGCGTCGGCGCCGCGGCGGTCGTCTCCCGACTCGACGCCCTCCGGCTGCAAGCGGCCACGTCCCGCGACCTGTCGGACGCGCAGAAGGCCCGGCTGCTCGGGAAACTGGAGCCGAAGATCGCGCAGGCCACGGCGTTTGCCCAGCGCGAGCGGGAGCAAGCGAACCGAGCCACGCAGGCGACAAGGCGACCGCCGCCGACCCTGTCGACGCGGCAACGGCAAACGGCGAAGAGCGACACGCCGATGATCGCGGCCATTGTCGCGGTGGGTCTGGTCGCCTTGGCGCTGGCGGCAAGTCCCATCGGGCGGCGGCGATGACGGAGGTCTTCCTCCCCGGGACGCCGACGGTCCTCCTGCCGGGCGCAACGGGATCAGGACCGCCGCGGCGCATCGCAGTCCTGACGCCGGGCGAGGCCGCGGCGCAGCAAGGCCGCATCGACGCGTCCGTCGTGAACTTCGCCAAGCCGCGCGAGTTCGAGGCGGCGGACGTGATCAAGGCGAAGGCGGAGGAAGCCGCCCGACGGGCCAAGGCGTTTGGCATGCGGCACCGGGACGACTGGCCGTGGGTCGTGGGCTTCGTGGCGGTGCTTCTGTGGGCGAGGAGCAAGTGAGCGATGAGAAAGGAAAAGGCAAGGCGACGCCGGCGGCGGGCGGCATTCAGCGGGGCACCGGGCGGGTCTCGGCGTACCGCTGGATCCAGCTCGGCTGGAACGGCGCTCCTCGTCGTCGCCGTGTTCGTCGTCGCCTTGCTGGTCTTTTCGCAGCGCGAGCGGATCGCGTCGGGGGCTACCATGCTGGTGGGCAAGATCGGTGACGCAGCCCGGCGGGCGGCGTTCAAGTTCACGCTCCCGAGCTACGCCCAGCACTTGGGCGATTCTCTTCTTCGCGTCTCCGACGAGGACGGCATCGCGCCGTGGACCCTCGCCGCGCTTGCCAGCCGCGAGTCTGACTTCGGCCGGGGACTCGACGCGCAGGGCAAGGGCGACAGCGGCCACGGCCATGGCATCTTCCAAATCGACGACGGATCGCACAGCGCGTGGCTCGCCCGGAACAACTGGCAGGATCCCTACACCAACGCCAAGAAGGCATCGGAGATTTGGCGGGCTGCCCGCGCGTTCTTCGCGGCAAACACGCCGCTTCGGTACACAGCCAACGGCGCGACGGTCGCGGTGTCCGACGGAACGACGGTCTACGTCGGGCCGAAGGCGGCAGAGAAGCGGTCGAATCTGGCGCTGGCGAGCTTCTCGCCCGGGCGCTATCGCGACCCGCGACCGCTCACAGGCGAACGGCTCGAACGCGCCGCGACTGCCGCCTACAACACAGGCGCGAGCAACGTTCTGCAAAGCCTCGCACTCGGTCTCGACCCGGACATCACGACCACTGGACCGAGGAAGAACGCGCCCGGCGATTACTCACGCAACGTCCTCGTCCGCGCCCTCCGGTTCCTGCCGGGCGGCACGGCGCAGGCTTGAGAGGAGGCAACGATGTACTACGCAGAGCGCAAGGGCGGCGTGATCCTCCGCGGGGTCCGCCTCGGCGCGACGCTGGCGGAGATGACGGCGCAGCTCAACCAGCAACAGGTCGATGCGGCTCGCGGACGGTGGGACAACATCGCGATCGACCCATTCGCCCTCCGGCCGCGGCCGGCGCGCAAGGGCGGCGCCGTCTCGGTCCCGGTGATGCGACAGGCAACAGTCGGCCCCGTTGTGCCGTTCCTGCCGTTCGGCCCACGGCGGCGGAGTGGCGCCGTCGGGCCGCCGCCTCCACTGGTCCTGAACCCGGCGCTTCAGTTCGTGGCGCCCGGCGCGGCCGGGGGCGAGCGCGTGGGCGCCCCGCCGCCGGAGCGGGCCAGCGCGCCGCCCCGAGAGACGGTGGTGGTGGACACGGGCGGCCCGTCCGGCGGCGCAGGCGGCTCGGGCGGCGGCTCGACCGTGACCGCGCCGACCGTCGCCACCGCCGACCCGCAGCGACAGGAAGCCGAAGGCGGCCCTCCGTGGGGTCTTCTCGCGGTGCTGGCCGCTGCCTTCGTCCTTTCACGCACGGCGAGGTGACGCCGGGGGGTGAAAGCGGCTAGGGTGCGGGCGATGGCGACGCAGCCGGTCGAGGTGCAGCCGGGGTCGCGACGGTGGACGGCGGGGCAGGCGCAAGCGTACTACCGAGCGATCGGGGCTCGCTTGGTCGGCAGGTGGCCTCGGGGCGGCGAGATGCGGGTGACGTCGGCGGGGTTGCGGCTCAGGACGCTGGTCGACGGCGGGTGGCATCGGGTGGAGTTGATCCCCGAGGGGTGCGTTTGCTGATCTGAGAGGAGCGACGATGTTGGAACAGGTGGCAGTCCTCGGCGGCCTCGGTCGCCTCGCGCGTGACGGCGGGCCGCGGCTGTACGGATCGAGACTGGCGGGTCCACTGGCGGGTCCGCCCACGCGCGCCGGCTCGCAGTCGTCGTGGTGCCCCGCCGGCTACGAGTACGTGCCGAAGGCCGGCTGCGTCTACGTCTCGCACAGCCGCGCGGCAGTCGGCGCCGTGATGCGCCGTCGCAATTCAGGTCGCCCGGCGCGCCTCTCCGGCGCCCCGGCGAACACGCCGCAGTTCGAGGCGCGCTACGTGTTCACCGGCGAGATCGCCGCCGGCAACGTGCCGCCGTTCAATCCGCTCAACGCCCTGCGCGTCCAGACCGAGATGGAGAGCGCCGAGCGCGGTGGCCAGCCGGTTACGGCGCCGGACGACCCCGCCGCCATCGCCGACACCGACCTGCAGCGCACCCACGACATGGCCTCGGGACCGTACAAGGAAGCCGTCGTCGCCGAGGCCGCCGCGCGGGGCATCAAGCTGGACTCGAAGTGGTACGAGAACAAGTGGCTGTGGGTCGGCGTCGTCGGCCTCGCCGCCATCGCGTTCCTGATGCGCCGGCGCGGACGCGGGTCCGGCGCCGCGGTCCCGGCCTTCGCAGGCGTCCGGCGGCGTCGCCGCCGTCGGTGACGTTGCACATGGCGAAGATGGCGAAGCGCCGCTCGCGCGGCTCCGCGGTCAGCCTCTCCGGCCGCGTGACCCGGGCGCTTCTCACCCAGGCGAAGTCGGGCACGGAAGTCCTGATCGGCATGGGCCTTGGCGTCGGAGCCCTCCTCGCGCTTCGGACCCTCGACAGCGCCGTGCCCGGCACGAGCGATGCGCTGCTCGACGCCATCGAGGGGCAGGCGGCGACCGACGCCAAGCCGGTCAACGCGGAGCTGAAGGCGGCACCGAAGCGGAAGGCGCCACGCCTGAAGGCACCGACGGCCGCGGAGAAGGTCAAGGAGGCGGTGGCGAACGGCGACGTTATCGACGCCGAGTTCACGCCGCTTTGAGACATGGATGCCGATCCTGCCGCCGGTTCTCCTGCTCTTCTGCCACGTTCCGGGCTGCTCGGCGTGCGAGGCGACTACGCCCCACGTCGACCGCTTCGAGCAACGCAACCCGGGCGTGCGCGTCCAGCGGATCAACATGCTGACGGAGCACTGGCCTTTCGCGTGGAATCCTCCCGGCTACCCGACGTTCCTCCTGATCCGCCGGAGCATGCCGGGCTACCGCGCTGTCATCGGGATGCACACGACCGAGCAGCTCGAATACTGGGTGCGGGTGAAGTCGCTGGAAGGGGGTCGTCATGCCGCCGCTTGACCTTTCGAAGCCGATGCCGAAGCTGACGATCACGGTCCGCGAGTGTCGGATGGTGTGGTCCTACGCCTTCGGCGTGAACAGTCCGTACATGCCCGGCCTGCGGCTGGTCGTACACGGCTCCGAGGCCATCGTCGGCTACGACGGCATCGGCAGGCGCGTCTACGCGCGCGGGACGACATCGGAGACAGCATGACCCCGTGGATCGTCGGCACCTTGCTCCTCGGCGTCCTCGCCGGACTCGCGGCCATCGGCATCACGCACGCCATCCGCAAGCTGGCGCCGGTCGAACGGCTCCTCGTCCCGCCGCTCGGGTGCGACACGTGCTGCGCGTTCCAAGCGTCGATCGTGACCGCCGGCGTCGTGTGCGCCGTGTTCCTGACGCCGGACCCGGCCGCCATCGCCCTCGCCGCCCTGCGCACGGTGCTGGCGACTGGCGTGGGCACCGGGCTCGCCGTGTTCGGCCTGAAGGCCGCAGCGCGCCTCCGCGACGACCTCCCAAGCCCAACCGATTGGGCGGTGCCTCCGGTCGATGCCCAAGTCGAGGCCCAAGTCGCGGGATACGCCCCGGTGGTAGCCGCGCCGGGCTTGCACGCGGCGGGTGGACGGCCGTAAGGGTCAGGAGGCAAGTTCCCGCCCCGGCATGGTGCCGGCGGGGAAATTGGGTCCGACACCGGCCCCGGGAGCGGCGAGATGGCGGCAAAGGGCAAGGGCAAGAAGGGAAAGGGAAAGAAGGCCAAGAAGGCCGCGCGCAAGGCGGCAGCGAGGCGTGCGCGCAAGGCGAAGAGCGGCGGCAAGGGCAAGGGTCGCGGCAAG
>ERZ1292637.689-Hain-H14-01um-R3-689-length-17441-cov-7_pt1 | contig 17441 bp, 39 predicted proteins | sample MGYA00564405_ERZ1292637 | MGnify/ENA primary metagenome ERZ1292637 (study PRJEB36523, sample SAMEA6512645) | groundwater metagenome | collected 2019-01-09 | study: AquaDiva: Metagenomics assemblies of 32 groundwater samples | reverse complement strand
GCGCGGATTCAGGTGGGGGGGGAGGGCGTGGTGCTGCCCCGCCTCGCTCTCGACCGTCCTTCTGACCAGCCTGGAGCGCCCGGAACGCCACCCAGAACCACGCCCGCCGGCAAGTGACCCTCTGCCCTGTCTCCCGCCTGATCTCCCGTCCTGGAGCCGCCCGGACCCTCTGGCGCCATGCTGAGCTGATCCCGCCCCTCGAGCTGTCCCCTTTCTTCTGATCTCGTCACGGTCCCAGGGATCCCACTGGAGCTCCGAGCTGGGTACAGGAGCGCTGATGAGCGAAGGGACAGCCTGTCCGGGATCCTTCGAAAGTGCGATAGCAGTCCTTGGGCCACCTTGGCGCGAGGAAACCCCCGCCAGTCTCACGCCAGCCCGCGACCTAGCGCGAGTGTTTCCCCGCTGACACCTGTCAGTTGACACCTGTCACCCTGCTGACGCTCTGATAGGTGCGCCGCTAATAGAATCAATTACTTACGTTTGGCGCGGTTTGTGCTTACTAGTGAAGGCGGGAGGAACAGACAATGAAAACAGCGATCTATCAAGAAGAAGCCCTAGCGCGGGCCACTAGCAACGTCTCAATGTCAAACTACCCCGCCATCCTCCAGGGATTCATAGACAAGGGGATCCCGGAGGCCGACATCCGTCCACGGGAAAACGTCTTCACCTTCGACGCATGGCGGGCGCTGGGGCGCTATGTCCGCCGAGGGGAACACGGGGTTAGGGTGCTGACGTGGGTCCCCATGACGAAAAAGGACCATGAGACCGGGGAAGAAAAGCCCATCGGCCGGCACCCCAAGTCCGCCGTCGTCTTCCACGTCAGCCAAACCGAACCGAGGAACGGAGGATAAGATGGGTTACTCCACTTGCCCACCGATTAACCATCCGGACCTACATCGCCGAGAGGTGAAGGTATGCTGGCGGTGTGATCGCTGCCCGAAGGAACACGGGTTCCGGCTCATGCGGGGAGACTATTGCCCCACCTGCACGGCCGAGATGAGGGGGAAGGGTCTCGTGTGGTCTCCCTACTACAAGGATTACGTCGAGCCCCCACTTGTTCCCCAAACCGTCGTCGTGGTGAAGCCATGACCACGGAGCAAGCTCGAGCTGAGCTCGCCCAGTACGACGGGAACGGAGCTCCCCGGGTGTGGGAGGCGGCCAGGTACGCCAAGCAAGTGACCTTCTACCGGACCATCCTGCGCCTACTCAGGGCCGATGGGAAGCCGTACCGGGAGTTAATGGCGCTGTGGTGCATCCCCCCACGGCCGGCGCATTTGCACCCTGGCGGAACACCTTGTCCGCTCTGTTACCCTCGCTTCCCGACCCACCTTGACGCGCTGGGGCCGGGGTTGTACCCAGCCTTTAAGCGAACCATCGAAAGGAGACCTTAGCCGTGACGATTCTCTACCGTGGTGGGCAGAACCCGAAACCGCGAAGAACCCACAAACTCTTCGGTCGTGACCTTGCCTTGTGTGGCAAGACACCGCGCAACCCTGCATGGTTGACACGGGAAGATACTGAAGTAGACTGCGCCCGTTGCAAGGAGATAACCCGAAGACTTGACGGGAGAAAGATGTGGCTTTATTGACCCCGATTAGGTTTGAAATCTCCCCGCTGGGAGTGCTGGCTATGAGCATTTGGCTCGAGGAGCTAGAGCGGTGTCCGTTCTGTGGGAGCCTGAACACCATCGAGCAGATCACGCCGCCCTTGCGGGACTGCCTTGGGTGCGGGCGGTGGTTCGACCCGTTTGACCCCCAGCACGTCCAGAAGCGGCGGCAAGCGATCAAAGACACCTTTAGGGGGATGGAGGGAAACGTATGAGCCGTTTGACTGACTACCTCAACGTGCTAACCGAGTCGTGTCACTGTGTCGCCCATCCGAACGGCTGCCCAGGCGAAGACTGCGACGGGTGCGACGAGTGCATCACGGGCGAACTCCGGCGAATCTTCGCCGCCGAGGAGAAGATATGAGAGATCAGGCGTTCGATTGGGAGCGCGTCGGGGTGTGGGCGGCCTGGCTCACCTTGGCCTGGGGGGTCGCCCACCTGCTGGGGATGGAATGAACGCGTTCCTCGTGGCGCTGGGTCAAGCGGCCGTGCTGGTCGGGGTGATCTTCACGGCTTGGGTGGTGGTGTACCTGATCGGATGGTAAAGGAGGAAAACATGGGAATACAGGAAGCACTTCAACGGTTTGCCGAACGCCTTGAGAGCGAGCAGCGCGCCCGCCTTGCGCGAGAGTATCCGAAACTGGACTTGACCACCGAGCAGTACCGCGCCCGCGTGGCCGTCGGGCTCAAATACTCGCTGGTGGACTTCGGCGGAAGCGGCAAGTACATGGTCGTCAACGCGACCGGCGAAATTTTCGGGATTAAGAGCTACGGCGTGATTCACCGGGGCCATGCCTACGGGACTCTGGGGACCCTCAACGCCTGGGACTGGGGCGGCTATGCCGCGACCCCGAGAAAGGCGGTTACGGTATGACACGGCGGGAGCGGAAAGAGGCGAGGATGCAGCGCCGGCTCGACTGGGCCAAGGGCCGAGAGGACAAAGCGGCGGCGCTGAACCGGTACACCGACCGATACCGCGGCGACATCGCCTTCAATACCCAGCCGGGCCACATTCCCGAGCGGGCCCGCGTGATTCGGATGAGTGAGAAGGCTCACGAGCACGCCCAGATGGCGGCCCATCACGAGAGCAAGGCGGACGGCATCGCTCACCAGCTCGAGCGGTCCATCTTCACGGACGACCCGGACGCGCCGGAGCGGGTGCGGGAACGGATCGCCGAACTCGAGGCCGAGCGGGACCGGATGAAGGCGGTTAACGCTGAGATCAAGCGGGGACCCGGGTGGGAGGTGCGGCTCACGGCGTCTGGGGCTCCCCTGACCGAGCGGGAGAAGAAGGTTCTCTTGGACGTGGCGCGGTTTCAACCTTACTACTGCAAAAACGGGGTGCCAGTGTTCCCACCCTACGCTTTGACCAATCTCGGCGGGAATATCCGGCGGTTGAAGGGGCGCCTTGTGGCGGTGGACAGCCTAGCCGCTCAACGCGCCAAGGTGGCCGAAGTGCTGTGCCAGGAGGCGGAAAAGAAAGGCTTGACAGTCTCCAACAACTTGTTGTAGTGTCTGACCCATGACGAGGACGACCCGCGAGGTGGTGTACCTGCTCCGCTGCCCCAAGTGCGGGGCTAAGTGGGTGCCACGGGTTCCTGATCCCGTGCGCTGTCCCCGGTGCCAAACCAAGCTCAATCGAAAAGGAGGGTAAATCAAATGAGCGAACGCCAGGACTTTATCAAGGGCCTTCGCGATATCGCGGACTACTACAAAGCCAATCCGAGTCTGCCCATCCCGTCCACAGCGGAAATCAACGTCTCGGCCACGGATTCGCTAGAAGAGGCCGCGCGGCTCGCTCGCCTACTCGCTCCGTGCCAGAAACAGCACGGGAGTGCCGTGTTCGTCCTTTCGAAAAGATTCGCTGGGGTGACACTCAAGTTTGCGTTCTGGCGAAGCGCCGTCTGCACCCGGCGGGTGGTCGGGTACAAGGATGTCCCTGAAGAGGTACGGCCCGCGCATCAGCAGGAGATCGTGGAGTGGAACTGTGAGCCGATCCTACAGGACACCGAGACTGCCAACCCATGACCCCGCGTGAGCGCGTGAAGCGCCTCCAGGCCCAGCTCCGGCGGCTCAAGGCTGACCGCACCCGCTTCGTCTCCCTCTGTGCGGGCTCGGCCGGCCGAGGCTCGATCGTCTATGCCCTGGACGGCCACGGCCAGGTGTGGCGGTTCGCCTACCAGACGGAGACCTGGGTGGAAGTCGGGATGAGCCGCGTCAAGAAGGGGCAGGCCCCGCCGGCGACGGCCGCGCCTCACGAAGCGGCTGGGGAGGGGGCCTGATGCTCCCGTGCCGCGGTTGCGCCTATGAAGCGGGCATACCGGGAAGCGCCCATAGCCGGTGTGTCTTTGCGTGGCCGTCGGGCGAGGTGATGCCGAAGGGCGACCCTCACGGGATTCGCAACGGCTGGTGGATGTTCCCGTTCAACTATGATCCGACCTGGGGACCGGATACCTGCGCGATGCGTGCGGAGGTTCGGGACTCGGCGAAGGTGGCCCCCTCGAACCCGCTGGCCGATCTTATCTCGATCCTCGGCGGGAAGCGCCTATGATCCACATTGAAGTGGACTGCAACCCCAAGACGCAGGAGCTCACGTTGAAATCGAACGCCGGCCCTGAGCTGTCCCTTCAGGTGCTCCACCAAGCCTATGTCAAGGCCCTGCTGGATACGCTGCTGGCGGCGGTGGCGGCCCAAGCGGCCCAGCAGCGCCGGATCATCTCTCCCCGGGACAACTGAATGGCCGACAAGGACCGCATTTTGACGATTCTCCGCCAGTACGAGGGAGAGTACGTGGCTGGCCTCTACCAGTTGACGGGCTGCATGGTCCACTCTCGGATCGCCGACCTCCGGCGCCGGGGGTATCGGATCGAGTGCAAGCGGTTTGCTCGGGGGGATTACAGGTACAAGCTCGTGGATGGCGTCGGCGCCGAGCCGCCCCAGTGGGACGAGCGCGGGATGCCAGGAGGGTGAGATGAGAACTCGGGTACAGATCGTGAAGGACGCTCAACCTCTGAAGGGGGCCGTAATGCCCTCTGTCCAGTCGCTCCTGCTCTTGATCCTCGAAGTGCTGCTTGATATCCGGGCGGAAATGCCCGCCTACGAACCGAAGCCGTGACGAGCGGCCCCGATCATGCCCTCTTACTCGCAATTCACAAGTGGAGCCTGACCGCCGTGCGTGAATGTGATCCCAAGTATCCCGAGGGCATCGACGCCGAGTTCAACGAGCTGGAGCGTGAGCGGCAAGAGTGGGAAGACCTTCGAGCCCAGGAGCGGGACATAGACTCTCGCCTGGAACGTGAGCGGGAGCGACAGGAGGACTTGAACCCTTGAAGAAAGAATTTCGAGTTGTCACGGACGGCACGGTGCAAATCACCATCAGCGACGAGCGGTGGTACAGCCGTCAAGGCACCAACGCCGTCACGGGCCTCCCCGAGATCCAGTTCGTCCCGAGCGTGACGTGGATCGCGGGGTATTACCCCAAGGGCATCGGCTTTTACAAGTGGCTGGCCGACAAGGGGTGGGACGAGTCGCAGGCCATCAAGGTGGCGGCCGGCGACAAGGGATCCCGCGTGCATCGCGCCATCGTGGATCTCCTCAACGGCCAGACCATCCCGATGGAGGCCAAGTACGCCGGGTCGGATGAGGGCGAGCAGGAGTTGAGCCTCGAGGAGTATGACTGCCTCCGGTCCTTCGTGGATTGGTGGACGGCCTGCCAGCCCGAAACGCTGGCCCACGAGCTGACGGTGTTCAACGAGGAGTTCAACTACGCGGGCACGCTCGATTGGGTTGGGATGCTCCGCAAGCCGCCCAAGGGCCTGTCCACTGGCCCGTGGCTCCTCGACTGGAAGACCAGTAAGGACGTGTGGCCCGAGCACGAGATTCAGGTATCGGGCTACGCCCATAGCGATTGGGTGCGGTCGAATGTGGCCGCGCCGGTCCTTCCGATGCTCCATCAGATACACCTGGGCATCCTCCAGGTGGGCTACCGGCGCAACAAGGCCGGCTGGAAGCTGACCGAGGTCGAAGACCAGTTCCCCCTCTTTCTCGCCGCGAGACAGATTTGGGAAAAGGAATGCGCCGGGGTCAGCGTATCCCGCCGGGACTATCCACTGGCGATCAGCCTCTCGCCGCCATGACGGGTCGCCTCCGCACCTACGCCCCGCTCCGGGCCAAGTCCCGCCGCGCGCTACCCAAGGACGTGGAGTACCAAGTCTTCTGGCGCGCGGAAGGTCTCTGCGAAGTCGTCCTTGAGGGCGTCCGCTGCCGCCGGGTGCCCCAGGATCACCACCACGTCCAGAAGCGGAGCCAGGGCGGCCCCGCGACGGCCGATAATATCCTGGCGATCTGTCGAGCGCACCATGACCGCACGGACTGGCCCTACAAGCGGGGCCGGCTCGTCATTCGGCCGCTGGGCCAAGGACACTTTGAGTGCGCCCTCGTGACGGCCCCGGATAAGTTCGCCCTGAAAGGAGCGGCCCGCGATGCCTGACCGAGTGTACGATCCTCAGTACCAAGAAGAGGAACCGATGACCCCCACCACGGCAGCGGAGTATCTAGCACACGCCGGATTAGAACTCGCAAGGGCACTCGACATTCCCTATACGATGAGGGAGCAATTGGTCTTGACGGCATTCCTTGACGCCTACGCCCGCCAGCGCGTCGAGGCGTTCCGGGAGCGGGTGGTGCAAGTAGCCCAACGCTTCGCGCTTGATCCTAAAAGCGAACGATCTGTGGCAAACAGAATTGTCGCCGCGGTCCGGGCGTTGGAGCCGTGAAGACGGTCGCTAAGGTGGTGGTGGTGATGCCAGCCTACAACGCAGCGCGCACGCTCCGGCTGACCTACCAGGCGCTCCCACAGGACCTCGTGAGTCTTGTCATCCTCGTGGACGACGGCTCCACCGACGAGACCCTCGAGGTCGCCCGGGACCTGACTCTTGACGTCTTCGTCCACGACCGCAACTCTGGCTACGGCGCCAACCAGAAAACCTGCTACACGGAGGCGCTCAAGGCGGGCGCCGAGATCGTCGTCATGGTCCACCCCGACTATCAGTATGACCCGACGCGCCTCCCCCAGATCATCGAGCCGATCGTCACGGATGAGGCGGACCTGGTGCTGGGATCGCGGCTCCTGGGGGGCTCACCGATCCGCCAAGGTATGCCGTGGTGGAAGTACGTGGGCAACCGGGGACTGACGGGGCTCGAGAACCGCGTCTTTGGCCTCTCGCTGTCCGAGTACCACACGGGCTATCGGGCCTTCCGGCGGGCGGTGCTCGAGGCGGTGGACTACCGGAACAACTCCAACGGGTTCGTGTTCGATCAGGAGATCCTCGCCCAAGCGGTGGCGGCGCGCTTCCGCATCGCAGAGATCGCCGTGCCCACCCGGTACTTCCCGGACGCGTCCTCGGCGGGCTTCTGGGCGTCGGTCGGATACGGACTGAGGATTCTGTGGCTGCTCGGTCAGGTCACGCTGAAGAGGGGGCGCTGATGACCCTGGCTGCGATCGCTTGGCGGCATCGCCGAGAACTTGAGGAGTTGTTAAAAGAAATGGGGATTCCGTCGAAACTTGCCTGGGACGTGATCCGGCGGCTTCCTTATAAGACCGCTCAGGATTTTGCGGCCGAGCTTCGTCGGCTTGTTCCTGCACTAAAAAGGGCACCGTGACCGCGACGACGAACGCCCCCTACACCCCGGTCTACTTCCCCGAGATCGCCGAGCCGTGGCGGGGGCACCTCGCCCGCTTCCTTCGATTCTGCGAGGCCATCCCGGTTCCCTCCAAAGAGGCCGGACGGGTCCGCCTCATCCTGTGGGCCACCCAGCGATACGCCATCGAGGCCATCTTCGCGGCGTTGACTGCTGGCATCCATGATGTCGTGTTCGTCAAGGGCCGCCAGCTCGGGCTCTCGACGCTCCTCTGGGCACTCGACCTCTTCTGGCTGACGACCTTTTCGGGCATCCAGGGGATGTATATCGCCGACGACGAATCCAACAAGGAGCTCCACCGAGACCTCCTCTCCCAGATGTACCTCGGGCTGCCCACCAAATGGAGCCGGGGCCCCTGGCGGGTCAATAACCGCCTTGAGCTCGCCTGGCACGATCAAGCCACATGGCACGGGTCCCGTCTGATGTGGGCCTTCGCCAACAAGCAGAACGAGGGGCAGCTCGGGCGCTCCCGTGGGGTGAACTACATCCACGGGGAGGAACTGGACTCGTGGCGCGACCCGGAAGGCGTGGCCTCGCTCACCGCCGCCCTCGCCCAGACCCACCCCTACCGGCTCTATGTCTGGGTGGGCACGGGGCAGGGCTACGGGCTGCTCTACCAGATGTGGGAGCAGGCTGAGAAGTCCCACACCTCCCGGCAAATCTTCGTGGCCTGGTGGCGGCATGGGGCCTTGCGCGTCACCCGCGAGCAGCAGACGCTCTGGGTCGCCTATGGGGCGCCCCGCTTGACGCCCGACGAGCGGGAGTGGGCGGAAGAGGTCAAGAAACGCTACGGGGTGGATGTCAGGAGGGAACAGATCGCCTGGTGGCGGTTCACGCTGGCCGAGGGCAAGGGGATCAACGGGGATCAGGCGAAGATGCTCCAGGAGTTCCCCTGGGTGCCTGAACAAGCCTTCCAGGCCGGCGGATCCCAATTCCTCTCCCCCACCACCTGCCTGCGGCTCCGGACCATGCTCCAGCAGGCCCCGAGGGCCGACACCTACCGCTACGAATGGGGCGGGACGTTCGACGCCAAGGACGACGCGCTCGTGGTCGTGCCGGCCGAAGCCGCCACGCTGACCGTCTGGGAAGACCCGATCCCTGGGGCGATCTATCTCGTGGCGGGCGACCCGGCCTTTGGCTCCTCGGCCTCGTCCAGTCGCTTCGCCGCGACGGTGTGGCGCTGCCATCCCGATCAGCTCGTCCAGGTGGCCGAGTACGTCACCCTGCTCGGCGCGATGTATCAATTCGCGTGGGTGCTGGCCCATCTGGCCGGCGTCTACCCGCGCTACTTCATTCTCGAGGTCAACGGCCCGGGCATCGCCGTCTTGCAGGAGCTCGACCGCATGGGCAACTACGGGTTCGGCCTCACGAAACGAGCCGGGTCACTCCAGGAAGTGGTGGGGGCCATCCAGCACTATCTCTGGAAGCGGGCGGATACGCTCTCGCCGCAGTATGCCCGGGAGTGGAAGACGAGCCCCCAGACGCGCCCCGCCATCATGGAGAAACTCAGAGACACGGCCGAGCGGGGGGCCCTCGTGATCCGCAGCCGGGGGTTGGCCGAAGAACTGGCCGCGCTTCGGCGGAATGAGGACCGCGTGGAAGCAGGCGGCGTGGCGAAGGACGACCTCGCCATGACGGCCGCGTTGGCCGTGGAGTGCTGGACGGAAACGGTGATCCCCGAGATTGAGGACATCATCGCCCCCCTGGAGCCGCCCCGCCAGGCCCCGCGGGATGCCTTGGAGCGGACCGTGATGACCTTTCTCCGCCAGGTCCAAGCCCCTGAGGAACCAGAACCGAGCACCTACGGCGTCCGAACCCGGATGCCAGGAGGGTAACCATGACGCTCTGCCTGTTTCTCTTGAGCGGTAAAACCTTCACCTTCCGAGAGGTCAAGATCGTCCAGGACAATGAAAGCGTGCTGGTGTTCGAGTATGTGGCGATGTCCGATGGCAAGCGGAAGCGGATGACGGCCAGGAAGGACGCGCTGGTTGGCCATTCCACGACCCGATGACCCCCAAGCGGCTGGCGGAGATTGAGCAGATTTTTAGTGACCCAACCTTCGCTTATTATTACCTCCAGCGAGCGGGGCTGGAACTCCTCACCGCGCTGCGGGAGGCGCAGCAAATCGCCGAAGAGGTGCGGGCAAGCGCCGATGAGTTTGAGGGGCAGCGAGATGTTCTCCGCGGCCGCGTGACTGTCTTGGAGGAGGCGGCTCAGGAACATCGAGAACTGCGCGACACCCTCCAGCGGCGGGTGGGGGGGTTGGAGAAAGCGCTCGCGAGCCTCCTTCTCCACGCAGGCGCGAAAGGACAGGCCGCCTATCAGGTCGTGAAGCAGGCCGAAGCCGCCCTGCGCGGCGGGGGGGCGGGATGACCACGATCCGCACGGCGACCGAAGAGCGCCTCCGGCTCGTCGAAGTGCTGGAGCGCCGCATCGCCCAGGCCAGCGACCAGCAACACCGACTGGCTCGGGTGCGAGCGGTGTTGACGCGGGCCGTGACCCGGCTCAGAATGGGGGAGGCCGCGTCGGTCATCCAGGCCGAGTTGGCGGCCAGGAGCATCCGGCTCAGGGGGCTTTGATGCCCGATAGGGTTAAGGTGTGGTGGAGTATCACATCTGGTGCCCTGGGGTTGCTTGGGACTGGATGGCTCTCTGACCAACCGAGCCTCCGCTGGCATCGCGGCGTGGCACACTGGCCGATCATGTTCACAACTCGGAAAGCCGCACGAATTGAGGCCAGGACGTTGACTAAGAAGTTTGCCAACCAGAACTGGAAGTTTCAGCCAGTCAAGCTGGTGGTGACCTATCGTGCCCGATAGCGCCTGGAAACAGCTCGAGCGCTCAGTCGCCGACCTCATCGGCGGGAAGCGGTTGCCCGCCAATTCCGGTCATGCGATCGACTGCGAAAGCGCCGGGTTCGTCGCCCAGGCCAAGCTGGTCCAGCGGATGAGCCTCGACGAGCTGACGGCGCTGGCTGAGAAGATCGCCCAGGAGGGCCTGATACGCAACAAGCTGGGCGTCGTGGGCGTGAAAGTCCGCCGGGGGGCAGGGGTCAAAAGCCCGGTGCTGGTGGTGATGACGGACGAAACGTTCAAGACGCTCCTGGGCTATACTCGGGTGGACCATGCCTAGAGCCGACTTTGTGTGTAACTCGCGGAAGTGTCAGACCCCCGAGGGAGAGGCCCCCGTCTATGAATTGCCCGTGGATGCGAAGGTGTGCCCGGTGTGTCGCTCAAAGCGACTCAAGCGTCTGTTCAACGCCGTGAACGTCCTCCGAGGCCGCCAACCGGAGCGCGACTCGCGCCTCACCTCCTCCAGCCACTTCCAGCGGTCCACGGCGCTCCTCCAGCCCGGCATGGACGAAGCTGACGGTCGCCGACCGCCCAAGGACATGGCGACCTTTGCGGTCAGTGCCGGCGACACCACGGGTCTCGGGGACGCGGGACGGGGGCGGCCCATGACGGAGCTGGAGATCGCCCGGACCATGACCCAGGACCAGCGCCACTTTGGGCAGCCCGTCAGCCCGTCCAGTATCGTCCGGTTGCTTTCGAAGGCTCCCATCCCCACGACGGTGGTGGGGCGAGACAGCGGATGACCTGCGGCAAGACGAGCGATCCTAATGAACATCGTCGGCGCAGCCAGCAGCTCACCGCAGCCTATCACGGTCCTGCTGGTCTGCCGGCTCCACGAGACGGACAAATCCCTGGCCACTGGAAGTCGGCTCCCACGGGGAGCCGTGGCGGTGCGCCCATCTGGGTCATGGCGGAGGCGTGGATGACAATTCGCTTCAAGGGGAGCGCGTGCAATAAGTGCGGGAGCAACCGCCACCTGTCGTCTCAGCACGATGCCTCGGCAGATCCCGATGGCTTCGCGGTGTTCGGGCGCTACCCGAAGGGGTGGGTTCGACATGTGCTCAAGCTCCAGCTCCTTGGCGATGTGAAGCGCGAGGACATTTTGCACGTTTGTTCTGGCACCCTGAGCGAGTCGGAGCGGTGGACGGTGGACATCAGACCCGAGGCGAAGCCCCGCATCGTGGCAGACGGAAGCAAATTGCCCTTTCGTGACGGAGCCTTTCCAGCCGTGATGCTCGACCCTCCGTATTCCGACCAGTACGCGAGGAATCTGTACCGGGTGGAGAATCCCCGCCCGTCGTGGCTCTTGCGTGAGGCCGCTCGGGTGGTTCGCCTAGGTGGGCGGATTGGACTGCTTCATGTGGCGGTTCCCTTTGCCCCGGAGGGCTGCCATCTGGTCAAGGTGTACGGGGTGAGCTGTGGGGTCGGCTTCAGAATCAGAGCATTTACCGTCTGGGAAAAAGAACAAACTGGATTATTGGGATGAGACTTCCTCAGGACCCTCGCCTGCGCCGGGAAGCCGTGATCGAGGTGGTGCGCCAATGCGCCAGCGACCGCGAGGAGCGCCGGGCGTACCATCAGGAGCTCCGGGCGTGGTATCTCCGGGGCACCCCGACGCAATCCCGAGCCCGGTACAATAAGCTCCGCGCCCACGTCCGACAATCCTCTGCGTACCTCTACCAAAGTGAGTCCGTGCGCTTCGGGTTGGTGCTCCCGCCGCAGTACGGGGATCAGTTCTCGGCCGAACTCGAAACCGCCCGCGACGAGCTGCACCGCACGTGGCACGACTCCCGAGCGGGCCTGGAAGTGGGCCTCGGGGTCGAGTGGGCCCACGTCTATCCCACTGTGGTCTGGAAGGTGTTCCCGGCCCACGGGCACGTGATGGTCAGCCTGGTCCCCGATCCGGCGGATGTGGGGGTGCTGGAACCCGACCGACGGTTCGACCGGCAGGAAGCGAAGGTCCATTTCTTCTGGCTCACCCTGCCCCAGATCCGGCGGCTCGTGGCCGGCCATCCGCAGGAAAAGGAGCTGGTCGGACTCGCTGAGAGCCACGCGGTCCTTGGGGGCGGGGGGGATGAACCCTTGATCCCGACCCTCGAGCGCGTGATTATGACCAGCACGAGCCCCTCCCTCATCGGCAACATCACGCCCCCGATGCTCGAGCCAAGCGGCCGGCCGGAAACGCCACGGGTAGAGTGCTGCGAGCTCTGGGTGGTGGATGACCGCCTCCAGGACTGGCGGATCATCACCTGCTTGGCGCCCTCCGGCCAGGTCGGCCAGGTCCTCTGGGATCGCCGGTCCCGGGTGCTGTCGGGCAGCGATCCCTTCGTGGCGCTCACACTCGGGCAGAGTCCCGACTACGTGTGGGGCGTGAGCGAAATTGATACCCTCTCGGCCCTTCAGGAGTGGCGCGAGCGCCGGATGGACCAGATCGACCGCCTCCTGGAGCTGCAACTGGATCCGCCCATCGTGCTCGGCGGCTTCGGGGGGCTCTCGGACGAACGGGCCAAGCGGCTCCGCACCCCGGGCGGCACGCTCGCCACGTCCATCCCGAACCCCTCCGTGAACCGCCTCACGCCGCAGATGCCGCCCGAGGCGTTCGCGGAGCTCGAGGGGATCGACAAAATGTTCGCCGACGCGGGGGGACTCCCGATCCTCCTCCAGGGTCAGGGTGAGCCCGGCATCCGCGCGGGCAACCAAGTCGGGGTGCTCGCCACGTTGGCCTCAGCGCGCATCCGGCAGAACGCGATGCACGTGGAATACGCCACCTCGGAAGTGGCCACGCTGGTCATGCGGATCCACCGGGAGCTCCATGAGGAGCCCCTCCAGATGCCCGACGGCAAACACTTTCTCCTGAGCCAGCTCCCTCGGGAGCTCGTGGCGCTGGTGGCGGCCCATTCAGCCTCGCCGCTCTACGCCGCGGCGATCAAGCAGGACGCGCTGGAGATGCTCAAGGTGGGGGCGATCGACAAGCCCACCTATGTGGAACTCAAAGACCCGCCGATGGTGGACGTGCTCCGCGCCAAAGCGCGGCGGCTCGAAGAGGCGGCGGCCAAGCGGTCGGAGAGAATTTTGAAAATTCAGGAGGAAAAAGCGTTGCGAGGTCGCTCCCGGTGAAGGCACTCCTGCTCGTGTGCCTGCTGCTCCTCTCGGCGTGTGCCGCCACGCTGGAGCATCCCGTCACCCACCAGCGCCAGACCTGCCAATCGGGGTGGTGGCTCGGAGGCGGCACGGGGATCGCCGGGGCGGTCCTGGCCGGGATCGCGGTCGTGGGAAATATCGTCGAGGCGGTCGAGTACCAGAAGTGCGTGGATACCCTGAAGCGATCGGGTTACGAAGAAGTCACGCCCGCTGCGGCAGCACCGGATGAGCCATCGTCCTCTGACAGGGACCCGGGATAAAAGAACAGAGATTCATTGCGTGCCCACCGCCTCGGCCTCCTCCTGCATGGCCTTGAGCGTCAGTTCGTCTCGATCATGGGGAAAGCAGACGAGAATCTCCATCGTTGCGGAGTCGCTTCGGATGAGTGCCGAGGGGTAGCAGACGTAGAGCGGTGCCGCACATCCCGCAAGGGTGACCGCCCAGAGCAGCCAGAGGATCACGGGCCGATCAGGGGGTCGGCGCGACTGGCGGGGCCGCGCCTTGACGGAGCGAGAACCCCTCCCCGCAATCCGCCTGGATCGTGAAGGTGTTGATCCCCGCCCCGCCGAGGCCGGCCCCCACGCTGATAGACCCCGTGCCCGTGACGCTACCTTTCCCCTTGCATTCGACGTACCCGGGGTGGGCCCCCGCATAGCCCAGCGCGTGGGTACAGCCCGACAGAAGGATAAGGACCAGGAGTAGCAGGGCGCGTGTCATGGTTTCCCTCCTGGGGGGGTCGGGGGTGGGGGCGTGATGCCTTCCCACGGCGGTTTGGCCACGAGGCCGACGAAGTAGGCCCCAAGCGGGACGAGCCCCGCCATGATGAACCCGATCCAGAATGCCGACGTTTGGACGAGGACGCCTGGATCGCCGTGCAGTTGCCAGTACCCCCCCGTGCCGCCGATGAAGACCCCGACGCACGAGAGGATCATCTTCGTCGTTTGGTTCATGGGTCCCTCCTCATGTCCATTCTCCAGACTCCAGTTGGCGCTGGAGCCGAATGGCCCGGGCGCCGACCTGTTGCGACCACGGGCCGCTCACCATCTCCGCCGCCGCTGCGGCCCACTCCCCGGCCTGCGCGTGCCGGAGCATCTTTGGGGATTCTAACAGCCCATGGGGGCCGACGTTGAACGCCATATTGAGGAGCGCCGCTTGGCGGACCTCATCGAGGTCTTTGATCCACGGCAGAAGGGCAACCACCTCTGCGGTGATCCGGGCGATGTCGTTGTCCAGAAGCATCTGCGCTTCTTTGAAGGACAGCCCCGCGTCCGTGAGGTTGCGCCCGTACCCCACCGTCGTTTTCCCCCGCGTATCCACATACGCTTTGAGGCGAAGCCCCTCATCCCGCATGAGCTGGTCGCGGAGGGTCATGGTCTCGGGGGCCGGGGGGTGTTCTGCCGAAGGAGTTCCTTGATGTCCTTCTGGATGTCCTTCACATCGCCCTTGATTTCCTCGACGTCCTTGGACGACCGCTGCTGCCGCTCGTCGATGACCTGGAGCTTGGCCTTCTGCTCCTCGTTCGCCTTCCCCTCCGCCTCGGCCTTGGCCTCGACGACACTAATCCGGTCGCTGTTCCATTTGAGATAGCTCCAGCCGATCGTCCCGAGCAGCGTCACGAGCCCCGCGAGGATATAGATCATCAGATGGGGATACTGCTTGGCGAACCGCCGCATCTCGCGGTCCGTGCCATCGGAGTCTGCCTCCCGCCGGTCGTTGCTCATGTCCTCAGTCAGCCCCCCCGAAGAAGAGGCTGTGGGCCTCGGGCAGGTGCCCATGATCCTCGACGAGGTGCTGGTCCAGCAGCGCCGTGGGTCCTGAGACGCCGCACACGGGGCAGTTCGTCAAGACCGTGATGCGCAGTCTCCGCTCCAGGCCCACCCCGCGCTCACGGCTGCGTGTCCGGGACTCACGGAGTTGGCTTTCGACACGCGGCAAGGTCGGCCTCCTTCTGGGTTAGGGCCTGGCGCATCTCGTTTAGGAGCGCCTTGGCCAAAGCGACCTGTCCTTCGAGCCACTCGCGGTAGTCCTTGAGATCGAGGACCCGCTGCTGCTGGCAGCCCAACTGCTGCTCGCATGGCAAAGGACCGAGAGGTGATTGAGCGAAGGCGGGTTCCACTGCGAGGAGCATGAGCCCGAGAGCCCATGCCCCTCTCGCCACGACACCGGCTGGCTCGATTAGTCTGGACCTGTGCCGGGCTATCCCTTTCGGGAACAGTCTTGTCATTCCGAGCCCGTCGCGTCCAGCTCCCCGCCCCAGATGGGCCCGATCCGGTGCTTCACCGCGAGGAACTTGATCGCCGCCACCAAGAGCTGGGTCTTCTCCTTCAGATCGCCCGCGGTCAGGATCATGGTTTTCAACTCCTCCTCCACGAGATCGTCCAGAGACTTCTTGGCTCGCTCCGCCAGCTTATCCCCGAGCACGATGGTCAGATTGCGGGGTTTCGTGTCGGGGTTCATGGGCGATAGGTGTTGGTGATTTCGAGCGGGACGGGGGGCGGGAGCACCGTCTTCCGAGCTTCCTGCGCCATCGCGGGCGGCAGCACACGGAGCGAGAACTGGCTCGCGGGTGAGAGCGGCGCCCTCGTCACGAGCTCCCGCCCACTCACGCCATGCGCGAGGAGCCCGCCCACGGCCCACGGCAGATATAGATGCGAGGTGCGGCCCGTGGCCATAGCCTCGATGAGAAACGGGAGTTCGGCGAGCGCCGCACCTTCCCAAAAGCTCATCTGGGGGAGCTTCCTCGTCGTGACGCCTGGCGGCAGCACTCGCCCGCTCGGCGGCGTGGGAGGGGCCCCAGCGGGCGGACGTCGGAACGCTTCCATGGGCCGCACCGGCAGCTTTGATGCCATGAATGTACTCTCCGCAGAGATCGGAGTCGGCTCAGCGGGCAGGCGGAGTTCGGGGCGTGGGCGCTGCGTGGCTGCCGCGATCGGCCCCTCCACGGCACTCCCCATGCCGCGCCGACGGAGTTCGTCCACCTTTTTGAGCATCGTGAACCCGGCCTCCGCCGCATCAGGGTTGAACCGCCGCCCCTTGAGCATTTGGGACTTGTCCGTAAACTGGATCAGGGCTTGGGCGGCTTTGTATTCTGCCCGTGCGGGGGCCCACGCCGGGTCGAGATTGACGGCATCCACGGCAGAGGCGGCTCGACGGTAGACCCCTGGATAGTCCTTCCATTTCCCCACGACGGCCGCCGCCAACCGATCGGCCTCCACGCTCGCCACTTCCCGTCCCTTGCCTCGGTCGAGCACATCGTAGCCGCGGAGTTTCAAGGTGTGCGCATCCGCGAGCGGGATCTCGACCATCACGCCGCGCCCTTGCCGCGCCACTTCCTGCATCACGGCATCGTACATGGCCGAGACTCTCGCGGGGCCGCGTCCATACACCATATCCACCAGCCCCGCTTCGGTCGAAGCGAACTCCCGAAACGAGGGCACATGCTCCTTGTAGGAGTCCGCGATCATCTTCGCCCCCGATTCTGAATACTCGCGCGTGGCCTGAGCGTGAGCCGCTTTGGCCCGTTCGGTCTCGGCCGTGAATTGACGGGTGCGCTCCTGCTCGACGTTGTGCTGAGTCCGCTGAATGGTGGCGTCCTGCTCCTCACGGGCCCGCTTGGTCGCGGCCGTCCGTTCCTGATATTGGGCCCGTGATTCCCGGATCTTGGCCGCCTCACTCTTCCGAAAGTCCGCGATCCGCTCTTTGTAGGTGGCCGCCTCCCGCAGGGCCGCTTCCTCCGCCTTCCGGACGATGGGCTGGCCCGCTCGCTGCGTCAGCCCGAACCGGAGCCACGCAGGCAGAATTTCGGCAATCCCTTGGCTCCCCGCAAACCGTATGGCGTCACTCGGCGAGAGTTGACCCCGTTGGAGCGCCTCGGTGCCCGCGCCCGCGACCGTACTGGCGGCCATCCGCTTGAGTGGTCCCGTCACCAGTCCGCCGCCGATGGGCAGCGTGGCCGCGAACGCTGCGGCCTCGGACTTCGAGCCAGGCAGGAACAGATCGCCGACCGATCGGACGACTCGACCCGGGAGATCCGTCTCTCCCATGAGCGTCCGAGCCCCCAAGGGGGGTTCGCGCGTGAGCCACTCTTTCGCCCGCCCCACGATGTCAGGACGCGCAGCGGGGGTGACCGCTTCCGGGGGCGGG
>ERZ1292637.333-Hain-H14-01um-R3-333-length-31571-cov-6_pt1 | contig 17591 bp, 33 predicted proteins | sample MGYA00564405_ERZ1292637 | MGnify/ENA primary metagenome ERZ1292637 (study PRJEB36523, sample SAMEA6512645) | groundwater metagenome | collected 2019-01-09 | study: AquaDiva: Metagenomics assemblies of 32 groundwater samples | reverse complement strand
CCCCCTACCCCGTGCCCTGTGCTGTGTGTGTGTACACTGTGATAGTTGTTAAGGAACAGTTAACGTGATACGTTGACGACTGCTACTACCCTATGACTGACCTGTCACTAGGGTATAGTGTACTTCCAGTGTAGCACACACATACTCATTCTTGTTCAATACGTCTAGTGCCCTGCTTGCTTGGTCGAGTTCAGTGAAGACTTGCGTCTCTACGTATGTACCGTCCAGTCGTACTACTACCACGATGTATACTACCATAGCACTGTACACTCCCTTGCTGTTACCCATATCATTTCACGTTCACCTTAACACTTACGCCTTGCCGGTTGACCCTGTACACTATGCCACGTGCGCACGAGTACTCGCTTAACTGTTACGAGCTTACAACAATTGCCCCCTTCACGTAGTCAATGCTAACATCACACAACCACTCGCCTACACGGTGCATATTCAATTCCCGTAACGTTGCCTGCTCCACGCTATACGCTTGCCCGTCCACATTGAACGTGTACGTAGCAGCGACACTCAGCTTGCGACTGTTCCCTGCTTGCAGGTTAGTGACCCTACGCCCTAGTGACTGCTGGTTAAGTGTCACGCCCACCTTAACGTTACTGCCGCCCGCTTCACTTAGCAGGTACAGTATACGGGCCTTCAGTTGATGCGCCTTCATTACCGTACCTCTATGATGATAGTCATTGACCAGTAGGCGAAGTACTCTTTGACCATATCGAGCCGGCTAGCAGGGAACTGATAAGCATCACTGCCATACGCTACTTCCAAGATGCCCTTGCCGTCGTAGTCGTAACGAACGATGCTCACGAAGCCTTGCGAAGTCTCCACGGTGAACTTTGCAGCCTCCACAGTACCGACCAAGCTGTCGATAACTTCCTCTTCTGTAGCAGCCTTCAAGTAGTTCATTGTAGTCCCCTTTGCTAGTTGCCCTGTGTAGCCGTTGCTACGTGCTAATTATACACCCGTAACTGTTCAACGCAAGCAGTACATAGGTCCTGTGCTGGACTAGTACTTACTCAGGCACGTAAGTGTGTACACGCCGTTGCCCTGCTCTACTGTGTGTTCAATGTCCTGTCGTGCAATGATCGAATATCATACTTCCCCCTATAACGTCACAGGAAGGCCGCTGCTGTGTTGACTTACCCTTGCCTAGTGCGCTCACTATAACACCGCACTAGCGCTCTTTACAGGCAAAGCAAGGTATTCGTCACGTGTGAGGATACGCCATTCACGCCTGTACTCTACCAGCTCCTCAGCGTCATCGCTGTCGTAGTAGAAGCGGTACACGTCATCGTCCGCGTATACCAGCACGTACGCTTTGACACCTGTGGTGAGTAAGTCTTCTCTATACACTAGCGTCTCCTCTTCTTAGTAGGTGTAAGTTTGCGTAGCTCATTGTAAGCCGTCTCGTAGTCCCCCGGTGACACATATGCTTCCGTGACTGTACCATTCACCTTCCAGTTAAGATCAATGATACGATCCAAGCTCTGTGGCGTCACCAGCTGCCCTGTGCTGGACGCTGCCTTCTTAACTGTACTCGTAGTGCTGTGTGCCCGTGAGCCTTGCCAGTACTGTGCATACGGTACTTTGCTTGCAAGGTAGCATAGCCCGATTAGTAGCAGTGTTACGATAGGCAGTGACCGGGCAACGTATCGCTCTCACTTACCTTATAGTGTACGTCCAGTGTACCTGCCAAGTATTCAACAGCCGCAAGGCTAGCATACACCCAGCATATGCCGTCCAGTGTGCTTACCTCATAAGCCCTTGCCATCAGCCTAACAGCAAGCTTAACGTGATCTGGTCCCCATAGCACCGTTACATCGCGCATTGTCATTCTCCTATCGTTTATACGTGAACGTGATACCATACGCTACACAGAACAGCACAGCAGCGCGTATGTCACTAGGAAAGATGTTGTAGCCGTATTCGTGCCTATCGTATGTGCACTTACAGTTAACGATCACAACCCGTGCCTGTGCTTCATCAGATATGTATATCATCTCAGTCTCCACTAAGCGGGTAGTATAGGTCACGCTGCCGACGCGGCAAGCAGCTAACTGTCACTTCATACGTGTACGGCTTGCCGATGACAATCTCTGTCAACACAGCATCTTGCTGGTTAACCCAGTCTTGCAGCTGCTGAGTGTACGATATGCGCACAGCATCAGCATAGGCACGCATCGTGTGAAACTGCGCACTGGTAGGACGGTCAGGCACGTAGACGAACCGACGTTCACTGCTCCAATAACTGCTAACGTGGATCCACCCGTTACGCTCTGCATCACTTACGCCGTCAAAGCCCATCTTGATAGCGGTATCCTGATGCTTGCAGTATCCTACGTAACGTGCATTACCGTCACGGTCAATCCAGCAGTGATCCATATACCCATACGCGTGTACAGGCACGATATCGCCCAGTGTGTACTCTACATCGTCAAGGTACCCGGTTTCGTCATACTCCTCATAGTAGTAGCAGTCACGGCAGTGATGATCGTATTCATCACTAGTAGTACGTGAAATGCGCACCCTACAGCTGTAACAGCGTAGATTACTACAAGTGTCACACAGATCGCCTGCGTAGTCTACAGCGTTATCACAGCTGGTACAGTATGCTACCACCACGTTCTCATCGCGACACTCATCGGAGCAGTAGCCGTTATACTTGTTCGTGTAGTACCTCAGTACACGCTCACCACACCCGTCACAGCGGCACACGATGATATCATCACTGTTAACACTTGCCCCCTCTGGCAATGCCATATACTCATCGTACGTGGCAACGTTGCCTTGCCAATCACCGATGACACGCCCAGTAGTCTTATACATAAAACGACGCCGTTCGGACCCGACTATATTGTAGTAGTAATATTGATCAGGCAAGTCACTAATGAAGCCGTAGTCACCTTCAAAGACACGCTCACACAGATCGTCTCGTACCAAGTCACAGTAGTCACAGCCTTCGCAAGGGAAGTGCTGCTCTCCCTCGTACCAGTAGCTTGCCCGCTCTACGGCCGGCCCAGCGTGTACGTTAAGTCCCATATCAACTTGAGTCATCGCGGTTCCCTCTTTCGGTAAGCTAAGATACTCTTCACTACACCTTGCCAGGCCACAGCGTCTCCAAGCTACGACTACTGCCGTAGTGAATGTAGACTTCCCCATATGCTGCTGCGGCTACATAGCCGCTCACACGGTCGAATATCTCTAAGCCTTCCCGATACACAACAGTCCCCCTTACACGTATTGTGCGCCCAGTGCGACGCAAGCTTTGACAACTGATACGTCCAGCCCGTATAACTTGGAGATGCTTTCTACAGTAGCATCTTCACCGATGTACTCCACGATGCGTCCTACTTCACCCGGCAAGTGCCGCCATAGCAGGAAGCCGTATGCAAATTTTCTTGCTACCACGTTAACACGAACGAGATATCGAAAAATTCCAGTGAAATAGTTAGCATTGTGTGTTCTCCAATAAGTCAGTAAGCCGTACAATCTCTGCAATGCGCAAGTCACGGTCAATGATCAGGCTTACAGGTGCTACGCCGCCGCGTGACTCATACTTGTCCATCACCTTATCAATGTACTGAATGGCCCGTTCGTGAATGGCGATCAAGTTACGCCAGTGTTCACGGTCGCTCGTATGGTAGCTCATTAGTTTACTCCTCACAATGTGGGACAAATATGTTCACGACAATCGCCACAAGCCACGCCGCCGCTGGGTACTTGAAGTTATCAACGATCTGGGCGAAGTTACTCAGGACGAAGCCCATCGCATCACCGCTCGTGTACGCCAGCAGGACTGTCAAGATTGTGAAGAAGCCCGTCAACAGCCAGGCCACGAAGATGGGCAAACGGTGGAAGTGATACGCGAACCTTGCGTCCTGATAGCCGTAGTACGCGCTGCGAGCCATTGACCGGCGACGTGCATTCTGACTGTTCATTGTAAGTCCCCTTTGCTGTTTGCCGTTCCACTTGACCGGCTTGTGCTCATTATACACCCGTGTCAAGCTTTGTCAAGTAGAGATTTATTGCGGAATCGTATCGAAATACTTCTCCATTGTGCGGTAGTCAACGATCACGTCCCTCAGCCCCATTTGCTTCACACAGTCGTTCACGTTGCTTACGTAGTCAAGCGTGTCGGACCAGTTACCCTCGCAATCGCTGATCACGAACGTTGCACTTAAGCCGTTGCTATGTAGCTCCGACTGTAGACGTTGTGCAAAGCCGACAGCATCACTGGCAGGCACAAAGGCCGCCATCTCGTCCCCACTAAACACACAGTACAACTTATCCTTCTCACGCCCCAGAGAACGGCGTATGCGCAGTGAAGAGCCTTCCTTGCCGTACAGCTCATTCGCCTGCTTAAGCTTGTCAACGTCAAGCAGCACAAGGGCAAAGTCCGCCGGTACCTGCTCGCTCTCGATCAGTAGGTCAAGGGCGTTACGATTCCAGCAGTCGAACCAAGGGCTAGTGAGCGCCTTGCGAAGTGTGCCGTTGTTTAAGGGCACGTACATCAAGTCAAGCATTATGCTACCTCTGTCTCCATTGTGCCGTGCCTTGTTGCCCGGCAAGTAGATATTAACCGATAGTCAATACGCTGTGAATAGGCCATTGGTCCTATCCGTTCCAGTCACCCAGCGGTACATACTCCGCCTATGCTGTGTAAGTAATCACCGATAGCGTCCAATTGGTCATAGCCCTTGTCCAGCTCGATCGCAATGGCTGAACGTGAGAAGTACCCGCGCACGTATAGGTTAAGGATACTCTTGTCACGCCCATCTGGCATACTGCGCACTAGCCGTATCATTGCTACACGCTCTTCTCTTAAGGCTTTGGACACTCCCTTTGGCTTTGGCCCACCTATAAAGAAGTACACGTATTCGTCTACACTACACTCAGCCTGTAGCACGTCAAGAGACGCGAGTATACGTTGTGTAAGCACTTGCCCTCCCTGCTAACGTTTTGACTGAGACCATACTACACCCCGTCAACAAGACACACATCAGTCTTAAGATGTATCTGTTAAATCCGTCTAACGACCGATAGAACGGGGTGGGGGTCGAGTGTAATATGGTTGACAACAGGGAGGGTAAAATGACAAATGACGAACGTGTGATTGCGCGTGGCGTACGCTTTATGCGTGAGAAGGCGCACGGTGCCCGTTTAAGGCGTATGCGCAAGCTTGCAGGTGGGCACGCACCCCACTACATTAACTGGGACACAGAAGATATAGACTGGGACTACAAAAGGCCGCATAGCCCAGAGTATCAAGGCTTGCTCGATCGTATGGAAACACGAGACGCTATGAACGCCGCCGTGCTAAAGTGTACCCAGAACAATGCCAAGTTCTTAGTCGAGATGGTTAAGCGTGAACAGCCGGCAGCTCCTACTCCTACAGCGTACAACCAAGCTACGTACTACAGGTACATACTTATACGTCTGCGGTCAGAAGGTAAAATACCGTTTATAATTAAAAAGCCGTTCGCTTAAACGATTAAGTAGCACGGGCGTTCGGTTTAGAGCTATACTTGACAGCTTCACTCAACTTTGCCCTGGGTCCCTTGCGCCGTGTGCCAGGAGCCGGCTAACTTTCACTGCCCGGCGGCCCTTGTTGCAAACTACACTGGAAAGCGCTAAGTGAAAGCGCTAGCGCTAGAGCCACTTTTCCAGCATCCAAATTCGAGGTCAGAATCTACCAGGAATCCGAAGTGTCAGTCAAATAGTCGATAGCACGTTGAAGGAGGGGGGTATCAACAGTCACCCCGGCAACGACACCAGTAGCCGTGACTACAGCTAATAAGGGCATCGCGTAAGTTCTTGCCGTACGAGTATACAACTTTACCGGCGAAGTCCACAAACTTCATTACGAACTTACCACAAGCCATTACCGTTGAAGTGACCTGCCCGCAGCGACTTAGGTACGTCAGCAGGTAGTCCATACTCACCCTGTTCTTAAGTCTCACTTGTAGGTCCTGTAGGTAAATATCCTTCATCGCTTGTCTCCATCAATGTGCTCGACACACACGCACGGCCACGGCCCGTCACCGCTGTAACATAGCGTGTGGTCAATCTCGTACACTACTCCACGAAACTTCCTAGTGATCGGCTTACCTGCCCTATACTGTCCCTGCCAGAACCAGTGACCGTCATCAGTGACAACTACCCAGGCCATAATGTAACCTCTGAGTGCGCGTTCAAGTTCGTTAGTGCTATTCGGGTCGAGTACTGTGCTGTTCATACGTTTGAGTATCCGTCTGATAATATAGAGTAAAAAGTCCCTTATTTTAAGAACGCTAAAAGAATACTAAGAGAAGACTGACAGAAGGCTGGACAGATCACTGGCAGGCTTCTGTATGTTTCTTGAAGTTGTTAGCAGTGAACTCGCGTCCACAGCAAGGGCACTTACGTTTCACTGGTACACGCTGACGAGCGGCAGTGCGCCGACTGAGTGTCAGTGTAATTTTATCACTCTTGTCAATGAACTCTAGCTCAGTATACGCAATGATAAAGATCATCTGTACTGTTTGGATACCTGCCGTAATAAGTCCAATCCACCCTGACTGTTTCTCAATGTAACCATCAGCGAAAGCTACACACAACAAGGCAATGAAACCAATCCAAATACTCGTACGAGCCATACGCACTGTCTTACGTGCCTGGCTACCGTCTTCACCGGACAGCTTTTTGCTAAACTCCACGAGCCTAGCGTTAATACTAATTGCTGTACCGGCAATGATAAAGCTCTCAATGGCAAGTGCCAAGGGCCACGCCACAACAGGGTGTAGCCCTAGCACGTGCTCACCGAAGCTGGCACTACGAACGACAGCGTATACTGCAAAGCCCAGTATAACGAACAGCACAAACTTCAAGCTTGACTTGACAGCCTTGAACCAATCTAGAAACCTGTGAACCAGTTGAGTGACCATAACTTACCCCTTGTAGCTAAACTGCACGTGCGTAGCGACCCAAGTCAATCCGTTAACCAGCAAGTCCAGGCACACTGCGGCTAGCCCAGGGATCACGATAAGGGCCAAAGCGCACAGAAACAGTATCACGAAGTATCGTCGCATTTTTCCTCCAATGTTACGTAAAAGTAGCCGTCACTATGTTGCCACTGACTGAGTATAACATAGGTGGGGGGTATACTCAATACATCTAAAGTCCTAACTTCCAGCGCACCTGCAAACGTACGCGGTAGTACTTGGATACCCGGCACGTCGAGTTCGTGTGGAGGGTAACGGTAACGTTTAAAAGTCATCAGTGTACCTCTTAATAACGTACATCACCGGGTCCAAGTCTAAGTATAGGGGGGTGGGCAGTACGGCACAGTTAAGATTGTCAATGAAACGTTGCGGTGGCATCAGGCCCAGTGCAGCACGGAACGGCTTGTCCCTCGTCATAATCCACACGCCAGTCTTACGGTCGAACGACGGCAGTAGTCGCGGTATGCCGTCCGTACTGTCGCCGTAGACGGCCTGATACGTTAACCAGCGGAGTGGAGTGCTCACATTAAAGCTGGCAATCTTACGCTGTACACGCTCGAAGCCCCAGGGTGTACCGTAACAATCAATTAACTTGACCCCAGGAAGTTGAAGCGCGTCCTTATCACTAGTACACACAGTGTCACCATACTCGTAGTGCAGCGCCAGTAAGTCGTCTGCCTCTAATCCAGTCACGCCAACTGATTGTTTCTTGTAGCGCTGAAAAGCTTCACGTGCCCAGGCCCTTGCTACTCTACGCATTTCGCTTTGCGTGTGTGTTACCAGTTCGCGTGTTGCTTTATAAAATTTAATGTTGTCCTTACGAATGCTTCCTTGCTGGTCGTCAAAACAAAACAAAGCACCGCTGTCGTACAGGTCGTCCGTATACTTCCAGTCTCCTAAAAGTTGTCCCGTCACATGCCAACTCATGGTACCCATGTCAATTAAAGTTTTCATACGTCCATTCCTTCATTAGTTGAGAACATTAACTTCTCACCTGACTTGGTATCGGCCCAGTTATCAGCCACCTGCATCTCAGCAGTTATCGGTAGTACACTAGCAATCGGGAACTGTTGACGTAGCAAGGCACCCAGCTGTGCAAAGGCAACACGTAGCAGTTGTGCTACCGTCTCGTACTCACCGGGAAAGATGTCAAACAACACCGCATCGTGAATGCCCATTAGCACGAGAGACTTAAGCCCGTTGCTACGCATAAGTTCCCACACACGCACAGTGAGCCAGAGTGCAAAGTCACTGGCAATACCTTGGATAGGTGCGTTAACACCTGCACGTCCCACGGCCCAGCGTCCACGGTAATCTAGTACTTCATCAAGCTTACGAACCTTACCCCACGCACTTACACACTGTCCCAGTCGCTCTGCTGTGCTTTTCTGTGCGTCGAGCCACTTCATAAGTTTAGGGAACCTCTGCTTAAACGATGCCTCTACGGCACGTTGCCCGTCGTTCTGCGCACTGCCACCGAAGATCAGTCTAAACACCACAGTCTTAGCATCAGTACGCTCGTCATCACTAATGTCATCGGGCAACTTATTAAATGCCAGTGCTGCGTTCTCTCTGTGCATATCTTTGGCGTTAAGCGCAGCTGCAAACACTGCATCATTAGCACCGTAACACGCGCTACGCAACTCTGCCTGTGATAAGTCAGCACTTGCAACGCTACCTCCCTCGAACCTACTAACTAGCAACTTACGCACAGGTCCTTTACGTCCTGCTTGTTGCCAGTTAAAACTAGTCATACTTGTGCGTCCAGTGTCAGCTTCGCAAAGCTTTTGGTGGTGCGGCAGTGTGTTGTCAGGGCGTAGTAAGTCTTTAATCTTACCTACAAACGCACTATCAAGTTTCTGTGCCTTACGCCACTCTATGATATCGTCAAGTCCCATACTCTCAAGTACAGCAGCGGTTAACGACACTGCCCCTGTCTTTGTGAAACTACCAAACTTGTGCCCTTTACTCTCAAGTGCGGGTATCAAGTCATCACTGCCGGGGTCACAGCCGTACTTCTCAGTGAGTGCAGCTTTTAACTCTTGTTCCAGTTGTTTACCCTCAACTGCAATCGTATCGAGCATACTCATATCAATAGCTGTACCTGCTACTGACTGCTCAGTCATCATTGTGCTACACTTCTCATACAACTCTACTGACTGTGTGTTCTCGTTACGCCACAACTTAAACAGTCTCCACGTAATGTCCAAGTCTTCACAAATATACGCGGGGTCGTCATAGTTGTGCTGCTGACCTGCAACGGCCCAGGCGTAGTTGCCCGGTGAACGTGTGTAGTACACGCCCAGGTGCTTAAGCGTTGCTACGTGCTCTCCACGGCTACGCGCCCTAAGCATCGTATCACGAATACGCCCATACGTAGCTGCTCTGAACTCTGGCCCCATAAACGTTAAGTCGTATTGGGCGTTGTGCATCACTACGTTGTCAGGTGGGCTTTCAGCTACCATCTTAATGACCCACGACATAACATCGTGGTCAGTTATAATGGCACGCTCTGTGTCACTCCACTGAAGGCCCATTGACGTGAGCGAGTGTGTAGACACGTCTGGCCCCTTGCTTTCACCGTCAGTCTCTACGTCGATTACAAGCGTATCGACACCAGCAAACGTATTCGGTAACCAGGACTTGTGCGGTAGCGGCTCACTGGGTCGTTCCAACTTAAGTAATCTTTTAACGTCCTTATCTTGCCACTGCTGCTGATGTGCCCAGTTAACCGGGAACAGGGGGACTACTACCCAGTCACCGATGCTGAACAGTGTACCGTGAGCATCTTGTATGTCGCCCTTAAGCTTAGGCACTAGTACACGTAGCACGTCAGTGCCACCCAGTACTGCTATGCGTTTAACCTGCGGACACAGCGTTTTAATTTCCCTTTGTACGCGCTCCCACGCCGTTCTAAGAGACTTAAGCGGTGCCTTGGTCTTACCCACTGGCAGCAGCTCTGGGTACATGTAGTGGACGCTAGCCAAGCGTGGCCCTATGTCCTTAACGAACGCTGGGAGGCTGCCTTTCTTGTCGAGTGGCACGCTGAGTACCAGAGCGATATCACCGTCACCGATGACCTTGCCCTGGTACGTGCCTAAGTTAACAATTGTTCCTGGGTGTGTCATTCGTCCTCCTCGTATTCGTTCTCTGGCAACAATCGGGTCCATAAGCTATCCTCGTCAACACAGATGTACGCTTCACCGACGGTGTAGCACAACGCACACTCAGTCCTTCATGTTACCTCCTATAGTTAAAGCCCAGTGTACCATACACCAGGCCTTAACGCATCAGTATAGCGATGTATCTTACAGGATGTTGACCTTGTACAAGTTGCTCTGTAGCAGAGAAACCTCGTGGTACAACGTAAGCTCCTGCTCAGCGTCAAACGGGTACTCTTTGCCGCTTGCCCTGCGTTGCATGTAAAGCACTTCCAAGCTGGGCAGTAGCACGTTAATCGTGATCTTTGGGTACAAGCCAGGTGCAGCGTACATACGGTCTGCCTTATCGTTGCTCGCCGTGCTTAGCATACGGCGTAGTGAGCGTATCATCTCGAACTGCCACTCATCAGTGAGCACTCCACGGTTAAACTGTAGCGCACGGTACACCCAGCGTGACAGCAAGAAACGGTCAACGAACACAGGTACGTCAGGTTCCATTGTAGCAGCTGCAATAGCAGTGTACTCGTGACCGGCACTGCTCCACGCACCGAAGCCATTAGTATTAACTCGTGGCGACGGTGTACGGCGCAGTACACGATAGCCTTCACTCTCCCAAATTGCCAAGTGATAACTTTTACCTGAGCCACTTGGACCCTCGAAAGCGACAATTTCGCCTTGCATTACCACTCCAATTCTTGTGTATCGTCTGTATAAAACGATACTTTGTGTGGGCACACACCGCCGTTAGATGCTCTGCCCATGTTACAATTATAGCACTCTACCTGTATATCTTCCCGGTACTCACCCCTAGCAAGCGCGTATATGACGCTGTTGTTATCCTTGCGTGTACCTCTATCAGAGTACCCGTCGTTATTAACATGGTCGAAAGTTAGCAGCGACGGGTTATTTTCTCCGCAGCAGTGACAAACGGTACCATACACACTTAGCGCCTTCAACCGTTTATCCGCGTGATTACGCCTACAAGTTTCGTTCGCAATATCTCTGCAACCTGTACACATTTCCGTTGTGCGTAGCGGTTCTTTCCCGCATACTGCGCATAGCCCAGCTTCTAACCTGCTTTTTCGTAACCTGTTTGTGCTATACTGACGTGCCACTTAACCACCTCGTAGCTTCCTGCACTGTCATGTGCTTAACTTCCTTAGCTTCGTCTGGGTCAGCGTCACTTACAACTATGCCCATCACATTAACTAGACTATCAGTTGCGGGCAGCAGCACCGTGTCAAGGAAACGTTTACGCTTAACGCTAGTCGCCAGAATGTCCGGGTCGGGCCACAGAAACACCCACTGCAATTTAAAAAACTTGTTGAGTGTACTGTTAGCTATACTGCCGAATACGCACACATGACGCTCGGACAGTACATCAAAAACTCCCTCCACGATGTAAAGAAACTTATCAGGTGTACTGATTAAAGAGTCACCAACGTAACCTATACCCCGTTGACCTTCGTTCGTGAACTCCTTTGAGTTAGTACGTCTGTTGTGGTAACCTACGACTGTGCCGTTAGCATTGCGCATCTCGAAACTGTCCCACCCAGGCTGTCCCTCAATTAAGAACTTATCCAAGTACGTTGCGCGGCCCACTAGGTGCTGTACACGTGGCTCAGGGTCCCATATCTCTTCTATGGCCTCTTCAATGCTAACTTGCTCCATTGCAATCTTAAGTAACACGTCAAGCGGCAGCCTTGTACTAAAGCCACAACGAAAGCAGTGCGCACCTCCATCGTCAAACACTACGAAGTGTCCGCTTCTGGGGTTCTTACTGTCACCACACTCAATGCAGCGCATCACTGTGCCGTCTTTGTATCTTTGTCCTACTATCAAAACTGCTCCCCGTAATCATCTTCCCTTGTTGACTCTGTAACCTCTCCCGTCTTATAGTTAAAGCCGAAACGGAAACTGTCAACACGCTCACCGTAGCTGTTCTTCAATGACTCAATGCCAACGTCAACCACGCCGCTGGGACTAGCCAGACCATCTGTCTTAAGGTAAATCAAGCTACGTGAGAAGCGCTCAACGGCACTACTGCCGGCTGCACTCTCCAAGTCAGCCAGGTCAACTCCACGCTTAACGTGATGGAAAGCTAACACTACACGGTTAGCACTGCCAGCTTGGACAAGCAAGTTGTATAAGTGCCCGTATCGTTCCCTGCTAGACGGAGTATCGCCCTGCCCACAGAAGCCACTGACACTATCAAACAACAGCAGGCGGTCAGGATCAGGGTTCTCAATGATGTGTTCAAGTTCCTGCTCTGCACTACGCACACCAAACACCAGCTTGTCAACACCCTTACGGAACACTTTACCAGCGTTCATTGCACGTACCTTCATCAACAGCATTGACGGCGGTATCTCTGTCTGTATCATAGTGACTGGGCCAATGCCCTTCTGACGCCACTTAATACCTGTAGCCAGTGCCATCGTGGTCTTGCCTACGCCAGGCTTACTTAACACTGTACCGTTGCTCTGTGGTATGCCCTCTGGCCCGTGGATACGGTCGAACGGCACGAAGCCTGTATTAGTAAACGGTGGAGTGTCAACTTCCGCGTCCCAATCTAGTGAGCTGTCACTGACCTGTCCATCATTGCCGTTCAGCCAGCGGTCAAGCTTACCTGACAAGCTAATCTTGTCAAGGCTACTCTTCTTCTCACTGGCACACAACTTCTCGTAGAGTACACCGGCCAGTGTGCTTCTAAACTCTTGCAGGTCAGGCTGACTACCGCTTTCTATACCTGCCTCGTACAAGCCACTGAGTTGATCATAGGACACTCCGGCAAGTGACTGTGAAGCTCCACCTAGTCCGTACTCAGCTGCCGCCTTTATAACGCCACTCCACGCACCAAGTAGACTCATCAGCACATCACTGGGAAGTTCTGGTCGAAGTTCACAGGCTCCGTAAAACAAGCGTGCTACGATTGAGTTGTTCAATTAGTCCTCCACTTCAAGTATTGTATTAAGTTCTCTGCCGTACCAAGCATACTAAGCTCAGCGAAGCCGTCTTTGCCGTGATAGTTGTAAATGACCCTTCGGTCTTGCGTGTAACCTCCTGTCTCGTACCTAGCTAACAAGGTGTCCAAACTAGTAAGCTCGTCCTCTGTGCAGTAGTACACGGCAACGTCATCAGGGGCAAAGGGGTGCTCACTGTAGAGTGCCATAAAGTCGCAGCGGTCGTTAATCACACCGAACGATAAAAAGTAATTCATAACTTACCTCCGTATTATACTTGCCGGATATCAAAATGCCAGCTACCACCCATTATACGGGCAACTGGCATTAAGTTTCAATAGTCCTTTAGGGGTATTTTATTTAGTGCTACACTCGAACACGTGGGTGAGCAGCCAGGCGTCAACGTTGTCACCTTCAATATCACGGGGCAGGTGTGCCGGTGTAATAGGGGCAACGTGATCGTGAACTTCTGACTTCCTACACATAGGGGGAAGTCCCAAACAGAAGCGCACTAACTCCGGTGTCACATAGTGTACGTCGCACTTCTTTTTAGCTTGTGCCAGGCCGCCGTAAAAGCTAACGAGCATTGTAATTAACACAGCAACTTCAGGGCTACGTGACCCACCCCAGAAGCCACTGTGCCTGTCCCAGTCTATGACCAGTGTGCTTTCACGGGGTGTGTGTAGTACAAGCTCCTGTGCCAGTGCGTACAACTCTTCACTACTGACACTCATACCCTTACGACCGGAGTACGCAAAGAGTACGTCGCCGTTGCTGTTAACCAGACTTCCGTGCAAGAGCGCAAGGTCACAGCCAATTATCATTGTGCCACGTCCAGGAGTAAATCAACAAGAATGGAACTGTTGTACGCCTCTAAACTAGCCTTTGTCAACTGGTCGTCCAAGCCCGCGATAATGTCCCACAGTTGCTCATTAGCCCGGCTAAGGTTCTCAATGGCAGCTGCTTGCTGACGAATGTGCGCAGCTTGAACACTCACGATTGTGCGGTATGTCTTCTTATCCATGAAAGTCTCCTTAAGCGTGGCTGTGCGTACACACATTTAAGACCGGCTAAGGCCACCACGCAAGTTAATTAGAACGCTTCTCCGTCGTCCTTCACAATCACGCCAGCCTTCTCAAGCTCACGCTTCTCCTGGTCAGCAGCACTGTCAGCAAGTGTCACTTCAGGCATCTCAACACCAGCGTAGCTGAACTCCTTACGGACGACGCTGTTGACGTACTCCGTCTTACCGTTGCGCTTGCCACGAGTGATGCGAACAGTCGCACTCTTCTCGTCCAGCAACGGCCAGCTGTCCTCACCAGTCATCTGGGCAATAAGCCAGCGGACAACGGGTGGCGTAACCTTCAAGTAACGAATACGCGCCTTGTCAGCAATGCCCTCTTCCGGTGCCGTCAAGATGACACAGCTAATGAGCACTGCAGCCTGTGGCTCACCCTTGTACATGCTAGTGTACGGCTGAAAGAACTTACCCGTCTCGTCCATCGGGACCAGCTTAATGGTCCACTCACCGTCCTTGAAAAACTGCACCAGTCCACTGCCACCACCAGCACCAAGTGTCTCCATAGCCTGCAGGACCAGTGCCCCGTAATCGATACTCAACTTGAACCTCCTATATGTGTTTAACTTGTCAACACGAGCAGTATAGCACACGCCAGCTGCTTACGCCTCAGTCTTAAGATGTATCTGTGAAACGAGTTCGTTAAGTACGCTGCCCTGGTCACGCCACGCGGGATTGAGACTGCGATGCTTAGTGATACGTACAACGTCCAAGTCACTGCGATGTATGATGGACTCAAACTGCACAGGCACACGTACCAAGTCATCAGTCTCACGCCCTCCCAGTTTCATTATCGACTGCCACATAGGGTACACGTACACGATGATTGTGGGCAAGTTACTGTTAGTAAGCGCGAAGTCATATTCGTACAGTTTGCGCAGGTACTCAACGTTAACGTAGCTACGGAACAACGGAGCGTACACCAGCTCGCTAATATGTCCACGGTCGTAGATGACTGGACGATCAGCTTCGAGCAAGTAGCTGGTGTACGCTGCGAACTGCTTAATGCCCATAGCACGTGACGTGGGTACTGGCATCTTCAGGTACTCAAAGTGCCCGGGGAACGTGTCCATAAGCAAGTTGATAAGTGAAGTCTTACCTGACCTGCCTGGCCCTTCAAAGCAGAGATTCACCTGCATTAGTATCCTCCATTTTGTACGTAGAGTGCTCCACGTCGAAGTGTCTCTGGGCTGTCGCCCAGTAAACCTATACCGACCTTCTTGCTGACGGTGGTGCTGGTGTAGTGGTGACGACACACTGGGCACAGGACTACGTTTCTCTTTTCCATTGCTGTCTCCTTTCGTTGCGAGCATTGTATCACGGCTTAGAGAGTTTGTCAAGTCCGCCTAAAGATGTATGTTTTGCGCTGATGAATAACTTGTACGGCAATAAGGAAACTTTAATAAATTCAGGTTAAAACGTAAAAGACTCATGCCTTATATAGTATAAGTATAAGTGTACACTTAGAGTGTATACGCTAACGTGTAAGTTCCGTATCGTTTCGTTGTATATATAATCTAAATAACGAAACGAAGTAACGTTACTTCGTTGTATAGATACATCTTAAGACGGATGTGTACTTCCAACTTACACGTTATACTGACAACGTGTCAAGTGAACTAGTAAAGGAGACGCAAGTGATTAAGATTTACGATGACGCTGATGACCTACTCAAGTTTGACAACCACTTTGAAGCTGTAAGTTTCGTGATGTATGAAAGTACCTACAGTTTCGGTGACGAGTACAGTGCATCTATCATACGCAGTATACTCAAGGGTGTGATGGAAGATTTTATGAGTATGTACGCAAGTAACCCCAGTGCCAGTAATTACGCTACCGTTCAACAGTACATGCAGGTATATCAAAATGCCGTTAATAACGTGAGGACAAAGTAATGTGTGTACTCACTGGCTCAGAGATCCTTAACTTCATCAGTCCTGTGCTTACCACAAAACATGATGACGGCACTGTGCCGTCATACGGTATGGACGGTTGCCTGTACACGTTTCGTTGTGAACCACCTGAATACATAGACAAGTGGGTACTCGGTCAGGGGTGCAGTCTCAGTGTCCTTACACGTGAGACGATCAGTATGCCGCTTGACGTTATGGGTGTGACGTACCTCAAGAGCACGTACAGTCGTCAGGGCATAGTGCTGTGCAACGGTGGAGTGATCGATAACGGATACGTAGGACGGGTGAGTGCTGTACTATTCAACGGTGGACCTAGGCCTGTTACACTGGACTTTAACGGCGGCATCGTGCAAGTAGTGTTTCACCGTATGACACAAGCTGCACCTGGGTATAAAGGGAGATGGATGTGAAAGCACTCGTATTGTACATACTGGTCATCGTGCTGTTCTTCGTTATGTCAGCCGTAGTCAGTAAGCACCTGAACGTCGGCTGTGCAATGGCCTCGTCAAACTGGCCTGGTGTCACTCAACACAAGTACGGGTACTGCTACGCGGAGTTTAAATGAACAAGAAGCCCGTAGAATGTAATCAGTGCGGGGGTAAACACTTCGCGCTGGGGTTGTGTATGAAACACTATAAGCAACAGTATGCGCGGGGTGCCGTACATAAGACAGCCATGACACGCTGGTGGAAAAACAACCCAGAAAAACAAAAAATGTACAACGTAAAAAGGAAGTACGGATTAGACCCGTACGACTACATCAATATGGACTTTAACCAGATGGGCCAGTGCGCTAATGAGGCGTGCTCTAATCCTTTAGCTGTTGTAGACCACTGTCACCGCACGGGCGTTGTTCGCGGGCTACTGTGTAGGCAGTGCAACACTTCTATAGGTCAAGTAGGAGACTGTGTTGACAAGTTACTTGGTTTGGTCGCGTACCTTACCAAGTAATACATCGCAAGACCGATGCACGTAACGCTGTGTCCGTGCTATACTGCTTGTAAAGGAGAAACGAATGAAAACTTTCTACGTCGTACGAAACGCTGACGGTGAGTACCTGACAGAGGACGGTAGCTTCCTTCCTCACTTCAACTTTGCGTGGCACTTCCCCACGTACTACTTCGCTAGCGAGTGTTGCATCAACGCTGGTGAGCGTGTCTTTGTTATCACTTACAAGGAACAGGAGGTTAGTTAATGTACGAGAAAGTACTGACGGCTGTCACGGTTATCGTCGCTCTCATTTGTGGCTGGGTATACTTGGACAAGCCCACGAGCGTGGACAGTTTCAAGGAGAAGTTGTCAACGGTGAGTGTGCCTGCCAAGGTTAATGCCAGCCCAGCTGCACTGCCCACTGCTAGTGTTAAGGCCCCACAGCCCAGTGTACCGGTGGCTAAGCCAGGACGTAGCGTCATCGGTGTCAACGGCGGTAATACCGTTGAAGTTGTGCCGTCAGCTACAGCCGTGCCTTTGTGCTCCGTGACTGC
>ERZ1292637.681-Hain-H14-01um-R3-681-length-17610-cov-5_pt1 | contig 17610 bp, 33 predicted proteins | sample MGYA00564405_ERZ1292637 | MGnify/ENA primary metagenome ERZ1292637 (study PRJEB36523, sample SAMEA6512645) | groundwater metagenome | collected 2019-01-09 | study: AquaDiva: Metagenomics assemblies of 32 groundwater samples | reverse complement strand
CTGCTGGAGACACAGGAGACCACCTAACATCACAACCGGGCGCCGTTCGGCGCCCGCAGAGGAGAAACACTATGCAAGACAGCCAGACACTTTTACAGATTATTAATGACTGCCAAGCTCTGCGCGACCGTTCACTGTACACACCCTACGAACGCGACGAGATGGAAACCGCCATCGTTGCGCTGGCGCATCTGCGCATCAGGGCATTGAACGATGAGAAAAACAGGACGTTGCGGCGGAGACAGGCCAACGAACAGGCTATGGGCGCGGCCAGGCGGTAAAATTTCTTCTACACCCACAACCGGGCGCCGTTCGGCGCCCGCAGAGGAACACGACATGGAGAATATGCCTCTGATCTGAGAACAAACAGGGCATGGTGCTGGGACGAAAAAGCACAACGTTGGGTCCAAATAATCTAATCGCAGAGTGAGCGGGCTGCGGCCCGCCGTATAGGAACACACAACTATGTCTAGTAGGCCCATCAAGCATACGATTGACTATCTCCACCTCTGCCGACAGGCCCGGGCATCCGGTATCCCGGTTTCGTATACCACCGACCCCGCCTGGTTGGTCACGATGACCATAAACCGCAGGGCGGGATGGCCCGATGACCCGAGGCAAGTGCCAGAGGGTCATGCATGCCCGTAGCGGGTCGCTACCCAAAAAAAGCGAGCGGTGAGTGGTATAGCCATCTGCAGCTTCGAGCACGAGAGATCAATACTCCCAAACTGATCGTCCTACCAGCACAGCTCGGCGAACATCAATGGCTCGTTCAGAGAATGCCTCATAGATTCTCGTACTAACCCCACGCATTCGGGCGCGACCCAATGTCTGAGTGTTGGAACACTCGCTGAGGCGGCTGAGGCGGCGTGGGGGGCAGCAGCTTTGGCACCTGAGACGACTGAGACAGTGTTTCTCGCAACGTGCCACCTGTGGCTTGATGCCGCAAAGGAGTTGGAAAACGCGCGAGTATGACAACGCCCCATGGGGCATAGACTAGGGAGGAATGCACAGCATGTCTCAACCATCTCCGGTGCTCATCCCCAGTACCAATATCACTCTGTGGCGACACACCCACCCGCTGGTTGCCGAGTGGAACAGCTGCTTTCGTCCTTCCCGAGAGCGACGAGCGCACCTTCGGCGCGTCATGCGCCATCAGTATACCGATACGGCACGCCGTGGCAAGGGCAACAAGGCCTGGCGACGGGCCGAGGCGCTCTCTAACGACCCGGCAACGCTCGTATGGCCAGAGTATCTCCGATAGCATTCAACGCTGCGCTGGCCCTTGGACAAGAAGCCTAAGGGCCAGCGCTGACCACGGATCACCCTCCTGCCCCTGCTCGCTTCTTCCGCCGTCCCCACAACTGAATTTTTTGCCACCCCGTCTTTACCAGCTCCAGCACCGGAGCCAACGACCCCTTGCAATGCGGGCAGGTCGTGACGCTTAACTCCACTGTTGCCCCTACCTCTTTCAATATTTCAATGAGCTCGCCCTGGCTTATCGCATCCTTTAACTTTGATTCCTCGAGTTGGAGCGCCAACTCTGCCACCCGTTTCAACAAGGTATCAAATCGGCTAATGTCCATGCGAACCGGGGGCACACGGCTTACGTCCTGCCTGGCGTAGGCCGTAGCCCACAGGGCTACATCTTCTTGGAACACATCATAGCGGGCAATCCAGTTAAGCAGTGTCGCACGGGCGAGATGGAGTTCAGAGGTGATATCGGTGGGGGTACTGTCGGAGGCCTCGAGCTCGAGGGCCAGCGCGCCAATCGCCGTCTGGGAGATATGCCGCAGGCGCATCCGGGCGTCCGTCGCTGGCGTCGTATCGTGAAATTCGCAGCGGCCACTCCCCTTATGAGTCGTCCCCTTCCCGGCCTGATTCGTGCAATAGCACTGGGCTTCGGAGCGCCAGCCGTTGCAGGTTGCTGTGGCTGGCAAAATCTCGTGCGGGACACCGCTCCGCGCACGGTTATGAACCTGTCCCTTTGCCCTATCTTTTGGTAAATCAGTAGGATAGAATGGTATCTTCCGCGAAACAACCGTAGAGTCCATGACGTACAATCACCATCACAAAAGGGCAACACCGTAACGATAACCCGCGTCAAATAAATGACGTTATCATTTTGATAACGCACAAACATCCGCACAGGGAAAAGCACGAGTCATTTCGTACCCCCTGAGAGCAGATCGCGCTCAGCCATTTCGCTGCTCACCGCCGAGTCGGCGCAAAAGACTCAAGCGTTCTTGAATCATGGTATCTTGCTCATCACCACGGACACGCATCGACTCTTCTTCGAGGCGAGATAAGCGCTGCTCCGTTGATTCCAGGAGGTTCCTGGTATCACCTCGAGCCACCATGTTGACGAGCATAAGGGCAACCCACAAAAGGAAGGCACTGAACGTCAGAACACTTTCCGGCATAGCCACCTCTTTTTGCAAGGCCGGATGTTGACGCCAATCACGGCCATCAACTCTCTCCTATCGTGCGACCAGCACGATGGACCCTACAACCACAAGGAGCACGGCGATGCCTACCACCACGACGTAGACCACATCTTGGCCCATAAAAATCCTTTCTGGGGACTCCGCCTTATCGATGCAAGATTGCCAACACCTGTCGCTGAAAGGCCGTCGCCTCGACCTCGATCCCTATCACCTGATGATCATAGAACCTACCACGCATGAGCGACCGCAGCACGCCCCAGACGACCGAGGCCACAAAACGCAGGCGCCACCGACGCCACTGATAGACATGGTACACTTCGTGCGCCCAGAGCGCCACTCCACGTGGCTGCGTCCAACTCCAGGTATTGCCCCGTATCACGCTATCGGCATCGAGAACACCAGGGATGCAGTGAATGGTGCTCCCGAAGACCCCAACGGCCGTGGGGCGACCACGGATGCCAAGCGACCCGAACTGCGCCGTGCGGACCTTCACTCGCACGTCTCTCCACGCAAGGCCAAGCGGGGCAAAGAAGGGTGCCAGGATGGCCTGGACGTCCGGATGAAACCGTCTATGTTCGAGGGCATAGGCTTCGATGGGTCCAAGAGGAGACATTAGCGCGAGACCCCCTTGGTCTTTGGTCTTTTTTCTCGTTCCCATAGCCACATAGACTACTTGCTATAATGAGAGATTTTCTCTACGAGGAATGGTTCCTTCAGGCGTGCGCAACCATGAAACAGCTGAACGCTCGCGGGCCACACCCACAGCTTTATTTCCCAGCAGATCTTTTATCCCACGCGGACCGAGCGACAGTGTATCCCGTATAGCCAATCGTAAATGTCGTCCAGAATTCTGAAGGAATCGCCGCCCACCATTGGTGCATCCCGCGTTGTATAGCTTCTGCCATCTCGGGCCGAATCGCGCTGAGAATTCCCATAGGAATCGCCCATAAAATAATAATATAGACACACCAGAGAAAACTTGGCCTAGCACGTGATGTCCAGGGGTCTGCGCTCTGCGCCTCAGCCACAATCGCGGACATGCGAACCTCAAGATCGTGTAATTCCCCCGCTTGTTGGAGTTGTAGCACCGCGAGTTCGGCTTTCGCCCGCTCCTGGGGGTCTGGCCAGATCCGCTCCAACACTTTCCCCACAACATCCAGCACTGGAGCGAGTAGAACAGGAATCACCGCGCACCCCCTTCCCTAGTCGTTTTCCTTGCGCGTCATCAAATGCTGAACCAACATCCGCATATCGGCGCCTTGTCGCTCCATGGCATTTTGTACGGTGTGAGAGACTTCTAGTACGTTACTCGCCACCGCCTGCTGCGCAGTCGCCACGTGCTCCAGCGCCTCGACCACCATCTTCTCCCGATCTTTGCACGCCAACCTATCCTGGCGATAAAAAAGGAACATCATGGCCGCCAGTACGCCGCCGACGCCGAGCGGCGCCCACCATTTGAGCAGATCAGGCTCCATGCGTCCCCCGTCGAGCCCCGAACAGCGCCCAGCCAAGGCGCGCGAGTGCGCAGACTTGGATCGCGCGCGCGACGACCTGCCGCACAAACGCATAGGTATAGAGCGACCAGACGCCCTGGGCATAGAGCATATCCGCCATCAGGAGCCATCCATAGGCTGCCGCGTACAGCCAAAAAAACCACCGCAGACCTCTCAGCAGGCCATTACTCACTGCGCCCGTGAGAGGAATGGACGAGAGTGTCAGGGCAATCGCCACACTTCCGGCTAACAGGAGCGCCGCGAACACGCGTGAGGCTTCAAACATCAGGGGATCAGTGGGAGCGAGCGACATGCTCTACCCTTCGCAGAGGGGCGGCACGAGGGGACTGGAACGCTGGAGAAAGTATGCGGCAGGGGTGTGCAACATGTCAAGCCTCAGCGCATCAGGAGCTGAATCATCTGGCTCACGACATCGAGCGACGGACGCAGCCGGGGACAACGCCGGAGAATGCGACGCTGATGTGACAATAATTCTTCTTGCTTTCTTCACGAACCTATAGTATATCTCTTTGCAATCTCTTTGCCATACTCAAGGAGGAACACACATGCCACTCGCCAAGCCCGTCCTGCTCCGTCTCCCCATAGACCTCGAAGCATGGCTGAAAGACGAGGCCAAGCGTGACGAACGTTCATTCAACGCTTTCTGCCGTCGTATTCTCGCGACCTATCGCGATGGACACACCGTCGCTTCCTCGCAGCACTCAGATAAAACTGCGACGCCTCTCCACACGGATACCCGATCCAACGCATAGAGGATTCACGCATGCTTTCCCCAGTCCATCAGTCGCACCTCGAGGCCTCCGGCGTTTCTGCGGAAATTGCCGCCGAACGCGGGTACCAAAGTATGCAAGGCTCGCTCGGATACGAGACCTTGCGCCATGCCGGATTCTCTAAAGCGCAGAGTGAAAACCTCCCAGGCCTCCTCCTGCCCGTCTGGGGGACAGACGGGCAGGCAACCCCCCTTGCAGTCTACCGACCAGACATGCCGCGTCTCTCAGCGGGAGACACTCCGCGCAAATATGAATTTCCGCATGGCAAAGGCATGCGGCTCGATTGCCCCCCACGCTGTGTCTCATGGCTAGGAGATCCTACTATTGTCCTGTGGATTACCGAGGGACAGAAGAAAGGGGACGCACTTGCGACGGTAGGAGCCTGTACCCTGGCGCTGCTCGGAGTCGATTGTTGGCGCGGGCGCAACCAAGCCGGAGGAACAACGGCGTTGGCTGATTGGGAATACGTCCATCTCCGCGAGCGCCAGATCTACATCGCGTTTGACTCTGATATGCAGACCAAACCCCAAGTAAAAGGTGCGATGCGGCGGTTGGCGAACTTTCTCAAAGCAAAGGGCGCTCGCGTTGGTACGATCATCCTCCCTACACGCCAGGACGGAGACAAACAAGGGATAGATGACTTTCTCGTACACGGTGGCACGCTGGCGGAGGCCATAACGCTGGTCGAAGATCCATGGCAGGACCAGCCCACCAATGAAGAATCTCTGGCACTGGCGCACAAGGCCGACTTGCCGAAAATCCGCCTCATTCCTGGGGAACTAAGCCAACTGGTCGGCGGTGCGAGCCAGGCAATTTTGACCTGGCAAGCCCAGCGCCAACCGGTGCTTTTCCAGCGCGCTGGACGGTTGTGTTTTATCGTGAGAGACTTGGCCTCACCGGCATGGCTCAAACGCCCGCCGCTGCTCCCACAGATCCAGGATGCGACGCCGGCGAAGGTGCGCGCACTGTGCAACGAAACGGCAGCCTGGTATAAATATGATGGACGAGTACACGGATGGAAGCTGGACCTCCCGCCAGTGCATGTCGTCCAGACCCTCCTAGAACTAGGGGAATGGCAGTTCCCGCCGCTACAAGGAATTGCCACCCGTCCGTTTTTTCGTCCGAATGGAACACTCTGCCAAACACCAGGCTATGATAGCGCCACCGGCGTCTATCTCGAATGCCCGGCCGCCATTCCCCAACTCCTTGACCCGACGACCCCCCTCGATATTTTTGCGGCGGAACATGATGTCCAAGTCCTGCGAGAATTGTTCCAGGATTTTCCGTTTGCCGTAACAGAGCGGGATTTTGCTGCGACGTTGGCCGCTTTACTGACGCTGCTGGTCCGTCCAGCGATCGAAGGGCAAACGCCGCTCATTGCGATTGGTTCAAGTACGCCGGGGAGTGGCAAGGGCCTGCTGGCAGACCTGCTCTGCCTGATTGCGCTCGGCGACGTTGCGCCTCGCTGGGCCCCAACGCACGAGGCTGAGGAGGAACGCAAAAGACTCATGACGATTGCGCTGGCAGGGGAACAAGTCGCCATGATCGATAACGTGCAGGGGCTACTTGGTAGTGAGGCGCTCGATATGGTCATTACGGCAGGGATGGTGTATGACAGAGCCCTCGGGAGTCACGGACTCCTGAAAGCGCCGTGGAAGACGGTCCTTTTTGCCACGGGGAATAACATGACGTATCACGGCGATTTAGGACGTCGGGTGATGCCAATTGCGCTGCAGCCGGATGCCGAGCACCCCGAAGAACGCAACGATTTTGTGCTCCCGCATATTCGCGCCTATTGTCGCGAGCACCAGTGGCCGCTCCTCAAGGCGGCGTGCCATATGTTCGCGTGCTATCTCGCTGCCGGCGCGCCAGCCCCACCGACCGGACATGGATCGTTTGAAGCCTGGAATGCCTTGATTCGTGGGGGCGTGTTGTGGCTGACCGGGCAGGATTGTCTCGAGGGACAAAGAACGCTCTTGCCCCGCGATCCCGAGTTGGAGGAGTGGTCCCAGATTCTCCATGCCTGGCATGTCTGTCTGGGGTCTTTGGCACGCACAGTCCCGATGCTTATACAGGAAATTGATACAGCCATAGCCCATGAAAAAGGGCAAAGCCGCGATGCTGACCAGGAAGTGTGTACCAATTGGCAAACGCTCAAAAACCTGCTTGCCACGATCGATCCCCGCAGCGATGGCGCACGCATCAATGGGCGGATGTTAGGGAAAATGTGTGTGCGCTATCGTGGCAGGACCCTGGGACGCTATCGCCTCGCCGACGCAGGAGAATACAACCAAACAAAACTATGGCGAGTAGAACTGTCATTCGCTCTATAATCTTCTCTCAGGTTTTCATTGTTTTTAGTGTTTGTTTCCTAGCCACTACAAGAACTGTCAGAAAAATAAATCATAAAAAAGTGACAGTCTATATAGGGTCTAGAGAACAAACCCTAAAAACCATGATAACCTGGAAGGCAGCAGAGATGACGATTGAGGAGTAAACAAGCATGGCTCAAGCCGGGAATTTTCTATGGTATGGACGATGATGGGAAGCACAATGACACATGACTCCGTAACCATAAAACCCCAGACAGCCCCGCTCCGCCCCTACCAGCAAGAAGCCCTCGAGGCGTGCTTGGCCGCTGTAGGGCGTGGTGAACATCCCGTGCTGGCCATGCCGACCGGCAGCGGCAAGTCGCATCTCCTTGCCGCGCTGGCCGCCGCGCTTCCTGGCCGTATCCTTGTCGTGACCCATCGCCGGGAACTCATCCGGCAAGATCATGCGCAGCACTACGGCGATGACGCCGGCATCTATTCCGCCGGCCTCGGGGTCCGGGACACCGAGGCTCGCGTGCTCTATGCCGGAGTCGCGTCCATCGTCCGACGCATGGCCGAGCTGCAGCAGGCCGGACCCTTTTGCTACGTTCTGGTCGATGAAGCCCACCGCGTGGTCCCGCACGGCGAGTCCTCCATGTATCGCACCGTCTTCGAGGCATGTCCAGCGGCCCAGCGCGTGGGCGTCACTGCAACACCATACCGCCTCGATGGCGGGTTCTTACACCAAGGGGCTGGTGCATGGTTTGATGCTATGCCCGTGAACATTCCGATCCGCGCTCTCACCCCGGAATGGCTCTCCCCGCTTCGGGGTTTGCTCACGGCGCACGATATTGACGTGTCTCACGTGCGTGTGCGTGCCGGAGAGTTTGTCGCTGGGGACCTTGCCCAGGCCGCCTGCGAGGAAAGCGCCGTCGAAGGGGCACTTGATGAACTATGCCACGTGGCCGCTCGCCGTCACCGCTGGCTCATTTTTTGCGTCGATGTCGCACACAGCATTCTGACCTGTGCGTCACTCAAAAGACGAGGCATTGCCGCCGGCATAGTCGTTGGCGCCACCCCGATGGCCGAACGGGATGCGACGTTGCAGGCCTTTGAGGCCGGCGCGTATCAGGCACTCGTGAATTGCGAGGTCTTAACCACGGGCTTTGATTGTCCGTCTATCGACTGCATTGGCCTGATGCGGCCGACGATGAGCAAGGGGTTGCTCGTACAAATGCTGGGGCGTGGATCACGACAGGCGGAGGCCAAGCCTGATTGTGTCATCGTGGACCTCGCCGGAAATCTGGAACGCCATGCGCCCCTTGAAGATCTGTCCTGGCTGGACAAGACACCAGCCCGCGTGACGGCCGATACCCTGGCGCAGCAAGTGCATGAAGAGTCAGAACGCCTCACGCGGGAACGTCAGGCACGACACGCTGAGAAAGCCTCGCTCCTCGACCCCATGGAGAGTCGCGTCGGCGGCACGCACACCTACCGCGTCGCACGCATGGCCTACAAGGTGGTCACGCCGCGGCGGTATCCCGACCGTCGGATGCTCCTGGCAATTTATTATTGCCCCGAGCGGCGTCCGATGCACATCGAGCATTTTGTCCTCCTGGAGCACGATGGTTGGGCAAGAGAGAAGGCGGAGATGTGGTGTCGACGGCGCGGGGTCGCTCCCGGGCGTGCCGCCCAGGTCTTGCCCCGGCTGTGGGCGGCGCCGGTACCCACACAGATCGTCGTCGAAGACCAGTCGCCCTACGCACGGGTGATGCTGGAGCAGTTTGACGAGGCGTAGAGCAGGGCGTGCCATACAGAAAAACGCACGCGGATATCGTAGTCCTCCGCGCAGGCCCGGATAGCCGCCCCTGTTCCTTCCAGCGCAAAATCTTCGTGGTGCCAGGGGTGCATGTGGAGGTGAGGCAGGAACGCGGCAAAATGCTTCTCGCGCAGCAGCAACCGTTCACACAGAGTCACGTATTTTTCTCCTATGTCCCAGGTCCGCCCGTACACGCGCCAGGAACCGCGACCTCCAGCGAATACGCCGCGCCGATCCGCCCGTGCACCGCGAAGAAGAGCAGCAGTGCCTGCGCCTGGGCAAAATCGTGTCCCGTCGCACCCTCGATGACCCATGGGGGATCGACGCGGCCCTGCCCCCCATCCAGCCACCAGCACACCACGTACTGCGGGGATTCTTGAACGACAACGGGATCAAGCACGGGCATGAGCCACCCCGGCCAGATGAGCAGCGCCACATTCCACGTCACGACCGCGGCAAGACTTATCCAGCCGATCAGCACTACCAACATCCGCATGATCTGGCGTCTCATCAGTCCATCCACGCCTCATCCTCCTCCTGGTCGTGTTCGAGGTTGTGCGCTACACGCCGCAGCGCAGCCGTCGCACAGAGAATCGGGACCCCAATCGACAAAAATAGTCCACTGCAAAAAACCAACACAAATTCCCACAACTCACCCATCATCGTGTCCTTTCTGTTCCAGCCCCACTGCTTGCGGTGTGGCAACCTGCGACATCTCGCACATATCTTCTTGCGTGTATTCCCAGGCTCGCCAGGCGCGGAGATTGTCCAGGAGTTGCGCAGTGGTTGTGCCACTACGCGCAATAGCATGAACCGCTACGGCCATGCTGGGGCATGCGAGAGCAGCTCTTTCTCCGTGTTCTGCGATCCGTTGGCGCTTATTCATTGGCCTGACGTCGTCTACCCATCGTTGTTGGAACATCATCGACCCCGTGAAGCCACCAACGGACGCCCAGGGCGTCACACAGCGCGACGACGAGGGAGAGACGAGGATCGCGCGTCTGCCCATTCTCGATATACACGAGCGCAGTGGGAGAAATGCCCGCGCGTCTCGCAACCTGGCGGTGCGTCCAGCCCTTCCGGAGTCGTTCGGCTCGGATCATGGTTCCAAAAGTCATCGTATGTACCCTCCGCTATATAGTATAAAAGAAAAGTGAAAAATAATCAAACATTTCTCCATTTTCTTCTTGCACGTATCCAAAAATTTGATACAATATATATAGGAAATACGTTGATTGACACCACAAGCCGACCCCATGCATCCCGGCACTTCAGACACCGGCGGGGGGAGCACAAGACAGACGGCGGGAGGGGACGCCGCAGCCTGGCAGCAGGCTCCCCCACTAGGCGCTGGGACGAGGCTGACCGGGAAGCGAGGATAGAACTCGGGGAACGGGAGGCGGTCTGCGAAAGGCCTGGCCCTCTCCAGGGGACTGGAGAGGCACCACGGGCGCTGAGGTCGCAGGATACTGCTGGCGGTACCCAATCCGCGCTTGTATATGAAGAGCGCTTCTGAAATGAAGCCGAAACCTCAAGGAGCACGACGATGCCAGGCACCATCCGCACCCTGAACAGTTTTACCCTCCCAGAACTCTACGACTTGCAAGCGCACGGCGAGGCGCTGCTCCCAGTGATGACCGGCATGCAGCTGGAGACCCTCGTCGATACCCTGGCGGCCCTGGCCGGAGAAATTGCCGACCGCCGGGGGCAGGACAATCTGGCCGCGCGGGTGTGCGGCTACGACGACGAGGGCGCTCTCTTGGGCGCCAAGGGGCACCACACGTTCTCGCGGGTGCGGGGACGGCGGGGCTAAGACAACACAGCATAGGGCAGGCACACGCCTGCCCTCAGGAGCACGACAATGGCCATATCTACCATTTTCTATAACGAGAAGCGCCAGGTAAGGCAAACATTTTTCGCTACCCCTATAGATGCAGTGAAAGCCGCACGTGCCTGGTGCGCGCGTGGAGGCAAGGCCGTGAAGGCACCAATGTCAGGTTTCGATTCTACACTCATCGCACAATACCATGACGGTACGCCCCGGCGTGGGGGATACACCGCATCAGTGTATCTGCGAGAGCACACATGCTGCTAAACCCGACAAGGAGAGCCCGACCATGAGCAGAGAACGTCACCCATTGATGTATGATCGAGAGCGCATTGCTTTTATGGGAGTAGAGCAGTGTCAGTATTGGATGGACCTTGCCGCGATTACAGACAGGCTACCGTATGATAATCCGCGCCAGGAGGAAAAGCGTCAGATAGCGAGTCAATGGCTTAGGGCAATCCTGACACGACAACGCCAAAAGGCAGGAATACTGAGAGAAAGGATAAGTCATGCCGAAATACGATGTGACGCTGCGGTACAAAGTTGAGTACCTTGCGACAAAAACGCTCACAGCAAAAACTGAAGAGGCAGCACAAGAACGGGCCGAGAACGATGTTGCTGCTATTGCGACACTTGCCGCCTTTGAGACATACGTTAACGGCGATATAGACGAAGACGTGAACGAAGTAGAGATAGAGGAGGTAAACGAGGCATGACGCTGCAACAAGCCAATGAAATACTCGCGGCAGATAGGATCGACTTGCGGATAGAGAAAAACGACAGATCCCGCCCACGGTGGCGTATACAAATTCGAGGGGGTGCACTGGTGTTCGCCACCCTGCTCGAGGCGCTCAGGATGGCCACAGCACTGCATACGACACGGCCTGTGCCGGAGAGACCATACTGGATGGCGGCCCACACGTAGGACGGAAAAACTCATACCGGGGGCCGGAAGGTCCCCAAAGGAGAAGTATCAGGCCTGACAACGGGGAAACCTAGAAATACCGAGAGGGAGCGAGACATGCATGAGACGAGAGAGCCCCAGGAGCACTACGAGGTCGATATCATATTCCTGGGCAATGGGAGTATCCATCGACGCTATCTGGTGGGGGCCGAGAACCGGGTCCAGGCAGAAGGCAGCGCTCTGCGCCGCTATAGGCGAGGTTCCGGCGCGATGCGCTTGGACTGCTACGCCAATGTGGTGAGGCGCGTCCCCACCGGCGAGTTGGCGGACGAGCGGTACCACTAGGGTAAGTGTGCAAGGCGCGCTTGTATGGGCGCCTACCTGACACAACAGGGTAGCGAGAGCAACCACTTCCGGGCGCCTTCTGGAGCCCACGCAGGAGATAATAAAATGACCTACCATCTGGAAATACGGTCGCAACATTCCGTTGGCGCCGGTGGCGCTGGGAAGTTTGGCGGCCCTGATAGATACGTTGCAGTCCAAATAGTCCCGGACGACGCGACACCGCTGAAATCGCTCCAGCAGTACGCCGCCCGCAAACGTGGAATCACGATCAAATATTTCGGCGAGGGGTACGCCGCACACCAGGGACCGCGGTCGATGCTCGGACAGGCCATCGCGGCCGCCGAACGATTTATTGCGGCCCGCACGTAGGGCGAAAGACCATATAGTGGGCGCCTTCCGGCGCCCATAGGAGCACGCACTATGTACACCGAATGCCTCGCAGATATTTCACTCGCTTACCACCAATTTTCAGGATGTTCGCGCAACGCCATGGAGGCTTACTTCCTCGACATTGCCGGACTAAGGCGTGAGGCGCAGATGCAAAATGCGGCCGTCACCCCAGGTTGCAAGCCCTGGGACTTCGCAGCAACTCTGAACGAGGAGACTCCCATGGACCAGCTTGGTTTCCCGATGTGGACGGTACACGGCGTCAAAACTGCATTGCCTGATGTCGAAGTCTGGCACATGCGAACGAAAACACTCTGTGTAGGGCTTGTTGCTAGGATAAGCGATGCCAGGGCACGTGTCTTTTTTGCTGATCGTCCTGAGCATGTGGCACAAACCACAATTCCCTGGACAGCTCTCGTCCATAGTCTCAACACCAAAACGCCCCTTGTGGCGTAGCCTGCGACGTGCGCGGCCAACACGTAGAACGGAAGACCCACCACTGGGCACCGGGAGGCGCCCATAGGAGAAACATCCCCATGCCACTGACGGACCTGATCCCCCACCAGACTATCACGAGTATCGTGGAAAATGTCGCCCAAGCCCATGCCGATATTGCCGGCGCCTTCACACTGCTCCTGGGTGCCAAGAAACGCCTTGGTGCGGTGCTCGGGGAGAAGGGACCGCACTTCTATGACAGTCTCTGGAGCGACCGGATAAGCGACTACGGCCTTGAGGACCGTGCCAAAGTCCCCCGGCGCCCGTGACAGCGCCATGCTGACGGCTCTCTTGCATGAAGAGGATGTGGACCCTTCGGACCAGCTCCGCCGGCTGCTCGCCGTTGCCGCCCCACGAACACGGGAGCTTATCAGCTTGCTGGACCAAGGACTGTCGCGCAAGGAAGCAGCTCGGGCGATGGACATCTCCCGGAGTACCGTCGACGTCCTCTTATACCGCGAACGCAAAAAAGCGCAGAGGCGCTAATTTTTTTTGCCCCTGATGTAAAGATCCCGGCCCAAAGTTCGCCCTTAAGGTAGGAAGGCCAGTGTGATGCACAACCACGGAGGTGTCCTATGCCGCTATTCCTGACCATTTTAGAGGGCGCAACGCCAGACGCAGCCCGGCCAATTCTGGCTATTCGTGACGCTCAGATTATCGCCACGGTGCGGGCGATGATTCATGCACGCTTAGCAGCAGAGTCCCTTGACACGGTTGTCTCCCTGGCAAGGCCGCGTGTGAAAGCGGTGCAGCGGCGCGGGCCGCACGCTGGACCGCCGACGACCATCCCGGCGTGTGTGGATGAGGCACACCATGTGTAGAAATAGCAACGGCCCGGCAGCAATGCCACCAGGCCGTCAACCCAAGACCAGGCGTGTGACTAGCACGCCCGTTACTCGAAAGGCTCAGCCATGGATTATAGCGCCCCAGGCGTAGGAAGTCCAAAACAATCCCCTCATGGGAATACCCACACACTACCCACGCACCTCTCTTGAGGCCGAGCGTATGGCCCAGAACGAGACTCCCCCCCCTATCCCCCGCGGCCCCGCCTGCACCCCAGAGGCCCTGTGCTCGATGAGTGGCAACATTAAGGTGGGAGCCTGCGACGTGCGTAGCAACCTCGTCACGGGCCGCGGTGCCACGCCGGAGGAGGCCGCCAGCAACTTTTTTGCCAGCCGCCAACTCTTGCTGGACGGCTACGCGGCCCTGGACCGCCCACAGCCTCCCGCGATACCCCTCACCCGAGAAGCCCGGTTGGCGCAGATCCTCACCTGCGGACTGGCTAAGGCCGTGGCGAATGGAGACTATAGCCTCGTCGAACGCTTGGCCAAGGCCGTGGCGCTGGTGCTCAGCGACGCGGTGACGCCGACTGAGATCGCACCGGTGTTCGCGGTGCGGAGTCAAAAGAACGAGTACGAGTGGTACGAAGTGTCGGGGAAGGTATGTACTTGCCCTGATAGCACGAAACACGTGAAAGCCGGGGATATCGGCTATTACTGCAAGCATGTCCTGGCGGTCATCTTCACGGCAAAACTGGCGGAGTAACAATCTTCACCGGGGGAGCCTCACGCTCCCCCATCAGGAGCCCCCAATGCCCACACCAGCAAGACACGAGGAACAGATGTGATATGTATCGTTGGGAAGTATTTCAGGGGAAACTCTCAGGGTTTTGGTATGCGGGGTTGATGCGCACCCAAACAACGCCAGACGGCGGAAGATGGTGCGTCAGAAGCTATGCCGCTGGCGATAAGGCAAGAGCCTGGAGCTTTGTGGCCGACCACAGTATCGAATGAAAGGACGATTATGGGCCCACTGCGCCTGCATTTTTTCCTGACCCTGGCCGTCAATCACGCCGGCCTCTCCGGCGTGTTGGCCGGGGATATCTTCCTTCAAGCCATGCGCCAGCTTAAAGAGCGCTGGCCGCTCGTGGGGTGTGCGCTGCCGCAGGGTGCAAGCTACCGCATCATCATCATAGGGAGGCAATAGAATGACAAAACAACACGCAAAGGCAGCCCTGCTCGACAAACGCCCGAGCACGCGATGTCCCACGTGCCAGTATTTTCATGCCGGCATGCCCGGCACCCAGTGCCCGACGTGCCAAGAAGGCCGCGAACCAACGCCACTGTGGGGCGAACCCACCCAGGAAACCCTCTCCGCCCTGGATGCAAGCCGACCTGAGACTCCAGAGCAAGCAGAAGAGGCGCAAGGCCTCCTTGTCCGCGCCCCCTACGAACTCCACCTCCCCGCTAGGCCACTGCCCGCGCGGCAGACGCGCTGCGTCTTATGTGCGCATCCGGACCACACCGTTTTTGATGCGGCACTGCGCAGCAAGACGAGCACTACGATACTGGCAGCACAATACGGGCATTCAACCAGCACGTGGTCGAAGCACCGTAAAAAATGTCTCGGGCTGCCAACGCCCTCCCATGTCGAGAGGGCACAACGGGCGCCCCGCCGGCAGAGACCTCCGACTGAGGCCCCACTCGCCTTCGCCGCACAGGTTGCAGCACAGATCGTGACGCTTGAGAAAGAGTGTGCCGTCCTCAATGCCCAAATCGTGTGTTTACGCCACTATCTGGAGGCTTTATGATTATCATGGGCATTGACCCGGGCTCCAGTAGCACGGGCGTGGCCTTCCTCCGTGATGGGGCATGGCTTTGGGGCGCCTGCCTCACGAGTCGAGATCCCCCGGGCCCCACCGCACCATCAGATCCAATTGCCCGGTGGTTCGTGCGGTTGGCAGCGCTCATTCGCAAGTATCAGGCCACTGTTGTAGCCTACGAAAGTTACGAATATCAGGGGAATAAACGCACCACAGCGAACGCACCTCTGATGTGGCAACAAGTCGGCGCGGTGCGGTGCCTCCTCACCCTGCCCCTGGTATCGAGTCTGCATGCCCACGAGCCTGGCGTCTGGCGTCAGCAACTCACCGGAGACCGGCGGGCGGGGGATCAGCTGGTGGACCGCATCCTCCAGCACCGCCTGGGCGTGTCGCTGCTGAATGTCCACGGACAAACCACAGGCTCGCATATCCTTGATGCAACAGGGGTCGCGCTGGTCACGTGGGATACGCTGGCGCTCCTCAAACACGCGACGTAGAAAGAAGGAGAGCAAAATCATGACCGATACTACCTATTACGAACGACCCACCCATGTGTGGGGACCACTCTGGCATCTGCCGTCAACGACCGGTGTATACATCTTCACCCCAGGCGGCCGATTGCTCCGTCTGCACGTCTGGGCGTTATGGTATATCTGGTATAAATGGGAGCAGGCATGGTGGATGCGCAAGAAACGATACAACAGAAAAGGAGACACCTAACATGCGTGCGACATTCCTTGATGCCCCATGCCCGCTGTGCCACGATGAGACCGCCATCACTGTCTGCCTCCCGACGAGCCCTTGTCGGAGCATACAGTTTGTCGGGAACCGGTGTGAATGTTCGACAGACGACCTTCTCGCAGGGCCGTTCGACGAGGTGGTAGACCAGGTGGATCAATGGCGTCGGGATTGCTACCCGTATGCCATCCAAGGTGAAAGGGGAACACCGGAGGTTGAACCGTATGGAACCTGATACACGCGACGGGCGTCGCCTTGGTGACCTGGGATACCCTGGCGCTACGCAAACACGCGCTGTAAGAAAGCGAGGAACGATACATACCACAGACTGTGTTGACCAGACGCTCGCCTATGCCCTGGCCCTCATCGCCTTTGATGAAGCCTATCCACGTCACTGTACCTCCTGCCGAGGGTGGGGCGGCTCGGTAATCTATGATGATCCATCTCCTCCTGGGGTCTCGTTGAGCCCTGGGTATTTGCTCGACGTAGATCCCTGCCCTCACTGCGCCGCGGCAGACCCTCCACGATGTTCGCTGTGCGCAACGCCACTTGATGACAACTTCGAGAGGGTCTGCGACTGTCCGCAAAATACTGGGCTTCCACCCAGCCCGGAGTGTTGGTGCTGGGAGGAGGCCTGAAGGCCGGGGTACTGACTGCAATTAAGGAGTGGCGTATGCCATCCGATGAAAACACGCTAACGACGAATGAGGAATGTCTACGCTTGCTCGGCAAAATCAAGCAGATGAGTTTTTGTTATCGCGGCGCCAGACAGGCATTGCGCTGGATACCGCCGGGAGAGTTTACGATGGGATCGCCGCAGAGCGAGCCGCAGCGAGGGGATGACGAAACCCAGCACCGCGTGGTGCTCACGCACGGCTTCTGGCTGGCCGAGACGACCTGCACGCAGGCCCTGTGGCAGGCGGTGATGGGCAACAACCCGAGCCAGTTCCGGGGTGCAGACCGTCCCGTAGACAGCGTGAGTTGGGACGATGTGCAGGATTTTCTCGCCCGGTTGAACGGTATAACGCCAGAGCTGGCCCTGCGTCTACCCACGGAGGCAGAGTGGGAATATGCCTGCCGGGCCGGGACGACCACACCGTTCTGGTTTGGGGCGCAGATTACGCCAGAGCAGGTGAACTATGACGGGAACTATCCCTATGCCGATGGCGAGCGGGGGTGGTACCGGGAAGAAACCGTGCCGGTGTATGCCCTGCCATGCAATGCCTGGGGGCTGTACCAGATGCATGGGAATGTCTGGGAGTGGTGCCAGGACTGGTATGGTCGGTATGTTGCAGCGCCAGCAGACGCTCCTGCGGTGGATCCCAGTGGTGCTGCAGAGGGCCTCTTCCGCGTGCTGCGTGGCGGCTGCTGGTTCGGCGGCGGCAGGTTCGCGCGCTCGGCGCTGCGCCTCGCCATCCTCCCCGGCGACCGCTTCGCCGACTGCGGGTT
>ERZ1292637.501-Hain-H14-01um-R3-501-length-22039-cov-12_pt3 | contig 17689 bp, 24 predicted proteins | sample MGYA00564405_ERZ1292637 | MGnify/ENA primary metagenome ERZ1292637 (study PRJEB36523, sample SAMEA6512645) | groundwater metagenome | collected 2019-01-09 | study: AquaDiva: Metagenomics assemblies of 32 groundwater samples | reverse complement strand
TGGTGGATCGTGACGGCCGTCGCGTGAACGCGGTAGGACTCGACCCCGCCCTGGACGCCGCCACCCACGTTGTTGTCGCCGAAGACGAGCGACATGTGGCCGACGGCCGGCCAAGCGATCCCGGTCCAGTGATCGAGGACCGAGGTGATCGCTGGATACTGCGCCGGGCGCGGGGCCCCCTGACGAAAGCCGGTCCAGGTGTGGAGCGCGACGGCGGTGACGTGGCGGCCGACCCCGGACCCCTGCACGATGGCCCCCGAGTGCGAGTTGGCGAAATCCACGTTCCGATCGAGACGGTACCAATACTGCAGCCCGAGGAAGTCGGCGATCACGTACCGGAGCCGTTGCAGTTCGCCCGTCCCACTCGTCGCCAGGGATTCCGCCTGCGAGGCCCACGGCGCGGTCTGGGCTTGGGCGTTGGCGACCGAATCGGAGATCCCGTCGATGCACGCTTGCGTGTAATTCGTCACGCCGACCGTGGTAAAGGAACTATTCAGGTCGGCGGCAGTCAGACTCTCGTTGACCGTCCACGATTTGAAAATTGCGCAATTGCCCCCCGACTGGGCGAAGGCCGGGAGCACGGGCCCGAAGGCCACGAGGAGCACGAGCAGGAGGCGAAGCCAGACGAAGCGCGTCATTCTCTCACTCCTATTCCCCGACCTCGAGCCCACACAGCAGCCGCGTGATACTCAAATCTTGCGCGGCGACGGCGGACGTTCCCCGAAACGCGATCCGTCGTCCCCGCCCGACGCACCGCCGCCGGGCCGAGAGCGAGAGCCCGCCGGTGCCGAGCGTCGCCGGAAGCGCGACCGGCAGCACGGCCCCGCCGGCCGTCAGCGTGAACACGATGCTCTGCTTGAGGTTGCCGTCCAGGTAGATCTCGATCGTGTGCGTGGCGGCGGATTTCGCGTCGTACTCGACCTGCAGAAACCGCATGTTCTTGTAGCGGCCCTGCCAGCCGGGGACGAGCTCGCCGAAGTCCGCATCGCGCGTGAACCATTCGAACGTGTAGCCCGCGCCGTTCGCGCTCCGCGTGGCCTGATCGAGATTCCACAACCGCCCCTGCTCGTCGATCATCGCCGGGATGGGGATGCCGCTGACCTTGCGCAGGAAGAGCGCCTCGTTCCGGTCACGGTCCCAGAAGATCCAGCGGTCCCCGATCTCCGTGCGGCGGTTCAGATCGAGGTGCAGGCGCCGGTTCTTCGCCGTCTGGCCGATGGCCGACAGCCCGGCCAGGACTTCCTGCTTGTAGGCGTAGTAGATCAACTGGGCGAACTGCGCCCGGCTCAGGTTGAACTGCTCGCCGATGAAGCGGCCCAGCTTGCGCGCGGCGATGTCCTCTGCCCGCACGGAGCCGGTCGCGGTGGTCGCGCTGATGAGATGCCACGTGCCGTCGGGGGCCATCCAGACCACGTCGTCCTCGATACCGACCCCAGTGCGGGGCCCCGCCGCCCCCGGCGCCCCGACCTTGATGATGCGCCAGTTCGCGTCGTTGGTGTCCGAGGTGTCCACGGCGTAGATCCCTTCCGGGTACTTCCAGAGAAGCAGCACCCCCTTGTAGGTGAGCCCCATCACCAAGCGCTCGCCCTCGCCGGGGAACACGCGCATGTGGTAGACGGTCCCCGTGAAGTTCTCGTGATTGGTCTGTAGACTCCGGTCAAGCCCGTGCGGGTCATTCCCCATGCCCGCCGCCCACAGATAGCCCTGATGGACGACGCCGAATCCGGGATTGTTCGCGCCCGTCCCCCACGCTGTAGGCGGACTCGCGATCGCCGCCATCGCGGCCCCGTCGCCCGAGAGGACCTGCACCGCGTTCGCCCGCGTGAAGAGGAAGAGCTTGCGATTGCTCCCCGCCGCCTCCGCGCCCCCAGCCACGAGCTGCGGCACCCAGTTCGTGGTCGTGAGCCCGGTGACGAGCGTGGACCACGCGCCGCCCGTGCCATCATCCTTGTAGACCGAGCCGTTGTCGCCCACCACGACCGTGCGCTGGGTGCCGGTGTCCGGCCAGTAGTCGATCGCCTCCACGCCCGCCACCGCGCCCCCGCCGAAGGCGGAGCCGACGAGGGTCGCGCCGCCGCCGACCCGGACGCTGTGGTCCTCGAGGGTCGCGTTGCGGAGCTGGATCAGCCCGCCGATCGGGATGAGGTTGCGGTTCTTGAGCCCCCAGAGGCCCTCGCGGCCGAGGACAAGTTCGACCACCGTTACCCCGTCGTATGAGATGGCGGTGCCTCTTCTCTCTTTGCTTTCCAGTATTTCCGGGCGCGAAAGTTGTTCAGCCGACGAACGACTTGCGTGTGCGCAAGAGCGCCCGCGAGATCGCGAGTATGCCAAGCGCTGATCGCGGCGAGTGCGGCGTGAGCCTGCCGACCCTTGATGACGAGATGCGGGGCGACTTGTTCTAAGAGCGTGATCGCGTTCGCGCCGCCGATCTGCCAGCGGTACATCGGCTTAGTCCCCTTGATGACGGCAGAACGCCCAGAGATAGCGGCCCGGACATATCCGCCCGCGGATTCATAGAGCCAATCCATGAGCGCGGCTGAGCTGTTGGAGACGAGGACGTAGGCGGTGAGTTGACCGCCTCCAACCTGGACCGTGATGGAGCCTTCACCATCGACGATCCCAGCGAAATACGCGGCATCGTGAGGCGGAAGCTTCTGGACAGGTAGGACCGGAAAGCCAAGCGTCTTCGGCACGGCCTCAGGATCATCCTGCTCAACATCGCTCGCGAGAAGCTGATCCATGAGGTGCTCATGCCGCTCTTGGAGATATTGCCGGTGACAGGTCTTGCAGTAGGCGTGGCGCCGCTTCGCCCAGCCGGGACGATCACTGCGGCGAGTTAGAAGATAGAACGCCTCAAGAGGAAGGCGTTGGTGACAGCGCGAGCATTCCTTTGTTTCCTCCATGCCGTGCCCCCCCCACAACTACGAACGCCCGGAGAGGGTCGTGAAACCCCCTCCGGGCGTCCCGGTCACACCAGGTCGGCCCCGTGCAAGGTCCGGCTCCTAGTATATCGTCAGCGCATCTCCTGCCGTCGCTGTTCCTCGTCGTCCTCGTCGCGCGCCTCGTCGCCCCGCTCGCCGAGCACCTCGAGGCCGTCCAGGACGATCGGTTTGCCCACGAGCGCCCGGTGGCAATGGACCTGCCCCTCCGGCGCGACCTTCCCCGACTTGTACGTGAAGCCCCCGGGCTTGCGCACCGTGTGGCAGCCAGTCGCGTCAAGGCGTCCGGGGTGCCCCCACGCGGGGCCGGTGAGGGTCACGAGGAGGCCGAGCAGCACTCCCAGACGCACGTGGCGCCGCCGAGACATCAGCTCGCCGCGCTTGCGGAGTTCCCGCACCACCGCCCAGCAAGCGGGCAGGGAGAGCCCGAACCGGGTCGCGAGCAGACGCCCGACGACGCCCGCGTTCCACGCCTCCACGAAGCGGCGCGCCATCGCGGGATCGCGAAGCGGTCTCGGCGCACCGGGCACCCGCGCGCTCACTGATACGGGCCCCGCCCGGCCGAGCCTGGGCGCGTCATTGCCAAGGGGACCGCGGGCCCGAGCCCGGGCTCGTGCCGATCCCCATCATGAGGCGGCGGTGGTAGCTCACGGCCTCCTCGATCCCCCGCTCGTAGTCTTGCTTGGCGCTCTGGGCGCGCTTGTCGGACTTCATGAGGTAGGCGAAATAGAGGGTCGCGTCGGCCAGGAGCCAGCGGAAGTTGTGGGAGATCACGAGCTCGGTCGTCGAGCCGTCGGTCGGATCGAGGTCGTCCGGCATCGTGCAATAGGGGAACTCCACCCGTTTGGCGTCAGTCGGGTAATGGCTCAACCTGATCCGCCGCTGGTCGATCCGGCAGAACGCGCTCGGCGGCCAAGCCGGACTCGGGAGGTCCCCGAACTCCTTCCTGACCCACTCCTCCTGCTTGAATTCCACGAAGAAGCCGTCCTCCGTCCAGAGCCCGTCGACGAACAGGCCGAGATCGGCTGCCAGCTGGTATTCGTCCTGCACGATGATGATCGCGGTGCCCGCGGCGAGGGTCTCGGGGACGGCGTCCAACGTGATCGTGGCCGAGGGGTTTGCGTGCGCCGTGATCCGGGCGAACCAGGTCTTGCCGCTCGGGAGCACCTTCCGGCCGACGAGGGAAGTGGACTGCGAGGCCGAGAGGGTCGCGGTGACACCCGTGCCCGTCGTGCCAGCGGTGATCGTCAGCGTCGTGATGTCCGCCGTCGTGACGAAGACGCCGGGGGGATAGGCGCGCCCCCACCAGAAGGGGTGGCGGTTGTGGATGTCGTGGTTGCCGCGCACCAGCGCCCGCCGGACGGCGGCGAGGAAGTCGCTCGTGCCGTCGGTCGGCTCGTCGGCCCGGAAGAGCGCGTCAGCGACGATGTCGGCTGGAAAATCGAAGTTCGCCATCGCCTACGAGTCTAGCCCCTCACCGGCCCATCCCCATCATCGTGCGGAGCGGGGGCGTCTCACCGCCCACGGGGGGCGCGTCAGCCTCGAAGGGGTAGAGCCGCACGTCGTCGGGGTCCGGGTCCGGCGGCACGATCCGAAGGTACACGTCGTAGGGCGCGGCCATCAGCCGGTGTACGTCGGGACGAGCGTGTTGACGCTCGTGCCCGCCCGGTCGGGGCTCCCGGCGAGGTACTCCACGAGGAAGAAGGGACCGCTCTCGTTGATCGGGATAGACCAGTTGCCGGAGCCATCCGAGGTCGTCTCGGCCACGAAGTCAGGGCCGACCATGCCGACCGAGCGGAACAGCATGACCCGGCAGTTGCCGAGCGCCGCGCCGTCCTTGTCGCGGCTCACGCCCGTCAGCGTCCCGTTCTTCTCGCCCTGCACGCGGTCGTAGACGCGGCGGTCGGTCAGCAGAGTGCCGCCTGCGACCAAGACGGCGGGGTTGACGACCGATGTTCCCGCGACGTCCGCGTACATGGTGCCGAGTCGCCTGACGTTCGCGGTGGCCCCGCCTCCGCTGGCTCCGGGGCGGCGCGGGATCGGGAGTCCGGCGTCGAGGGTGTCGTCCGTGAACCTCGCCCCCGGCTGGCCGAGGTTCGGCGGCTTCACGGCGAACGGGTTCTGGTAGCTTTGGGGATAGCCGGAGAAGGCCATGACGCAGACGCCTCCGCTCCCGGTCTGGCTCTGGTTACTCGGTGGGAAGGCAATCGGCATCAGGGCACCACGAGGTTGTCGGCGTAGCCCGCAGGGCGCTCCTTGGGGCCGCCGAGGTCGTATTCTTCGATCACGAGCCGGGCCGCTTTCAGGATCATCAGGCACCACTCGCGCGGCGGCAGCGGCGCGGCGATGTCCACCCGCCCATCCATCCCCATCGTGATGAGCAACGTCTTACCGGGGTTGAAGAAATGTCTCTCCTCCGTGCGCTCGATCACGAAGGCGGCATCGCGCAGAATCTCGTAGCAGAGCGCCTTGTGCTGCATCGGGGCGCTCACGTTGACGAGCCCTGTCCGCTCCTGGGTGAGGACGATCCGGCAGGCTTCCGTGCTCATTCGATGGGCCTCACCGAAGCCAGCAGCGCCGAAGACACTGCCGCCACCGGCTCAGGGGCCACCACTGACTCCAAGACCCGACGGCGCAACGGGTACAGTAAAAGGGACCGACCGCCCTGCCTCGTTCGTGTAGTTCGAGGCGCCTGCGGGGTTTGACGCCTTCACACGATAGCAGTACGTCATCCCCTCAGTGACGGCCGCATCCGTGAAGGTGGTCACGTTCAACCCCGTGGTGGCGATCTGCGCGTAGTCTGTCACCGGCGTCACCGTGCAACTCATCGGCCCAGTCGGCGTCGGGATGACCTTCCGCTCGATGTGGAAGTTGGCCTCGTTCGTGGAGTTGTCCTGCCACGTGAGGACGTTCGACGCGGCCCAAGAAGGAGACGCCATCCACACGATGGCAAGACCCAAGAGCGCCAGACGCTTCATATAGGCGCTCAATTGAACACCTGGATGATGTAGTTATGCACGGTCATCGAACCCGTCGCGACGGTCTGCGTGAAGAACAGGTCGAGCGCCGACGCGGCCGTGTTATCCATGCCTGCCCCCACGGCCGGGGCGCCTACCGGGACGTTCAGTTCCCCGTTGCCGCCGACCGTCGGGAGGGGTGAACCGACCACCGCCTCCGACTTGAATGATCCAAACGGGAAGAATGTCGTCGTTGTCCCGGTCCCCACCGCCCGGCAGACCAGGGTGACTTCGAGCAGCCACGGCACCGTGGTCTTGGCGACGACGTTCAGGTTGAGGGCGAGCGTGTCGAACACGATAGTCGTCCCCGCCGAGCCCATCGTGATGTCATAGCGCGCGGTGCCCGGCGTGGTCACGACGCACGAGATACGCCCGCTGAGCAGGTAGCGGATTGCCCGTCCGATGTAGAAGAAGTTGTTGGGCAGCACGACGCGGTTGGCGGTCGGGATGCACGAGGCGCGGGCCGCTGCCGTGAGGGTCGGGCCGTCCGTGGCCCCGACGACGATCGTTTCGATGGGCATAGGTTCGTTCCTCCGGTTAAGGTTCGGTCAGGATAATGACCACCCCACGGGCGGCTCCAAGGGTCGTCACAAGGTCAAGAGCCCGATTGGCGGCTCCCGTCTCTACATACGGTACCAAACTCGTTGGGCTCACGAGCCCACCCGTCGCCGCGATATCCATCGGGCCGGTCAGGTCCGCGACCCCATCGTTGAACTTGAGCGTCCCGAGCAGGCTCATCGTGAGTATCACTCCGAGAACCTTGTGCTTGTTGCCCACGGAGGCCGCCGCCAGCGTAGTGGTCCCGGCGACCCCCTGGTTCACGCTCACATAGGTGAGCGTCTTCCCGGCGTAGGTGGCAGGGTTGGCCGTCAGCGCGCCCGTGTGGTCCACCCGGGCCCGGGCGTTCGGATTAATCGGGTCACGGATTACGAGTCCGCCGCCGGCCGCCTCGATGTGGGTGACGGACGAGACGTGGCGGATGTTCCACTCCCCGCCTTGGTGCGCGGCCTGCACGGTCCACGCGCCGGATTGCGCGGCCGACACGGTCCACGCCCCCGCCTGATAGACGGGAGCGACGAGCAGGTGACTGGCCCCGCCCGCCCCGCCTTGGACAATGGCGACGTGGGTGACGGAGGACACGTGGCGCACCGTGGACTGGTGGAAGACGTTCACGGCGTCGCTCGACCCGCCCCCCCCGCACGTTTCGGCCACGCCCGCATTGGTGTAGCAGGTCACCGCGAGGGCCCCGATGTGCGTCACGAAGGCGACCTGGCCGTAGCTCGCTGCCAGCTGCATCGTGCCGCGGACGTGGACGACGGAGGTCACGTGGGCGATGTTCCACTGGCCCCCTTGGTGGGCCGCCTGCACCGTGAGGACCCCCGACTGCGCCGCGGAGACGTTCCACGGCCCGGCTTGATAGACGGGAGCGACCAGCAGATGCGAGGCCCCGCCGGCGCCGCCTTGAATGATCGAGACGTGCAGGACGGCAGTCACGTGGCGGATCGTCCACTCGCCGCCCTGGTGGGCGGCCTGGATCGTCCAGGCCCCCGATTGGCTCGCGGCGACGTTCAGGAGGCTCCCCGCGGCCCCCGCGATGTGGACCACGGACGTGACGTGGCGGAGGGTCCACTCCCCGGACTGACTGACGGCGAGGCCGGTCGGCGCGGTGACGAAGAGGGCCCCGGTGTGATCCACGTCCGCCACCTGCGTATGCGCCCCCTGGAGCCGGACGCGCTGGAGTGGCGGCTGGGATTCGGCCGCCTGCCAGAGCAGGGCGACGAGGATGACCGCGGCGCCGAGCAGCATCCCGCGGCGCATCAGCGCCCCCGCCGATGGAAGAGGGTTGCCTGGTGCTCGCCGATGGCGGCGTCCCGCGAGACCACCTCGATGATGTCGCCGGGGCCGACCTGGATCTCAGGGAAGGGACCGAGCAGCACCGTGCCGCCAGGGCTTGAGAGCAGGATGGACTGCCTGACCCTAGCCCCTTGGCGTAGGCGGAAGATCACGGTCCAGGGGCCCGGCGAGGTCAGCGCCACCATGAAAGTGACGGGGCCGCCGTGCGTGAAGGTGATGGTGTCCATCACCCCGTTCGCCGCCGGGTCGATGACTGGATCGCTGGCGTTCCAGCCCATCGCGCTTCCCGGAGGCCTACGTCGGAACCAGGTGCCGGATCTGCTCCAAGAGCGCGCGGTACTCCGCCCGCTTGGCCGTGATCGTTTCCTCGAGGGCCGCGAGAGTCTCGTCAGCGGCCTGCCGAGCATTGGCGAGGCGCTGTTGAGTCTCGGCGACCTCCGCCTCGGCCCCCTCGCAGGCTGCCCGGGCCTCGTCACGGGCCCGCCTGAGGGCGCGGCGTGCCTCGATCAGTCCAGCCTCAACCGCAGCGCGTTCGCGCCGGACGTTGTCGATTTCCAGGCGCTCGGTGGTGAGGATTCGTCCGATCCTGAGGTGCTCGGCCTCGACCTCGGCCTCGAGCGCCTGGATCCGACGGCTCCGCTCGGTCTCGATCTCCGTCTGCACCCCGCCGAGCTCGCGCTGCGCCGCAGCGACGTCCTCCCGGGCCGTGGCCACCCGGCCTTCCGCCTCGGCCGCCCGGCCGCCCGCGAACTTCGCCGCCTCGATGACGCGCGTGGCCTCTTCCAGAGCCCCGAGGAGGTCGCGCACCTTCGCCGTCGTCTCCCGAGCCGTGCGCAGGTTCACGGGCTGGTCGCTCATTCGTAACCCTCCATCACGCCGACATGCACGGTGACGGGCGGGACGACGGGGAAGGGGTTATCGGCAGCCGCCATTACCGGAGGAGCTCCAAGATCGAGAGTGTCGAGCCCGCCGTCGTGCCGATGCAGGAGACCGGGCCCTGGTAGTTCGGCAGGTAGAGCATGTTGCTCGTGTTGTGCGCGGCGACGTGGAGCACCCAGCCGTTGGCCGCCGTCAGGGCGACGTGCCCCGTGGCGCCCAGGCCGATAAAGATGTTGGCCATGTCCGCGCCAGTGACCTGCGTGGTGCCTGTGTTGCGCAGCCAGAGGTCGCGGCGGTTGGCGTTCGAGGCGAGCGCGATCGTCGCGGTCGTGCCGCATTGCTGGACTTGGAAGGCGTTGAGCGCCCCGCTGATGTGGGGCTGCACGGCGAGGGCGTTGTAGTGGTCCACGCGCGCCGTGCAGGTCGCGCAGTGGGGGTCCCTGAGCGTGATCCGCCCGCCCGCCACGTGGAGGGCCGAGCTCACGTGGGCGAGCGTGACGTTGACGTGCCCGACGACGAAGACGCCACGCGCCGTCGGGAAGTCCGCGGCCCGGTTGACGTTGCTCTCCTGGGTCGTGGCCCGCCCGATGAGGAGCAGGATGCCCAGCACCGCCAGCACGAGAACTGCCCCGAGGGGCAAAAGCCGACGCACCGCGTCAGACCTTCCGGTTCTCGAGGTTCGTCGCGCTTTCCAACGGCACCGTGATCTTCTGAGCGTCGACGGCGAGGCTCGAATACTTCGTGGCCTTGCCGAGCGGCGCGAATTCCGCCAGCGCCGCACCGGCTTCGGTGTCCGCCTCCGGCTTCTTGCCGCTCTTGGCGTTCAGGTTCTCGGGCTCGCCTTTCGGCGCGAAGTCCCCGAGCCCGGCCGGGTCTGAGGTGTAGGGCTGCCCGCTTGAGGGGGAGTGCATGGCTCGTCTCCTTTTTAGCCTCCGGTCGCGGTGGCTTCGGCGCGGATCGTCCGCTTGCCGGTGGCGGTGTCGGTGAGGCCGGCGCGGTCGAGCAGCTCCAGCAGGGCCGCCCCGATGGCCTGCATGGGGTCGCCGACGGCCGTCCGACCATCGGCGAGGTACTGGAGGTCGCGAAGTTGGTTGTCGCTCAGGGCCATCACCCCACCTCCGTCGGCGGCGTCGCTGGCGGCGTCCGGGACGCGGACCTGATGCGCTCGACTTTCTTGCGGAGATCGTCGATCTGCCCGGCGAGATCCAGGATCGCCTTCGCGAAGGCCACGGAGGCGTCGCCGACGGGTTGCCGTCCGATAGCGATCTGTGTCAGGTCGCGCTCGATCAGCTTGTCCATGGCTAGGTGCCCGCCACGTCGGCGAACAGCGCTTCCTGCTGTCGACGCGCCCGTTCCGAGCGCCGGATGTGGTCACGCAGGAGCGGGACGTCCTCGGGCCGGACCCGGATGTCGTAGAGCCGCTGCTTGCTCGCGTCCTCCGCGAGGAAGAAGCGCCGGAGGTGCCCGAGGTGCTCGCACCAGCAGAAGGGCCGCCCCCGGAGCTTCGAGGGCTCGGTGTCGCCCGGCATCATCCGCTCGGGCATCAGACGCCCCAGCGTGTCGCGCACGGTGAAGTCGTACTGCGTGATCCCGGTGTCGACCGCCTTCTTGATGACCGTGGCCCGGCGCTCGTGGCCCTCGGGATCGCCGCGGAAGCGCCGCATCACGGCCCCGTCCGGATCCTCGATGACTTCCTCGTGGATCTGCCCGGTGAAGCTCACCGCGTGGTGCTCGCCCGGGCCGAGATAGACCACGCGGCAGCGGACCACGGGCATCCCCGCCCTGAGGGTCTCCTCGGGGAGCGAGATCTCGGTGACGGCCGCGGTCGGGATGGCCTTGGCCGCCCGCTTGGGCGCTGGGGGGGCCTCGGGCTCGTCGTTCAATTCATCGGGGAGCGCTTTGGGGCTCATGCCGCGACTCCTTTCGCGCCCTCGGGCGCATCCGCGCCGGGGCGGGCTTGGAGGGAATGGGGGTGACCGTAAGGGCCTCGGCATCGGCTTGCGTCCGCGCCAAGGCGAAGAGGATCAGGCTGGCCTGCGCCGGGAGATGAAAGACCGGGCTGCCGAGCATGTTGACGAGGGCCACGGCCAGCACGGCGACCCAGGCACGCTCGAGCGGAGCCCGGCCCCAGAGGAGCCACGGCGCCGCCGCCGGAAGCCTCGGCCAGACGGGTCTCGGCAGGATGGCGGCCGGGGCGGCCTGCCAGACCCGACGCGAGGCCCCGAAGCCCTGCCAGATCCAGAGCCCCCCGAGGAGCAAGCCCACCACGCCGAGCTCGAAGGCGAGCTGGAGGGGTTCGCTGTGGGCTTGCAAGGTGATGAAGAAGGTCTTGCCCTCTTGGGGCCGGTAGAAGGCCTGGTTGTACTGCTCGGCCCACGAGCGCCACTCGCCGAGCCCCTGGCCCGTCAGCGGCCACTTGCGCATCTCCTCGAAGGCCACCGCCCAGACCTCGCGCCGCCCCGAGAGGCGCCACTCGTGGAGCGTCATCACGAGGGCGATCGCCCCCGCCCCAAGGCCCGCCACGGCGAGCCTGACCCGCTGGCCGAAGAGGGGCCAGGCCATGACGAGGGCCCCGACCGCCGCCGAGATCACGGGCCCGCCGGAGATGGTCTTGACGGTGAGCAGAAAGACGAGCGCCGCCGCCGGCACGCCCGCGAGCGCCCAGACGACGGGCAGGCCGAGGGCCATCCAGGAGCCCCAGTAGTTCGGGTGCGTCAAGAGCCCCATCGGCTTGCCGATGTGCTCGGGACTGACCCAGGTCATCCACGGATAGACCCCGAAGACGTTGACCGCGCCGAGGGCCCCCTCCCACCCAACCCCGAACAGCGCCGCCCACGCGGCCCACCGGGCTTCTTGATCGGTCAGCTCGCGGGCCAGGGCGTAGAGCAGCCCCGCGAAGAGGAGCAGGGTCAGGAGTTGCAAGGTGCGCGGCGGAAAGCCGTGCCAAGCCCCGCGGATCGCCGCCCAGAGGATCAGCGCCGCGAAGGGCCAGGACACGCACGCGACCCGCCCGAGCACCACCAGCGAGGCCGCGCAGAGGACGAAGAAGATCGGCACCCCGCGCTCGATGGCGGGGAAGCCCGCCGGCACGTGCGGCAGGACGAACCACAACGGAATCGGCGCGGCGACCGCGGCGAGCAGACCGATCCAGATCCGCCGCGACCACCGCGCCGCCTCCGGCCACTCGAACCTCACTCAGCCTCCCCGGCTCACCTCAACGGTTGCCGGTTGGCTCCGACGTGCGTTTGCGTCCAGTAGATGTAGACGTGCCCGCCGATGCCAGCAAAGCTGGCGGTGTTGTAGGTGATCTCCAACCCCGAGGCCACATGGACCGTGTACGGCCTGACGAGCATGGAGCGGCTCGGCGCGCCGACCATGTGCCGCATTGCCAGCCCGGCATGTGAGCCGAACGGACCCAGCTGCGCCAACAGATCGGTCACGACAGTGCCGCTGTATTGCCCGAGGTGGGCACGGACGAAACCGCGCTGATCCACCGCCAGGGCGCTGACGAGCGCGTTCCAGCTCGCGACGGCATGGTTGCCAGCGAAGCCGACGTTGATGTGCGCCCCGTCGCCGATCGTGATCCGTTCCACAATCACATCCGTCACGATGCCGCCCGAGGGGATGATGAGCCCGGTGGCCGTCGGCGAGGTGTTGTTCACGTAGGGAAAGCGGAAGATCTTGTAGGCGCCGGTCGTGTTGATCCGCAGCGCGTGATTGGTGCGGCTGAAGTTGTTCTTGTAGGCGTAATCCCCGTACTGCGTGAAGCACTTGAGGTTCACGGGGTCCAACGACGACGAGTACCAGTGGATGATGCCGTTGGCGCTCGAGGCCAGCGGCAGCGTGTAGGCCGCCGTCAGCGCGGCCGTGGTGTGGACGATCGAGGTGCCCGTCGTCGCATCTCGCCCGTAGACGGAACACCGGACGGCCCCTTCCTCCGTGAACGGGTCGCCGTCCTCCGTGACGGCCTGGAACCAGAAGTAATACTGCGCCGCTGCCGGGCTCGGACCGAAGACGAGGCCCAGAGCCAGCAGGGCGGCGATCGCCTTGCCGAAGAGCGTCTTCATCTGACTATCCCTCCTTGGGCTCATGGCCTAGTTGTTGGTCCGGTAGGTCCGGATCTCGGTGATGGCGTGGTCGACGGCGTCGAACACGGCCTTGGTGAAGTCCCAGATGGCGCCGATCGCGAAGCCCGTCCGCGCCCCGTAGTCGAACTCCTTCTCCCACCATTCGGGGCGCCGGCCCCACGCGAAGAGGCCGGCCTGGCGGCCGAGGAAGAGGTTCGTCGCCCCCGGCTGGTCCGCCGCGCTGCCCCACACGGTCGTCACGGGGATCTTCTCGTGGGCATGCACCACCGTCCCGCCGACGATCCCGAGGCGCCCGGTGAAGAGGTTGTTCTTGCCGTAGTCCCGCGGCCCGGCCTCCTGCGAGGCATCCAGCCACTGTGTGGACTGCCGCAGGTCGTAGCCGACGTCCGTGTGCAAGCAGACGATGTAGAAGTCGCCCTCCTCGGTCTTCACGGGCCAGATCTTCGGCGTGGCCTTCTGGGCGCGTGCGACCACGCTCTCGATCTTGGCCACGGTAATCGTGTCGCCCGAGTCGATGCTCGCCGTCGAAGTCGCGTCGCCGCCGTAGATGATGCGCGTGGCGGCCGTGCCTGTCGTGAACTGCGTGAAGACGTCGTCGTCGATATACTCCGCCAGCCAGGTCTTGAGGACGGTCTTCGCCCCCATGCGCTGATCGAACGCGGTGCGCCGCTCGCTGAGCCGCCCCTTGAGGCGCACGGCGTTGCGGACCTGGTCCAGCGTGACCGTGTCCGAGAAGTGATTCATCTGCTCTTCCTGCCCTTCGAGCACGTCGTCGCCGGTGACGCCGGCGCCGGAGAGCTTGCGGAGCAGGGTGAAGGTCAGTTGATCGCCGGGGTTCCCCTCGAGGTCGCGCTTGACCTCGATGACGGCGTTCATATCGTTTTCCTTCATGAACTTGCCCCAGTAGATTTCCCTGGGCATTTCCACCCACAGCTTGTTGGCCCAGCGCTTGACGGTCTCCGCCGCGCCGGTCGCAAACTCTGTGTCGGCCATCGCTCAGTCCCCTTTCGCGCTTACCCCCCGAGGTGGAACCGCTCGAGGTCCGGGTTGCGGGCGATGAGCCGGTCGTAGGCCGCTGAGTTGCTCTCCAGCAGTTCGTCGAGGTATTGCCTCGACACCCGCGTCGGCCCTGCGCCCGCTTTCGGCACACTGCGGATCCCCTTCGGGCGAGTGGAGTTCTTGGAGACCTGCTCGATCACCCGCTGCGCCCCGCGCCGCTCGGCCTCTGCGGCCGGCGCGGCAGTCACTTCGGGGGCCACCTTCGCCGCCGGCGCGGCCTCGGCCGCGTCCTCCGGATCGGGTTCCCCCCGCTGCGCCCGCTCGTACTCGATCTTGCCCACCGCCAACCGATAGAGCCGTTCGGCCGGATCGGTGGTGAGCCCGCCGTCGGCCGTGTAGTAGACGCGCCTGGCGAGTGCCGGATCGTGGAAGTGGCCCTTCGCGTCGGTGGCGATCGCCTGGAACAGCCCCGCCTTCTGGATCGTCGCTTCCCAGTCCGGATGCCGAAGCCTGGCCCGCATCTCGGCCACATCGCACTTGAGGCCGTAGATCTGCGTGTTCAACTCCTGCACGCGCCGCTGATCTCGCCGGTCCATCTCCCGCATGGAGAGACGGAGCACGTCGCTCATCGTGGCGGCCTTGTCAGCCTCGGCGGCGAGTTCGTCATGCCACTTCTTGAGCTCCGGGCTCTGCTCCGCCGTCGGCCCGGTCGTCAGGAGCCGGATGCGGCCCTCGGCGACCTCGAGTTGATCGCGCGCCTCCGCGTAGAGGCGTGCGTACTCCTTGCGCTTGGCGCGCTCCTCCCGGACGGCGGGATGCAGGCGCTCGCGCGCGGGCTCGGGCGTAACGTCGGGCGTGACGGGTTCCGCCTTGGCTACGGGCTTGACGGGTTCGGAGGCGACCGCGGGTGGCTTCTCGGGCTCTTCGAGCTTCTCGGGCGGCGGGGCGGCCTCGGGTGTGTCCGATTCGGGCGTATCCGATTCGGCTCCCTCGGCCTCGATGTCGGGCGGACTGAGATCCTCGAGGGTGACCTCGAAGGTCTCCTCTTCGGGCTCAGCCGGGGCAGCTGGGGCTGCGGGTGATCTTGTCAGTGTCTCCGCCATGTCCTTGATCTCCTGCTCGCCTTGTTCGGGGTGGCTCCCTCGTCCGCCACTGTCGGGGGCTGGCGTGCCCGGCCGTCCTTCGCCACGGCTCCGGCGCTACGGGGCCCTGAAAACACGAACGCCCCCGGGCCGTTTGCCTTTCGAGGCATAACAGCCCAGGGGCGTCCCGTTCAGGGTCAGCCCGGAAAGGAGGATCTAGTGGCTACATGGCTTCATCGTAAAGGGTCAGCCTAGCGCGAGTCAAGAAATCAGACGCCGCACGAGGAGCCAGCCGAGACCGCTGAGGGCCAGCGCCGCCACGAGGATCGCACCCGCCAGAATCCAGCCTATCATCCGGAACTCGTCATCGTCCAGGGGCGCCTCCGGCGGGCAGCGGCGCATCCAATCGGGGCGGGGGTCAGATGCCACGGGCCTTGTCCCTTTCGCGCGGCGTTCTCGTCCGTTCCGGATCTTTCCACCACTTCACGCGGTCGCGGCGGTTACCCTTCCAGCGATGCGTCGTGCGGGCGGTACAGCGGACCGACCGGCAGGAGGCGCGCCTCATCGCCCCGAGGCCTGCGCCACCTGGGCGGCCGTGCGCTTGGCCCCGCACTCGCAGGTGAAGAGGGTCCCCCCGTCCCGCGATTCCATCGGCCCGCACCCGCGGGGACACATCGGGGTCGTCGGTTCCTGAGGCGGGAACAGCACGTCCTCGCGCTTGGCGTGGCGCGCATCTCCGGCGCGGTAGTTGAAGGAGAGCCAGCCGACGAACTTCTGGCGCCGGGCCTCCGCATGCAGTTTCAGCACCCAGGCGGGCACCCCCTCGCAGTTGGCGCACATCAGACGGCCGCCGGTCCACGCCCGCCCGCAGGCAGCCCGGCGACGCCCGTCGTGGGTGCCTGAAGCCCCGGCGGCGGGCCGCCCCCCTCCGGAGACTTCGGCGGTCCCGTCGCGCCCTGGCCGAGGAAGGCGTCCACATCGGCCAGCACGCGCGTGCGGTCGGGGATCTCGGCCAGTTCGAGGGCTGGGCGGATGAGCGGCTGCGCGATCCCGGGGAACACCTTGAGGATTTCCAGAATGGCCAAGAGCGCCATCGCCCGCTGGGTCGGCGTCGTCGGGACCTCCGAGATGACGACGTCGTACTTGAGGGCCCCCACATCGCGGAGGATCTGGGGCCGACCGTCGGCCTTGGGCTGCTCTTCCTGGTAGCGGGCGAACTCGTCGGGGGCCATGTTGCGAAACTCGGCCGGGTTGAGTTTCAGGACCATCTGCTCGCCCCTGGGCCCGGTCAGGCGCAGGGTGCGCTCGAGCGTGTAGACCTGCTGGATCCGGCGGGCCAGGCGCTTGCCGACGCCTCGGCGGAAGAAGCGGTAGTTGTCGAACCAGACGGTCGAGATGATCTGGCCCTGGGCCTGGCGCCGGGCGATGGCGATGCCGCTCGCCTGGTCGGTTTCAAGCCCGAGCAGCTCCGTGTTGATCCCGCTGATCTCGCGGATCGCCATCTTGTTGCGGTCGCCCATCGCCCGGAGCACGCTGACGATCTCGCCGATCGGGGGCACCAGGTAGGACGGCCCCTGGTGGCCCGGGCGGATGGCGATGGGCTCACGCGAGAAGGGGTCTTTCAGGACCGCCGGGTTCTCGAGGCTGTTGGCTAAGTAGACCAGGCGCAGGGCCGCGATGTTGGCGACCAAGTCGATCAGTTGGCTCTCGCGCTTGTTCTCGACGAGTTGCGGGTCCTTGAGGTTGCGGACGATCCCGTACGCCTTGTCGCCCTTGCGCTTGCCCACGCAGATGACGATCGAGTAGGCCTGCTGGTCGTTCTCGTAGGGGGTCTCGTCCTCTTCGAGGACCTGATAGAGGCCGGGCACCACGAGGGCCGTCTTGACGAGCCGTTTGCGCCGGCGGATCGCCGTCAGCTGCTCGGGATCCCCCGCGGCGAGTTCCCGGGCGACCGCTCCCGACTCGACCTCCGTGACCGTGCCCGTGCGCTTGTCGGAGACGATCCAGGCGTCCTCGTAGGTCGCGTACTGCGCCTCGATGACCATGAGGCGCCCCCCCCCGCCGACCTTGTCGTAGAAGAGGGCGCGGACCGCGTCGCTTTCCTGCGGATGCTGGCGGACGCCGCCGTAGGCGTCGGTCGAGCTCCACTCGGAGAGCGTACCGCCCTCCTGCGCCGCCTCAAGGGATCCCACGGCCTCGCGGATCGCCTGCTCGTGCTCGGGATGCTCGGCGACGACATCCTCGACCCAGGCCATGCGGAAGCGCAGCACGTAGCGGGCATCCGAGAGATCCAGGCGCGTCCAGTTCGGGTCCCACAGCACGTCCTCGCCGGGCGTCAGGGTCTCCAGCGTGATCTCGCCGTTCAGCGTGTCGCCGGTCCAGTCGATGCCGACGTCGAGCGCCGAGAGGCCCTGGATCACCGCGTTCTCGAAGACCTCCGAGCAGTAGGCGTGGCTATCGGTCTGCTCCTGGACGTGCTTGAGGAGCCACGTCATCAGCTCCGCCTGCTCGGCGTCTTCATCGCCTTGGGGCATGGTCTTCAGGTCGTAGCGGTTCTGGCGCTCGAACCCCGTCAGGACGTCGACGATGGCCTGGATGTGGTTGATCGAGACGTGGGCGCGCTCGGATTCGCGGAGCTTTTCAAGGGCCGCCGTCGAGCCCTCGTAGCTCCACTGCCCCTCCTCGCCGGTGTAGTAGCCCATGTCCTCCTTGGCCTTGACGCGGTAGTCCGTCCAGAACGGCGAGGTCCAGGCTTCCACGAACCAGGCGCGGATGCGGGCGGCGATGTCGCTGGACACCGTGGTCGAGGCGGCGGCCTCGGCAGTCGCCGC
>ERZ1292637.676-Hain-H14-01um-R3-676-length-17711-cov-6_pt1 | contig 17711 bp, 39 predicted proteins | sample MGYA00564405_ERZ1292637 | MGnify/ENA primary metagenome ERZ1292637 (study PRJEB36523, sample SAMEA6512645) | groundwater metagenome | collected 2019-01-09 | study: AquaDiva: Metagenomics assemblies of 32 groundwater samples | reverse complement strand
TAATCAATCGAAACAGAAAAGCCAGTATCAAGTAATGCAACAACTGATTAAAAACATATGAAAGGAGTTCATGTATCTAAAATGAATGCAAAGGAGATGATGAAGCATGGGGAAGTTCGCGGAAAAGAGCTATCTAAAAAACAAAAAGGGCTACTATATACGTATAGAAACAGCAAGGGTAAAGAAAAATCTTTTAGATCTGAAAATCAGGTTGAAGCAAGAAAGAAGGCAGTAAAATTTTTTAAAACAGAAGTCGTTCATCAATTAATATAATTTTTCTATTCATTAGTGAAGTACTGTTTTAGAAGTTGATTTCGAGTTAATAAAATCTTTATCTACTTTACCAAGAACTTCATATTCATGTAATTGAACATGTTGAGTATCATCTTCTTTTTTATGAAGTAAAGGTACTCCTATTGGTCTTGCGTTGGGCCCAACAAGTACATAATCATTTAGATTGAGGTGCTTAACATCTGGTCCTTTAGCAACTACTTTCCAAGCCATTTGTCTTGAGTAGTCTTCTTTAGCATTGTCTGTAAGTAAAATGCCTCCTTCTGTTTTAGAGACTGTAATAAACTCTACTACAATAAAGTCTGCAATGGGTGTGTAAATCTGATGTAATTCTGTTTTATTCATTAGTTGTATTTTTTAATTCGTTGTCTTTTTGTTTCTTTTCTTCCATGTACTTATTATACTGAATCAAGGCTTCTTTATATTTCTCTTTATTATAAGTTACTCCTTTTACTACGTTTGCTGAATCTTTAGCCATCCACCACATCTTACCTTTTAGTCTTTGTTTTATGAACATTTTAGAAATCTTCTGTCTTTCTTTATATTGTTCATATGTTTCTGTTTCTAATCTTTCAGGTTTTAAAAAATCGTTAATATTCCATTTAAGTTCTTGCTTATCTTTTGTTTGTGTTTCCTCCAAATCCGACTGTTTTACTGCTTCTTCCATTGTTATATTCATGTTGTATATTATCTAATTCTTCGTATGTGTGGTTTACTATTATAAATCCTATATCTCTAATATAAATTTTACAAAATTGTTTATCAACGTTTCCTTTAGTATTTACTATTGTTCCTATTAGTCTTATATCTTCAAGGTAAGGTTTTATTTTGGTTACTACATTCTTCTTTATCAGTTTCCTTTTGATTATTTCCGGATTCTTCTTGTCCTGACTCTCTGAGTAAACATTCTCCTTTATTTTCAGTTCCACTCTTTTCATTTGCGTCTCTTAGTTTCTTTTCTTCAAGTCTTAGTTTATTTTTAGGTTTTACTATAAAAGAGCCCCAATAAGGTATTCTGATTCCCTCTGCTTTCCCTTCTCTAATTTTAGAGACAATGAATCCATAAGTATATTGAAGGATATCCGATACTTCTTTAATTGGAAGATTGTTTGCTTGGGCAATTTGCTTAATAAGTTCATTCAGTGAATTTTCAGCCTCTACTATAACTGGTTTCTTTGAGTATTTATATCCTTTAATGTTTGGTCTTCCTCTTCCCATTTATTTTTGACATTCAATAACATATTGTATCTTCAAAGGTTCTTTTTGGGTTTCAAGGTCAGTAATAAATTTGGGTAATTTTCCATCATTGTCAATTACTTTCTTTTTCTTCAGTTGACTAATGTGATTATTAAAAGAAGCTTCTGACATTTTTACTGCATCTCTCATTACTTTTCTTCCTGCTCCTCCGTGAATTCTTGTATAGATTTCATTTTGTGGAACTTGTCCTTTTTTTGAAGCTTCGTTTAGATGAAAATATGTTTTAGACAATATATCCAAAACTTCTATTTCACGAGGCTTCAATTTCAGTAAAGGATTTAAACACATAATATATGCTTTGTAAATATCGTTTCTAATAGGATTTACTGGTATTAACATTACTTTTTCCAGATGTTTATTGGACACGTTGATTTAGTTGCTTTAACTTTTGCTATAAGGGGGCATCCACAAATGGTACATTTATTATTTTTTCTTTGAGGACAAGTAGAACAAGTTTTAAGTCTTTCTTCAGCCAATGTTTTAATGCTGTCAGGTAGAACATTAAGTTCTGCTCTAATTACATTAAACCAACCTTCAGCTATATTCTTAATTTCCATTATCCCATGATTCCTACTGAAATTATCTGTCCTTTATGTCTTTTCCTTTCTTCAGCGGCCAATTCTTTTAAAAACTCATTTTCATCTTCTTCATCAAATAATATCTTAGTATCTTCTAATCCATGAATACCTGTTGGAAGGAATAGTCCTAATTCAGTAGATTTACCAAATTGTTCAAGTTCTTTCCAACTCTTAACTCTATGTTTAAATTTCTCCATATATTAAATATAATGATATTATATGCTGGTTCCTAATATTTTTTCTAATATTTTACGTTAGATTGATTTTTATTCTAAATTTGGGCTTGGTTAGATGAAGGTTAATCTAATCTCTTCATTTTTATAAAAATTTTACTTTTTAGTTTCTTTTCTAATGTGTTCAAATTCTGGAAAAAACGTATCATCCATATTTTTTAGAAAGTCTTTTATAATGTGCTTATCTTCGTATTCTTCTTTATTTGGAACTATTTCTCTTATAACATTATTAATAACGTCCTTTGTAAAATTTCTAGAATCTTCACTATCAGAGAATAATCCTTGTTTTAATAATGTGGGGTCATATCCAGCATCTTTGAATTTCTGATAATTATTATCTATCATTAATCCCAGTATAAATCCGTTCATTTTTTCCATACCTTTTTCTCCTGTGTATATTACCATTCACTGTATTTAGATTTAATAATGTCATATGCAAATAATCTTGTTTTAGAATCTTCTGATTTTAGCATATCATTAATTTTATTAATTTCTTTTTGGTCTATCTGGTGCATCCAGGACTCTTCAGGAACCCAAACAATACTTGTAGATGTTTCTAATATTGATTTAGTCATTCCATCAATATTTTCATCTTGTGTTAGTTCTATTGGGGTTCCATCGGGAGTTAAGTATTTGAATCTCATTGTATTGTCTTTAATATAAATTTAATCATTTTTCTTCCTCATGTCAAATTGTCATGAAAATATATTTTTCTAAGACAATAGCCTTGTCATGATTATTGTTGAAAATTTTAATTATTTTAAAAGTTTGGTTTTATAAATTTGAAAAAATGCATTAGAAGCTATTAGAGACATTATTTTTAATTTGATGTGAAGAAGTGGCTAAAGTGGGAGATCGTTGCTGTAATCTCTTCTAATTGAGATTTAGAGGTATTGTGGGAATAGTTTGATTATTTCCTGAAAATTGAATACTTAATTTTTTAAAATTTTTTAGTTTTTTAAAATTATTATTTTTTAAAGGTTTGTGAATGTATGAACCACCCCAATCACATACCCGTCTTTAGTTTTGGCGCATCGACAATACCGTGGGTGCGTTTAAAACCCAATTTATATGAAATTAGCAGATTTTAAAAGAACTGTCGGTGTTGAGAACATCGAGTTCAACCGCTTCAATGAAGGCAAACGTGCTTTCGCAGACGTTGTAACTCCTAAAGGAGACAGCATTCGTCTCTATCTGTCCAGCAAAGTGGACATGAAGAAACCTCTCAGCGTATTCAAAGGTGCACATGATGCTCTTTGGGTTGCTAACGAGGCAAAAGCAATAGAGACCATAAAGCTCTAACAGCACTAAGCGGAGTGAGGGCGGGGAAACCCGCCTTTACCACAGTAAATTATAATTAAATTACATCACATCAATAGTTCAAGGATTCAGAATTAAGTAAAATTGATGGCAGTATGAAATCTGTCTTGATTGGGATGTATTGATATTTATTGAATATTCGCAGGTTTAAGGTGATTTATCACTACCTGCATTACGGCATTATCCCAATGATTGGGAGATAGGTAATAAGCCTATTCACAGAGCTCATTACTCTGATATGCCACTAGTAATTGACTGTGTACTGTTCCTCTTAGTTAAAATATATAATTTCGGCTATTCAGGGCTATTCAGAGATTGCCAATAATTGTCAGTAATTGAAGATTCGGAGTATTATATTCTATTTACAAGGATAAATCACTGTATTATTACACTATTATCAGTATATTATCAACCTAATACAGAATAATATTTGGTTAAATGAGATAAATACAGAATTAATAGTGTATTTAATGAGGTAGATCAATACATATACTATATTATAACTCCAATTTCATTGTCATGACATCAATCTGAGTATAGCCTACAAACCTAAACTAACAGCCATGAAAACATTCATATATCTCTGCAGAATAGCAAAACGTCAAAATCAATTGAATTTTGAATATATTGCTAAAACATATTACTTATTGTACGAATTTTAAACATTAACTCTCGTTCTATTGACTTAATCTTAGGGTAATGCCTTCTAGAGTGTTAAAATCACAATTATTATGATTAATAGAACAAACAGTACTAGCTGTCTCTAGTGAGAGTTAAACTTATTAATTAAGATAAAATATGCTTTATACATAGGTTAAATAAGCATTATAATCTCGCAAGAGTTGCTGAGGTACCAAATTTAACCTCTTAGTTAACTTATTAAAGAAACCGCTTTCTCTGGTAGGTAAATAACAGTAATGTAAGATGGTTAGGCTGAGGAAACTCTACTAATACTGCCAGAAGTTCTGCGGAATACTTATTCAAAATACTGCACAAGGTTGTAATAATTGAAGTTGGAATCTAGTATAGTCTAGGTTTTATAAAGAGCTTAAGCCACTTTCAACCAAGATTACAACTAAGTGCAGTTATTAAACACTAACTCTTCATTTGAGGAATAAACTAACTCAAATGACAACAATAATTATAATACTAATATTATATTTCTATTTATCAAGTGATAATTAATAAGTAATTTACTCGATTTTATCAATTGAGCACACTAACAGCCCTACTGAACATCGCAAAATTAATGAAAATTAGATGTATTTATACAATAACACATATTGTAACAAAAGAGCAATACGTTGGGTCAACAACTGATTATGAGAGAAGAAAGAAAAGGCATTTTACTCAATTATTAAGAGGAAATCATCCCAATTGGAAAATGCAATTAGATTATAACCATAATCCAGAATGTTTAATAATGGAAGTGCTATATAAATGTGATGAATTAACTTCTTCACAAATATATGATTTAGAACAAGGTTATATAAATTTAAAGAAATATAAATATAATCTTGCTAAATTTACTTCTAATATAAATTCTGAGGGAAGACTAGTTAATAAATTAAGAAGAAACAAAAGAAAAATTTACTTGATATTATCAAGTATATTATCTTATTAAAACGTAGAGATACAACTATTTTGACTAAATGGTCATACATTCAACCAATTATATTGGTATATTATGTGTTATCTAATGATTAGGTTTCACCTTCACACTCTGGTACTAATCTTTAGTCTATTTAATTGTTTGATGTTAAGAATCTATTGAAGTCCATTCAAATTTACATTACTGTTTTAAACAATGGGCAATAGATAAATTCAACAACTCTACATATACAATATAAAGAAATTTATTCATTTGTCAAGTGTTAAAGCTTTACTTTAAGTACATTTAGTTAACCAAAACTGTTACTGGACATCACATTTTCTGTTAAGTGGGTTGATTTTTAGATTAAAAATGCATATTTCACTTTAACATAAAATATTATGAAAACAATAATTTATGATGGAGATAACTACAACTTGGAAAAAATTTCAGGTAACTCTAAAATATTTGTAGAAGAAGATGGCAAAAGGTGCATCGTTACAGATTTAGATAATAAAGTATTGTCTGAAATTTTTGTAACAGTTGTTGGGAACGTAGGGTTTATTGGTGTCGCTTAATGGCACATAACGCTGACGGGTATATTCTCGTTGGCTAATAGAAATGAAGAAAATTTATTTTTAACAACTAAGAAAATGAAAAAGAAAAAAGAAATTTTATCCAAACAAGTAGCCAATGGAATTATACCCGATGTTACCTGCCGTTTTAAAATTCATGACAGGGTTGTATGGGATTCTCACTTTGGATATGAAATAGGATATTTTTTAGGCGAAGGAAATTCAATGGACACATACCTAATTGATATAAGAACTGGATTAATAACAGAGCCGTGTTCGCATTCAAGAAGTGAGATATACCCATACACAGATGAATTGATAGATGAGCTTACAAAAAAATACAAATATGAAAAGCGATTCTCAAATGAATTTTAATATGGCAGGTAACGGGCAGAAAATTTGCGACTGGAAAAATTTATACAAATAAAAACCAAATGAAAAAGACAGAAATTTTTATAGCGCAAATTGCCTGTTAACTGCTGTTACTTTTTGCGGGCTGCTTGAATTAGAAACTTAAATATAAACAACAATAAAAACCAAAACAATGAAACTATCAAATCAACAAATCGAAGCAATCGTTAATTCTGTAAAAGCAGAAACAAACAAAAAGATTGCAAAGGAAGAAGCGGACATCAAATCAAGAAAAGATGTTCAGCAGGAAGCGAAGAAGTATTATAACTTACTTCTAACAATTCCATCAGAGGTTAGGAGAGTAGCATACCTTGACAAAAAGCTAAATCAGTTAATCGAAGGGGTTGTGTCAATGAAAAAACTACACCCTAAGACCGAAAGAGTTTCAGCAGAAGCGTTGAAAGATAAAATAATACTTGCTTCGATTGATTCGGCAACTATCGAAGAACTTAAAAATAAAATGGGAATAACATTTTAGTATAACGGCTGCTGGCTGCTCCGCAAAAAAGCATTGCAACTAACGTTCCGCAGCTTTGCGCTGTTTCTTCAATAGCGCAAAGCTGGTGTTACCAGCAGTGCTTTTAGATGTGGAAATGGTTGTAGGGGAAAATACCGCCTTACTAATTTCATATCCAACTAAAATAAATTACGAAGTGCAAGCGGGCGGATTGGGTTGCACTCATCCAACCTGTGAGGGCTTTTGCTTAAGTGTAGGAAATCTTGGGCAAGACTTTGACGATTGTTCTTATGGATGCCATCACATTGACCAAGACGAAGATTTGCAAAAGAAGTTAGCAAAAGCCCTTGAACAATATTTAGAAGAAAGAACAAAGGGTTGGCGGTATCAAATATTGTTTGACTATGACAGGTTGAATGAGTTGCAGGAGGGGTGGTGGCCAGTTGTCGTAATTGGAAAAATCAATGGCGGTATTTTACCTACTGATAAAGTTAATTGGAAAGGATATGTTCATACTGGAAACTGCGATTAGCATTGCTGGTAACGGTTTGCAGCCTTACGCTGGCTGCTTTTATGGGTAGTATTAAAAACCTTTTGAGATGAGGATAAATAGAAACGGAATAACGAGGATAGTGTTGCTCACAAAGAACTACGCTATTAAATTACCGAGATGGAACTATGGATGGATGAAATTCATTGAGGGAATTTATAGCAACCTAAGTGAGCAACAATGCTGGAAGGCAACACAATCTGAACACCTTTGCCCTGTGCTATACTGCTTCGGAGGGTTTTTGAGTATTATGCCGAGAGTTGAAATTTGCGAAACAGAAGAAGAAATAAAGACAATACCAAATGAAGAAGGCGAGGACAGGAAACCCGACAACTACGGAATTTATAAGGGCAAAGTTGTTTGTGTTGACTATCCATACCATCGGATTAAGTTATACAATAGAATGAAATGAGCGTTGGAAGGTTTTTAATATTACCCATAACGTTTTGCGGGTATGAGATGAAAAAATTTATCAATAAAAATCAGATGAAAAGGAATTTTTTTTTCTTATACCCGCTGTTACCAGCAGTGCGGATAAATTGCAGAATGTTAAATATGAAAAATGAAACTAAGTATTTTTTAAAAATGGCGCAGGTTTGAAAAACCTGAAAACACGAACAAAATGAATTGGAAAAAATATATTCATAAAAATAGTAGTAGTGAAAAATACTATGCCGACTGCCAGTTAGTAACTGCCGTCAATGCCTATTATCATTTGACAGGCAAAACCATTAAACAAGATTCAGAACAATATAAACAACTTGCTGAACTTGCTGGGTGTTGTTATGGTAGTTGCATAAACATAAAAAGGGTTTGGAAAGAATTAGGAATATGGGAAGATAAAAGATTTCAAGAATGGGATTATGTAAGTTTGGATAAATTTCTTAAACAAAAAAAATTCATTGAAATAAATATTTGGTATAAACGATATGGACTTCATTCATCGGCAATAGTTGATTATTGTAAAAAAACAGAGGCAGTAAGAATAACGAATTTCAAATATGAAACAAGCATAAATGGGTGGATATTCTTAGAAGACTTGAAACCGTTTTTATGTGTGAATAAAGATGGAACAAAACCGCAATGGCATTTAAGAACTTTTAAACGGAAAAAATAATATGAAATCAATTACATTAGAAGACTTGCACATTGCAAGAGAAAGGGCAGAACATAAGAAAGCTCTTAAAAAGGCTAAACAAGAATGGAGAGATTCATTAACTTGTTCTAAAAAATCATATTATAACCAGCTTTTTCTGAAATTAACAGCGGATGGGTTATATATTAACAAAGAATGTGAACAGTTTACAAACAGAGAAATTGATTATACAATAACTAACAGAAAATAACCCATGAATGAAGAATATAGATTATACATGTACCATGCAGAACACTTAAGCAATAACTATCAGGAAAATAAAGAGGAATTTGAAAATCCATTCTGTGATAAGTGTAATACTGTCAAAGATATGGATGGTAATTGCCCTTGTTCGGATGAACAACTTAACTTGTTTATATAAATTAACTCAAAAACGAAATAATATGAAACCATTAATTGACCAAAAAGGAAGATCTATTGATTTTGTGTTTATTGAATATGGACCAAAATATGAACTTCCTTATGCAATTGCTTGTGAAATTAAATTATCTTTAACAGAACATACTCATAATGGAGTTAATTTTTGTTCAAGAAATTTGGAAAGCAGTTTAATTACAATGAACTAAACATTAAAAACTAAACTTATGAGCGCAATATTAGGAATACTTATTTTATTATTAGCAATGATATATCTAATAATAGCAATTCCAAGTAAATTTAAAAATCCGTATTTACCAGCATTATCAATTATACTAATTGTATTAAACTTAATTTGTATCCCTTTTGATTTGCACAATAATCTTTTGTTGATACTTGATATTATTGGCGCAATTGTATGGTTTGGAAATTATTTATTAGTTAAAAACAATAATTAACATGAATTATAAAGCAATAAAAAATACAGATATTACTCAAGAAAGTAAAAGGGGTTTAACTCTTAGAGAGAAAAGACCCACAAAGTATTCAGTAACTTTAGATGATAAAATTATTGTTTTTATTCCTGATTGGTATAAAGACGGGGAAGCTTTAGCAAATGCATTAGCTGCAGTATTAAATAACAACCGAAAAATTGTTTTACCTTTAGAAATTTAAAAACATAATTATTATGAAACCTAACCTAAAAGCAAAAAGCTTAAATCTTGCATTTGGCATTACAGATGATAAATGTAAGATTTATATAGATGAAATTAAGCAAGAGCTTAAAGAAAAAATCAAATCTGGTAAAGATAGGCTTAGTATGACATCTATAATGAATGATGTTATTACTGTAGTAAGAAAGGAACATTTGAATACAACTGAAGAACCTTCTGCTTATGAATTTGAGTTATTGTTCCAAGGATATTTGGTTGGAAAATTAACTTCAAATGAATTTTTAAGAACATTGGAGATAGAATGTTTAAATGAAATGATGCAGGAAAAAGGAAACAATAAATTTTAATACAAAAATGAAAAAACTAAATAAAAACGAAATATTAAGAATCCATTTGGCATTACATAATGGTTCTGAATCTGTTAATATTCAAGATAGAAATCTTGCAATATTCAAAAGACCTTCAGGATGTAAAGCATTACTAGTTAATGATATGGAATTTATAGAACAAAGGAAAGATACTCATTCTATTTACTCTGAAAGAGCAAAGTCTGGTGAAAAGATTTCATGGGGCAGATGGCCCAATGATTTAAGTAAATCTTGGATTAAAATCGCAGGAACAACAATAGAAATTCCAAAACATTATCATGAAGAAGAAAAAACAGAAGAAACACAAGAAACCACCTCAAATGCTTGAGGGGGGAATTGGCACTACAGGTATTGGAGGATTTAATCCTTGGGAAGATACCTCTGTAATGCCTAAACCAATGGAGATTATTTATGGATCAGGAGATAAAAAACTTGATCAGATCAAGAAATATGATTCATTACCAGATGAGTATTATATTAAGACTTCCGAGGGAAGAATAAGAATTTATTAATATTCCTTAATTTAGAGGTTATTTTCGTTATCCTCTGAGCCTTGCACAAAGTAATGTCAGTTATCTTAAAGCAAGGTGGTAATGTAGCCAATAGTATGAATCTGCAGTTCAAAGAAACTATTGTTTGTGGGAAGCCAAAGAAATACAGACCCAAATGAATAATAACGAGCTAAATATACTAAAGCTCAAAACAAATCAATTACAAATCAATGAAGAATTCAGTTAGAGTAACAACACATCCTGAAACAGGAAAAGTTGTAACAATCAGTGAAAACAACAAGGAGTATGGAACTATCCGTGTTGAAGAAACAGGAATGCGTATTAGCAATGGTTTTGCTAATGCTTACCGCAGAAGTGCTTTTATCCGTGGTAAAGTAAAAGATCTTGCAGGTTTTACTGCAGGACAGGAACTTCCTGGCACAATTGTTGCAAAGGAATCAAGAGCTCCGTGGTATGAAGGACAATCTCCTAAGATTAATCCTTCAACTAAACAAGTACATCTTGTTGATGGTGCGAAAGTTTACTTGACATATGACTTTGTGGAAGACGCGTCAGCAACTGACACACTTATCAAAGCAGGTGCTCAAAAAGCAGTGTTGGCATAAATAATGCACAAATGGGTGAAACATTGGGGTTCAATTCCCCAATGTGCATCATAAAAACGAAATAATATGTGGAGATTCAAGACCAAAAAAGAGTTTATTAAAGAATATGGTAAAGATGATAATAATTGGACAAAAGAAGGATGGGACGCTACTACACCAAAAGAGGGCATGAGATTGCTTTATGGTAAAAGAGTTAGTAATAGGGCAATATTTGAACTATCCGCAGGAGATCCACAAGAATATTTCAGAAATTATATACAAAAGAGATTTTCTATAAGGAAATATTATACATATTGTATGGAAATGTTAACTAAAGATTAAACTATGAGAGAACTATTATTTGATTCATATCCAGAAGTTAAAGATATAATGCTTTATTCTGAAGAGAAACAAAGACTATTATATTATACTAATGGATTTAGACCTTTCTTTAAAGTATATTGTGATGTTGATCCAAAAAAGACTTATTTTGTTGTTGATGATTATAGATTCGGCTACGGTAAAAAGTTGTATTATAGGAAAATTAGTACATTAGGATTTACATTTGCAGATAAGAAAGTACAAATATGGTTTAAAGCTGATATTAAAAAGATACTATCAGCACCACATTTTGGTGAATTTTTATCTAAAATGAATGTTAGTTGGTTTAAAGATTGTATTATGCATAGTTCTTATAATTCAATGATTACTAAAACAGTTTTTGAAAAGGTTCTTAATAAGAAGATTAATAATATAACTGAATTAATAACTCATTGGTGTAAATACAGTGCTCTTGACAAAACTCTTGATGTTGATTTAGTTAAAGGGGCTATAAATTCTAATAACTTTCAACCACAAAGATTTAAATATGGATCTAAAGTATTTGTTGACAGAAATCAGTACTTAAGACATTTAATTTATGGTGAACACTTCTATGAAATGGGCAGTTTAATAGATTATGCGTATAAATTGAATGAAAAGATTGACTTTACCTTTGATAAAGACGAAGTTAAAGTTAAAGACTCTGAAATGAAACAAAGATTCATAGAAAAATGTAAACAACATAATGTTAAAACTCATATAATATGACTTCTAAGAAAAAACAGCAATTAGAGAATTATCTTTCTACAGGATTTCATGGTTTTAAGAAAGAATATTTAAGTGATGATTCTGGATTTTGGTATCAGAAAATCTTTAAATCTACAGTTCCTGGATTTAAAAATATAATTGTTGTTATAGATGAACTTAACGGTAATTATGGTATAACATTTGAATTAACGGATTATACTAAAGAATGTTTTGATTGTGGACATAATGGAGAATGCAATTTTAAACTAAATTCTTATACAGATATTAATAAGTATCTTAAAAAATTTAAATTAATTAAATAATATGATACCAACAAATACAGTTACTATGTGCAGGGGTTTTGAAGGAGAGCTTCCCAGCAATGTAAGGTTTTGCCCCTTAAAGGAATCTTGTTTGAGATACCAGCAGAAAGAATCTGTTGAAATTCCTGTATTTATGAAACTTCCTTATCAATGGGTTGAAGAACGATGCAATTTCTTAATTAAAAAATCCGAATAATATGAAAACTATTATATTATTTAATAAAATTTATATTAGTTACGGAAGAAATGAGTGGAAAAATTACTCAATTAAAATTTTGATTATTAAATGATATATACAATAGGAATTCCAAGGTTATTTAGTTATGAAGATTTTAAAGTTGCTGAAGTTTCTGATTTAATTAAGTGGCTTCAAGGACGTACTTGGTTTAATGTGGATACAGAAACTGAATATGAAGAAAAGAAGAAAGGAATTTCTAACCCATATCAACATAAAGTATTGCTATTACAAATAGGTGATAAAGACACTCAATTTGTAATTGACCCAAATACTACAGATATACAATTCTTAAAACCTTATTTTGAGGACAAGAATATCTGCAAATTGATGGTTAATGCTTTCTTTGATTTAAGATTCTTCTTTCATTGGGGCTTTGAAGTGAGAAATGTATATGATTGCTTCTTAGCTGAGTTAAGCATGACTTTAGGTAAAGATTTGCCTAAAGGTTCAAGAGGTCTTGGAGCAATGGCTGAAAAGTATTGCGGAGTTAAGCTTAATAAAGAAGTTAGAGGTCAAATACATTACAGGGGTTTAGATGATACTGTATTAAGATACGCAGCAGATGATGTTAAGTATCTTGATGATATAAGGTCTAAACAGGCTCTAGAAATCAATAAGCTTCAATTAGAGAACACATTAAAGCTGGAGAATAGATTTATATTAACTCTTGCTAAGATCTCTTATAAAGGCTTTAAAGTCGATTCTAAGAAGGTTCTTCAAATTTGTGAAGAAAACAAGGTATGTTCTTTAGAACTTCAAAAGAAACTTAATGAATATGTTGTTAAATTTGGAGATCCTGATTTTGTAGATAATCAAATTGATTTGTTTACTGCAGGAACTAATTGTAATATTAATTGGGCAAGTCCTAAACAAGTTACTAAACTATTCAAAAAATTAGGCATTAATTGTCAAATTAGAGATAAAAAGACTGGTAAGATGAAGGATTCTGTTGATGGTAAACATCTTAATAGGCAGAAATCTAAATTTGAAGTATTACCTATTTATCTTGAATATAAAGAAACTCAAAAAGAAATTACTACATATGGTGAAAAATTCATTAAAGATAATTTATGCCCTGTTACCAATAGGATGCATTCTGAGTTTTTTCCTATTCTGGAGACTGGTAGAATTTCTTCTTCAAATCCAAATCTTCAGAACATTACAGCTACTGATGGTGGCGAAATTAGCCCTTTACGTGAGTGTTTTATCACTGAATCTGGGAGAAATCTTATTATCTCTGATTACGGACAAGTTGAACCAAGATTAACTGCTGAGTATTCTCAAGATCTTTATTTAAAAGATTTCATTATTAATGGAGACGGGGACAGCCACAACTTAACTAGTACGGCTATTTCAAGCTTTCTATTAGGGGAAGAAATTAAGGTTACTAAGAAGAATAATCCTCTTGTGCCTCAATATAATATGAAGATTAGAGATATTGGTAAGATGATTAATCTTGGTCTTGATTATGGTAAGACCGCATTTAGTGTTAAAGATGATTTAAATTGTACTGAACAAGAAGCTCAAAAGTTAATTGATGTATTGAAATCTAAAACTCCCCAAAAACAGGCTTATTTTAAAGCTAATGGAGATTTTGTTCTTAAGAATGGATTTATAAGAATTGATAGTTTAACTAATAGGATTTCATATTTTCCTGAATGGGAGAAATGGAAAGAGTTATGTAAAATTCCTTATGATCAAAAGACTAAAGAACAGATATCTCAATATTATAGATTTAAAGGATCTATGGAACGTGGTGGGGCAAACAGGTGTATCCAGGGAAGTTCTGGCTCAATGACCAAATTAGCAGCTATTTTATTTGAAGACAAAATAAATGAGCTTAAACTAGATGCTTTTATAGTAAATTTAATTCATGATGAAATAGTGGTTGATTGTAAAGAAGAACAATCAGAACAAGTTAAGAAGATTCTTGAAGAAGCAATGATTAAGTCATTTGGATATTTCTGCAAGACTATTCCTTGTAAAGTAGATTCTTTTATAGGGAAAAATTGGGCGGCTAAAAATTAATATTATGAGAATAGGAGATATTATACATAATGATAGAGCACATCTTAGTAAAGAAAAAGAGGGTTTGTACTGTGTTCTTATAAAGAGTGAAAAAAAAGTAGAATATCTTACTAAATCAGGTTTTTCTGGAAATCCTTCTCAAGAGGCAAAAAATTGGTATATTCCTAATAATGACTCTGTAGTTCTACTAAATATAAATGACTATGATGAAAATACAATGACAATGCTTTTAAATATGCTAAGATCTGATAAGGATTCTATGTATTATGCATTTGAGGTGTTAAAAAATAAAAAGTTTTAAATGAGTATAGATAGTATAATAATAATTGTTATTCTTTTGATAGATTTATTCTATGCAAGAGGATACAGTATTGATTGGGATAAGAATGAATTTGATGATAGAATTGAATATATATTATATCTTGATAAACTCAAAGGTACATTTTCAATTGATCAAGAGTCACTTAAGAAGGATTGTGATGTTGAATTTACAGCATCTACAATGACTCCTAATAGTAAACGTAAAATAATTTTTAAATATGTGGCAAAAAGGAGACATATTGGTTAGAGATAAAATTAGTTCAGATATGTCAAAAGGAATTATTGTTATCATTACTGGTGAAAAAAGAATTTGTGTGGGAAGTTGTCTGAGAAGACATTCTAGACAGCATAATACACATACTCCTTTGATAAATCCTCAATTTTACTCTTTTTTATGCAATATTTATGATATTCCTAAACCTCAAAGAAAGAATTTAATTTCAATGTTGGGTAAGGATGTTCAAACCAGAAATTATGCAGTAGATATTTTAAAAAATATTAATGAGAATACAACAAAGTGAATTACAACAAGTAATAAACAGAATAATAGATAAATCAGGTTCATTGCCTGATGATATTATGGCTCAAGAGGTCAGTAAAATAACTGGAAAAGAGTGTTTTCCTGAAGATATTAGGATATATTTTGAGCCTACGCTGCGTGAAATTATGGAAGAACAGAGATTAATATGGCAAAGTCAAGAGTAATTTCTAATATTTAATGTTACAAAAATTTCTTGACAAATTAAGGTAAAAACATTATATTTATATAGAGAACATGAATGAGCGTGATAATAGATTTAAGTTGGCTAAAACAGAAGAAATTGACTCCAGCAGAGTTCATTATTTTGAAATATTTGAATGATCAAAATTATGATATTTTAAAGGAATCAATTTTTTCTGAAGAAGCCATTATTTCAATAGAGGATTTTAATTCTTTGGAGAAGAAAGGATATATTAAGCTTTGTGGAGATAAATTAGAACTTAATAAGATAAGTTTCAGACAATCTGCAAGGGATTTATTTGATAAAGGAAGTTTAAATAGTAAGTTTGCGGAGTTATATTCTAAATATCCTAAAAAAGTTCCTGATGGAAGAGGAGGATATAGGATTTTAAGAGCTGGTAATACAGATTCAGCTGATGCAAAGCAAGCTAAAGAGAAATTTATGAAGATTTGTAAAGCTGATCCAACAATTGCTGATCAGATGATTAAGGGATTAGATAAGCAATTAGACCTCAGTAGAGGCTCATTACAATATCTTCAACAGTTTAATGTGTGGATTAATCAAAGTACTTGGCAGAAATATCTTGACGTTGAAGAAGAATCTTCTGAAGACAGTCATAGAGAAAAATTATAAATATGTGGAAAATAGGTGATATTTTATATTATATTTACAGAGGAGATAATGGATCTAACAAAAAAGAAACACAAGATTTTATTATAGAAATTACAAATATTCCAGTAATAGAATTAGATAAAGCAGAAAAATCAAATAATTTTTGGCCGAAGTTTGCTCAAAAAGAATATACAGGATTTTGTCCTTTTGCTTATCCACATTGTTTTATAAAGTTATTTAACAGCAAAGAAGTTGACGAATCAAAAACTTTAGCTTTAGTAAAAAGTAGTGATATTAATGCTCAATTATATGGAATAGATATACTTAAATGCAAATATTTGAAAGAGTTAAGAAAGAGTTACGAGAAAATAAACAGTCAAGATTAGAAGGTAAAGTAACAGCTATTCCTTGGTTAAGTTTGCCAAAATTAGGCACAGTATTACCAGGTGTTCAGCAAAAGAGATATAACATTGTTACTGCCAATAGTAAGGTAGGTAAGACCAAGTTAGCTGATTTCTTGTATGTATATGAACCTTTTAATTTCATTCAGTCGTGTGAATGTAATATAAAGCTTAAAATATTCTATTTCTCTTTAGAAATGTCTAAAGAGGACAAGATTAAGGAAGTTGTATCCTATAAACTATTTAAAGAGACAGGAAAGGTTATATCATCAGAAAGATTGGGTTCAGTATTTAAAGACTATATTCTTGAAGATGAGGTTGAGAAAACTATAGATACTTATGATAGTTTCTTTCAAAAATTTGAATCTACAGTTACTTATATTGATGATATAAGGAATCCTTATGGAATTTATAAGTATGTAAGAGATTATGCTCTTAAACACGGTAAAATCCATTATAAAACTGTAAATATTGATGGAGTTGATCAACAATTAGAGGATTATTATGAACCTAATGATCCTAATGAATACGTAATAATTCTAGTAGACCATTTAAGTCTTTTACAGCCTGAGAAAGGGGGAGGACTGTGGGATGCTATGATGAAATTTAGTTCTGATTACTGTATTAGAATGAGAAATAGATTTGGTTATACTTTATGTATGGTTCAGCAACAATCTGCAGAATCAGATAAACAAGTGTTTACTTTAAGAGGAGATACTGTTGTGGAGAAATTAAGACCTTCTACTGATGGTATGGCTGATTGTAAGCTTACTATAAGAGATTGTGACTTAGCAATAGGATTATTTGCGCCAAATCGTTATGGTTTAAAGACTTATAATGGTCATGATTTAACTAAATTAAAAGATAATTATAGAGAACTTAGTATTCTTCTTAACAGGAGAGGAGCAGGTTCTCAATGTGTAGATTTATACTTTAATGGGGCATGTAATTTCTTTCGTGAACTAACTTAATAAAAAGAACTATGAGTTTCAAAATAGGAGATATTGTGTGGAGAATAGAAAGAGATAAATGGTTTGAAAATATTGATATAGTAGAAATTACTAAAATTCCAGAAAATACAGCA
>ERZ1292637.675-Hain-H14-01um-R3-675-length-17711-cov-8_pt1 | contig 17711 bp, 24 predicted proteins | sample MGYA00564405_ERZ1292637 | MGnify/ENA primary metagenome ERZ1292637 (study PRJEB36523, sample SAMEA6512645) | groundwater metagenome | collected 2019-01-09 | study: AquaDiva: Metagenomics assemblies of 32 groundwater samples | reverse complement strand
CGATGGAGATGGGATGGCGAAGATGCGTATAGTTGAATTTGGCTACTCTGGAGATAAATCCGAATGAGAGACGAGAAACGCTTGGAGCTTCAGTCGATGCCGCCAGAGGTTATGGCACTAGCCAAGGATCAGTTCGGGATGCACTTCATCCAGTTCGAGATCTGGGTCGGCAAGGTGATCGACAAAGCCTACGCCGCCGGCCAAGCGCAGCGAGCGGAAGGAGTAGCGCAGGACGCCAAGGATGCTGCGCTGTGGCGTGATCTTCCGCTTCTGCACCAGATGGACTTGATGGTGATATTCGGTGGTGTGTCAAGCAACGACGTTCTGCTGGAGAAACTGGAATCATGGATCAAGCAAAAGCGCGAATCTGCCGCACCGGGCGAAGGAGAGAAGAAATGAAAGAGACTTTCGACGTGGTTGCCGTAGACATGAAGAAGCATACGGTGCGCTTTCTGGACCGCGCCGATGATCCCACGAAAGATTGGCCAGATCATGGCAACTGGTGCGCCATTTTCGTGACGATAACGTTCTTCGGTTTTGGGATCTACGCCGCTATTGACTTATGGCTGCGGTGAGCAAGATTGCCGCAAGGTGGACACACTACGGGTACTGGTCGGATGACGGGCTGACGGTACTCAACAACTACGGCGGGGTGGTCTACAAGGTACCTGGACTTATTCCCACGCCCTCCCGCCCAGTGCTCGCACGCCAAAATACCTCCATTGCGCTATCGGCGAGAAGCGCCCAAAGAGTGACTTCGACTGAATGTAGCGTTTCAGCCCGAGATCAGCCTGCGCCTGCGTGATCGGCGTGGCGTCGAGGTTCCGGTGCGTGCGATACCAGAAATCGTGGATGGTGCAGCCGTCCTTGTAGAAGTCCGGCACGCCGGTACAGCCATCGCTGCCGATGAACTTGTAGATCATCGCATAATCGAGCGCCGTGAGTTTGCGCCACTCGCGCGTGGAGAGCTTCTTAGTGAAGGCGAGCAGGTTCTTGTCTGAAAGCTCGCGCAGGTTCATCAGGCAATACCCGTCAGTTCAGTGTCGAAAAGTCTTGCTTCCTCTGCTCTGCGCCGCGTGAGTCCGGCAAGAACCCGTCCTTTTTGTTTATCCCATCTGCGGAATTCATGGGAGGCGGCTTCGTAGTTGGCCTCGTTGAGCAGCTTCACCAGCGTTGATTTGCCGAAGTTCGGACAGCCAATGTTAAAGCACAAACTGCACAGCGCGTCGTACTCGTTCTGCGTAAGCTGAACCGTCACCGCTTTGTTCACGCATTCCTTGACCCACTCCAGGTCTTTGAGGAACGCAGCGTCCGCTTCCTCCTGCGTCCAGACGGTATCGGCAGTGACATCGCTGCCGGTATGGCCCCATCCGACGGTCAATTTGTCGTCAGGCGTGGGCAGGTAGGCGCGAAGGCGACAGCGTTCATAACTCTTAATGAGGTCACTCCCTGCGTGGCCGATCTTCAAGTGCCGCCCTTCTTCGGAAACGCGCACTCGCCCAAGGCTTCCTTACGGATCGCATCCCTGAACTGTGCAATGGTCTCCAGCGTGAATCCCAGGTAGAACGAGCCGTCGCTCTGCGATTGCAGAACCATTGCCTCCACCTTCTGGCATGACGGCAGCTCGGCGCATCCCGCAAGCAGCAGTGTAGCAAAGCTAAGGCTTATCCAAGCCATAGGTTCACTTCACTTGCCCCGAGATACCGAGCCAAGCAGCAAGAGCAACGATAGCCGCCCCAATAATATAACCAGCCGCCTTGATCGTGGATGTTCCGACAGCCATCTTGATTCGCTCCTCCACGATGTCGGCGGTACGATTTGCGAGTTTCTCGAAAAGCTCCGGTGAGATTGTCGGATGCCGCCGCTCTGTGCCTTCATAGGGAATCTCCGTTTCGTCGCTCATAGTTGGCTTAGTACGGTCCAGAAACCGGCGTCGATGACTATTGCTCCTTTGATGACGCAGTGCCGAGAATGCCGCCCGCTATCGGTATGCCACTTCGGGCAAGTGCTTCAACGATCGTCATGCGCTCATAACTTGGAATTGTATTAAGCACTTCAAGAAAAGCTCTCGGGTTCCGCTGCGAAGCCATTAGCTTATTGAAAGTTGCTTTGTTTATCCGAGTTTCAATTTCGCCAAGAGCACGGTTAATCATCGCCACGTTAGGATCAAGCACGTTCCAGAATTTAAACCGTTTTTCATGTTCCTTCATGATGTCCTGCAATCCACCAGCGCCACGCTCTGAAGCGGCCTTCAGATCAATGTCCCGTTGCAGATCGGACGCCACTTTACCTACAGGCTTCATCTTGTCACCCATCGCGGCGGCAATGTCATACTCTGACCCGAATCGTTTTTCGACAACTCGCGGTTCATTTCCTTTGGCAAGTTCAATAAACCGGCGCGGATTGCGTTCCAGCAATTCTAGGAATTTCGCGCCCATCCTTTGCTGATTGACGGTGTTCATACCTTGCTCGAACGTATTGAGGTAGTTCCGCCAGCCGTTCGGGTTTCCGCTTGCGCGTGCAAGCGCATCGTCAATGAGTGGCTTGACCTGTTTCAACACTCCCGCAGCGGCCTTTGCCTTGGACACTGGATCGGCAGACCCCATTAACTGTTCAATCGCGTCATTGACGGCGCTCTTGCGAATACCATAGGCTGCTGACGCATCAATGATGCCTTCGGCCTTCGTCCATTGCTCGAAGCGGTTAAGTACGTTAGTTAGCACCTTCTCTTTCATCGTTTCTGAACCGATCTTCGGATCAGCGATTTTCGAGCGCAGTTGCGCGATGATTGACGCACCGCTCAATGGCTGAAAGCCAGCATCGGCAAGGCTTTGAAGTTGCATTTCCTTGAAACGCGCCGCTTGTCCTAGCAATAGAGAATCAGCCGCAGGTTGTTCTGCGATACGATCAGCCAGTTTCGCCAGTTCTGCGCCGTATGAATACCGAAACGGGGTCCGTGGTAATCCAGGAACAGGCGGTGCTTCTGTGCCAAGACGCGGCTGACGCAATCCGACTTGTTCCGCAATCTCACCAGCCTGACCCAAGCGACGCACATCGGCGACCTTGCCAGATGCGGCTTGCGCAAGTGCCTCTGCCTCTGAAGCTAGTTTCGTGCCAGCCGTCCCAGCGATATTCGCTTGAGTCAGAACATCCTCGCGCATTGGTGTTGCCAGCCTGTTAAGCGCCCTCTGTGATTCTTCTGACACACGACGCGCTTCTGTCTGACTCGCGCCACCAGCCACCTTGCGGATTATGTCCAGCAGTTCTCGGCGCTTGTCTGCCGCCAGTCGGCTGAAAAAGCTCGTCTTGTCGTGTGCCTGCGCCAGTGCCCCAAGCGAGGCAAGCTGATCGTTGCTAAGTCCATAGGTAGCCTGCGCCGCCGTAATGTCATCCGGCGCAGCAGCGAGCGCCGCCTTGACTGCCGGAAGGTCTGCACCAGCCGCTTGTCTGCTAATAGCGCCAGCCTCAATCTGCCCTGTGCGCCCGCGAACAAAATCCGCAACCTTGCCTGCGCCCTTAAAGCCAGCCGTGATAACCGGCGGCAGAACAACGTTTGCGATAGCACCACCAGTTGCTCCGCCAGCAGCCGTACCTTCATCTGACAGAACGCCTATCGCTCCCCCTGTAGTCACGCCTACCACCGCACGGCCAGTCGCCCTGCCAGCCCAATGCTTTGCAAGCGCTTCGGCTACTTTAGCTGCGGCAGGTCCTTGAGCAATTAGTCGTTCCAGCGTCTTAGCCGCAGCCGCAGGCATCCCTCCGCCGAGTGCCCATGCCAGAGGATCAACAATTTGTCCTGCGGTTTTGAATCCACTTTCAGGATCGCCAGCCTTCGGGAACATGATGTCACCGGCAGGCTCGCCAAGGCCCACTTTTGACGGCAGATTCGTAATTCCCCTAAGAAGGCTCGTTCCTCCAGTAGCGAACTCCTGCACCGATTTAGGAAAATCCGGCATACTCGCGAGCCAACTGTCTGATGCATGGCGCAACCGTTCGCCTCTAGGAGCAGGTTCCTGTTCCTGTAGACGAGCACGGGCGCTGGCTATGGCGATTGCGCGCTGTTGCTCTAAGGAGAAATCGCTCATTTGAACAGTTTCTTTTCCTCTGGCGTCATTGCGCCCCATACCTTCGGGTCAATTCCTGGGGGTACATCGTCGGCACGGCGCGCTGGCGTTATGTTCCCACTTGCCGTGTTCGATGGTCCGGTCAACTGGAAATAGCCAAATTTCTTCCCGCCTTCAAATTCACCCCAAATATTCTCAACTTCTTTTAAGGCTTCCAAGCGACGCGCTATCGGAATCCCCGCATCTCCTATCCGGCCAGCGACTTCCTTGTAATATGCAACGTCTTTGTCGGATTGCGGACCCTCAAAGCGCGGCACTTTCTGCACCAGAAAACCGCCAACCACACGGAGTCTGTCTGCCGACTTCGCTCCTTTTGGAGTCACCCCGACCCATGAAGCCGCAACATCCAAAGCAGCTCCGGCCCCACTTTCTGTTGGCAATTCAGCCCCACCTTTTCCTTCTAGGATATCTCTTGCCCTTTCGATGGCACTACCAACGCCTTGCGAGGCAATCTGGCGCTTGATGACGGCCTTCTGTGCATCGCCTACTTTACCTGACACGCCGATAACGCCTACAGCCCCTAGCGTGCCACCCTTATATGTCCGGGCATCTACTGCAAGCAGTCGCGTCGGATCAGCAGGATCTACAATATCCTTAGTAGTCACCGCTGGTGGACTGATAACGGTTGGCCCTACTTGTTTAGCAAATCGCGGTCCCTTACCTACTTCTTTCCATGTCCCGTCAGTCTGCAATTCTTCCTGCACTTGCTGATCTCCGATGACACGGGTACGCATCGGCGGAGCCTTGAATCCCTCGGGCCGTGCGGCAGGCGGAATAATCTTTCCTTCTGGCATAAGCAAACCACCAGACCCAATACTTTGTGGCTGCGGCTGTAATGCCTTCAGTTTAGCGGCGATTGCAATGGCTTTCGGATGTCCACTTGCGATGAGTCTTTCGATTGCCTCCGCTGGCGTCTTTGCCCCAACAAGAGATTGTCGCAATTGTTGCTCCTCTTGCTGCGCCTGCACCTGTCCTAGAATCTTCTGCAACGCCCCAACCTGCTGCAACTGAGCAAGGTCTCCTTGTTCCCTGCGTTGGCGCGAGGCTTCAAAACCCGCGATACCCGGGATGGAGGCTAAAACCGATTCGAGACTGGGCATGGTTATATAAGTGTTACGGTGCCACGATTGGAATCACGATGAACCCGATTGAGAAGTCGCTCAAGACTGGACCCCTCCGGAGCAGTAAGCCGGTCAAGGCCGTATCCCAGCGCGTTATACACACTTCCGCCGCTTCCAGCTGCCGCCGACCCAAAGTTTGCTGCGGCATTCATGGAACTGCCAAAGCCGGTATTGGCGTTTTGCCGCGTGTACTCGTTGATCGCCGGTAAAGCGGTGCCTGAGACGATGGCCCTGTTCGCTTCAATCAAGCCGCCTGGATTGCCGTAGGGGTTGCCTTGTGTTGATAGCCTTCGCAAGAGGGTATCGGAAGCCGTGTCCAGCGCCCCGGAGTAACCAGGGATCGAGGTCGGATCGAAACCCGGCGTCATGGCCGCTTCAAAGCGAGCCCGGGAGGGAGCCCCAAAATCCAAGTATCTGTTTGCAAGTCTCTCCAAGGACTCGGTTAGGTCGTTCCCGCCAAGCACACCTAGAAGGGTTGAGCCTCCTACACCGAGAACGTGCATCCAGTCATCTGCGGTGGCTGTGCCGTTGAGGATGCGCTCCCACATGCCATCTGTATCACTACTTACATTGACACCACCCCCCTCACCAGTGCCTACAGTTCCTCCACCCGAAGTAACGCCAGCGTCCGCATCAGTGCCGCCTACACCGCCACTGCTTATAGTTTCTCCCGTCGTTCCTCCGGTAGTGGTGCCGGTGGTAGTTGTTCCTCCGGTAGTTGTTCCTCCGGTAGTGGTGCCGGTGGTGTCGCCAGTAACAGTAGAGAAGCCACTTTCAGCCCCCCCTGCTACTGTATCAACGCCAGAAAAGGAACCAGTACCTTCCACAGCGTTTGCTATGTCCCCTGTTCTCAGATATGGGTCTCCAGTTTGAGTAGCCCTAATCATGTCTGTCAACGAGGAGCCACCAGAAACAGTTCCACCACCAAACCCGGCACTTCCAAGCACTTCTCCACCTAACGCACCCTCAAGCCCTCCAGACACAGCGCCCTCTGCTCCCCCAAGCAGCCCTCCAAAACCTCCACTGAAGCCTCCCGCCCCCGCAGCAATCGCCGCAATTGTTAGCAGGGGAGAAAAATCCTCCATGATGCTACCGCTTCTTCCTGGTGTATAGTCAAATGAACCACGGGCAAGGATGGATTCCGGTGTCTGCCCATAACCAAAGTCAAATTTTCCCCTGAGAACCCTGAGCTTGTCCGCATCCGACCAATCCTGAGGGTTACGTCCTGCCAAATCTTCATAGGGATTCGGAGGAGCGTAATCCTCCATCATCCCATACCCACCACGATTAGCTTCTGACCAAAGCCAACTATTGAGATCCATCGTTGCCATTTTTCTATTCCTTTAATATTTCTAGTTTCAGACGGTCTATAATTCGTTGCGCCACGTCTTTCCAGTCCTGCGGCGTCAGGTGAATGTCGTCATTCTCCCGGCCCTTGTAAAGTTCATCCGCATCCATCAGCAAGCAATCTCCAACGCAGCCCTCACGGATCGCGGCATTGATGGGGACGCGGCAGGCTTGTGTCTCTGACGCAGCACCGCACACAAAACGGTAAAAGCCACCCGCGTTCCTGTCCGGCACCGTGGCAATGACGACGCGCGAACCTTGTGCCTTGGCGTAAAAGTCCTTGACCGCAGCGATTGGCTTTGAGCAATCCATCGCGTAGCTGTCCCAATAGGAAGCGTCAAGATTCACTACGAGGCTGTTAAATTCGATCTGCGCAAGCATCGTTTCGGAAAGCCTGTTGCAGATACGTGCTTCGTTCCTGAACGGAATGTTCAAGTACGCGGCGGCTAGTTCTCCGCTTGGCGTACCACTCCAGCCCGAGGATACTGATGCGCCAATAATTAGAATCAGTGCGATCATCCTATGTGTTTCCGATAGTCTGCCATTGAACTCCGTCCTGATAGACTACTCCTCTGTTAACCGGGACTGATTCCCGTAAAATAAGTGAGTCAGTACCGGCATCATCAATTTTAATCGTTACGATGGCGGCTGCCGTGTCTCTGTTAAAAAAATTGATGTACTTGATGTTTCGTATCGTGCCTTGTACCGGCGGTGCGGAGCAAATCGTCACATCCGTTGTGTTATTTGTAGCCGTAATTTGTGTCGCTCCATGAGGTTCCAATTGTGATGTCTGTTGCACACTAATGACATCATAGAAACACACGATACAAATAGGCTGGGTCGCGGCCACCGCACTCGCCAATACAGCCTGTAATACCCGCGTTGTGCTGTCAAGGTAGATCATTCAATTCTCGCAATGAATTTCTCCAACCTCAAAGGCTGCGCGCCGCTGTAGCTCAACCTTACGGCTCTTTCGTTGAACATTCCGCAACGCCATAGCAGTTTTGTCGGGCTTGTCATGTCAATCGTGCGATCTGGAGAAAATGTCTGATAGTCGTCATCCGAGAATGCCACGCTGAGCGCGGTTGCTGATCGGCTGGTGTCTCCGATCACGCTGCACCAAGACATTTTCTTGCGCCCAGGACCATTCAGCGGCAGCTTGAACTGCGAAATGACGTTGTAATTGGTTGAATCATCCTGCCAAACATTGGCCGTGTCGAAGGAGTAAAGCCGGTGCTGGTTAGGACTCACCCCGATGAAGTTACCGTTGTAATTCATGGGAGTGAAAACAGTGCTGTTCCACTCGAACCATTCTTTCCACTTGGGGAAATACATCAGCCATCTCTGAGTGGCAGCAGCCCTTGTATCAATTCCAATGGCTACGGCTACATGGCCGAAGAACGGGACTGAAACGACGCATTGAATCGTGCCGGTTGCTTTTGCTTCGGCAAGAATCTTGTCCACGCCGAAGGTGCTGACCTTTCTAAAGCCTTCTTCATTATATGCGTAGAGTCCAAGGCTGAAGTCCGTCGTTCCACCCCTTTGCCATGCGTTTCTCATTCCGACGAAATAAAGCCCCCCCGTCGCTTTAGCGTAAATGTTCGTGGAACCATTCGTTCCATCTCCCATACGGACCATGCCGACATCGGATTCACTGCCTGCAATCCGGCTAAGCGGGCTACCGCTTGCGTTCCCCGCGTTATAGAACGCTTCTGACCCCTCATCAGTGAAAGCAAGGATTTTGTTCTTGAAGCGAGCCAAGCTAACAGCATCACCGAAGGTTTGTGAAAGACTGAGGTAACTGATTGCGCTCCAATTCGCAAGGGTGTTGATGTCAGAATTGTAGATTCGCATATTGCCGTCCAGAACGAACATGAATCCGTCCATCGGTTCCATCTTGCCGCGCACCACTAGCCCGGTAAAATCAGTGTCAGTAATCTGAGTCGCGGCTCCTATGCTGATCATGTAGTCTGCTCGATGGGTATATGCACCAGGCACGCGGGATTGAAGCACTACGTTGGGAGTTCCGTTCAATACAGTGCGGTCAATGAATTCCGGGGCGTAGCCAGCTCCAGAACTGAAAATTGTAGTGGTGCTAGCCTGGTTAGACATCCGAACGTCATTGCCAAGCGTGGAAGCAACCCACAAATCCCCGCCCGCAATCGGGCTGTTAATCACGTAAGCAGCCTGCGCGGAACTTCCATAGGTGGAAGCATTGATCGTGACTCCAGGCCTTTTGGTCAGGTACACGGTCGTTTTTTCGGACATCGTGTTCTCAACATCCTCATAGATGAAGTTGACCTTGCGTTGATCCACCGCATTTGTGATCGTGCTCGTTAGCCCGAGCGTATCCCTGCCGTTATAAGAAGAGGCAAGATGAGTCTCATAATTTTGCTTATTGCTCATTAGTAGTCCGTCTCCCGAGCGGGAGCAGTCCATTTCCAGTCATCCACCTTGACCGGCCCGTGGTCCGTCCTCTCGGCGGAAAGATAGCGGATACGCCGTTCGCCTTCAGTGGCCTCTTTCTTCCAGCGCGCCATCTTCGCTTCATCAATCCCGAACATGTCTCCCAAGTCGTACTTCACCATGTCGCTGATTGAGCGGATCATGGAGACATCCACATCCACAGCGGAGCCTGAAGAAGTATCGTCAGCGTAGGCTTGGTAGACGATCTTCGCGGTAGTCGCAGCAGATGGCCGGGGCCAGAAAAGGAACTCTGCTGACTGCGTTCCTGTCCAGAAGGCTTTTTCAGGCACCCCGGCTTGAGTCTTGTTCGGAATGTCCTGATATTCCCGCAAGCCGATCAACATGACTGGCTCGTCAAGGGAGGTATCGACAACGTGCATGGCAATCGGGAAAAGCATGTCCCCGACCGAAGCCGCAGAAGCGGAGACTACATTCGCTGGAATGGTGAAGGAAACTTCCCGAGGCGCGACATTGCGCCAGAAAATGCCGAGCGCGTGAATCTCCTTCAACCGAAGATCTACGGCCTCGTAAACGAGGTCCATGTCCGTACTGATAACTGAGGTCGCCTGCTGGATCTTCCTCAGAACCGTGGTCGCAAGCGCCTGTCTTGTCTGCGTGAAGGTAATCGGCATTTAGGCCACTGCCTTCAGCTTCGCTGCTTTGAGCTTGTTGAGATATTTCGATTGCACTACCGAGCGCATTGGTTCTTCCGTTTTTCGCGTCGCCAGCGCCCGTAGCAAGAAGTCCACCTTGGGTTCGATATTTCCAGATATCTCGCCATTAAGATGGACGATTGGAACAAGGGTTATTTCCTCGACCTTCCAGCCGTTTTGCGTGTAGAAGTCGAAATAGAGGGTAGGGCACAGGTTGTAGAAGCCGTGATTGATCATCGACACCGGAGAGAGGTGAAAAATCTTCCCTCCCGCCTTGACCGCGTTGGCTGCGTTCATCAATGCCTGCCCAATATGGAAACAGTGCTCCAAAGTCCCAGGGTCGATCACCAGGTCAAACTTGCCAAGGTCGTGCGGGTAATTCAGGTCCGCGATTCTCTCCATGCCGCGCTCTGGCGTGAAGTCAACGACTGTCAGCGTCGCCCCGACTTTCTCAAAGAGTTCAAGGGTATCCGGCAAGGGATGGGCAACGCCGTGCCAAGTGTTTTGATCCGAAAACCGTGTCGGCATATAGCCGAAAATGCGCTGGATTTCCTCGGGCTTCGCAAGGATGTCAGGATAGCCCAGAGAAAGGACTTTCGCGCCCTTGAGGTACGGCGCGATGAGCTTTAGAGAATGGGCGGGGAGGGCCATCAGACGATCAACGAAAGACCGACAGAATACGTCGCGGTTACAGAGCCAGTCGGAATCACCGTAATCCGGAAGGTGCGCGGCAGCACGTCATTGATGGAGGCCGCGCCCGCCGATATTCCGGGGTAGAGTTTCAGCACGCTCGCCCCGTTCGCCGAGAGCGACGCCCCGGTGGCCACGGTATACCAACTCGTGCCTTCGGCATCCTGAGCCTGGATTCTCATCGTGAGAACAGCCCCGCCGATGTTGGTCGGGTCAATGACTGCGTGCAGGCCGCGATGGTTGTAATTCACGATTGCCGCCGTCTCTGCGGTCGCAGTGCGCGCCGCGCTCGCAAACCCTGTAATATTCATGTTCGCGCGGTAGCGGTCCCATCCCGTGTTGTTCCACTGAAGCATGTGCGCATAAAGTGGAATGGTGGTCGGGTTTTCACTGGCATCCGCCGCAGCGGAAGCGGAAGGAATCCCTACCTGTCTGACAACGAAACCCGCATGGGTTGAGGCAGGATTTGTTCTTACGACATCGACATATCCATCACCGGCTGGCATTTGTTGTTCTCCTTTTTACGCGGCAAGTTCCGAGCGAATCTTGATGAGGTCTGAAAGGTCTACGGCGACTTTATCAAGCACCGGCATCCACAGCCCCTGATCCGGGGGGTCTCCTGCCTTCATGAGCTTATTCGGTTGCCGGTAAAGCCTTACGCTTCTGTACCAGGCCATCTTCCCCGAGATACCGTAGCGCCATGCAGGGCGGTTAGGCACCAAGACCCAGCAGGGAACTCCCAAAGCCCCAGCCAGGTGAATGACCGAAGTGCAGATCGAGATCACCAGATCGCAGGACTGAACAACCCTCGCAGTTTCGTAGTAGTCGTCGGCCTTGATTCCCGGGTATTGCTTGATCTCGTAGCCGAGGGATTCCATTTTGTTAATTTCATCCTCGCATTCCGTATACTGAAGCGAGACGAATTCCGCGTCTTGCGAGAAAATCTCCTGCCACCACGAAAGCGGGATGGAGCGAGTAATGACCCTTCCGACTTTCGAGCCTCCCCCTTGCCATGAAATACCGATGCGGAAGCGTTTGCTCCGTTCAATCGGATCGGCGTGCAGGTAAGGTGTTCCTGGGAAGGACTCCCATGACCTTCTGAAGTATTTGCCTAACGTCCCGATGCTGACGTAGTAATGAAGATTGTGGTCCGAAGGCCACTCGATTGCCGTGTCCTCCCGCGTGCCGTAGCAAGGCAAACTTGGGAAAGAATGCTCGAAAAGATGCTTCAGCCGCTTATGGCACTCGAATACAACTCCGTTTTGCTTGAGCAGGTCTGGAAGGATCGAGGCGAACATGATTTCATCCCCAATGCCTTGCTCCCCATAGACCCAAAGATTCTTTCCAGGAGTCCCATCCCAATAAGGGAGCCGGTCGATCCCCCGATCTACCCGCATGGGACTTGCGTTCTTTACCTGTTTCAGACCCCACTCATGCTCATCCCACCCCCTCGCCCACTCGCCTTTTTCCAGGAGAGCCAAAGCCAGGTTCCAATGGGCAATGACCAGCTCTGGCTTCTTGGCCAAGGCCCGCTCGCAAAGCTCAATCGACTTGTCCGGAGTCCCTGTATTGGTGAAATAACCGGAAAGATTGGCCCAGGACTCGGCATGGACCTCCCCTACAGTGCAGGCTTTCTCGGCAATCTCCACGGCTTTGTCGTACTGACCAGTCCCCTTGTAGGCAAGGGAAAGGTTCGAGAGGATGTCGCTTCGCTCGGTCCCGTTCATTCCCTGCATCGCGTTATGCAGGAAGTAGATGGCAAGGCCGTATTTCTTTCGCTGGAGATAAAGCGTCCCCATCGTCGCCATGAGATCGGCGTTGGCATGATTCTGAGTGAGTAAAAGCTCATAGAGGGCTTCAGCTTCCTCAAGCCTGCCCTCTTGGTGGAGGGTTGTGGCTTGTTCAATAAGTTCCACACAAACCTCCAAAGCTTCCGGGCGGGTTTCCCCGCCCTTGATTTAGCTTCTGACCGCTGAATCCATCGTGTAGATGGCCGTCAGGTAGAACGCGCCCGCAATCGACGAGACCGAAACGAGCGAGGCCAGAATGTCGATTGTGTCGTCGGTCGAGTAGGTGTAAGGGGCATTCACGCTGCCCGCTACGAACATGTGCGCGGCGTGAGCCGCACTCGAAGACTGAGTAGGCATGTAGCGATTGGTCGTAAGACCGTCTCCCACTTCCAGAGTCGCCTGGACGTAGGTGGTGGTCAGTCCGATAAACAACACGGTCGCCCCGGCAGGGACGCGGATCATCTGGATCACGTCCCCAGCCGAAATGGACTGCGCTGAACCAGGCGAGAAGGTGGAAGTAACCCCCACCAGCCCAACTCTCAGGGATTTCGGAATTACCGCTGACTGAGCGGCTGTAGCTGTTCTGGTTGCCATTATTATTCTCCTTAGTCAGCCGCCGCTGCGAGATAAGCAGTGACGATTCCGTGGTCCTTCGGAGTCGCGCTCTCCGTTGTGGTGGAAGTCCCGAATTCGAGCTTCTTGATGCGCCGGATCTCCTGCACCCCGACGCCATGCAGAAACTCGTAGTCGTCGGTGTCGGTCGTGGACTTCGTTCTTTGCGCCCAGGCCAGGCCCACGGCTTGAGCACCGCACAGGTACACGGGCTCGATGGCCGCGCCCGCAGAACCCGAGTAAAGCCCAAGTGCGCTGATCTCCGGGATCTCCCGCAGAATCATCCCGTCCCACACCAGAGAATCCCCGGTGAAAAGCGGGTTATCCACACCCCGGACTCTCGCATCTCTGTTAGCTAGCGTGAGTACGTTGGTGGTCGGGCTGTCTTCGGTCAGGTCTCTCCAAGCCCTTGGCCCGATAAAGGCGACGTACCATTCCTGGTCCAGTTCTTTCACGTAGACCGGCTTGATCTTCGGATTTGCCGACTGCGCCATGCGCTTCATCAGGGAAAGGACGTTCGGTGTCAACTGCTCGGCTGCGGTTAATGACACAACAGCAGTAGCGAAGATCGAGGTATAGTTCGTCGTCGCCAAACCAAACAGTAGCCGGTCCTGGTTGTTCGCGGTCCAAGTGTTGTTCTGCGCTGCGGTCGCGGTTGCGAAGTTCACTCCGCTTCTTTGATGCAGCGCGAGCAAGATGTCGTTTCTGAGCGTTTTCTGCGCCCATTGCCGGAGCTGCATTTTTGCCGCATTGCGAAGATCGATGACGGACTTCTGAACATCCCAGTCATCCACCGCTACGGCGTGACGGAGTACGTCAACCACCAGCGTATCGGCACGCTCCCACAGGCGTTCTTCGTTCCCTTTGAGGGTGCTATTGCCGGTAACCCCTCCCCCGGTAAGTTCGCTCACCAAGGCGAAGGTAACGGTATCGCCCTTCCTCTTGGTCAGATCCTCCTTCAGTTGGATGATCGATGCTTCGTCGGTCCCCATGTAACGCCTGAAACGCGAAGCGCGTACATAGTCCCGGAAAAAGTTATCGTCCCATATCTGGGGTGTTAATGATGCAACGGCATAGGTCTGAGCCATGTGCCTTTCCTTTCAAGGGTTATTGTTGTTTTTCGCCCGCACAGCTCGGCGACAGCAGCAACGGTTTTCGCCCTTGAAGTCGGCGGCACTGATTGACGCCCGTAACCTCGGCGGCAGGTACTACAAGTGCTTGTTAGCACTCACTTACAAATCACGCTAGCACTGTTTTAGTGGCGTGTCAAATCACTCATTACTCAGAATGGAATCCAAGGGTGTAGGCCCGCCCCACACCTGTCTTTTTTGCGGTGCATTAGAAACCCCGCTGAGGCTCCCAGGTAGCGCAGCCCGCTCGGCGGCTTCCTTTTCGGTCTTGGCCTTAAATTCCGCCTCCAGCTTCGTCCGTTCCTCCTTGGCGATCTTCGCTCGCAGGGCATTGATGTCCCCTGCCTCGCTTAGTTCTTTCATCGTCTTGCCGCTCTGGTAGGCGAATTCAGCCGGGTCCGGCGAACCCATCCATTGCTGGCCGAGTCCAGGAGTCTTCTCTACGGCTTTGGCAAAAACCGCAATGGCCGCATCGAAATCCTTGTATTTCGACCTTGCGATCATCTCAGAGGCTCGAAGCACCGTGTTGTGCACCGCAGCACGCGAGTTTTCCTCGGACTTGCGGAGACGTTCCTCGAACTGCTTGAAATGGCCTTCAGGATCGTCCCAAAAGGCTTTCTGCTCTGCTGGCGGCTTGGTGGAGAGGTCTTTGAGCTGCTTTTCAAGCTCCTGGCGTTTGTGGCGCTCTGCATTCAACGCCTGCCAGTAGGCTTTTTCGCGCTCGCTGTATAGTTCAGCGGGCTTTTGTTCCGGCTTTGCTTCGACCTTCGCCTCTGGCTTTGCTTCCTCTTTGGGCTTTTCTTCCTTGGCGATGTATTTACCTTCCGCATTGCGTACCCGCCCTGCTCCCGCTTCGCGGGCATCGCGTTCCTCCTGCTGGAAACGCTTACGGGACCGCTCGCGTATCTCCGGTTTTTCCTCGCCCAGTTCCTCACCCAGCACAGGAATCTTGAGATCATCTGACTTCTTCGGCTCTGGTTTTTCCTCTGCCAGCACATCATCAAGTGGCGTTGCCATGTCTTTTTCCTTTTTCTTTTTCGCCCGTTGCCCGGCGTCAGCTTCGCCCGTTTATGACCCGGCGGCGGCTAGAAGAAGAATCAACAACGCTTCTTCTTCGGTTTTCAGCTTCTGGCGTAATCTTACTCCGATTTCCTCGTCAATCTTGGTGAGGGACATCCGGAAGACTGGTTGTAATTCTGCTTCGGCCTTGATCTCCTCAACTAGTTGTCTAGTTTGCTCGATCCTTTCGGGAACTGTTTTCCGACCCTCGGGAACGTGAATGGTTTTCTTCGGGCGGTCAACAAGACCTGTGGGCTTGAAGATACGATTATCGCCCTTGCCGCCAGAAACTGTCGCAACTACATCAATCTGAAAGGCATCGTTCTGGAAAGCGTTTGACTGCCACGCTGTTGTCATGCCGTTTCCTCAGCAATGATTTCGCGCCAATCTCTTGGAAGACGCCTTCTGCCACGTTCGTATTCGTACAGAATGTTACAGTTCTGGCAACGAACGTCTAGGTCAGAAACACCTCTGCCGCCAGACACAATTGCTTTCCACCACCGACCTGGGTTGTGCTTCACTTCTTGCCTGCCACCGCCATTCTTATGGTTGATGGCTAGCACAAAAACATCATCCACGCCGCACTTACAGCAGATCGGCTTGCGAGCACCGCAAACCAATTGAAGCGCCTTCAGACGCAGCTTAAGATGCGTAGATGCCATTATTTCGTAGTGGTAAACGCGGTTGTATTCCCTCTTAGAAGGATGGGCTATTCCACGTGCCTTGTTTTTACTTGGACGGTCAATCCGACGACCCGAGTTGATCGCCTCTTTATTCCTTTGATGGTACTGCCTCGCATACGCCTTTTTCTTGTCTCTATTCTTGGCGTAATAGGCGCGCTGATACGCACGCCCATATTCCACGTAGGCTAGTTGCTCGTCGGATTGAAACGCAGTTGCCACTTACAATCCCAATGCGGCCTTTGCGACGGCGAGGTTCGCGGGCTCGGCGAGCGCCTTGGTTACGTTCGCAAGGTCGTCCGCCCCCACATCGCGCCCACAGGCATCCAGATACTCGTTCACCTTGTCGGTCACGTTCGCCGTGGCCTTTGCGGAGTCGCCAGCTTCTTTCATTAGCGCATAGCTCCACTTGATGTCGTCGAGCGTAAGAGTCAGGTTCATTTGACAGCCTCCAGTTTCTTCTCGGGCTCAGCCGGGGGCGGCTCCAGCTCCTTGATCCTTGCTAGGGCTTGGGAAAGCTGCATCCGTAGGCCGATGATTTCCAGTTCCTTCGTGCCGATGACTGCGGCGATCTGATCTTGAGTCCAGTCCATTCATTTCTCCTGTTTACTTTTGATTAAAAGAGAAGGGCGCGTATCATTGATATGAAATGTTGATTGCGCCCGCATCAAAGGTATCAGTACCGTTCTCGGTAGTGATTCGCACCTGAGTAAGTTCTGCCGATAGTGCTTTTCTACCGGCGGTAACGATTAAAGCATCACTTGTTTCTGCAAAAGAACCTGATATTACCCAAGTGAAAATCGTCGAATTTTCCAAATTCAAAATGACCGAACCAGAGAGAACATTGGCGGCGGCGGTGGAATTTATTACAAATCCCGCGGTACTTGATGTGAATACTGGTGTTGCACCATATAAGTAAAGTGAAGAACTTATATAACCAGTCGCCTCAAATCCGCCAGCGTCTCCCAACTGGATAAGTGGTCTAGAAGTGCTGCTCGTTGACACTGCATCGAACATGATGACGATACGCTGTGTACCAGCAGGAATTCCCGTGAAATCAATGGCTGTGCCGGAGGTTGAGGCTTGCTCGGTGGCAAGAGTGATACCACCTGTCGAGGGTGCGGCGAACGTCCCATCTCCGCGCAGGAAGGTCGTCGTGTTGTTCGGCGGGGTAGGCACGCGCCCGCCTACCGTGGCCGACATTGCCGCCATGCTTGCCGATGCGATAGGGGTGCTGAATGTCTGAATCCCGGTAAAGGTATTCGCCGCATCGCTACGAGCTATCGTCGCTGCCGCATCGGGAAAGGTGTAGACCCTTGCGACCGTGGGACCGGCTGCGGTGAAAAAAGCTATTCCTGTACCCCCATTGGCGGTCGGGAGGATGCCAGTAATCGTATTGGTGGCAACGTCTACCGAACCCGTCGCCATCATCACGGCGGTAATCGTGTCATTCGCAATTGTGTGATCGGCGTTCCAGTTTGACGGTCTTACGAGCGTCGCATCCGAGCCATCCGCGATTGCGCTTACAAAAGGATGAGTGATAGGCATTAGTTGATCGACGTGGAAACCGTCGCCCCCTTAATCTGACCGAATTCGTCTTTCTGCACACCGGCAATAGAAAGAGTCTTTTGCGGTGGGTTTTCAATCGCTTGCAAGGTCTGTTGGCTTACTTTCAGGTTCTCGGCCTGCAAGGAAGCAATCTGTTCCAGAGACGACTGCATCTGGCTGAAGGCTTGGGTCAGACCTTGCATGAGGGATGGCATCACATCGGATTGAGCAACCTTGTTCGCGTAATACTGCTTGAAGTCCTCATCCGGCATCAGTTCATTAGCTTTGGTCCGTTCTTCAAACCCCTGCTTGCGGCTCACGGCCTGTTCATCGAATTCCTGCTTGCGGCTCTGCATCTGACCGTCAAACTCGAATTGCCGCGTCTTTGCGTCGTTATCGGCCTGGGTCTTGATACCTTGAAGCTGCACTTGAGCCTCCGCCTTGGCGCGCTCCAACGCAATTTGAGCTTCCGCCTTCTCCCTTTCCAACCG
>ERZ1292637.672-Hain-H14-01um-R3-672-length-17746-cov-30_pt1 | contig 17746 bp, 37 predicted proteins | sample MGYA00564405_ERZ1292637 | MGnify/ENA primary metagenome ERZ1292637 (study PRJEB36523, sample SAMEA6512645) | groundwater metagenome | collected 2019-01-09 | study: AquaDiva: Metagenomics assemblies of 32 groundwater samples | reverse complement strand
ACAGCGGGGGCATCAATGTGGCAATTGAACGCAACGGGGTGCTGACCCGCATCGACATGACGGCGGAGATCACGCCCTCCGCAACACTGGCAGGCGCTAATATGCCCGACGGCTTGTTCCGTGTGTTCCAGAACACCACCATCCGTGGCGGGTCCCATACTTACGTGACCCTTCCTGCACAGGACCCCTGCGGCGGTGGCATTCTTATGCACTACCTAAACCGGAAGGACTTCCGGATGGTAGGGCATGGAAGAGCAACCATTGTGGCTCCCAGTAGAACCTACAATCCTATCACGTTCCGATACCACTTTGGGAGCCGGCCGCAGACGTTGTTTGGGATAGACAACCCCTTCGACATGTCAGCCTTCATCCCAGCCAACAAAGAGTCCAGCTTGTCCTTCGTCATCACGACGAGCGGCAACGACGTGATGGATGACACTGTGACGATCAGCAGCGGGACCTACCGCTTTGAGCTGAGCATCATCCAGGGCACGGAGGGGGATATACGGGAGGAAATAGGGTTGCAGGGGGTGCAGTACCCTCCCAGCGCACCTATGGGCATGGTGCCGGCCTGGATTGCGGAGCTGTTTTCCCACACAGCTACGGGTAGTGATTACTCTGTCAAGCGTGATCTCCAGACGGGGGGCTGGCTGAAGAGGATAGCGATCATAGAGCAGGATGAGACTGCTACCCGTGCAGTACGAGCACATGACCAAGTAACCGGGGTCTCCATTGACCTCTCTTCGCAGAATGAGCAGCTAATACGTAGCTTCATGGACAGCTACTTCAACAGTCAGGATGCCAGCACCAACACGGTAACTAACGACACTGCACCAGAGTTCCAGGGCGGGTATGCTGCTCACGGCATCATCATCCTCGACATGCGGGCCCATGCCAAGGGTCACAGTGACTATGGCCTGGACCTACGGGCTTTACAAACCGGGCAGGTCAAGTTGGGGCTCACCATCACGACCTACACCAGCGGCGATGCCAGCCTAATATTGCAAGAGCGCTACATGGCTAACCCGTTCCAGAGTTTGTCCGGCTTATAAGATGGCTACGGGGGTGCAAAGTAGGGCAGGGTTACTACCCGGGCAGCAACCAGAAGATGTATGGTCTGCCTGGAAGTATTGTTCGTGCGGCACCCTGGTTTGGGCGGTGTCCAAACCTCTGGACCCGGAGGCTCACCTGCCACGGTACTCGGCTCGGGTAGTGTGCCAGGGGTGCGGAGCAATACACACCCGACACCCCCTGGTGCGCTATCAGGTATGGTGGGTCAAGAGCAAAGTAAAGAAATACGTGTTTCGCCGCTGGCGACAGGCCTGGCAAAGGTTTTGGACCACATAAAATAGGAGGGAAACATGTCACTTGCAACAATGATTAGGGGATTCCTCCGGGGCACCACCGATGAGAAACAGGTGGAGGTCAGCCGGGGTGGTGCGCTGTATACCCAACACGATCTCCCTATTTACACGGACCTGGTGCGGCGCAACCTGGTGTGGCGGGTTAGTGAGACCACGGCAGTGGCTGCCCTTATCGGCTCCACCTACCCGACCACGGCATCTCAGCTTGTGCTGTATAACAACGAGTCGGAGGGCAGCGGGAAAAGCTACATCATTATGGGAGTGACGGCATCTCAGATCGGGGCCGCTGCTGCTCTGGCTAGCTGGCACGTCATCTTCGGGGTGAGCCAGATCAAGCCGACCACGCTGCCCACCGGCGACCTTGCCGCTGCCGTCATCCGGCCTATGCGGGGCAATGGTGGAGCCTACTCTGGGAAGGCACTGGTGGACCTGGCCCCCACCTTAAACGTAGACCCGATTTACCAGCCGATCAGCAACATGAACGCGAGCGCCAACGTCGTCTCCCTTGCGGGGCCCGGTCAGAGCGTCAGGGTGGACGGGTTGGTTATCCTGCCCCCAAGCTCCCAGATAGCACTGGCGGTAGTTGCCTCCGATACGGGCGTCACCACCCGGCTGGGCCTCATCTGGGCTGAGCTATACCTGGACTTGCCGTAGGGCGGAACGCCCGCCGCAGGAGGGTAGGCCCGATGGCTAACCAACCGGTCCCTGAAGCTGCTAAGGAGCGGCTGAAACAGCTTTACGCCGCCTATGCTGTAAGCCGCCAGAGCCTTGCCTGTTTTACGGAAGGTGTGCTATTGGGTTTGGGCCTAGACCCTAACGACTGGGACCTGGACACCCGTACCATGACATTTCACTCACAACCACTACAACCACCAGTAGAGGTAAACAACCTTGAGCCTCAGAATCAACGGAGAGGGGTTTAGCGTAGCGGACTCCACCAGGCAGCGGGACGCCACAGAGCTGGCCCTGGAGGTTGAAGGGCGGGCCGCCGCTGAGCTGCGCCTAACGGAGGTGGACCAGGTAGAGCCAGCAGGCCGCTACCGTCTACGGGTCAACGGGGATGTCCTTCTCATACAGCGGGCCGATTTCACCCAAACCCCCGGGGAGTACCTCTGGCCTAGCGCCCTGACGTTGATGGAGCTATCCTCAACGGGGGTGGTCTTTAAGGTCCCCATCGACCTGACTTCCCTGGGTGGCTTCACGGGTATGCTCATTGACACCGTGCCGCTGGACACCCCGGGGGTGGTGTGGCTGGGCGAGGGTATGGGGCCGAGCACAGAGCCGGCGGGCTGGTACGCCTTCCTTGCTGACGGAGAAGATGACCCTGTGTACGTACCGTTCTGGCGTGCTGAAGGTTAGACAACCTATGGTCAGGATAGGGTTGCGGAAACGGCGTGGCCGGGTTGGTATGGCCCTGTTGGAATCCACAGGGATTCTACGCAACGGTGTTCCGATTACTGAAGGCTCAGCTATTCGTCCCGGGGAGCTAGTCACACTATTTGCCCAGCTAGGTGGTGTTTTTGGGGGAGATAGCGTTCGTTTCACAATCACATCGGTCTCAACTGGAGAGGTAGTATTCGGGCCAGTGGTAGAGAAGAAGGACCTCTTTTCACTTCAGGTACACCTAGACATTACGGGACCGACAACGGAAGACTCGTACATGCTAGTAGCCACTGAGCTGGTGCCTATTTTCCCTGACGACACCAAGACTTTCAGCTTTGCGGTATCCGCTTCAGCGCCGCCGCCACCCACCAAGCCACCCGGCACTATTGGGAATATCCAAGGTTTAATCATTGCGCTGGCGGTTCTGGCCGGCATTGTCATCATCGCGCCGGCTATAGTCCGGCTTATACCCAAGAGGGAGTGACGACGTGCGTGCTAATCAGTGGCTAGCAATAGCTGCCTTAGCTGCTCTAGTTGTATGGTTTATAACCAAAAAGAAAACCAAGTTCAGTGTTGGGCAGCGAGTTGCCTTGGTGTTCCAACCTCAAACCGAAGGCACCATCATTCAAGTCCAACCATTGGGTAGTGACGGCCTGCAGAGGTATGTCGTTCAGTTTGACAATATTGCGGGTCCAAGTATCAGAAATGAAGCTGACCTAATAGCCATCTAAGGGAGAGAACAACATGCGCATTCCCACTTTTGCCTGGGTAGCCGTCGGTGCACTCGTGCTGTGGATGTTCTTCCGCCCCAAGGCCACTTCCACAGCCCAGGGTAGCATTCAGAGTATTCAGGTTGACGGCGCACCGATGGGCAGCCACGCCGTGCCCAAAGTAGCTGGGGGTAGTTGGGGTGCCACTCTGGGGGTTACGGGGCTAACCAAGAATTTCCAGGGCACTGGTATCACCTGGAGGTACAATAGCAGGCTGGTGGTACAACAAGCTGGCATCTTTTCCTGGGAAATGGGGCCAGGGGGACCGGTAACTATCCCCTTTAACACTTCCCAGTCCATAGTCAGGGTTGGCGGTATACCCACCAATGCTCTTCCTGGCCTCTACTCCGTCACCGCTTTTCTGCAAGCGGAAGGCAGCGATGCCAGCGGCAACCCCACCGGTATTTTTGCAGATATTCCTGGTGCCAGCTTCACCCACCCTAACGCTATTAGCATAGGAGCTGCGGCTGGCCCGGCGGTCCCGGCAGGCAGCGTCTTCTCCGTGGACGTGGCCCAGGCAATTCTGAGACAGATGAATAGGGAGTAGCATGGAGCGCCGAGGCAGGAAGGGTGGAGCAATTATCCTGGCTATAGCTGCTATAGCCGCAGTCCTCTGGCTATTGCGTGGGAAAGGTCCTCCGCCCCCTGGTACGGGACCAGCAACACCAGCAGGCAGCGTATTTTCCGTGGACGTGGCGCAAAGAGCCAGGACTGCAATGCGCCGCGGGCGGGCTGCGATGGGCAGCCACCTGCTCCTCAAGAGTGTTGGTGGCACCGTAACAGTAACAGTTGTATGGACCGCAGCAACTAAAAGCTCTGCAGGAGCGCCCATCCCCTGGAACTATGGTATTGATTGGCAGTACATACATCGGCCCACAGGAACAAATATAAGGGGTGGCTTCTTCCCCATAAGTAACAAGCCCAACGGGACCTACACCTTTAGCACATCTCCTCTGGTGTTAACTGCCCCCTTTAGCGGTAAAGACTGGCTTGTATCGATAACACTAAAGGCTGACACCAGCTCACCTATTGGCACCCCTAATAATGATGTGGGAGAAATCACTGGCATTGTCATAGCCAGCGCCCAGCACCTCAACGCCTTCAGGGTAGCGTGATGTTCAAACGAGTAGACCTGGTGCGGCAGTTCCAGCCCCTGCGGGAGAACAGCGTGTACGGTATGGACAAGCTGCTAGATATGGCAGCCTACCCGCTTGCCAAGGCGGTCACCATTTACGCCATCGCGGACTCCAATGTGGGGGGGTCGCCCATCACCATTCGTGCTGTGGGGAACGACGGGCCCGACCCTGGGGCTGGTCTAGTTGATCTGGAACTACCTGGACTGCACCGGACCACGCCGGACAAGTACAGCAAGGTGGTGCTGAGCATTGAAATGGCCAAAGCGGCCTTCCCCTTTTACGGTGTGGTATTTGAAACCGGGACAACTGCACCCAGCACAGGGTTTTGCTGGGCTTATGCTGACATCTGGTGGGAGGGGAAGGAGTAGCGATGGCTGGTGTAACGCAGAGCCGTATAGGGGAACATGCTAGCGTCACAGAACCAGTTGCTGTGGAAGCTACTGCGGTATTAAGCTCCACGGCCCTGGAGGAAGTAGTAAGCGCCATTGCGGCCGGGTCCAGTAGAGATGTGCTGGACTCCCAGCTCATTGAGCTGAAGCGGCTGGTGCTAGGGGTGCAGGTCATCACGGATGACGAGCTAGATACTGGGGAATAATGTACCCTAAAAAAGTGCTCCTGGGGCTTATTCACCGGGGGCAGTGCAAGGGAATGGTAGTGCCAGCCTTGGATGTTGACCTGACTGAAGAGCAGCTACGGGCCTATGTACACAGTTCGTATTGTATGCGCTGCGAGGAATTAGTCCCGGAGGCTGACCTTGAAGCTGAATATGGGGAGCTACCCTAACAGGAGCAAGTTTTGCTTGACCTGGTGATGAAGGCACTGGATGCCCTGAACCCGTCCCGGCGTATCCCGCTGAGAGCGACACGGCGGGGTAGCTTACTAGTTGCCGAGGAGCTGCCCTCGCTAGTCCAACTGGTCAACGAGGGTGCGGTGTGGTCGGGTGGAGAGGCCACCGGCGTTGCGGCCGTGGTCGCGCCTCCCACCACTACCGCCCAGATCAGCCTGTACAACAACGAAGAAGAGGGTACGGGCAAGTCATATCTGCTGCTCCGGGTCTATGGAATAGTCACGGCCACCCCCGCCGGCCTGAGCCAATTCGGGATTAGCCACTGTATCCACCGGATCAAACCCGCCACCCGCCCTACGGCGGACATAGCCGCCGCCTCCATCACCAACATGAAGGCCCGGGTCGCTAACTACGAAGGCAAGGCCATCGTGGACCTAGCCCTGACCGTGGCGGACGATCTGTGGAAGCCCCTGGGCTACAGCATCCTGAACGCCGTGACGGGTGTGGGCTGGCAACTAGACATCTGGCTAGATAGCCTAGTGATTATCCCGCCTGGAGGCCTCTACAGCCTAGCCGCTGTGGCCAGCACTACAACGGTGAGCACCAGGTTGGGATTCACCTGGGCAGAAATAGCACTATAGGGGAACAGTATGATTCATTTTCATTTCATCGTGTGGGCAGCCACGGATAAAGTAGGGGAGCAATACGCAGGCGTGACCTACCTGGACCTGGTAGCCAACAATATGAAGAGCGCCCTAGAGCGGGCTAAACAGATATGTCCGGGCCGTCAGCACTATTGGGTCAACAACATTATCGAGCACCACGATCATCCCGCAGAGATACCCAACCAGGTTCTGGCCAAAGATAATCACGTCCATTAGAGATGCCCATTCCTATTAACGTATGTTTTCTGTGGCCCGGCACCAACACCAGCATCCCGGCGGGGTGGTCTAAAGAGACGCTGATCGGCGCTTCCCAGTATCCAAAGGGAGCTGCCGCGGGCGTTGACCCCGGAGCCACCGGTGGAGTGGCCTCCCACCAGCACACCACTACGGCGCATACCCATCCGATTGCCCACACCCATACCACTGCTAATTCACCGGCGGGCAGCGGCGCAACGTCTCGGGATTCGGGCACCACCAACCCGCCCGACACCCACACCCACGACACCAACCCTGACACGATCAACCCCACTGAAACCACGAATCCCCAATCCCCTGGCACTGATAATCCCGCTGTCACGCTTTCCTTTTTTCGGGTCATCGTCATCAAGTCGGATGGCACACCAGGTGGCGTACCCGATCTGGCGGTGGCCATCTGGGACGACCCGGCTGGCCCTCCGACTAGCTGGAACCTGTGCGACGGGGGAGGCGCGCCTGCCCGCCCCGATATGCGCAACCGCTACCTGAGCCAGGCAACAGCGGGAGGAGATGGCGGCGGCACCGGCGGCAATTTAACCCACACGCACACCATAAGCGCCCATGGCCAGGCAACCGGCCACACCCACCCCGATATCACCAGCAGCCAGAAGACCCAGGCGAATACGGCGGGGAGTATCTCCGGCGCTCAGGCTGGGACTGCCACTTCGATACATACCCATGTATTGACCATTGCTAATACCGGTGTCACATACAGCGGCGGGGCGGACTCCGCCGCCGCCTCGAACCATGAGCCGCCCTTCCGCACCGAGGCGTTTATCCAGAACAACGCTGGAGCCGACAACTGGCCCGACCGGATCATTGGGTTGTGGATGCAGACCCTGGCCAGCATCCCGACTGACTGGACTCTTTGCGACGGTACGCTGGGCACCCCTGACTTGCGTTCTACGTTTGTGAAGGGCGCCAACGTCATAGGCGACATCGGTACAACGGGCGGGTCGCTGACTCATGGTGCTTCGCATACCACCACTGGCCATACTCACTCCGGCACCTCCCATACCCATACCGTGACGGTTGCCAGCGGCGCAGGCGAGCAACGTACTGCCGGCGCGGTCAGCGCCGCAACCACAGCACACACCCATCCCTCCTGGGGTGCTACCGGCGCCACCGCCTTCACTACTGGCTCGACGGCACCCGTGGTGGACGATTTCACGAACACCCAGCCTCTGTTTACCGGGGCAGCGTTTATCCAGTGGCAAGCTCCCGCTGCTGGTGGCGGTAAGCCCCAACGGTTCTTTTCCCATAATCGCGTTGCTGGTCAATCTTTGTTAGGGTCAGGCGTCCACGGGCTGTGAGAGATGCAATGAAACATATCCAACTAGCGCCATCTGCTTCAGATGTTTAACTCCTGGCCCCGTAGCCACGTTAGGTAGCGAAGATAATGGACACCATCCAAACCTGGAAACCCGACACCTGCGATTGCCTGGTGCACCAGGCTGGTGACCAAGATGTACCTAATAGACAGCGGGTGATGCGCTACGTGACCTACGAGGAGGCTCTGCAGATTCACCACTGGCACTTCGACGAACGGCCCGAATCCACCAATGTTCAAACCTGGTGGCAGATACCTACTCGGGCAGCACGGCGACGGGGAGATCCACCGACTCCAGTGATAGTTCTCAAACAGCCTCGTCCCCGCCTGTGCCAGTGGCACGCCCATTTAGGGTTCACCCAGGAGATGTACCAGACCGTCAAAGGGCTGAACGATCGTAAAAATGACTCTTGCTGGCTTGCTTGGAAGATCGGTAACAACGTGAGTGATGAGGACTTGCAGTGGGTACAGCTCGGCGATGCGGAGACGCCCTGGCCCTACAAGGAGCCCGGCACTGGACGCATTTTTATGAGCACCGAACGAGAGCAACGGATGTTGGGCCTGGTCACCGTGTTCCCGGAAAATGGAGTGTTCTGGACTGTGAAGCAACCCGGGGATTATGTTCATTTGCACTATCTACGCGAGTGGCTGCCCGAAGACACGGCGGATGCGATACAGGCTGCCTGCAACGCCAAATTCGGTCCCCACAAGGTCGTGGTAAACTAGATGCCCACTTGGGAGATGGTTGCAGGGGAGCCTACTGGGCAGGGCCTTGGTAATACCACAGCTACGAGTGCCATAGGCGGTGACAGAGGCCAATCCAGCACCGTCCTTGAGGCTAGACAACAGGCCAAGGTTTATGCCAGCTACACCTGGACCAACCTGTATGTTCGCTGCAATGGTTTTGTTGCTCCAGTAACCCCCCCAGTAACAAGCCGGATAGGCGCGGTTAACGGAAATCTATTGGTCACGCTAACTGGAACTGGCGTGTTCGAGGACACAATTAACAGTGATAGCCTAGTTGATCAAAACCTGATCAACTATAGGGAGGATAATAGCGGTGGAGGAGGCACTAAGACTTGCACCATCTTCGGCTCAACTTTGGCGGATACAAGCACAAATATAACCATAGCAATATGCGCCGGGCCGGAGGGTGGCTCAGTTGCTTTTGGTCTGACGCGCTTCGCGGTAATCGAAGGCGCCCTGAAAGCTGCGGGTGGGACATTCAACGCAACTGAAAGTCAAGTCCAGTATACGTTGCGACGGGCCACCACCTATTCCAACCTCCGATTTCTGCTCTACAGCAACGGCATGGATGCTAACACCACCTGGAGAACCCGGGTGGATGCGGCTGACGGCAGCCAGTTGCTTACCATATCGGGAGGGGCTACCGGCGCTTTTGAGGACACCACCAACAGCGACGTAGTAGCAGCAGCTTCGGAGGTTGCCTACGAGATCGACACCACCCTCAGCACTATAGGAACCCTCTTCTCGACCCTTTCTCAAATGAAGCATACGTCAACGGGCAGGGAAATGGCAGCAGCAGCATCAGGTGCAGTCGCTGCCACCGTCGACCAGTACCTCGTAGCTGAGGGGAATCTTGATGACACGGTGACCGAGGCCGATACGCAGATCGCGGCGCGAGCCGCCTTTACGGCAAAGAATCTGATGGTCAATATCACTGCCCATGGGGCGACGGCCAGCGACTTTTTCCTGCGCCGAAACACGGCGAACAGCGCCCTCACGGTGAACATACCATCAAGTAGTACCGGCCTCTTTGAGGACACCACAAATCAGGTGAGTATGGCCCTGACGGACGCCTACAACTACTTCCTCGATGTTGGGGGGAGCATTACCTATGCCATTGTAGGCATGGAGCAAGAGCCAAGTTCAGGCGGAGGTCGGGGTTACCCTGGCCAGATGCACAACCGGAGGCCACGCGCCGGAAGACTTGGCCAGGGATTCAGAGTACCGCGATAAGGGGCTTGGCTGTAGTTTAGTACGGAAAACAGCCGGACCATGGCTAGGAACTAATCATAGAGCGCCTTTTTTGGAGGGCAACGTGAAAAAGAACACCGGCATACTAATAGCTGTAGCTGCATTTGCAGCTCTTCTCTTGTTCATGTTTACTCGTAAGAAGAGCACAACTCCAGGTACGCCGGTGCCCGTGGAGATTGCCCTGGCCAGCTTGATTGCCACCGGACACCTGGTCCAGGTCAGCCAGCTCAACCCAGACACTGGGCTATTTGAGGCATTTGTGCCCGGGCTGCCAGGCAATACCTTGATAGTGGTCCGGCCAAACATACCGATCTTTATTAACATGAGCATGTCCCACACCATCACCAGCAGCGGGGTGAGCTACTTCATCCCGGCAAACACTCCAACAGAAGTGGCGGTGGGGGCTACTGTAGATATTAGGTTGGTGTTATAGGAGGGGGCAATGCTAGAAGCACCAAAGAAGAAAGGGGCGGGAGCTGTTGTCCTGGTAGCTGTAATAGCGGTGCTAGCCTTTCTGCTGCTTGGTGGAAAGAAAGCCACACCGCCGGGTCCTCAACCCAGCCTACATTCGGTGGGAGAGCCGGACATAACTCCTGTGGGGGCTATACCCCAAGGGGGCATCAAGACCATTACCTGGCAGTGCCAGAACACCGGGACCGCCGACGGTCTAGCGGTGCTACGAGTGGATCGGGTAAGCCCCAACCCCACCACCGGGTTGTTACTGGGCGAAAACGTAACCATACCAGTAGGGCAGACCATCCCCTTGGTGTTAACCAAACCCTACGATCTACTCCCCGGGGATTACACCATGAAAGTAGTAATGGTGGATGCAACCACAACGGCACGGCCTGTGATAGCATCCCGCAACTTCCCCCTGACCATTGCTGCCCTCGTACCTAAGCCTATTCTCACTGCGGGAACGCTGGTTATTACCTAAGAGGAGTCTTAGTGCCCATGACTACTCCAACAAGAAGAGCACAAAGGCGGGCGCAACTTACACCAGGCCGTCTTGGACAATTCACCAAGACCAAAGACGTGGGCGCGCCGATAGACTTCATCTGGCCCTGCACCAACGTGGGGGATGCTGAGGGTGTGGGGTTCATCAAGGTCTTGGAAAGCGGCATTGCTGTGTGGGTTGGCCCGCCATTCCCAGTGCCGGCCAAGCAGACCGTAGGGTTAACCCTACATCAGACAATTGACCTACCCTTGGGTGTGCACAACATGGCCCCACAAATGCACGAAGGGTTTCCACCCGATGGCATCGGTTTAATTGCTGCAGATACACTAGCCTTAACAGTGGTATCCATGCCGGTGTTGAGTGCTGTTGGGTTACCCTCCATCAACGGCATTACAGGGGAGACGGTATTTGTCTTCCCAATACCTGCGGGACAGGCTACAGTAGCTGTACCTATAAGCTGGAATTGCCAAAACAGCGGAGGGGGTGCGGGGCAAGCGCGGTTGCGTCTAGCGGGGTTTCTCAAAATAACCGGGACACTGGTTACCATCCCCGGCTTCTCCACCGTAACCCTACTTCTGGTATTTAACGCCTCTTTTGTCAACTTCCAAAACCAGATACTTACAATGGAGGACCAAACTGGAGCCATTCTTGGCACATACGCCTTTTCCTGGAAGGGTGGCTAATGAACATCCAAGTTCATGACCAGTACCAATTATTCAACACCGCAACGCGGCAATGGGCCCGGTTCGAGGTGCAGGAATTGTATGAATATAAGGGTCAACACGTGGTGTACGGGAACAGATACCGGCAAGGTATCTGGGTACCCAGTAAGTTCGGGCACGTACAGGCACCGCCGGGGCCGGCCTGCTTCCCCTTATTCCCCACTGAGCCAGCAGCCAACATCACGGCTTTGGTAGACCAACTACGTAGCCTTCCCCTCTACTTGGTATTGCCGGACAATCAGATGGTCCCACTGCTCACCCTGGAAGACAGCCATAAGATTCTAGGTGGGATAAGAGGGAACAAAGACTCCATGATCCGACGCGCACAGCAGCTTATAGACCTGTACCTGGAGTGGTTACCTACTCGTACTCTCCCCGAGTGGTTCCGCTTGAAGAAGAATCTTGTGGCGGCGAGGAACTGATGGCGCCGCTGCAGAACAACAACCATCTGCAGCTATGGTTATTGGGCGCATTGGCAGCCCTAAACTTGATTATAGGCGGACTGCTGTTTGAATCAGTCACAAGTAGAATATCCCGTATAGAGGACCAATTAGCGGAGATAGACAAGAGGGTGACTAGTATCCAAGTAGAACACAGTAAGACGAGACAAATAGAGGGGAGGATTCAGGAGTTGGAGAAGGCGTTGGGGTTGCCGAAGTAGAATATAGGAGGGGGTATGCGTAGACACGGCATACGACGGGATGTTGTAACATTCCGAGATTGAGGGCCAGCTCAGCCTAGCGGGACTATGGCACAGCAAGGGCAGCGGTTGCCCGCCAACGAGTTCGGCTATGCTATGTGCCGCACCCCTGACGGCCGCATTGTCCAGGGACCTGTAGCCCACGGCACCCCCAACAGCGTCACCATCCCCATAAGCTGTCCACGGGGCAGCACCTTTATCGGACTGTTCCATACACACCCCCAGGGTGTGTCCCAGCCCTCGGGCCAGGATGTGCGCAGCGGAGTAGAGGTGGCAGCACAGATATTGTGCATACGCAGCGAAGCTGAGGGGCTGCGGTGCTGGCAACCTAGCTCTTAACCCCACCCCTCCCCTCCCAAGATGAGTTTCACGGGGGGTACCGGTGGCGTTTTAAGGCTCGTGCGTCCCCTGCACACCTCTAGTCTCACGCGCTGATCTCCGTGTCTGAAGCCACATAGCGGCCTCCTCCAGCTTGGTGATGGCCAGGGCATTCTCGAGGCAGGCGAACTTACCTTCGGCAGCTTGCTGGTAAAAGGCTAAGCGTTGTCGCGCAGCTTCGATCAGGTCGTCCACAAAAGCGCCGTTGGGGGCTGCCGGAGATCGGCCCAGTGGCCCATCTTGCCAGTGGACGGTTAGCCCCACGCTATCCACCGATCCACCGGTAGGGTTGCCATAAGAGTCCACATGGTTAGTCACCTGGATAGAGTTACGCGCCCACATAGTTAACCTCCTCCTTTAATAAGGGGCCCGGCGGGCCCAAGGACCATGTCCCGCCCGCCGGCCCCGCTACCGTATACCCCGCTACGGCGGGCTAGCTCTCCAGCTGTCCCGCATCAGCTCAAAGTTAGAGACCCATACCATCGGGAGTAAATCCATCAGCTCCAGGATATCGAGGCACCTTCCTACCTGTATCAAATACAACTTCAGTAGGAAAACATGCAGGGTAATGCTTCCGCCATATCTTCCCCTTGATCACTGCTCGAAAGTACAGAGAATTGAACTGAATATAGCGCCTACACTTGAAGCAGATAACCCGCTTCCGACATGTATGTTTGGTGAACCTAGTAGTCTCTAGCTCCATATGGCTGCCCTCCTGCCCCGCATCAGCTCAAGGTTAGTCCGCTGCAGGCGGATGGCCGTCATACCGCCACCAGAGGTACCGAAGATGGACCTCCAGGGGCATTGGGGCATCAAGCTGGCAATCGGCTATGACAAGTTGGTTCTGGTCCAGGACCGTCCATATGGGATATACGTTGATCTCCGGCCCAATGCTCAGAAATGCTGACCAACCAGGTGGGAGCTTGTCCAGGAAGGGATTAGTTATGACTTATCTCTCTTCTTAAGGTTGCCTGGCGGATGACGTTCCAAGCCTCCAGTGGGATGCGGAGGGCTTGTTGCCCATGTGTAGTTCCCACTCGTGCCTTTAGAGCATCTTCTGGGAACTCCAGCCATACATGGTTGTCGTCTCCTTCATCAACATCCAGCTCCCGGTACAAATACCATTTTCGAGATAGAGCCAAAGTCCCCCTTGTGCTCACTACTCCTCCTCTGTCACTCGACATAACCGCAATTGCTCCAACCAGATTAACGCCGGTCGAACCCCACGTCCGGCTTGCTGCCATTTGGCGGTGCTAGCGGTGTTCACACCGCAGCAGTCCCGCCTTTCTCCACCGCCGTTAGCTAGACGACGGCCCTGCGGGGGTACCGTCCGTACGAACACCGCCCCGCTCCTGTTCATTGTCAGGCAGCCTTCCTAGCAATTTAGTCGTCATCCTCTTTTAGAACTACTTCCATTGTTGTCCCGATCTCGCCAATAGCCTTCACGACCTGTTGCTTAGTTTGATGACGCCGAATTTCATTGGCGATCTGTTCCTGGAGATACCGCTTTACGGCACCTTCAGACGCTGGCCAATGGAGATTATATGAGTCCAGGTACACGACAATTTCCGCACCGTCCTCCAGCTCAAAGATCGCTTCTCTTTCTCGGGTCAAGCGTAGATTATCCGGGTCGGGCTCACTAAAACCGACAAACTTCACCTTCATGCTCCCCCTTCTTACTTTGATTCATGGCGATAGTCCCTCCTCTATGTCTCTTCCACCGTCTCAGCCACCAGCAGAGACTCCAACAGATTCGCAACCAGCAGAGAGTTCCGATCTTGGAACGCCTTGTTCTCTCGAATGTGCTGAACCACCTGTTGTAGCGTCAATGCTCGCTGCGCTCGTGGGATGATGCCCCAATCGTGACCTAGAGGGTATTCCTTTAATACAGCGGCAATTTGGTCATGTGATAGTACTGGAAAGACCTTATCCAACATATTTAACCCCCTCAGCCTTGGCGATGGTGGCCTGGACCTGGGGCATGGGACACCCATCTTCGTGTCGGTCATCGTACTCTGCTGGCCCTTGAGGTTGAACCCGTCCGCATAGGACGCAGTACGGCAGTAGGAAGGTGGAGGTCTGCTTAATATGCGCTTTCTCTACCGCCTTGCACGCCGCCACCAGCTCCTCATAGGCGTTGCATGCCAAGACGATGAAGGCGGCATCGGCCTTAGCATTGGGGCGATCACGCCACCCTCCAATATCTGCGATTGTGCGCCCGGCCTGGCCTGCTATAACCCCCAAGATAAGATAGTGGGGGATCGCAGGGTCGCGCCCCTCCAACCAGACTTCGGGGTCCAATTCCCAAGGTAACAGTGTGTGTGTCATGGTTAACCTCCTCAGTCGATTACCCAACCATCATTTACTAGAGCCTCGAAGCTCTCGTACTTGATGGTTAGCAGAGCCGCCGATTCTTCCGGTGTCTTCGGTAGGTGGAACATGTTGCATCTGTAAACGGTGGGGCCGCAGCCCTGCCAGAGGATCCCCAGCTCTGCCTCTGAGTGTTTATTTGGGTATCTCTTAAGGGGCAACAAAGGAAAGGCGGGCCATGCCGCAGACTCTTGCATCATCTCAAGGCCTGTTAACACTGTTACCTCCTCATCCGCCTTCACCTGTATAGACCGCTTCCTCCCTGGACAGATACCCCAGCTTCCCCAGAACCCCGATGCAGTTGGAACACAAGTGCGTATGTCCCCTGGTGGGCCTGGCACCCCCGCCTGGACCCAGCGTTACGGCATTACAGAGAGCCGTGGTGCCCTCAAAAAATGCGTGGGCGATCTCCCGGTATTGGGAAGCCCGCCGGTAGAACAGCCCGGAGTGCTGCGGCCAAGTGGCGGGGTCATGCAGGTTCATGGTTCACTCCTCCCTCTTGAACAGCGGCAGCCAATCGAACACAAGGTGACTGACCCAATAGGTCACTGTAAACCCACACACCCTCTCCCTGAACTAGCTTTGATAGTTCAGTGGTGTGGGCGGTCTCGCTCCACCAACCATTAAAATAATAGGAGGTCATTTGGATAACACTGCTGAGTAATCCTATAGCGCGTTTCTTGGTAGTCGCAATCACAAGACCGCGCACCTGAACCCCATCGCGGAAACAGTTGCCTCCCCAGACTTTTAGCTGTCTAGCCATCAGCTTCCTCTCTCTGCCAGCACTTGTACAACCAGCTCTACGTTGCAATGCAGGCGATGGGCAATCGTCCCGTTGCTCACGCCTTGGGCGTGCATAACCTGGATGCGCTGTTCCGTCGGAGCGGGTAGGGGCACGAGAACCACAGGCTGCCCTTTTGCATCAAGGTAGGTCCTACGTCCACAAATCCTGCATTTCAACGATGGAGCCGCGCCCGCATTGTTGGTCGCGGCGCAGTCATCGTCAAAATATAAGAGACCGCCGCAGTGGCTGCAGGTCCGCCGGGGCCGCAGGTCCGCTCTCCCAATGGTATTGTCCCTTATGGCCTGTGGTATTCCTCGCCTAGCCTTCGCCCAAGCTTCTGCTGCACGGACATAGAAGCACTCCGGGCACACATACCAATCTGAGTCAGGAACGTTGTGCCAAGAGTTATGATACCAGCGGCCTTGCCAAGCGCCTGCCCGCGCTAGTTGCCTCTGTGGGTCATCCAGGATGGCGGAGTTCTCGCAGAGGATACAAATTATCCTGATTCCCACTTCTCTCGGGATGGCGGCACTCCTCCTGGGGAAAATGATACCTACCGCATTGCCTGCGTACTTGCCTTAATCCGCCGCGGTACTGCACCCCGGCCCATTCGTGCCAAGCGGTATATCCGGATGGCGGAGGGTCGCCTACCTTATAAGAACCGCCGTGCAGTACGCATATAAGCTTCATCAGCTACCTACCCCCGCCGGCAGAATTACCTCGAACAGTCCCAGGGCGCCTTTGTAGGGGATAGGAGTCTCAAATATCTCCGCATCCGCTAGCTCCCAGGCCCAACGGCCCGAGGTATAGTCGCCATAAAGGCGCTCCAGGTCTGTTAGGTATGGTGCGATGTCCTCGGTTGGGCAGATGTTTTTTAGCACAACCCTACCGATGATCGCCCCAAGGGGCAACTTATGCCGTATTCGTCCTTGAGCACGTTCTGCCCAGGCAAACTGCATGGCGAATACGGGATAAGTCTTGGCTGCATGGATCAGCAGCGGCCCCCGGTATTTTGTGGTCCAGATCCGGGTCTCAAACCGCTTGGCACCGGTTACCACCAGCATTGCCCAGGGCTGGGTCAAACTTAAAGCCTTCATCAGTTACCCTTCGCCACAGCATCTTGAACAGCCTGGAAAGCTGTGGTCAGGCTTTCTAACGTGGGGTCGAGCACCGCGGCCTCAAAGGCCCTGCGGATCAGGCGAAAGGCGTCGGCAGTACACCACTTTGTGGCATAGTCCCACTTATTGTTCTCCATAAAACCGATAAAGTCGGGTTCCTCGTCACCAGGCATGTCATCTGGATCGTATCTGGACGCGGGGTCACAGGGTATGTAAAGAGAGTAACCCCTCTTGCAGCCTCTGTCCCACTCCACCGGCCTCCAGAACCAGCCAACATAGGGAAACAGTTTCCCGGTTCCTGCTAGCCCAGGTGGCACAAGATTCTCTGGTGCGTCATCTAAAAATCTATCCAGTTTCTTGATCGCGGCATTGAGTTCTACCTCTAACAAGCGCCAGCCTCCGTCTAATGGCGGTTCGTGCGGATTAGGGGGTGTATATGTGTCATTTCTCGTCATCAGCCTCTTCCTCCTTTGCTGCCAGTAACCGCCGCACCCCGGGGCGGGCGAGGGCCTTACCGAAATGAGCGTCATAATCTCGATGGGCGGGAATAGCGGTTAAGACTGTTAGTACTGCCCGCAGGTCGGCCCGGGCCTCAGCTAGCTGTGTCTGCAGCTCATTATGACTCTCTTCTATCAGCTGCCATCCCTGCCGGAAAGTGGCCCTCCCATTCTCCAAGTCAAAGCGGATAGCGGCTAGTTGTTCGTGGGTCAGTACCTTTGTGAACATACTCCCTTCCTATGTAGGGTCAGTATTTATTCCTGGCCTACCGGTACCCAAATGTGAAACTCAGGGGTGGGGGGTGGGGTCTTGGGAAGGGTGGAGAGGGGTTTGGTAGCGTGCAACTTTAGGCCACCTCTAACAAATAATGGTTGTTGTATCTGAGAACAACGGGACCCTTGCTGCAAATAAAGTTTCATTATTTGATCACCTTTTAAGGGTTTCTCCAGATATAAGTATGGAGGTGAATTCACCCACCCCCTTTTTTGATCACTTTTCAGCCCGGTCATATCGGGCGAAGTATCCGGCCC
>ERZ1292637.671-Hain-H14-01um-R3-671-length-17750-cov-6_pt1 | contig 17750 bp, 34 predicted proteins | sample MGYA00564405_ERZ1292637 | MGnify/ENA primary metagenome ERZ1292637 (study PRJEB36523, sample SAMEA6512645) | groundwater metagenome | collected 2019-01-09 | study: AquaDiva: Metagenomics assemblies of 32 groundwater samples | reverse complement strand
AGAGCGGGGCTGGGCGCGGGGTGATTATTACACCGTTGCACAGATGTCCGAGCCCCTCCGCGCTGCGCTGGCGAAGTTCGAGGAGGTCGCTCGTGCCGATTAGCATCCCCGGTACCTTCCAACCTGACGGCGGCCCGTACGGCACAGGGCTGATCAGCGGTGCAGACTGGCTTGCTCCGTTCGTCTGGGTGACTTCGGGCTTCGGAGCGGCTGAGCCGTGGCGGGTCAATCCTCCGCCGGCCGGCTTCGGATTCGGCACACACGGCGGCGATGATCTCGCGTGGTCGGGCTGTTACGGGCAGCCCATCCGCGCCTGGCAAACCTGTTCAGTCACATCTGCAGGCTGGGAGCCCGTGGGCGGGTGGATTCTCGGCGTTGATCTTGGAATCGGCGACGACGACGTGCACGAGCGCGTCGCTTTCTATCACACCCTCGAGCCCATCCATGCCGTCGGCGACATCATCCAACCGGGCGAGGTCATCGCCTACGTTGGCAACACGGGATCCGGTATCTCGGGGAAGGCCGACCACCCCAACGATCCGACTTACGGGGCGCACATCCACGCCGTCCGCTACAGCGAGTTCGGGGATGGTCAGCGAGAGGCGAAGTCGTTCGTCGGCCTCATCACCGGGCGTGGGCTCGAGGCCGGTCTGTTGCCTGACCGGATGATGACACTGCCGGTAATCACTCCCCTGGTGCGCGACGTCGTGACCGGATCGTGGCCGCCCGGACCGCAGGACGTCGCCCTGATCGCGACCGTGCAGAGCTGCACACCTGAGGAGATCGTGGCCGAGGCCGCATCCGAGGGTTGCACGCTCGCGGCGATTGCGCGCCTCAGTGGTGGGGTGTGGTCGATGTACCTGGTCGGCGCGCCGCCGGCGATCAACGCCGGTTTCGGTACGCTCCCTGATGGTATTGGGTTGTGGGTGAGAGCGGCGTAGGAGGACACGATGGACGTGCAGGCACTCGTCGGGTTTGGGTCCGCCGCGCCCCTGATCATCGCCCTTACCGACCACCTCAAGCGATTTATGGCAGCGATGCCGTGGACCCTTGATCGCGCGAACGGTGCCCCCTGGCCGCTCGTCTCTGATTTCCTGGGCGTGCTATGGGCGCTAGCCCTCTGGCGCGGCGGGCTGCTCGCTGCTGCGACCGACTTCGCCGGCGCCGCGGACCTGCGCTGGCCGATCGTGGTGCTGCTGGGGCTCGCCCTCGGTGTCGGCTCCAGCGCGCTCGTAGACGGGAAGAGAAGTCTACGTGCTCCCGCGGCGAGAACAACCAATGAAGCCCACTCCTAACGAACGCTTCTGGGCGAAAGTGGCTGCGCCTGATGATAATGAGTGTCGGGTGTGGAAAGCTGGTAGGTCGGCATCGGGATATGGGCGCTTTTCGCTAAAGGGTAAAGTGTCCCCGCTCACCGTTGGGCCTATGAGGCAGCAGTAGGCGCGATTCCGAGCGGCTTGCAGATGGATCATCTTTGTCGTAATCGGCTCTGTGTCACTGCTGAACATCTCGAGCCAGTCACTATCCGCGAAAACATTCTGAGGGGGGTCGGGCTAGCAGCTAAGAACGCACAACGCACTGCGTGCCCAAAAGGCCACCCGTACGACAGCGTCATGCCCAATGGTGATCGCAGATGCCGAAGATGTCACACCGCCCGGCAAGCGGAATATCGACGCAAGAGAGCCCTGCGTGCTCCTGCTGCTACAGAACCCGCGACTCCCGCCTAAACCGCGAATAACGAGTCCTACAGGGCCGCTGTAGCCCGTACCGCTGCCAGCGCAGCAAGGGCTACAGCATGAGGGAGGGTGTCAGCGCGAACACGGAAGTTCCCGCCGCCGTGATGCAACTGCCAGTTCGTGAACTCGGCCCACCAATCAAACTCAGGCGCGGTAGCTGTGCTGAAACTCCATCCGAGCGCCTGCATCCGCTCCAGCACGAGGCCCATGCCTTCGTAGGAGCTGGAGAACGCCCGGTAAGGCGGCCAGTCACGATTTCCCTTGGCGTCGAGCCACTGTGAGGGGGCGTACGCGCGGCTGGAGTCAGGAGGCTGCCAGCCCATGACATCCTGTGCGATCAGGGCGTTCAGCTCCGACCCCGACTCGATCTGTGTTTCGTTCATCGGTCTCTCCTAACTACACCGCCGGCCGCGAGCCATGCTGGTCCCTGCGCGGCATGCACGAGCAGCCCCTTCGACGTGGCCCAGGCGATCCAATCCGCATCCTGAGAGATGAGCCGGTTCGCCTCAGCACAGACGGTTAGCATGTTCCGCTGGTCGTCGATCGGCCCCCCTCGAGCGCGGGACCAGGGCTCATGCACAGTGAGTCCCCCGAAACACTCATGCCGGCGAAGACGCTGGACCTCGCAGTATGGGTGCAGCCTGATCTGCCGCTCCCGAGGAAGCTTGCGCGAGCGCTGCTTCCTCGCCTGCTTCGCGGAGACGGGCCTCACCCGTGCCGCGCCCAAACATGCTGCAGCTCACCAGGATTGACACCATCGCGCCAGACACGGCGAGTACATCCCTCGACGGGACAGTCGATTCGTACTGGCCGACGCCCCTCGTACCCGCGCAGTCCCCAGTACGGAGGGCTGGTCACGACGCACTGGACCGTCTCGTCGCGAAGCGGGATGCGGTGGGCGCTGGCCTGGGCGAGGAGGTAGGTCACGAGAAGATGAGCGCCTCGAGCGCCTCGCGGTACTCAGCATCCGTGAGTGATCCAGGGGATGGCCCTTCGATGCCGGCGACGAGCTCGCGAATTGCCTGAACCGCAGCCCTGCCCATATTCCGCAGCCTGAGCAGCTCGCTATCGGTGTAGCGCGCAACCCCCCACGGATAGATGGCGTGGCGAGAGCAGATTTTCACCGCCCGTGTCTCGATGGGGCGCAGCTTGCGGTCACCGATTAGGTTTGCCCAGGCGGCGTGCGAGCCAGCGTACCCCAGGCCATAAAGAGATCTCATAGCATCGCCCTCCTCGCAGGTCACAACTCGTCCACTGGGCCGATCCCGGAGGTGGTCAGGAAGCGCATGATCCACAGCCACTCTTGGCGCTTCATGCGCAGACGTTCGAGCTGCGCCCTTGCCGTCTCCACGTTAGCCTTGCACTGATGAACTTCCCCACGCGCTGCCTCCCACTCAGGCGCTCCGTGACAGATCAGGAGGAGCTGGGCCTCGCGCTCAGCCTCGTTCTTCCCCGTGAGTTGCCCTGAGACGCGGTAGGAAGCCTCCAGGAGGGCCTGCTCGTCCCTCGCTGTACTCAGATACTCCTCCAGGACCGCAAGGTGGATCGCGGCCGTCTCGATCTCGATGCGTTCACCGGTCACTGCGCGGGCCTATACAGCAGCGCGACGCGGCGCCAGCGCGAGGAGTTCGCCTCGACGTAGGTAGTATCGCGGCGTTCAAGGAGGCCGGCACGGTGCATCCTGCTCAGCACGGTGTAGAAATCGCCGTGCTGGGTAGCAGGAGAGGCGCCGATCGCGGCCAGAATCTCGTACGGCGACAACCACTCCTCCATTCGTCCCTGCCAGGGTAGGAGGGCGCGGAACGGCGGTCCCACCTTAAGGCGCGGTGTCTTGTCGTTCATCTCGCTCTCCCTTTTAGATGTCAAGTATGGGGATTGCCGCTATTCGAGGAACGTGTTTACCACCAGTGCCATCGTTTCTGCGACCACGCGCCGACCATGAAGATCAGGTACGCCGTGCCCGGCACCATGTTGTACTCGCCCCCCGTGATCCCACCGACGACCTCCTCAATCACCAGGACCATGATGACCGTCAGCAGGAGGACGCCCACGGACTTGAGCCAGTTCATCAGTTGCGCTCCTCAGCCTCGCCGACAGCGGCGACGCGTCCCCATCTCCGAGCCTGCCGTCTACATCTAAGACAGCGGAAGCGCATGGTCTCGTTCGATCCGCCACAGACGGGACAGGAGAGCAGGGAGGGGGGTCGGCCTGCGGCCTCCCGGGCTTCGCTCATCCTATCGAACCCTCCAAGACAGATCGTGGACCCCAAGGCGAAGCCCCCCAACCCTTCCCTGCATCCGGATCGCTCTCTCCGAAGTGGATCCGCGCCGGACCTCCCCCTACCCCCTCCATAAGGGGCTTACACAGTTCTGCGTCAGTCGCCTCGATCTGTGCCGGTCGTGGACTTACGTCGTTCCGGCTCCTTCGAAGAGGGTCACTGGGGCGCACGCCACCGCGCCCGTTGATTGGCGGACGGCGGCGGTCAGGACTCGGCGTGAGTCGCTGCCCAGATGGATTCCATGAGGAGTTTGGCGTTACGTATTCGCCGGTAGTGGTACCACGAGCTGCGGGCGCGTCGTTCCTGACGTTCGGCACAGCTCTCGCAGACAAGGCGGCGCCACGGGCCCTTGCGGAAGGGATAGAGCACCTTACAGAGGCGGCATTGGCGCCAGCCCGCGGCGCGGAGCTTTTCTGCTGAAGGTGGAGTAGGATTCGTAGTAGCAGGCCTCGCGGTGGCATAGCACTCAACAGGCTAGGCGGCCCGCTCGGTCCACACCGGAGCGGGTCGCTGCATTTCTAGCACGCGTCCGCCGGCCGAGTCAACTGCTCGCCTGTCGGGCAAGCGCCTTCCCTCATGCGAATGTCTCCTCTTCCTCGTCGCGGTGTCGGTCGCAGCGCACTCCCATATGGGGTATCACGCCGTCCCAAGTTCGCCGCCCGCAGGTTCGTTCCGTGCCTCGACTCTCGTACCGAGCTTCGCAGTGGAGCACCGGCCATTCCTCCTCTGAGGAGCGGGCGATGGTTTTCAGGCCGAAGTCCCGGTGATAGTCGATGGTCCAGAACGACGGTGCGACGGGAGCAGCGCCGTTGGCTTCTGTCATCTGGATGCGGAGCCCCCGCTTGAGTTCTGGCGATACCCCGTATGTGGATATTCGCCCTTGGACGCGCACCATCAGGCGAGCGGCGTTCGTGAAGTGTTTTGACCCTGCCAGGCGGTGGCGGTTCTCCTGTCCGGTGTGTCCGATCCAGGTCACGGATGTAGGGAGGCCGGCGAGCGAGTCAATGAGCATCGTGGCGGTAGCGTTCTCGTTGAGGTTCGCCCCCTGAGCGAGGCGGGAAAGCGAATCCACGAAGACGTGCTGGGCCTCGTGTTTCTCCACCGCTGCTCGGATGCGTGCCGCCGCGTCCTGCGCGTTCATGCCCCGCGCGTCGACGGTGTAGACGGGTTGGATGCGATCTAGGCCGAGAGCTTGATTGATGTTGCCGAACTGTCGGGAGTGCTCGACGGGGGGTTCCTCGGCGTTCACCCAGACCACGTTGGCCTGATCGAGGGTAGGGAAGAATCTGGTCACGCCGTATTGGAGGCTCTGAGCTAGTACCCGGTCGATGGTGCTCTTGCCTGATTTCGCATCTCCGAAATGGATTCCTGTGGAGCCTTCGAGGATCAGACCTGGGACCGCCCAGTGTGGCGCTGAAGGCTCAGCGTCACCCATCACCCAGTCCGACGATCGCGTGCTCCCTACGAACGCGTCCCACAGGCCGTCTGTGAAGAGCAACAGGTCGTTTTCGATCACGGGGACGTGGTAAAGAGCCTTCGCCCCGTTCATGCGGCTGTGCGCCTGTCCTGCAGCCCACTTCAGTTTCGGCGCGTCCTCGAGGTTGAGCTTGTATCGCAGGAGGGGAGTGACCTCGGAATCGTGGAGCTCGGCCATCCTGATGACCGCGTGCGTCCCCTGACTTGCGGTGCGCGTGATGTCTCGGGCCTCGTAGACGATCACCGACGTTCCGACGGCGCGGCGCCAGAGGGGATTCCCCTGCTTGGTGAACTGGTACTCGATCGAGTCAGTCACAAGGCATGCCCATCTCGTAGGGCCAGCAGCTTGGCGGTGATGCGGTTGGCTTCAGCGGAACGAGTCGGGTGACGGTCAGGGTGGGTGAGTAGAACGATTTCCTGCCAGTCAGCAGATGTGAACTGGGGCTGGCGCGAACTCACCCCTGCTCTGAATCCGCGCTCAAACGCCTCGGTCACAAGATGCTGAATCTCGAGGCGGCATTCGTGGGGGTCACCATTGAGGGCGTTGCGTGCTTCCCACTGGCCTGTGAGCGTTTTCCGCCAGCGGATCAGCCCGCCGCAGAACTTGCATTCGCGCTGTTCAGCCATCAGTTACCGACGAACCCTCCTCCGCCTACAGGAAGGACAGGTGCAGGACGTGGTTGGGTAGGCTCAGCGGGCTTGGTCGTCGCCCTGAACTTCGCTCCGTAGGCGAGAACCTGGCGGGACTCGCAGGCGTGGAAGTAGTCGGTGCCGGGGACCCACGAGCGCGTGCGCCCTCTGGGGAGGGGCTCGACGAGCACGGCATCTCCGCACCAGGCGCAGATAGAGGGGCGCGGATCGAAGCGGGCCAAGGCTCTCTCTTCTCTGGGGGTGGAGAGTAGGGCGGTGTGTGCGCGCCGTCAAGGTACGGCATTGCCGCTTGACAGCCATGCGGCAACACCGTTAGAGTGCGTGCAGGGAGGTGGGTATGGTTGATGAGGGTAGGAAGTTCTTCCGGTTCACTCCGACCGAGGCGCTGCGGATCTTCCGAGAGGCGTCCACTGTGAGGGGGCCGACGCAGAAGGAGTTCGCGAAGGCCGCGGGGCTGGCGAACTCCAGCTCATCGCAGGTCTACTACCCGAAGCTCGAGAGCAACGGCTGGATCAAGCCGATCGACCCCGAGAATCGTAGGGCGGGCTTCGTGGTCACGCCTTCGGGTGAGCGACGCTACCGCGAGGTGGTCCCCGAGGGGGAGCGCAAGGGTGCGGAATGGCCAACGGAATGAAGGAGGGCATGGTGGCGACGTTGCAGCAAGAAGTCGAGGTTGCCTCGTACCGGCAGGAGGTGAGCGCGCTGATTGCGAGCCTGCCGCAGGTTGTGACGACTGTAGCGGAGTACGAAGCAGCGGGGTCGCGGTTACGTGATGTGAAGCAGCGCAGCTCGGACCTCGACAAGCTGCGGAAGTCGATGACGCGCCCGATGGACGATGCTAAGGCGCGGGTGATGGAGCTCTTCCGCCCCATCCTGGGCGAGCTCTCTTCCGCGGAGACCATCCTGAAAGCGCGCATGATCGGGTTTCAAGAGCGCGAGGACGCGCGGGTGCGCGCCGAACAGGTGCTGATTGAGCAGGAGCGCGCGGCGGTGGAAGCACTGGCTGGTCAGGCGGCGGAGTCCGGTGACTACGAGCAGGCGATGGCGCTGCAGGACGAGCGCAGCGCGCTCCGGGATGCGGCGCCTGGCTATGCGAAGGACGAGAGCGGGTACCGACCGGCCGTGGGGACTTCCACCACGGTGCGCTGGCACGCTGAGGTCGTAGACGTCGCAGCGCTCGTGCTGGCCGTGGCGATGGGTGAGGCCCCGCTCGGGTTGCTCGAGCCCAATCAACAGGCACTGGACGCGCTGGCGCGCGCTACGAAAGCGGAGAGCACGTTGCCAGGAGTGCAGTTTGTTGGTCGCCGCGTGCTGGCGGCCACGGGGAGGGCGTGACGCGATGACCCGCGAACCACAACACATCGTCCGCGCGCGGAAGGCGTATGACGAGGCCCGAGCGTCCGCGCTGAAGGCGTATGACGAGGCCCGAGCGCCCGCGCAGAAGGCGTACGACGAGGCCGCAGCGTCCGCGCGGAAGGCGCGCGACGAGGCATTCACCGAGGCCATAGCGCCCGCGCAGAAGGCGTATGACGAGGCCGTAGCGTCCGCGCAGAAGGCGTATGACGAGGCCGTAGCGCTAAGTGCCAGGGGCGCAGAGGCGACAGGAGGAGGAGCAGATGCCAAACAGACGGACCGCGCGGAAGGCGTATGACGAGGCCGTAGCCGAAAGAGGAGACGCATGACCGCGAATATGAACTTCGGAACTGCTGATACCCGCGAGCCACAACACGTCGTCCGCTGCCCTGCCTGCTCGGGGACCGGGGATCAGAGCGACCGCGTGGGAGTCACGGAGTGGGAGCGTTACCGTTACCGCTGCGACTGCGGGGGCAGCGGCACCTACTCGTCCGACGTGGAGGCCCTGCGGGTCCTCAGCGTGACTCGTGACCACCTGCGCTCGCTGCTCGACAATCACTACGACGGCCCCGGCCGCGTCGTTCTCTACGCTGCCGACCTGAATGCGCTTGAGGCTCGCCTACGCGAGATCGAGCAGGTGCTGGCATGACTGCAGGAGACGCAACGATGACGAGTGAAGCCGACAGCTTCTTGATGGGTTCGGGTGGTCGGAGTGCGCAGTTCAAAGACCACGGCGATCAATGCTTCGGCACGATCATGGCGGCAGAGGTGCGCCAGCAGACCGACTTCGAATCAGGCGCGCTCCTCTTCTGGGATGATGGGAAACCCAAAAAGCAACTCGTGCTCACGTTGCTCACGGACGAGCGCAGTGACGAGGATGACGACGGCTTACGACGGGTCTACATCAAGGGCCAGATGACGAAAGCCGTTGCTGAGGCGGTGCGCAAAACTGGGGAACGCGGCGTCCGTGAAGGCGGGCGGCTGTTCGTGCGCTACGTGAAGGATGCCGAGCCGACCCGCAAAGGTCTCTCGGGAGCGAAGCAGTACATCGCCAAGTATCAGCCGCCCACCTATGAAGTCGAGGTGCCTCTCGACGATGACGGAGATGGCGATGATTTGCCCTTCTAGAATGGTGCTCGCATGAATGAGTGGAGTTTCGAGGTGCTGGGCATGCCTGTCCCCCAGGGCTCGATCGAGTTCAAAGGGATGCGCAAGACCAAGGACGGCCGCAGCATCCCGATCATGGTGCACAGGAACTCACATGAGCTGGAGAAGTGGCGCGAGGCCGTGGGCTGGGCAGCGAAGGCGGTAGGCGTCATCGAGGCCTCGGCAAGCCAGCCCATTGCCATCGAGTGCCTCTTCAGGAGGCCGAGAGCAGCCTCAAACCATGGAACCTATCCAGTGATGCCGCCAGACCTCGACCGGCTCCTACGAGCGATTGGGGACGCGCTGAAGGGCATCGCCTATGTGGACGACGGGCAAGTCGTGGACTGGCACGGCTCGAAGGAGTACGGGCCGGCGCAGGCCGAGATCACCGTGCGTTGGCTGGGTCAGCTCATCTGAGGTGTACTCGGTTGACGGCAACGTAAGGCCGATGCACCGGGCAGGCGCAGAAGATGAGGGGCTCGCGGCGGGGGAAGTGGGCACACAGCCAGAGGACGATCGCTGAGGCGTCGCACTCGGATCCCCCAAGCTTCGCGCGCAGGTAGTGCGAGGCGAGAATACCGTCAGGGGCGAGCATCGCCGCCCCAAGGCCCCGCCAGGCGACGAAGATGCCACCCTCCTCCTCCACGCCTGACCAGGCTCCCCCAGGCGCCGAGCAGGCCATCAGCTCGTAGCGTGTGCCGTTGCCGGGCTCGAGGATGGTGAAGATGGGCGCGGCTGTCTCGACGGTCATGGGAGCTCCTTCTTTTTCAGCGTCCGAGTGCTTGGTCGAGGGCGCCCGTGTAGACGCCGGCTGCTGTCACGAAGCCGAACGAGAGGACCACCACGATCCAGGCTAGGACGTGGTCCCGGGTGTTGTGGTCCTTGGGGAACGGGAAGATCGGCCCTTCGAAGCGTGCCCCGTAGGGCCGTAAAGGTTGGTGCTCATGGCCGCGCCAGAAGTCCGCGACAGTCTGGAGCCCGACTGGCCCCGCGTTGCAAACGTAGCAGCGGGCCCTGAGTGTCCGGATGCGCGCCAGCTCCTCGCGCGAGCGGGGTGGGAGGGGTGCGAGCCGCCGGCGGACCGTGCGCGCCTGCCAGCCGGGGAGATGATTGGGGATCATTCGGGCGTCTCATGGATTCGATCCGGGCACTCGTAGGCCATCCGTCGCTCCTCTTCCTTACCGTGGCGGTCCCTTGCGCCGCCTAGGTACGTGCGACAGTACCGTACTAGGGGATAGTTGTCAAGCCCTCCCCGGGAGTAGACTCGGCGGGCACGGCAACGACCGCGCGATCACCATCCGGCGCACATCCCCGCAGGGTGCGGAAAGTGGCGACGGCAGCGTCAGTAGCGACGGCGCTGATTCGTCGGCCGACATCCGTCCCGACGCTTCCGCCGCTACCGACGCTGAAATCACCACCTTGCGGGGGCACGACCCGGTGGCGGCTGCTCCCGCACACGTCCTCCAAGTCCGCCCAACCCTCCCCTGCCGCACTCCCTAAGCGCGCTCAGCGTGCTAGGCTCCAGGACAGCAGCTCGCAGGGTTAAGCGCCGCGCCTGATCCCTGCCACTCGTCTCTCTTCCCGAGTGCCATAGCTGGGCTGCGGCAGTCCTCCCGACGGGACTCGGGTCCCCCTACCCGAGTCCCCCACCTAAAGGTGGGAGCCATGTACCCTGGACAGCGACGCCCACGTCAGCGCCCCCAACCTCTCCCGACCGTGGCACCGAGGGTCCGGCGCGTTGCGCGCCGGCGCGTCGGGCTTGAAGAACTCGCTGCGCTGGTGCTGATCCCCTCGCTTGTGGGCTTCATCTTTGGCTATTGCGGGCTCGCTGTGGCATTTCGATGAACATTCGCCCGCGATGACCCGAGGCACCACAAGCGCGACCATGGCGAGATGGGTCGTCTATTGCCATGTCTGTGAAATGGTGAGCCCACCGCTGGTGTCGGCCTTGCTCGCCGATCGCTGGCGGAATGGCTCAATCTGCTTCGACTGGGAGTCAATGCCGCAGGAAGAGTGGCGCGCCGTACTCGACGCCGAACAGCGGAACCCGCGATGAACGTCACGGAGCGCCGAACCTAGGAGCATTCTATGTACCGAGCCATTATCGGAGCGGTTGCAGGGGCGCTCTTCTTTGCTGTGCCCATGCTGCTTGGGGGCACGCCTGACGCTGATGCCGCGAAGTCGAAGGGGCTCACGTTCTACCAGACCTCGGCGGCGCTCTATAACCCAGTCGAGCAGTGGACTGACTGGGTGCAGGGGACGTACAACGGCTTCCCCGCTGATCCTAGCCTGTGGGTCAACAACCCGACCTCGTGCGCGTGGCACGTTGACGACAGCACGGTGTGGGTTGCCGAAGGGGAGTTACTTGCGGGGGGCAGTGGGGTAGCGTCTTTGTGCATGGTCAGCGATCAGAATCCCATCTACGCGACGCATTACGGTATGACAGCGTGGTGGAGTGGGGTGCGTAATCGCTTCGCCGTCACCATCTCGTCGCCGTCATCCGCCTTAATCGTTACGGCGTGCTACCAGCCCCAAGCGCGGTGCTTTGCGGTGAACGCCGTCTGGCACCAGGAGACCGACGACTACCGCTACCTCGCTTGCATTCAGGCCGTTTACGATCCCGGCGACCCCGCTTTAGTCGAGGTGCCGGGCTCGAATGGCGGCGGTCGGGAGTTCGGTGGTTTCGGCGTGGTCACGACGATCGCGACGACGATCACGAATCCTACAGGTCATACGATCCGTGACCTTCGCGCAGCGATGGAGGTGACGAACGTCGGCAGTGGGAGTCAGCGGATCGGAGCTGGTGCCGCGCTCGCCTGCGAAGCGGGGTTGGCGGAGATCAACTGGCCGAGCTACGACTACCCATTCCGCTGGAATGTTCCCTAGATGGTTACGACCGTCTACATCTGTGGTTTTGAGTGTGGGCTATCGACGACTGATGTGGTGGGCGTTGGTCAGCACCTCAGAAACGTGCCCGCGGGGATCACATTCAGCACCACAACTGTCCGCAGTGGTGCGCGTTCACTTCGCAACCTCAACAGCTCTGCCGCAACCCTACCGTCGTTCGCTTCAAGCACAACATACGTGTGGCGTATGTATGTGCGGTTCGCGACCTTGCCTTCAACCGATTGCTTTTTGGGGGCTGTCGACTATACCGGAACTAGTGCTGGGCCAGGGTTCAAACAATCCGACTCGACTATTCGTTCATACGTGGATATTGCAGGAGTGCCAACATTCGGTGCAACGGGGGTGGTGGTTACCACTGGGGTCTGGTATCGGGTTGATGTGAAGTCTGTGGGGAGTGTCGTTGCTGGAACTGTGGATGTGCAAGTAGATGGCACAGCAGTTGCTCAAGTGACAGGCGCGTTCGCCAGTGCTAATGCGACTGCTATGGTTGTTGGGTCTCTGTCGGCTCCCACGCATGAGACATTCTTCGATGATCTTGTTGTGTCGCAGACAGCGGGCGATTACCCCATCACTGCCACGGACAGCAAAGTCATCGCCCTTGTTCCCACCTCAGACGGCACGCACAACGTCGCGGGGGCAAACGACTTCGACCGCACCCTCACAGGCACGGACATCGATAACACCACTACCACGGCTTGGCAGCTCGTAGACGCCGTACCTTTCATTGCGACCGACATCTCTGCGGTTGAGTGCATCACGATTACCGCGCCGCCGAACGCGACGGACTACGTGCAGTGCGTGTTCGGTCCCGCGCCAAGCTCTTCTGCTGTGACTACCGAAACGGTGCTGGGTGTCGAGGTACTGGGCGCGCTGCAAACTGCTTCCGCTGGTGGCTCGCCGACGATGGATCTCTCATTGCGCATCAACGATGGGGGCACCACGGGGGATGTGTTCACGTCGAGTGTGTTCTACCAACCGTCTACGCCAGTGTTCAAGCCGGCGCACTTCGCCGTGGCTCCCTCGACGGGAGCGGCGTGGACGGCGGCGAAGGTCAACGCGCTCCAGGTGAGGTTTGGGTCGTTCGACGCGGCTGACTCGGCCCCTGATGGGTACTTCGGAACGGTGATGTGCGAGGTTGCCCTGGCTCCGGTTGCGTTCGACGTGGCGACGGTTGCGGCGTATGAGGGACTGGGGATGTTGCGGCAGCCGATGACGCCCCGGACTCAGGTGGTCGCCTATTGATGCTGGGGTGTTAGGATGAGCGCGCATTCTCTGGAAGGAGCATGACCTTGTCAAAGAAGTACGCGGTGTCGGATGCTCAGATTGCGGCAGTGGCCGCTACGGCGAAGACGATGGCGATCGTGACGGCGACCGCAGCCATCCGGCCGGCGGTGTACGACTACATCGTTGGCGCATCGGGCACGCCGGCCGATAACGTGATGACTTACGCCCTGCAGCGGTTCACGGTTGCTGGTACCACCACAGCAAAGACACCGAATCCAATGGATTCGGCGGACGCGGCGGCGGTCGCGGTTTGTGGGGTCGATGCGTCGATCGAGCCGACGAAGACCGCAGCCACGACCAATGTGGTGATCCCCGCGAACCAGCGGGCGTCTTTCCGCTGGGTGTCTGCTCCTGATGGTGAGTTCCGAGCCCCGGCAACGGCGGCGAACGGGATCGCGGCGACGGTGCTCTCCGCCGCTTATACAGGCGTGGCGGCCTGCACTGTCCACTTTATGGAGTAGGGTCGATGCGTTCGAACGGGCAATCTGCGACTGCCCTTGGTGGCCGTGAGCAGGTGACATTCGGGGACGATTGTCCCGGCGCCACCTCCGCCGGCTGCTCGGTCGATGGGCTGGCGGTACACCAGGCGGTGATCCCCGTCATCGATGAGGGTGGCGATGTGGTGATGCCGCAGTACTACGCCCTGTGCTGCGTCTGTTACTCGGAGCAGTTCGTCGTCAAGTACGGCATCGACGAGCTCAAGCGCTGCGGGTGCGAGATCGTAGACTTGCAGGCTCAGGCGCGGGCATTGCGCCTTGACGCGAGTCGCACAGCTGCGCTCCGTGCGCTCGAGGAGGCGGAACAGGCTCCAGCGTTGGCCGAGTTTCGTCAGCAGTTCCTGAATGACCAGAAGATGCGTGGGACCGGGACCATCGTGCAGTCGGTTATCGAGTGATGCGGTTTACCGGCTCGGTGGAATGGCTCGCGACTGTCCATGAGATCGCGCCCCTCGTGGAGTGGATCACGGCTATCCCGTTCGAGGAGTGGCCTCAGCAAACACGGTTAGAGGATGGGGCGATCCGGCCGGCCATGGTGCAGGATCAATCTTGGCACGGATTCGGGGAGATGGCCGCCCCTTACCTGATCCACACTCTGGGTCAACCCCTTCACGCGATCCTGACGGTCGTGATGCCGGGGCACAGCATCCCCCCGCATATCGACGAACAGGGCCCTAGCTGGCTCTGTCGCGTGCACATCCCTCTTACCACGAATGACGAATCGCAGTTCATCGTGGGCGGCGAGCATCATCACATGGAGGTGGGTAACGCCTACATCGTGAACACCGAGGTCATGCACTCGGTGGAGAACAACGGCGGCACGCCGCGCATCCACCTGATGTTTGATGTCGTAAGCCCCTAGGTGAGGTATTCACGCTGGGTCGCTGTGGAGGACAGGTTCGAGGCGCGCGTCGATCGCAGTAGCGAATGCTGGCTATGGACCGGCAATCTTACGTCGTCTGGTTACGGAACAATCATGGTGCGAGGCGATTGGTGCTGACCCATCGCTATTCGTATGAGCGTGCGGAGGGGCCGGTGCCCGCGGGATTAGAACTGGACCACCTCTGCCGCGTGCGGTCATGTGTGAATCCTGAACACTTGGAGCCTGTCACACACCGCGAGAACATGCGCCGAGGTTCCGGCTGGTCTGGGCGGCATGCGCAGAAGGCGATGTGTAAATCCGGTCATCCGTTTGATGAGGCCAATACATATTGGCGGCGAGGTGGCCGAGCCTGTCGTGCCTGCTCAGTGATAACACAACGGCGGTATCGGGCGCGTAAGGCTGCAACGACACCGGCACGTGTCTGATGCCTAACGAACTCGACCGAGTCCGGCACGCCGCCGGAGCGATTATGACTGACGGCGGCTCAGGGGCCGGTTGGACGGTCACGGGCGAAACGCTCCGCTGTGTGCACTGTGGCGGACACTGGATCATGCAGCCTGGATCAGGTCGCGTGCGGGGTTTCTGCACTCGCTGTATGGGGGTGGTCTGCGGGATGCGCCAGTGCTTCAGTTGCGTCCCTGAGGAGCAGATGCTCCTCAATATGGAGGCGGCTGGCAGGGCGCGCATGGAAGCGGCGATCGCTGACGCCGAGGAAGCGTCCGAGTTGGTGTGCCTCGACGATGCCAACTTCACGGCGCTGGTGTCGAAGTTGTACACCGCTCGATCTCAGGGCATCGAGTATCGCTCGCGGATGGATGCCAATATCCGGGCGATTAGGGGCGGGTAATGCCCGGCAATAGCCCTCCCGTAGTTCTCTATCAGTCGTTCTTCGAGCCTGTCCCACTTCCGAACGAGTCTGTGTATGGGGTGGAATGGGGCAACGGGAACTTCCCTGCCCGCGCAGACATTCGGCGCCCGCGACCTGTCGCTGAGGGTCTGTCGGCAGTCATCCCGCAGTCAGCGATCGATCTCGTTGTGACGCAATACGACTGGCGCGGCGGGCACGCTGATTCCGTGGCGAGACGTAAACCATTAGTCGCTGAGGGCTTGAGTTACGTCGACCCATCGGCGGCGATCGGGCTTGTTGTCACGCAGATGGACTGGCGAGGGCAGCATCCTGACGCGGTACCTGGGTGCCAGCGCGCTGTCACTGAGCTTCGAGCCGAGATGGATTACTTCTCGGCTAACCAGGTGGTCGAGGAGATGACCATCGATAGATGGGCGGGCCGCTGGCCTGATCGCCTGGTTCCCCGCCCCTCACCCGTCACTGAGGGCTTGCTAGGGCTCGATCCCGACGCAGGATTGGCTGAGGTCTTCTCGCGGTCGTATTGGGACGCCGTATTCCCCGACTGGATTGCTAGGCGGAGGTGGGCGACCTATGAAGGACTGGAGGGGATCGACCCCTACGCCGGTCTCGCTGATGTCACTCAGTACCGCTGGAGGGGCGCGCACGCGGACAGCGTTGCGGGGCGCAAGCGGCCGGTGTCCGAGGGCCTGTTCAGCATCGATCCCTACGCGGGGCATGCGGAGGTGGCCGACTACCGCTGGCGTGGCAGTCACGCCGACAGCGTTGAGCGACGTAAGAGGGCGACCCACGAAGGTCTAGAATCCGTCGATCCCCAGACGGCCATCGATTACGTCGTCACACAGCTCGACTGGCGCGGATGGCACGCGGATTCTGTCGCTTCTCGGCGCCGCCCTGTTGCCGAAGGCCTCCTAGGGCTCGATGTTTCGGCGAACTTCGCCGCTGAGATCATCACCTCTGATAAGTGGGCCTCGTACTGGCCCGATCGTGCGGACTTCCGACGGACGCGTGCCACCTATGAGGGGCTCGAGGGAATCGACCCTTATGCCGGGCTTGCTGAGGTAGCGACCTACGGATGGCGTGGGCACTATTCAGACTGGATCGCGAACCGCAAGCATCCCATTCCTGAAGGGTTGTTCGCCTTCGAGCCGCAGTCGGTCATTGATCTCGTCGCATCACAGTACGACTGGCGAGGATTCCATGCTGATTACGTCCCTAGGCGGAAGCGGGCGACATACGAAGGCCTAGAGGGAATCGATGTCTCCGAGAACTTTGTTGCGGAAACGATCACCATCGACAAGTGGCGGGGCTACTACGCGGATCGGGCGGACATCCGTCCTAAGAAAGCGACCTATGAAGGGCTGGAAGGATACGAGCCTCAGTTCGTGATTGCCGATGTGGCATCGCGGATGATGTGGCGTGGTGCCCACGCTGATTCGGTGGCGAGACGGGCAGTCCCTGTTCGCGAAGGTCTCGTCCCTGCGGTGCTCCACGAAGTGTTCGTCGTTCCAACGCTGGATCGCTGGGCCCCGACGTATCTGGACCGCTATGTCAAGCGTCCTTGGCCAGTGCAGGAGGGTGACTTTGCGCGGGACTTGATCGAAGGCCCACCAGTCGCACCAGAAGCTGCGGAGCTCACAAAGGGCAGGTTGCCGGTTCGCGTTCCCTTGCAGCGCCCCGGGCAGTCGATTATCGATCTTCTGCGCCCACTCTTCGACGGCGTCCCCCCTGCTCCACTCCCCGTGCCCTTGCTGGTGCTGGCACCCATTGATCTGCGGCCTCTTGCCGAATGGCTGTTGCTCGAGCTCCGTCTCCGAGCGAGCACCCTACTGGTTACCCAATCCGCAGTACAGACGGCTACGCGTCAGGCGCTCGTGGTGCAGGGGGTTCGGCTGAGCGCTGTCACAGCCGCGTTCATCGACATTTACTCTGACTGGGAGGCAATCGCTCGTCAGGAGCGCGACGACGCAGAAGCCCTCGATCTCCTAGGAGGGGGTCTGTGAACTGTCCTCGATGCGCCGGCCCGCTCTATCTCGATCACGAGTACAGCGAAGTCGCCTGCCTGATGTGCGGCTGGCGCGAACTCCCCATCCTCACACTACCCAAGGCCCGCCTCACACTACCCAAGGCCCACAGGCAATCGAAAGGCGCGATGCGATGATCCCCCGCCTCGGTCAAGGCCCCTTACCAGGAGACGTATCCTTCGACATCGCCGATATGGTGATCCGCGGGAGGGAGTTCAACGTCGGTCGCAAGCGCTTCCGCGTCACCCGCGTCTCCAGAGGCTCGATGTCCCACGTCTACGGCAATGTCATCCCCCGCATCCAGGAGACATCAAAGGGCTGGAGGCTCGGCCTCTACGCTGATCCACAGGTGGACCCGAACTCTCACCTCCTCGTAGCCTGCGATCTGCAGAGGGTGCGCTAATGCCATCCACTGACGACATCGCTACCCGGGTCATCCTCGACGTGTGGCTGGCCCTGAGCCTGTTTCTCATGCTCATGAGTGTTTTCGCGCTCGGATGGCTTGTGCTGCGCTACCTACCCGAGTCACTCGGCGTCGTGGCGCTCATCAGTGTGTTCATGCTGGGCGCCGTCAGAATCAGGGCGCGCCGGGAAAAGATTCCGTGACCAATGCCGGTTTACAATCGCCAGCCTAGTTCAGTAGCGGCACG
>ERZ1292637.668-Hain-H14-01um-R3-668-length-17819-cov-7_pt1 | contig 17819 bp, 24 predicted proteins | sample MGYA00564405_ERZ1292637 | MGnify/ENA primary metagenome ERZ1292637 (study PRJEB36523, sample SAMEA6512645) | groundwater metagenome | collected 2019-01-09 | study: AquaDiva: Metagenomics assemblies of 32 groundwater samples | reverse complement strand
ATAAATCGAGATCGTCTCCCGTCAACATGCTACTTGTAGCGCAAGGGAATATATCATGCTGAGCAATAAAATCAAGTGGTTGCTTAACCCTATACCAATTACAGCCATTTTTTTCACCCTCACTTCCAAAAATCACAGGACGTCCGTTTATGATATTGATACACCTCTTTTTATTTGATAGAATATAATCATGACTATTAAACAATGCATATCATATTGTAATAAGTTTGTGGAACGTATAATTTATTCCTCTATTTGTATTGTTTGTAAAAAATTTTACTATTTGATTGGATATTATCCAAGAATAATAGCTGTTGCTGGCGCATGTTCTAAAAAATGTGGTTCTGTGCTTACTGGAAGAGCAAATGAAACAGGAAAATACATTCCATGTGCAATATGCAATAAACAGAAATGGATAACACAATATAGAATTAAGCGCTCCAAAAGATTTTTTTGTTCTCGAAAATGTCATGGCATTGGAGTGTCTGGAGAGCTTTCTACTACATGGAATGGTGGAAAAATGAAAAGTGGTGGATATATTTATACATCGATTCATAACCACAATTCTCGCAAGTATGTTGGCGAACATAGAATAGTAATGGAAAAATATCTTGGAAGAAAACTTAAACCATTTGAAAATATTCATCATATAAATGGAATACGAAATGATAATAGGATTGAAAACCTTGAACTTTGGACTACAAGCCAACCTTATGGACAAAGAGTTGACGATATCATTAAATTTGTTTGTGTGAATTATGCAAAAGAAGTAGAAAAATTTCTTCATAAATAATACTATTTACTCAAATCGTAACAAGGAAACAGTTTAAGAAATGCCCTAATGTTTTTCGCATTCTCATGTCTGTCTGCCATCGGGTCGAAATATTTCTTGTATTCTTGATGAAACATATACAACATGGGTATTTTTGCTTCGTGTTTCATGGTTTTTCCCCTGTCATTAGTAAACCCATTATTATTATTTGCATATAAATTACGCAAATGTTTATTATATTCAATAACTTTTAATGTCTTTACTGCTTCTGATTCGCTAACCCTAAGAGCTTTATTGTCCATTACGCCTCACACATGTATAAGTATAGGGAGAATGGTTACAGAAGTTAATAAATTAACTGCTAATAATACCATTCTCCCTTATACTCAATTATTTGTTACGGTTTATCTTTTTTCCAGTATACTGTTATCTGATTACCGATAGCAGACATATACACGTAGAGTCCATTTCCAATCCTGACTCCATACTGTCCATAATCTCTACCGTTAACAGAATTCAACCCAGATAGTGTACTCGTCGCATAAAACACTAATTGAGGAGTAACCGTTTGAGTTGAAACCATGAACGCTGTTCGAGTAGTTCCGCCAGCAGGCACATAAGCAGAAGTTGCGTATAATACGACAAAATCTGTCCCATTGCCAGTACTCATGTCTACACGATACAGAGTTCCTGCGCCAGTGAACACAGTTCCACTTGACGTAAAGTAACTGTGATTCAAACCGCCTCCAATCTCCGCTCTTACCAAACTCGCTGTCAACATTAAAGTAAGAGCGAGTAGAACAACTTTTATTCTGTTCATTTTCGTTCCTCCTTATTGTGTTGCGAGTGCAGTAATCTTACCGCTCGAATTCTCTGCAAGATACTCAAGTGTAAGTTCCATAACTACTGAACCTCTATGCTGCTCGCCGACTTTCGACAATTCCTCGTAGAACAATGGACGTAACCATGCAATTCTCCAATACTTTTCTTCAAGTAATGAGATTTGCGCTGCTGGTTGATTCCTCTCAAGAAGAATAGTCTGCATGCCAAAGTCAGAAGAATAAGTATCAATGGTGTTGATAATCTTTCTTCCTTCGGCGTCAGTCCATCGCTGTCCGCCTTGCGGCGTCCAATTAGAAATGACTCTCTTTTGGAATCCACCACAATAGGTTACATTTGGATGTCCACCCTGATCCCAAATGCTCTGTAGCAAGTCATTGTAGAGTATCTGTTCTAATGCTTTACCACCACCATCTCTTGTGTTGGTTGTGATAGCAGCCAATACACCATTCACCCTTCTTGCCACAGCACTTGTTCCTGACGCAGATGTCTGGTTTATCAATGCAGAATTTGCATCTCGCTTGACCTCTTTTGTTTTGAGTTCACGCTGATTTGCGAATTCGCTTGATACGCCTGCTTGCACAATTGACTCTTGTGAGTATGACGAACTAAACACTCTACGCAATATCTGCGTATAGTTAGTTACGCTTGCTCTTGCGGTATAATCAGTACTTGCGAATGTAGCGGATGCTCCATCTATAATCGCATTTGCCGAATCTGCCGCTGCGAGTGCCTGTGTAAGCCAGTCATGCTTGAATGACTTTGCGTTTGCTCTACAAAGAAGAGACATCGTTACTGTCTCCTCTGGACTTATACTCGTTACCAGATTGATTAGGTCTTCACGTTCACCAATCTGGTCATATACGTTTACATATGTTTCGGGCATATCTAACTCACCTCCCTATTTATAGGGAGAGTAATTTAATGTTTTAACCCTTTTTTAATTAAGGTCTAACAGCATGCTTATCGTATACTTTTCCAAGCACATCGGAAAAGCTACCAGTTTTGCCTGCTCGTTCAATTTCGGATTTCAATGTTCCTGTTTGCGCTGGCACAGTTCTACGCCCGCCGCCTTCAGTAAATTGTTCCTCTTTTTGTTTGAGTTCATCCAAACGTCGTTTGTAGTCCTGATCTTCTTTCATTCGATTATACCCCTCATGCACTCGCCTTACCGCTGTCATGTCTCCAGCGGGGTCAACAAGTTTCATATAGTGAACTATGTCTTTCTCAATCTCGCCAACAGTTTTGCCATCTTGTTTAGCGAACTTTTCGATTTCAAGATATGCAAGGTCATCCGCCAATTTCGATGTATGCGCAATCGCGCTTTTTTCTGCTGCCGTAGTTGCCGTCTCTTTTTGGATAGCAAACCAGGGAGCAGACCTTTTATCTCGTTTTATGGCTTCGACTTGTTCCTGCATTGTTGCAAGCTCTTGCGATTCATTCGCATTGAGTCTTGACTTTTCTTGAAGCTCGTCAATTCGTCCCTCAAGATTCGACTGCACCGTATTAAGACTTGAGCGAAGATCAACTATCTCTTGTGCCTTACGTTTGTTTTCCTCTTTGTACTCAGCAAGCAACTGTTCCGTAGATTTAGATAGCGCACGATTGCCCTCGTGCGATGGGTTATCTACGTTTGTATCAGATGGCGAACCTGAACCATTCGCGCCATTATTTTCTGGCATGCTTACCCTCCTGTTTATTTAGCCGCTTAATACTTTCCTGCGGCTGACTTCTTATTTGATTTTCTGCTTAATTCTTTTTCTAAATCTGATTTCTTCATCTTTCTTGGGTGTGGTGTCATTAAATCATCTTCAAGCGCATCTGCTATATCATCTACAGTATCATATGTGTATGTATATGTTTTATAGCTCATAGGCATATTATCAGATTTCTCTATCTTTTCTGCATGAACATTATATATAAACGAACCATCATCTGCTCTACGTATCTCTATATGCTTTACTTCATATCCCTTATCTTCGTATTCTTTATTATGCTTATGCGCCATCTTTGTTACCCCCAGTTATCCCAATACCTACCATCATTTCATCCATTTCCGCTTTTAACTTATTTATCAATCCAGTATTATACTTAACAGTTTTTTGAGGAAATGTCAATACAACTTCAAGAGCCATCTTAAATCCTTCGCTAAATGCAGCATTTAATTGTTCATTCTTTGCGTATGCTCTTACTATATCGCCTGATTTAATTTCAATTAGTTTACGCATTTCTCCAATAAAATACTGCCATGCTACGCTTGCTTCTAAATCATTCGCCAGTGATACCTTGTCCTGTCGGGATAGGTTGTCCATTTCCACCTCCACCTCCTGCTTGTTGTAATTGCGCTTGTTCACCAACGCCTCTTAATACTTGCATGTCAGCCATCAGCTGCTTTCTTCCTTCTTGTATTGCTCTTGCCCTATTAAATAATTGTGATAATGCTTGTTTTTGTTCTGGTTTAGAATTAGCAAAGAATTCTGTCTTTGCAAATAGCTGTATTTTTGTAACGTATCTATCTGCGTCAATACCAGCGTCTGGCACAATATCAAGCATACCAGACATAATCTTCTGTATTGCTTCTTCTGCACTTAATACATCAGCTTCTTTTGGTTTCTTTATGAGAGCTTCAAAGTTCTTTTGTCCGAGAGCTTCGGCATACACCTTAAAGATTCTCCACATATTTCCAGGGTCTTGTTGAACAATCGGGTTAGCTAATCCACCGCTATAAAACTGTATGTCATTATTCTTTTGTTCTTGTGTTTCTGTTATTGGCGCAGAGCTAAACGCAAAATCATATTTTCCTCTTATTCCTTCTGGAAACAACGCCTCTATTGTGGTAAATTCAGACGTGCCAAGTATATTTACTATTGTTTCTCTTGGTAAATCTAAATCATAAGCGTAGAGAACTCGAAGCATTCGTATATATCCTTCTTCAATGCGTTTATATAAAGTCCCAAATCTTATTTCTGATCTATTAGTTCTTAATACTGCCTCTCCCAACGTGCCTGCCCTGCCTGCCTGCCTGCCTTGAAACAACTCTGTTAAGCCAGTCAATCTCTCCGCTAATTCCCAATATTTATCTTCTTGCCTTTCAAATATTGGATTAACCGATACCTGTCTAAATACAACTTCGCCAGGACTTGATATGGGATACATGCCGCCTGGAACAAGTTGATGGACTTCTGGGTCAAAATCGCTGCCAGACGGATAAAATCCAGGAGGACTAATTGAAGCGTCAGCCGCATCTATATTTTGATTATGGGAATAATCAAGTTCTTCTTGTATGAATCTAATCTTTTCTGGTAAACTCATGCCAATAAATCTATCTTCTCTTGGATATGGCACATATTCAGCATAGGGTCTTATGACAATACCATCAACATCAACTCTTTTATTTTCCATTAATCTCAATATCTTACCGCCATTTGGCGCAATCGTTACGATAAGTTCAACGATCTTTTTATTGCCCTGTTTATCTGAATTTTTAGGATAATACGTATAAGTCAAATAACATTCAAGAATATAGTATAAATCTCTTGATTGTTTTTGTTGCATACTTGTTCCTGTTATCTGGTCTTGCGTTACAAGTAATTGCTGAGAAGCTAAACTTATTTGCCAACCAGTTTTAAGTTCTTCTAATCCTTCATAAACTGGCTTGCCATTATGCAATGTTTGCTTTCTAATTTCTATGTCTAATTCATCAAGAGCTATTGCTTGAAATACATGATCTGATTCCCCAACTTGAAAACCAGTAGCGTTCAATGGCATATAAATATTTTCTGCTAATACATTGCTAATACCAATCTTTCTATCTGATGTCTTTATTATTTTTACAATTCCAATGCCGTTCTTAAATGCTTTTGATATAGTTATATCCATAACTTTGAATATATCCATATCCCTTAATAACTGCCAGTTCATTACCTTTTCAAGCGGCTTTACATTTTCAATATCTTCTGGCGATATGCCAATAACTTCAACTATCTTATTATCATCAGAAAACATAGAACCAATTACGTTAGCATGAGCAGTATCTACAAGTGTTGGGGTTAATGGAACTGGGAAATTTGCGCAATTTTTCCACGGAAATATCTTTTTCTTCTTCAACCCATCATATGATTTATTATCATAATCTCTCTTTTCTGTCCAGCCAAACGATTCCCTATCAGCAATATCTTCTTGCAACTTACGAAGAATATATGCGGATAATTCGTCTTCGTCTATATCGTCTAATGGGTTTACTGGCGGTTGTTCGGCGGGAGTAACAGCAGTTAAATCAGTATCTTGTTCTGACTCTTGTAATTGTAATTCTATATCTTCTTCTGCCATGATCTACTCATCCTTCTAAGTTCTTTCATAGCTATACTTGCTTTGATCTGTTCTCTTGTTGCTTTACTTCTCTTGCGTCTCCTGCGTCTAATACGTTCCAAACGCCTCATCTCTCTATCTAAAATATCCCCCAATATATCGCTATTTCTTGCTCTCGTCATAGTGTAAAAGAAATCCCTCAACAAACAAGTATACAATAAATACACAAATAGCTAACATGGTTAAATAACCAAGCAACATAGCAAGTATATTTATTAGCTCTATCATAATCTAATTGCGAAGTATAAACTATAAATTCAAACTTGTCAAGCCCCCCCCCTAATTCACCGCCAACCCAAACAGTCACTAAAACTTATCAAATCAATAAATTGTTCATATTTGTCCATAAACCTAAATACGAAAATAACCCATATTTCCACCCTCAACAGAGCACTTGTTTTCCGTCTAACCCATCTCTAAAACGAAGCACTGACGTTTCTAAACCTGTGCAAAAACAGAGCACTGAAACGTCGTCAGAAGCGTTGCAAAAACAGAGCACATATCGAAGCACCAGCGAAGCACTATACAAGAAGGTAATAAATTAAACAAGAACATACCAGAAAACGTGTTTTCTTCCCCTAAAATTCTGTGGCATAAGAATTGCAACCTACTAACTACAGTTACTACAGTCACTACAGTTACTACCAGAAGTTATTCCCCTCTTGTATTGATTGTGTGTAACTACTTATATACTATCGTAGTTATAATACTCTTCTTCCCCTTCTTATTCTTATTCCCTTCTTCTTATTCTTTTATTATACGATAAGAGAATAAGAAGAAGATATTATATATATAATGGTAAAATTACAAACAATCGATCGATCACAAAATATAGCTTAATTAACTAATTGCCTTAATTCGTAAAGAATAATACTGTCCTTGCCTGCCAGCGTCGTTTTCATACCAAACTACGCTTTGCATGGCAAACATCGTAGAACAGGGCAATTCTTAACGAATTTGGCTATTACATCATATTAGTTTAACTTATTATTAAACTAAATTAAACGCATAATATTAGCTAAATAGCTAAAACGATGTGAAAACTCATGGTTTTTTATGGGATATTTTGGGAATGTTAAACTGAAATAGATGGAAATAAGTGTAATGGCTTTGAAATTGGCTTGGAAGCTCTTTGATATAAAGGCGTATATGATTATAATAGCTCCCCGCCCACCTGCCATCGGCTTTGAAAACTTATCCCCAAGCAAAGTTATCCACAATCGTAACATTGTGCATAACTTTTACCTGTGGATAGTTGTGGATAACCCATACCTACGGACATATTATATCTTTTGTTAGCGCATAGAAAATCCCCACATTAGTTAGAATGTGGGGATATCTACTTGTTATTGTTACTCAGATTTATAGTTCCGAGTAACGGTAACCATCCAGCGAATGCGTCCAGTTCAGTCTGTAAACGTCAGCACTGGTTCTGTTTTTGCATGGGATTACTAACTGTCCACGTTCCCAATCGAACCGTCCGATTTTACGCCAATTCCCACTAGCGTAACATTGAACGGTGTTGTTTTTGAGCATTCTGATTTTCATTTACTTTCTCACAGCGTTCAGTGCCTTGTCTACGTTGCTGGTTTCCGATGCGATCTTGCCATTGTTATTCTGCTTACCTTCAAACTTCACATCGAAACGCTTGCATGCATTGTAAACCAGCGCGTTGACTCCGAGTTTCCATTGCGGGGAGTATCCTGCATGCTTCAGATCAGCGATCATTGAATCACCCCGACCGGACGTTTTGATCTCATCCACAGTCGCTCCCTGAATCTGATTCTGTGGTAGCGTCTGACCTCGCAACGTCTTAATCAGATCATCAACGAAACTCTTCGTTGATTCCGTTACAAGAGCAAGTTTCACACCCCTCGCTCCGAACTTACCGACTACCCGATTTCTTACCTTGTCAAGAAATGTTCCCATTTTATTAGTCTCCGTTTTGTTTACGATTCTAACTAATCGCACTTAGTGAGTCCGTGCTATCTCTCAATGCTTGACGCTTCGGGACTCTGTTACTGTCAATGAACCATCTTACTACATTGTTAGTTTACATGATGAATAGTTTTCTGTCAAGTGGGTAGTTTACCGTCTTAGCCACCGTCGGGGAAAATAGTTTGTAACCATGCGGCACGGGACCGTGCCGGTACGGGAAATGAATAACAGGTTTTAGCTTTGTTCTAATTTAACAGGTATCAGAACATCAGTTATTATTTTGATTGCCTAAAACCATACCCGTTGGAAGTATTTTAATCGTGTTTATCATGGTTTACCCGTGATAGCGTAGTTTAGCCACAGATTCACAGGAGATCGGGAACAGGTTACTGAAACCAAATATCATACTATCGCATAGCATACTACATATACAATATATATACTACTTGCTATATATACTATTATGCTTATTTACTATATCACATATATATTCACCTATCTTCTTCTGTCTTTCTACATGATCGCTATCATTCTTCCAACATAGCACTATAAGCACTTTATTATTTCCATCCACTATCGCTGGATCGCTATTTACACTTAACGGTAGTATTACTTTCATTGTATTATCTCCCTTTTACTTATTTTACTTCTCTGTATTATATATTATACACTACATAGTATAATATAATATGTATACTAAATTACATATAATATATATATTCTATACATATAAGACAATATATATAATATACTTATATACACTATTATTTATATTCTATAGTATATGATACATATAATAACATACAAATACATATAATATATACACATATTGAATATATAGTATATATATAATGGAATATAAAATATGATATAAATAAGTATAACAATTAAGAAGTCTTAATGTCCCTATGCAATTCTTCTGCCAAGCGAAGTGCTATATTGCGTGTTTCTTCCAGTTTACATCCGCTATCATCCAGTATTAGTTCCATGCACCACCAATCGCATATCATGCTTATATTAGTAGTATAACCACCACAATACAAGCACTCTACTTCCCTTGTTACTGTATTCATTATTTAATCCCCATATCGCATTTCATCTCTTTATCTATTGCATTTCTCAATGTCATGCCTATATACCAATTAACATGTGGCATAACTACTTCTATGTATGTTTTGTATGTTTCCAAATCATCACCGAACATTTTACAATGACCGTATAAAACATTGATATGTTCATCTAACCAATTCATCCTCATTTTATCGGTAATCTTTCCATGTAATTTTTTCATTGTTTTTACTCCATTACTTACTAACTTTCTCATTATCAAGTTGCATAATTGTCAGATTTATTATAGTTTCACACATTTTCCGATATTTCTTTGACCATCCATTTTTTATAAACTCATTAACTTGTTTAATCTTTATGGAATTAAGCTTAATTTCTATATCTGTCATCTTAGTCCCTCCATTACTTACTGCTAATATATTCTATTAGCATATTGCCAACTGTCGGTGCTATGTCATTAACATCAGTTACTAATACAAACTTGTCAAACATCCTATTTAATATACTAATATCACGATAGCATTGCACACCAATTCCTAATACATCAATACCACGTTCATTTGCATAATATCTTTGCTTTATAGTTGATTGTATATCATCTGGTGTTCCATCTGTTATAACTACAATAAACTTAGTTGTAGAGTTATCACTCTCATTCGTTAGGTTACTAATTGCTGATAGCATTGCACCAGCAGTATTAGTTGAGCTATTACTTCTCATTCTTCTATCATCATATACATCGTAACAATTAACATTAGTGCTAAATGTTATTGCATATGACTTATTGCTTGTTTGTCTTAATGCCCAATTTAATACTCTTGCTGTATAGTTAGCGAATTTACCTCTATCGTGAGTGTTCATGCTACCAGATATATCCAGCAATATAGCGCATGAGAAACTTAATACATTATCTATATTATGCTTCTTAAGAAAATCGCTACCATTGCCAGATATTAAGTTTCCCATTCTATTACTATCTAATATACCGCCAAGATGCGAACTATGCGTCTTTGTTCTCTTGCTTTCATTCTTGATACTCTCTATCATGCTATATAATAATTGGCTATCATATTCTTCATTCGCACTATTAAATGCTTGTTCTGTTTTAGATGGCGTAAATAATTCTTTGTTCATGTCGTCTAACTCTATTTTACAATCTTCTAAGCACTTGTCTACATCAGGTTTTATTGATTCAAAATCTTTGTCTAATGCTGTCTTAACAATATCGTTATTACTATTAGCAGTATCGCTTGACTCTACTAAATTCTCATCTTTCTGTTTATCGCCTTGCTTGCTATTATTGCCATCACCATCGCTGCCAGATAGCAAATCTTTATCTTCTTCATCTTTAGATTCACCTTTATCATCATTGCTTATATTGATATCATCTTGCTTATCTTTATTACTATCATCCTGTTTATCTTTGCCATCGCTATCTTGATTATCTTCCTGTTTACTACATTCCTGTTGCATGATACAGCTACCAGAGTTATTACTTTTGGGTATTTCATTTTTAGTATCTTCACAAAGCATTTTTGCAATTTTACTTGCTATCTCAACCACTTCTTTTTCTGTTTTAGCGTTTATCGCTTTTTCTATTAAACCAAGTTTCTCTATTTTGCTAAAAAACTTCTTTGATTCATCAAGTATGTATTTCCCCATTCTAACTCTGTATGCGAGGTCTTTGTATACATCGAATTTCTTATCATCTTTTATCAGTTTTAGTATTACAGATTCAAGATAATACTTCATACCAACATACTTACTTTTTATCTTCTTTTCTATTCTGCCATCTTCTAATGTTTGATGTAAACGCACGAATAAATCTCTCTGTTCAATACTACCAGTTGAGTATGTAGCATTATCCAATACTTTCTCTGGACAGTTACTATATAACTCATGCGCTAATTCATGGTATAGCTTACCTTTATCATATAATAATTGCTCTTCGTTGCTATGTGCTATTGGATAGATACCGTTAATGCTTATTTGCTTAGTTTTGAGATTAGTTATTGCTGGACAATCTAACGAATCATCATATCTTACTGATATACTATCTTCTTCACATAGTATATTCGCAGACGTTGAGAATCTTGATTCTAATTGCTTGACTATATTATTATCCATTGTTATTACCAGCTATATGCGCTTCTACTATATCAAGTATTGCTTTCTTATGTGTCTTATTAGTGCTTGACAACCTGCCTAATAGCGTTACTTCACAACTATTAGTAATACTCATGCCCAATTTTATTAGCTTTGCCCATGTTATCAGCGTTCTCGTTGATATTGGTATACTTATTACTTTGTTATCGCTTGCTTCTCTTAATTTTTCTGCTATTGAAACTATCAATGTAGCATTCTCTTTGTCAATGCCAGATTTCGCAATTAGCAATTCTATTTCTTGCTTTCTTGGCAATGTCGCTAAATCAATTACGATGTCAAATCTATCTCTAAACGCATGATTTAGCATGTTAGTTCCACCATAACCATATCCCTCATTCATTGCGCCTATTACCATGAATCCAGGCTTTGCATTTACGGTTTCGCCTTCGTTATCTGCTATGACTATACTTCTTCTATAGTCCATTGCGCTAAACAGATAAAACACTACGCCCTGTGGTAGAGCATTTGGTTCATCAACGTATAGCACCGTATCTTCTTGTTTCATTGCTTTGGGTATCATGCCATCTACCCACCGTGTTTGTATTGTTCCATTGACACTCTTAACATCCCTGTAACCTACTACCTGCTCGTATACCACACCTTCCGCACCTTGTATTGATATTACTTTCTTATTTAGCTTCTCTGTTACATAATGCACCAGTGTTGTTTTACCACATCCAGTAGCGCCTGTTATCAAGCAATTCATGCCAAGCGCTATTGCTCTCGCCAAGTTCTCAACTTCACCATCTCTTGACATATACATCGTGTTATTGTCGCCATTTATCATCTTCTCTATTGTCTCCATTTTGTTAGTCTCCTTATCACAACTAATTAATTAACCTTCTTTCGTTCTAACAACTTGCATTTTCTTGTTATCAGCTTCTCAATCTCTGCTACCAGATCGGGCGCATGCCTTTTAGCATAGTTTACGGCTATCTGTTGCGCTCTGCGTATTGCTACCGCAAGGATCACTTTACGTCTGTCAGGTTCTGTCAATCTAATTTTGTTCAATTCTACGTCATCATCAAAAAATACTCTCAATCCGTCATTTCTAACTTTTCCAATAGTCATAATATTGTTCATTTTGTTTACCTCATCATCAGATCGCTGTCGCAATCGTTTCCGTTATCCCTATTTTCCGTATTCCATATTTACCACGTGGATCATAGCTTGCATTACGGCTATAATGTCCACAGGAATTTTGCCATACTTTACGCTCCCTATTCCAATGGAAGTCCTCCGCATGTAGAAAGTCAAGTATCTCTTTGGTGGGTTTACTTGCGAACTCTACCCATACCCACTTACCAACTACATACGCATTTTGTCTGATTCCATCTGGTAGTCTATCAATTAGTGTCTGTGTATCTTGCATGTTTGTTCCCTCCTTTTGTTAGTTTCACTTGTTTTATGCTACATAAAATAAAACCGTCCAGGGATCGAAACGTGCCATTTAATCCCTGAACGGTTAAAATCTTATCCTTATTATTAGTAGCACGTTTCATACCTATATGATAACAGAGGGATAGTTTTATGTCAAGTGGGTTATTCTCCGTCGGTGGCTCGACGGTAAAAATAATTTCCTCTAACGGTAAACGATGATACTTTAAGACTGTGGAGTTTAATCTACACCGTGAAAACTACTTACCTAAAAACTGATGGAATCCAGATTTTTGACTTTTCTTTTTTCGTGGTTTCAGCAGATACGCAATTAAAACATGCACCTGCTAGTGAGTCAGATACGTCCTTACTTCCCAATCTGTTATGATCTACCTTCTTCCCCTTTATCAATTCCAACTGTTGCAATTCCTTTATAAGTATATCGTCTTTTGCCATTTCCAGCGTTCCATTATATATAAGTTCTTTGAGTGTATCATAAGGTTCTAAATTGCGATCAACGCTTAATACTTCGCTGGTTATACCTTTATGCGTAAATTGCTGGATCGAATCCACGCTCATCCACCCGTCAAGTGTCATTTTACCTATTCTAAATCCTCTCAATTTCAGCGCATATACAATCTCTCTTACAAGCGCAAAGTTTATCTCACCGCCAGCTTCTGCCTTTATTCTTACTATAAAATCAGCTATTATTTTACCGTTATGCTTATGCACTATACTCATTCCACAAGCATCCTTCTTAAGTCCCAAATCTATATGACCATAATACATACAATTTCTTATGGGTTTATAGCTATCTTTTATCTTGCCATCTACATAGTTATTATCTAATATAGCGCATTTATTTATAGCAAGTTTATCCTTAAAATATGGTTCTAATGAATCTGATGGTATAGCCATATAATCCCTCTTAAACTTCTCTGGATTAGCTTTGTATTCGTCTATGAGTATCTCTGGTATTACATAGCCATCTATATCTATCATTTTCCCCCAATCATATGGCTTAGATTCCCAAAATGCTCTATTCTTAATTATAAGTGTATCGTCTGCTTTTTCATTATCAAGATTAGAGCTTTCTATAAGTCGCTGCACGAAGTCATTTACATACTGAGGACTTGACAATACTATAACTTTGCCATCTCTAACGAATCTCGAAAATACTCTGCGGTCTAATGCGTAATATACGTCTTCAGCTGATATATGCCAATCGGTTTCTTTATGCCAGCTTGCCTCATCTAATATGCCAACGTATATGTCCCTGCCAAGAGCTTTCGTATCTTTACTGTTACCACATACAAACTCAATACCCTTACTAAATTTTATACTTCCCTTGCCTGTTGCTATTGTCATACTTTTCAAGAAAAATGATCTCTCGTATAATCTTTGTGTTTCATAAAATACAACGTCAAGAGCATTTTCTTCGCTTACACTCATGTTTAATACAACGATCTCTTTAGTTCCGTATTTAGCAAGAGGATTCTTCATGCACAATAATCTATACGCTTCATATAAACCTATGATAGCAGTCTTAAAACTCTTACCTGCGCCTATTCCTTCGCTAAATATAATCTTTCTATAATTTGCATGGTCATATGCTAATTTTAAGTCCTGTAATACTACGTCCCATATAACCCCTTTTAGGTCTAAGAAGTATGGTGATATGCAAAATGTCTCAATATCAGTAGGATAGAAGTCATACGTATCCAACATTCGGTATTCTTTTAATTTTGTTTTACATTCATAAGTATAAGATAATATAGCGTTTGCTAATCTCTTATCTGTTTCAGTAAGATTGCTTATATAGCTATTGAGACTGTTGGTTGTTTTCTGTTCCATCTGTTATTTGCAATTGTTGTTTTGTTTCGTTAGTGTCTGGCGGCATATCAGTAGAATTATCTGGCAATTTTGTTGCATATTCTTTTAGTTGCTCTACCGACAAATCTTTTATAGCATTTATTAAACCTGTGAATATATTAAAATTGATAGCTTTCTCATTCTCATTCTTTAATATATTACGCCATCTATCTGGCGCACGATTGCATAAAAAGAATATAGTACTTGTAGGGTTGCCTTTCTTTACTTGTTCTAATAACGAATCTTCCGCTATCTGTATTCTTGAATCTTTAGCTTTCTCTATTGCAGTCTTAAATTTAGAGTCTGTAGCAATCCATTTATAATACGTCGCATGGCTTATGTTTGATAGATCGCATGATTCTTTTACACCATGCCCATTAGCAAGGTTTTCTATTAGCGCATTTCTTCTGTCGTCGCTTAATTCTATTGGCATTTGTTTTCCTCATGTCATCGTATGTCCTTATCTCGGCGTAGCCAGATAAGTATTTGTATCTGCTTTTGTGTTCGTATGGTTTTAACATACATAAATTCTTATCCAGCCAATCTATCCGTATCGTATCAGTAATTTTTCTCATTTTTCCCTCCTTTTTTAATCGGGCATCCGATTTATCCATCCATGATATTTCGAGCCATGCCTCCTATGCTTGGGACACCACCGCAATTCCGCAAAACGTGATCCTTCTTTTTCTATACCAACTCTGCAACTTGTATTAATATTTTGATATGAACATCCAAACCATGTTGAACAGCAATAGCATGTTAAACAGCAAGAGCATCTTTTCATTTTCCCTCCTCATATTTCTATTGATACTTCATTTGTTACTTTCGACTCTGGTTGTTTTAGCTTATCTTCTATTTTGTTCTCTTTTATTAATTCATCCACTTTAGTTAGATTTGCGTTACCATAATGTTCTAATTTAACCTTATAAACTTCATTTGCATTTATATTGTAAGACGTGCCGCCATGCTTATTTTTATATGGACTTATCTTGCCAGATACAATTAGTCTTAATCCAGCAACTATCAAAACTCCAAACGTCGTTACATTCTTACCCATAAGTATACAATTAAAATAACCACTGTTCTGGTATGAGCCATGTCTATCTGCCCACCATAGTGAGAATTTTGTATACTTTGTCCCTTTCTCACTCTTAAATGTGCCGTGTTCAATTACTTTCTGTACTACCCCTTCTATGGTTATGCTATTTTGCATGTCTGTATTTCCTCTTTAATATGTTTAGGCATAAGGCATAAGTAAATGGAGTAGGTTTATTAGGCGATAGTTCGCTCAATGTTTTATCAACAATTTTTTTGTCAAATAAGCTTAACATTTTACTTATTCTAACATCTTCTTCAATTAAATCATATTCAGTTAGCATTTGTTGATTCCTCATAATAACAGCAATATCTAACGGTATTTCCGAGCGTAGATTCTATAGCCAACGCAATATAAGATCTTTCTGTTTTTAATTTACTTATACTATTAAATTTTTTATGTATCTTATACCAGTGCCATAAATCATGTTTCTGATACCATAGTATTTTTAGTTTTTGTATCATAGTTCCTCCTATATATTATACGACTATTTTTGATATTCTCTTGTTTACAGCAACTTCAAATGAATCAATGTTTTTTTCTGTTGCTTTGTCTATATTCAATTCTTTTGCAACATCTTTCAGGTCGAATTTGTATTCTTGAGCAAGCTCTTTTAATGTTGCAACCCGTAACTCTAATTCAGTAAATGCGGTTTGTTTTTCTGGTTCAATCACAACTGATTCTGGCGCATCTGGTTCATCTTGCAGTCTTGTTTCTTTTGGATTGCTAACTGTAAATGCTATGTCATCAGCTTTTGAGCAAATTATGTCATAAGTATCTCTATCTCTTGGTATGTCTTTTTTGCTTCTTATGCCATATTTCAGAACAACCCAATCTCTTAACATTAATTCTCTTGATTCTCTATCAGTATCATCAGTAGACCCATTATTTAGAATTGCCATCAATCTGCCGATTTGCTTCTCTGTTATTTTTGGCATATCATTTCTTGGTTGTTGTGATTGAGTATTTACATCACTATCTGTTTCAGTATTACTTGTTTTACTTCCATTCAATCGCCATTCTTTCTTCTGTTTGCCATATTTATCAAGTTTAGGATTGCCGTCTGGATATTTGGCTAATACTTCTTCTGCGTATTTCTCTTTCCATGCCCTTACAAATGATGGTTTCCATAACTCAAGAGTTATGCCAATCTCTTTGCAACATCGCATTAAAGCATTGGATTTAGCACCTTCGCAAGCGTCTCCCCATGTCATTGTTGCATTGTTTGGATAATATAGTTGCTCACCAATAGCACTGGAAGCAAATGTGCCATTTATAATGAGATAGAATTCCCTCATTACATAATTACCATTTACCTTTGGGTCGCCATTTGGAACAAGTGCCCACTTCATCTTGAACGCCTTGCGTAACCTTGTTGCATACTCCATCCAGGGAAGATATATCAATCCATCTGGTCTTATTTCCACATCTTCCTCAACTACAGCTTTGTATAAAATTTCTTCCTGTTCTGGAAGTAACATTATAGTTCCAGCATTCTCTATAAACTTCTCTATCTGAACTCTGAAGTTATTATTGTTTGAATGTTCTTTTACTGTCGTTACTGGCATTGCGTTAATTAGTTCCGTTGGCACATTAGTTAATTTTGTCTCTATTGCTGCTGCTAACTGTTTTGTTTCATTCATTTTGTTACCTCCTTATGATGATATTTCTTACCATGCTTTTTGTGCTTAGCGCACCAGCGCCAGATAAGTGAATCTGAATATTGAAATTTATAATAGCACTCGATTGTTCCATTAACATAGGAACACCATATATCACTTTTGACACAATAACATTTTCTCATTTCTTTCTCCTAATATTTCTATTGATACTGTCTTAAAATCACTTTTATTTACTCCGTAATGTTTTCTATACCAATTTCTTGATAACTCTCTCCTACGAGATAAGTTATTTTTACACCACTGTTTATACAATTTACTATAGTATTCTTTATGGTTCTTGTAGTATTCTTTTCTATATTTTATTAGATATTGCTTTCTATGTTCTGTCATATTTCCTTCTTTATCTTACTACCAATCCAATCAATAAGCTGAACCCCACTTATATTTGACCATTGCTGCTCTTTCAATAAGTCGGATAACTCTTTCGCAGTAAGAAACGTTTGAAATGATTTCTTTATATCTCCAACCGATCTTACTTCAAATTCAATAGGCAATTTCTTGCTAAATCTAACTACGATTGCTTCTTCACATAGTTTTCCATATGTCTCCATAAATGCTTGTGCGTATGCCGACACTTGCAATGCTGCCTCTGTGTATATGCCACCACCTGTTTTCCAATCAAGCACTATATATTTACCAT
>ERZ1292637.666-Hain-H14-01um-R3-666-length-17839-cov-5_pt1 | contig 17839 bp, 24 predicted proteins | sample MGYA00564405_ERZ1292637 | MGnify/ENA primary metagenome ERZ1292637 (study PRJEB36523, sample SAMEA6512645) | groundwater metagenome | collected 2019-01-09 | study: AquaDiva: Metagenomics assemblies of 32 groundwater samples | reverse complement strand
AAGTATCGTGAGGAAAACCCAAGCATGGCGAAAAAGGCCGTTACGAGATATTCTGGCGGGCCGCGTTTCCGCCGCTAGCGCATGAGACCATTTTCCCTCGTGGCGGAGGCACTTGCCTATGTAACGAACGAAGAAGAAACCAATACCGATGCACGGTATCTTGTTGATGGTTCGCAGAATGTTTTGATAGAACGCAATCGCAAGGTACGCTCTAGGAACGGCTACTCGCGCCTCGGTGCGGCAAATGCCGCCCTTACGCCCGTGAGGAAAGGCGTAACATGGAACAATTCCACAGGGGGCGAGTTGCCGATGCGCCAATATGACGATGAATTAGAAGTATATTTGGGTACGGTTGATGCTACGGTAATCAACGCATGGACGCGTGTCGTTGCATCGTTGAGTACGACCGAGATTATGCGTTTAGCCACATGGTGGGATACGGGAGAAAATCTTGATTTATTACTTGGCGTACTCGGAGACGCAAATATCTACGAATGGGGTGGTGGCGTGGCAATCGTTTCTTCAATTACGGGAACGACTGTTACCAAAACAGGTACGCCAACATTCGCGCAAAACCGATTTTATACCGCGCGTAATTTGACCTTTACCTGCGTTCGGACGGGAACAGAGTATACATACACAGGTGGCGCGGGAACGCTTACCTTAACGGGAATAGCCGATACTACGGGGCTTATAGCGGGCGACACACTCGTTCAAAAGATAGTTACGCAGTCAAATAAGCCCGCCGCTTCTCACACGAACGACACGATTATCAATTTTGAAAATCAAATCGTCATCGGCTCGTTTGATGACAACGAGGTATTCATTTCAAAAAATACTGATTACACGGCATACACTTATTCCGCACCACGCATAGCAGGCGAGGGAGCATTATTGACGCTTGACGGCCCGAGCGGTGGCTTTGGTATACTTTCCGATAACTTACTTGCGTTTGCAGGCAGACATTCCATATTCAAAGCAAAATACACGCAGATAACCGTGGGAACGACACTCACCGAAGCATTAACGGTGAAAAAACTTAAATCGGGCATAGACCAAGCGGCACAGTCGCCCGATTGTATCGTTCCGATAGGTAACGCGCTCGCTTATTTGTCGTATGAGCCGGCATTACGCATGCTTGACCAACCAGAATCCATTGAGGGGCCACAACTACGCACGCTATCTAACCCTATAAAACCCGACTTTGATGATGAAACATGGACGAATGCGCAAGGGCTTTGGTATAAGAACGCATTTTATCTTTCCGCGCCACCTAGTTCTAAATTATACATACTGGAGTTCGTTGAGGACGCTGACGGAAATGTGCGCCGTTATTGGCAACCGCCACAGATATTGCCTATTAGGTCGCTTGCTGTCATATCCAATGTCCTCCACATTCACTCAAACTCGGTGGCGGAGACATACAAGATGTTTGACGGATTTTCTGATGTCAATTCAACTGACGACAAAATACCCATTAACGCGATAGCAAAAATGGCGTATCGCAATTTTAAGGATAGGGCGGCGATGAAAAACTTTGATGAGTTTCTCGTTGAAGGAGAATTATCGCCATCAACGACTGATTTAATCCTAACCATTGACTATGACTTTGGTGGACATATACAGAGCATTGAGCGCACGATAGACGGTTCGGATGATACGATAATGCTTGAAAATCTTCTTGGGTCTAGTTTAGGCGTTGATCCGTTAGGACAGCAACCATTAGGCGGGTCAAGTGAAGTTCCGTCTGATTCACGAAAGTTCCGCGTTATCTTTGAGATAGCGCGCGAGGACTTTAACGAGATGCAAGTTTCGTTTGAGACGAATGAAGTGGATAGGTTTTGGTCAATTATTAGTCATGGCCCGAATGCGGTGTTGTCGAGACGCCGCGACCAAACAATACGAAAATAAAAACTGCTATACTAAATAAAATGACCTATATATCAAAAATAATACTATCCACAGCGTTAGCGATAAATGCGTTGTTCTTTCCCGCACCTGCTCCTGTTGTTCCTTTTGTTCCTCCTTTTGAGCAGTCCGTACTTGGTGCGGACAATACGCTTCCCTTGGGAGGAACGGTATATACGCTTTCAGGGTCGGGTGTATCGTCATCAGCGACATCAATCACACTTACTTCGCTAACCATTCCGCAGACGGCATATGAAATACTTGATGCCGATGTTTCTGCCACATTCTATATCACGCTTGAGCCCGGCAATAGAACACGGCAGGAAATAGTGTCATGCACGACAATAGCGCAAAGCGGTAGTGATACCACGGCAACGCTTTCGGGGTGTGTTCGTGGATTGCGTCCATTTTCTCCGTATACAACTAATGCCAGTTACCAGTTCGCGCATGGCGGGGGAACGGCAGTTGTATTTTCTAATCCACCGCAGTTATACAATGAGTTTACCAGCAAGACGAACGATGAAACGATTACGGGTACTTGGCTGTTTCCCGAACCTACGAATGCTTCGAGCACCGCAACAAAGAATTATGCCGATGCCTTGGCTATTGCAGGCGCACCCGATTCATCTTTGACGGTAAAGGGAATCGTTGAGATGGCTACGAAAGCAGAAATTGCCGCGGGAACAGCGGCAGGTGGTACGAGTGCACCGCTGTATGCTCCAAGCACCTATTACAACGCTTCATCAACAGCGACCACTACCGTGCCAGTAACAAATGTAAGCGGAAAACTCCATCAGGTATTCTTGGATTTGACGGAAGCGTTTACCTTTTCAGGGGCGGTTACGCATAGTGCGACGACGACACTCTCGGGAGCGAATACATTTTCGGGGACGAATGCGGTATCGGGAACAAGTACCATAACGGGCGCAATGACATTCTCCACGCTTCCTACTCTTACCAATGCTCCAGTAAATGGCACTGACGGGGCGAATAAAACATATGCAGACGGATTGGTAGCAATATCAAAGGCATCGGGAGGTACTACACTTGCAGCGAGTACATCTACTTTAATTTTAACACTTACTGGACATCCTGCGTCTTCCACTATCGCGGTAATGTGCGCCGCCGAGCATACGACTAATAACCAAACAGTTACCTTTGACGCGCGAACTGCTTTAGGAAGCGGTAGTGTTGATTCTTGCGCTATTGGTTCGGGAACGGGAAATCCGGGTGGATGCTCAATGGTTGGCTTTGTAAATCCTGGAGCCGCTACAACAACAACAATATATATTAACAATAATAATGCTAATGCTGGGGCAGGAAGTTGTATGGCATTCACGCTGTAAAATGGAAAATGGCAGTAAACACGATAGACCCGAAAATCAAAAACGAGGTTGGTTCACTGATTAACAATCCGAATTATATACGGCCTATTGTCGCGGGTGTAAATGACATGAATGCGCCGAAAGCAACTGAATTGGCGTACATGAGTACCGACCTTGGCGCGGGTTATGTGCAGAGAGACCAACAGGCATTGGATCAAATGTCGGGGCAAACGATGAACATTCCAAGCACGAATCTCGCAGGAACATCGGGATTTAATGGAAATACGACCATACCACCACCAAGCACTCCGTATGTTCCCCCTACAACTACGACTCCTACAGCAACGCTCGGAAAGATAAAATATATCAATTTTAATGGACAGACAACGGAATTGAATGGATCAGCGATTACTCCCGAAGCGGTTCAAGGCCTTATAAGTCAAGGATATTATTCCACCGAAACATCGGGAGATGTGCCGAGTTGGGCTTCTACGGGTGATATTGCGGCAGGACGACAATCAGCAGAACTTGCTGATGCAAAAGCGAAAAAGGATGCATTGGTATTAGGTATGGCGAAGTTCATGGTTACGGATGAAGCATTGAAAGGACAAGTGGATGCAATAAACGGGCTGTACGATACGCGCATAGCGAATATGCAGGACATAAACAAGCGTAGGACGGCTTCTGTTGCAACAATGGGCTTGCGACTCGGTTCGCAGTATACAGGAGGCGCAGGGGGCGTTTTTGGGGGTATAGTAACCGAAGAAGAACGACAGGGTGCGGCACGAATTACTGAACTGGAAGCGGCAAAGCAAGCGGCTATATCTGCGGCTAAAGAAGCCGCGCGTGGGAACAACTGGAGTATATTTTCAAAGCAAGTGGATGCGGCGCAGACGGCATATCAAGACCAGATAAAAGCGGTTACAGAGTTTAATAAGAATCTTGTTGAGAGGAATAAGGTTATTGCCGAGCAACTTACTGCAATGAAAAATACGCAGGAAATGGAGATAAAAACCATTGACAGCTTAGGATACCTAGCATTAAGCGCCCTTCAATCAAGCGATCCCGATTCCGCGATAAAGGAACTCGCGGGGCAATACGGCGTTGATGCAAATAAATTGTTTTCTAAGGCACAGGAATTAAGCGCGAAAGACAAGGCGTGGGGAACACCATACGATATGCCCGGCATTGGAAAGGTACAGATAAACATACAGACGGGCGAAATACGAACCATCTCACCGACAAGCACTATAACTGGAGGTGCTGATGGTACGAATTATAGTAAAGTGCTTTCTCCTGATGATGCTATAAAAATGGATGTTCCATACGGAACGACTGTGGGGCAAGCAATAGCAATGGGCAAAGTTCCTGAAAAGCCGGCAACACAAGCAGAACAAAAAGTGGCAACTTATGCCGCTCGTATTGAGCAGGCAAATCCGACACTTTCACGACTCCAGCCCTCTATCGTGAAAATGAACCCTATCCAGTTTGAAACGCAGATCAAGATGCCTTCGTACCTGCAGAGCGCTGAGATAAAGCAATACATGCAGGCGGCTCGTAACTTCATCAATGCAACGCTTCGCGAGGAATCGGGTGCGGTAATTTCACCTACTGAATTCGCCGAAGCATACCGGCAATACTTACCGCGTCCGAATGATGACGCGAAAACCTTGCAACAGAAAGCTGACAACCGGCAGATCGTTTACGGCAGTTTCAAAAAAGCGGCTGGTAACGCCTACCAATCCGTCGAGGAGCTTCTTGGCGATACGGGAGGAGGAGTTATCAACTTAAAAGATCCGAAAACCGGAATCGTCAAATCGTTCTCTGGACTGTCGAAAGAGGATCTCGCGGACGCTATAAAACAAGGATTTATAAAACAATAAAATGGCATTTGACTTCTCTAAAGGAACACCAGTAGATACCAAAGCAAATAATACCCCTGTAAATGGTTCAGGAGCGGGCTTTGATTTCTCGAAAGGTACGGATATGCCAATCGAACAAAAACCAGCCAACGCTGGCGGTTTTGTGGCGAATGACATAGCCGCCAGTTTTGGCATGGGGCAACAAGATAAGACACCCGGTTTTGTTGGAGGGGCTTTCCAAAACACACTCGGCTCTAATGGGCTTATGGGCGCATTCGGCAATTTGAATAAGGCGATTGTTGCGGGTGTGAGTGCAAAGGCGGCGGGAGGTGCGACGGACATAATAAGACAGAGTAATGTGCAGATGGCACATACAACTGATGTTCTGATTAGCCATGCGATGTCATTGCCAGAGGGCAATCCTATGCGTGATTCGCTGATAAATCAAGCGAAACAGAATATACAAACAATGGCTACATCTAACGATGAAAGTAAGAAAATAGTTCAGAATGCGGAGGGAAAAATGACAACCGTTGAGGAAATAATGGGACGCGCGACAAACGCCGCAACGACTATTGCGAGTTTAGCGATAAGTCCAGTATCTCTTGCCCAAAAAATGCTTGCTTCTACTGGAATTGGTGCGGTATACGGTGCGGCAAGTGCGATGACGGAAAATAAATCGCTGAAAGATGTTGCGAAAGCGGCAGGAGTAGGAGCGGTGGCGGGAGTGGCTACGCAGGGTACAATGTCATCGATTAGTGGCCTTATGTCATTTATGACGAAAGAAATGCCAACATGGCTTCTTACAAAGCGTCTTGGATTCACGCCAAATCAGATTCAAAAAGGTGCGCATGAGAAAGCAGTTAATTATATTTTGGAAGGCAAGAAAATAGGTTCAACGCAAGGATTGATTAACCGATCGGAATCAGCCATATCTTCTTTGGATTCGCAGGTGGATGATATTCTTGCATCGCAGTCATTCGCAAAAGGAAATATCGTATCTAATGATCAGATTGCGGAAGCAACTGCACAACGGTTAAGGGAGTCGGGTTGGACAATGAGCGCAAAACAGATATTGGATTCCGTAAAAAAGCATCTGGGTGGTGGCGAGGGGTCAATTTATTTGAAAAGGGGAACAAATAATGTTGTTGGAGCGAACGCTTTACGAAAAGGAATAGACAATGCGACTAAACCATCTCAATTTTTAAGTGGGCAAAATCCTTTAGAAGTTACTGCGGCAATGGAGTTTGCAAACACGATGCGGTCAGCGGTGAAAGGAATTGTGCCGGAAACGAGAAAAATGTTTGATGAAATGTCTAAAAATATAGCTCTCCGCGATGCTATGAATATATCAGCTTCAAAAGGATGGAAACTTGGTGGTGTTATGGATACAATGTCGGCGATCCTAGGTCTTGGCGTTGGAACTGCTACGGGAAATCCTGTTCTTGGTGTATTGCTTGGGCCAGTAGCAGAACGGGCGGCATCTTCTATGGGAGCAACAACCGCGGCATCAGTAACACTTAATCAATTAAGTAAACTTGCTCCATATATGACTAAACTTACTCCTCCGATGAGAATGTTTTTGATGCAGGCCGCGGCAGGAAACCGATCGTCTCAAGAAAATTAACAAAAAGACCTCCAAGCGACATGAGAATAAATCCGATTGAAAATAAGCCGAATAATATGCCAAAAGGCCACATACCTATGGAAAAAAGGGCTATGCTACCAATAAGCCAAATAATCGGCATAAATATACCCCAAAGTATCATATAGAGTGAATACTACCACACTAGATAACCAATGTCAATAGCATGCAAACACTAGCCGAACTTATACGAATACAGCGCGAAAAGGACGGAAAGTCCGTGCCGGATTGGCGCGCTATCGTAATACAGGTGGCGAATGACATTATAAATGCACGATGGGCGGAATTGAGCGCGGAAATAACGCAGGAACTGAAAGACCAAATAGAGCAATCCACGGGAGATGCGGCGGAAGAAGCGGTCAATGAAATAATAGATGACTTGCTTATAGGAAAATTAAAGCCGGAGTTCAAAGGCGATAAAGGAGAAAAGGGCGATTCAATAAAAGGCGAACAAGGGGAAATAGGACTCACGCCACGGGCAGGGATTGACTACCCTATACCTAAGGACGGGAAAGACGGCAAAAAGGGCAAGGACAGCGTTGTAGTAGGCCCGAAAGGAGATACGGGAGAAAAAGGAAAGGACGGATCGCCAGACACGGCAGAACAGGTGCGCGACAAACTGCAAACACTTATTGGCGAGGCGCGATTGGATAAGTCCGCTATAAAAGGACTTGCGGAAGAAATTGCCGTTATCATGCGCGCGATACGGGAAAAGACAGTCGCGCAAAAAGGTGGTGGTGGAATGGGAAATGTCCAGCATGAATCATTCAATGTTTCAAGTGCGACAACAACAGTCGCCACGGCATACGCAATAGGTGGCGCGGGATTTGCCATATTCGGCGCGTATTACAACGGACAGCAGATACAGCGCGGTACGCATTATACGGTCGGTGGTAATCGCAAAACGCTAACGCTGACATTCACGCCCGATGATGGAACGGTAATAACAGTCGTATATATGCGCGGATAATGGATATACTGATTTCACACCCATGAGATACAATTAACTAGATGAACATTTTTACTTTTATTATGAAAATCGTTTTAAGCGTATTCGCTTTTGTTGTAGGTGGAGCACTTCTTGTGATGATAGTCAATGCCGCTGATCTTCCCGTTTTACGCGGGCAACAAGGTGGAACGGGAGTAGCGAGCACAACTATTGGAAATGTAGGGAAGTTCCTGCAAGTATCATCAGTAAGCCCTTTGGTATGGACTCTTGGAAGCGCGGCGACATCAACGGGAATAACATCTTTGAATGGTCTTACAGGCGCAACGCAGACATTTGCAACAAGTAGTGCGGGTAGCGGATTCAATCTCACTTCATCGGGAACGACACACACGCTTGCCATTGGTACTGCCACTTCCACCACGACAGGACTTCTTACTGGCGCGGATTGGAGCGTCTTTAATAGCAAACTAGGTTCGGCAATTACTTCTTTGAATGGCCTATTGGGAACTTCTCAAACATTTGCTTCAAGCACGACAGGAACGGACTTTAATATAAGCTCATCGGGTACGACTCATACATTCAACTTGGTTGATTCTTCGGCTACGAATCGCGGACTTTTGACTGCCGCTAACTGGACGACATTCAATAATAAGTTGAGTGCGGCGGTAACTTCGCTTAACGGATTGTCCGGTGCAACGCAAACATTCGCCACTTCCACTGACGGCTCGGATATAGATATAACTTCCTCGGGAACAACGCATACCTTTAAGATTCCCGAAACATCGTCATCTACGCGCGGCGCGGTATCAACGAGCACTTACGCAACGCTCGCTAAAAGTAGATTTGACTTCTATTTGGAAAACCCAACGGCAACAGAGGACATTGCTTTGATGACCTTTGACGCAACTTCCACCATTTTGAAAGCATACGCGGTGAATAAAACGAACAGCGATACGGTTACTTTTAATTTATTCCACGCGGCTTCGCGCGCGCAAGCAACTTCTACCTCAAACGCCGTCTTTGCCGCCTATCAGACAAATACGGCGACTACGACACCTGTTACTTATGCGTCATTCGCGAGTTCTACTGTGAATAACGGTTCGGTGCTTCGTCTTAATACTTCTGCCGCATCCTCCACGCAGTTTATCATAACGATTTATTACAGGGAGGGTACATAAAAACTAACGATACAAATACAATGCCAAACATCACCTACGATATAAAAATCCAAGTACGATTTGAAAAAGACGGTCTTAACGATGCTCTTTACTTTACCGAGCAAGAATGGGCTAATAACCCTGATGTAGAGAAACTTAAACAAGAACGCTACGACAACTGGCAATTTGCTCTTAAAAACCCTCCCGTACCCGTAGAGCCAACCAAAGAAGAACTTGAAGTGTGGAAAGCTGACTTACAGAAACAAATTGACGAGGTACAAAGTAAGATAGATAAGAAATAATGGCGGCAATAACTTTCGATACTGTAGCAGGAAATTGGAATGACGACACCAAATGGGTTGGTGGCGTGAAACCGACAGCCGCCGATGACGCTATCCTCGCTTCAACGAGTGCCGCGTGTACGATAGACGCGGCTTCGGTAGCGCGTTCTTTGGATTGTAACGGGTACACGAATATTTTAACCCATAACGCTTTTACTTTAACTTTGGGAGACGCAACTGCAGGAGCAGGAAACATTGCTCTGCGTCTTGTGGCTGGTATGACTTATACGAAAAGCAGTACAACCACCTCCGCCATAACATTCATCAGTACCTCGGCTACACAACAGACGATTACTTTAGGAGGTAAGGTTTTAGGCAATACGACTTTTAACGCTTCCTCAAATGGTAGTTGGTCATTTTCTGATGCGTTTTCTGCTTCGGCGGCGATACTAGATTTAGCCAAAGGAACACTTAATACCAACGGACAAACGGTAACAATAAGTTCTTTTACCTCTTCTAATTCCGCTGTACGTGCTCTTACGCTTGGAGCGTCTGCAATTACTTGTTCGTTGGTAGGAGTGGCTTGGAATATAGCAACTACAACGAATATGACGCTGACGGCGAATACTTCCACAATCACCCTTTCAGGTTCAGGTGCAACATTTGGTGGCGGAGGACTTACTTACAATAATCTTGTCTTAAATGGTGCTGGAAGCCCAGCAATAAGTGGAACAAACACCTTTGCTAATTTAACAAGGACAGGAACAGCGACTAAGACAAATGAGTTGAGTTTGAATGCCGACCAAACCGTTACAGGAACTCTCACCCTTACAGGTAACTCTGTAACAAACAGGATTTTAGTTCGGTCAAACACCCTCGGCACCGCCCGCACCATAACAAACACCGGAGCCACGATGACATGGAGTAATGTTGATTTCAGGGACATTACTTTAGGAACTGCGTTTGACGCTTCAGCTATTACGGGTAATTCAGGTGATGCTCTCGGAAACACAGGAATCACCTTTACGACCGCCGCCACGCAAACATGGGGAGGTACTTTAGGTGGTAATTGGTCTACGAACTTATGGACTTCCCGTGTTCCGCTTCCACAGGACGATGTGGTCATTAGTAGTGCCTTTTCTTTTGGGCAGACGGTTACTTTGGATATGCCACGGGCGGGTAAAAGCATTGACTGGACAGGAGCAACGGGTACGCCCGCATGGGCAAAGACGACTAATACAACCGTTTATGGTTCCGTCACGATGATTGCAGGGATGACGAACTCGGGGGCGAACAGTGTAACCATGGAGGGAAGGTCTCCCTTTACATGGACTTCCGCAGGGCAGACATTTACTAGTTCTTTAACGGTCGCGATGTTCGGCGGTACGCTGACGATGCAGGATGCGTTTTTGAGTTCGTCAACTGGAACTCACACGAACGGCACGCTCGATTTCAACAATTTCAGTTCAACATTTACGACTTTTAGCACCAGCAGTAGCAACACTCGCACATTAACTCTTGGTAGTGCGACGATGACGCTGACTGCCAGCAATGGAATCATATATAATTCCGGAACAACAACAGGATTAACATTAACTTCCACGACAGGAACGATTAAGTTCACAAGCACTGCGAATAATAATGCGACATTTTCAGGCGGTGGAAAGACCTACGGTAATGTTTGGTTTTCTCGTGGGGCTAGTACAGGAAGTATCACCATTCAAGGGTCAAACACCTTCATCGACTTCAAGGATGACGGCTCGGCGGCGCATTCAATCCTCTTCACCGCAGGCACCACCCAAACCGTCTCTACCTTCACGGTCTCTGGCACAGCGGGAAATCTTATAACAATAAACAGTACGACTACTGCTACGCACGCCCTTACAAAAGCAGGTGGGGGGACAATATCCTCGGACTACCTAAACATCCAGCACAGCGTAGCCACACCCGCAACCACTTGGTATGCAGGGGCGAACTCCACGGATAACCAAGCGGTGGCGACCGCAGGGAGTGGATGGATATTTACGGCACCGCCAGTAGTAGGAGGAGTAATACGCCGTACTATTCACGGAATAATACGCTGATATGGATACGCAAGTAATGAACATTGTAACCGCCGCGCTTACCACTTCCCCGCTTTTGGGCGTGGCATTTATACTTTGGAAATCAGGAGTGCTGACTGCCCTTGCCAAGAGGATTAGCGGGAAAACAGAGCCATCGGAAGAAACTGATGCTCGCATGAGTAATTTAGAATCATTTCGCTATAACGCAGAATCAAATCACTTTCACGATTTGGAAAACTTGAAAGAAGATATGCGGGAAGTAAAGGCATCTATGAATCAGTTGTATGGACATATAACCGATACACGGGAACGGGTGATACGGTTGGAAGTAAAAGTAAACGGCAATGGCAAACATTGAACATAAAAATCTACTTCCGAACGGGCATAATCCCGGATTCGTTCCAACGGAGATTACCGAAGAACAATGGGTGCTCGGTGGCGCGAACACAATTATCGGAGAACCGCTTACCGATGGGCATTGGTACGCCGCAGGCCATGTGCCAGATGGTGAACGGCAGGGTAATCCGTTTATGGACAGCGACAACTGCACGGGCTTCGGTTATACGAACCGTGTGGAGATACTATGGCATCGCTTATTCGGCACATGGCGTAACTTCTCCGACAGGTATGTAGGTATAGTCGCGGGAACACAACCGCCCGGCAACGATCCGCATACAGTCGCGGAAGCATGTAGGAAGTCGGGACTTATAGATGAATTGGATCTACCCTTTACGGATGCCATTGATACAGTTGAAAAGTTTTACGCGCCAAAGCCCATGAATAACAATCTTATTGCTAAAGGCACGGCATTCTTGCGCGAGCATACGGTACGGCATGAATGGGTGGAAAGCGATAAGGAATCGTTGAAGAACGCCCTGCGCTTTTCGCCGATCGGAATTGCTGTAATAGCATGGTATAAAGGCACAGACGGCATGTACTATTTTCCCGAGGGAATAAAACCGAACCATGACACCACGCTGATTGATTTTGAGGATGGTTCATTTTGGCTTATCTTTGATAGTTACCCAGATGATGACGGGTCTTACTTTAAGAAATTACGATGGGATACGGTATTCCCGTTACGATCAAAGCGGTATGCGATATGTCCGCCAAGTGTTACGATAAGCAAATGGGGATTATTCATTTCATTTATCGCTAATCTATTCAAAAGGTCGCAATTAACTGTACAATAAAACTATGAACTTATCGCAAACGCAACTTTCTAATTTTGCGACGGGCGCGGGTGTCATTGTACTTTTGCTTTCACAGTTCGGTATCGTGTTTCCCGCGGAAAAGATTGCTTATATTCTCTATTCGGTATGGTGTGGTGGCTGGACTTTGTATAATTTTTATCAGCGTTATCAAAAAGGCGATTTAACTTTGGGTGGCAAGCGCAAATGAATTGATGGTACTGCGCCTCAACAAAGTATTCATCAATACTGGAAGAACATTCGAGGGAAGATCCGTACCCCATAGTCCAAACCGCCTTAATTCGCTCCATTGGTCAAAACGGTATAAGTGGGCGGAGGCGTGGAAGACAGAGGTATGGGCGCAATGCCGTATTGCTCGCGTAAAAATGGGGCAAGGTAAGGCGAAAGTAGGAATAACGCTCTATACTATCAAACCGCAAGATAAGGACAATTCTGTAGGGAGTATTAAAGGCATATTGGACGGCTTAAAGGGTATTGCTATAAAAGATGACGCTCCCGACTGCATTGATTTGGATGTGCGAACAATCAAGGTAAACAAAAAAGACGAGGAACGAGTTGAGATAACTTTATGATACGAACAATTTATATCCACCATACGGCGGTTTCATACAAGAAGAATCCTAATCAAGCTCCGCAAACAAACGAGTATCATAAAACTGCTGTTGATGAAAATGGCAATCCGAGATTTCATAATGGCAAACCGTCATCTCTTAATTACTGGATAGGATATTCGTATGAGATGAATGCAAACGGGGAAATACTTCAAGCCCGTAAGGATAGCGAGGAACAGGCGGCCCAGCGCGGCTATAATCGGGACACCATATCCATCTGCCTTGATGGCAACTTTGATATTGAATATCCAACGCGCGCGCAATTACAATCATTGAAACTATTCCTTATTGAAAAGATAAAAGAATACAATTTGACGCTTGATGATATTAAGTTTCATAGGGATGTGGCTTTGTATAAGTCATGTCCGGGCCTGCAAATAACACGAAACAGATTATTTACTGATTTATTCAAGATATGAAAATAATAAAATGGGCAGAAGCAATAAAGGAGTTTGAGGGTTGGAAGCCCGGATCGCGGTCATACAGAACAAATAATCAAGGCAATCTACGCTATACATCGTATACCAAATCGCTGGGCGCGATAGGAAAAGACGCGGGCAACTTCTGTATATTTAGTGATGAGCAGGCAGGATTTGACGCATTATGTCAATTTCTCACCGATGCGGCAGGACGGAAACTAAAACCATACCATGTATTCTCATTCGCTATTGCCTATCATCGGAAAATGATGCCAGAGGGAAAGAATGGGGACGAATTGCCCGACTTCTCAATCCGCGACTTTTTTCACATCTACGCACCATCCTCTGATTCAAACAATCCACACATATATGCGTCATTTGTTGCGGGGAAACTAGGTGTGGAACCAGAATACTTGATTAAGGATTTGTTGGAATAGGAATATAATTTCATATAGCACTCCACAAACCACCTCTTAAAAGAAAGGACTGCGTATGTCGTATCTTTTTTGGATAGTCGTCGCAGTCCTCGTGGGACTGTGCTGGCTCGCCCGCCCCTACCCTGACCCTATTCATCGGAGTCGGAAAACTCTGGCTGATGAAGTTGAAGAACTGGAGGAGAGACGATGAAGGTAAAATGTCCGAAGTGTTCCCAGTTCGCGCGGCAGTACGGAGAACGGACGGAGTGTCCGCATTGCGGCTACTGCAACGAAGATGATTTGCCCTCGTCGCGTATCAATCACCGTGCGCATCACAAGAACCGTCCCCTAACGCGTCCGTACCGAAAGGTAAACGGAAGCAAGGAGGAATCATGACGATTGCTGTGGATTGCCTGCAAGCCGGCGAGTGCTTGCGTGTGAAAACACCAACCGCAACTTATTTTCTTCTCATGCTCGGTAATCTCGTCGCCTCCGTTTACCGGATGGGCGATGGTGAGCCGAACGCACGGCTGATTGAGAAACGCCGAATGAGCAATCGCCTTGATTTGCACACGGGTTTCAAGATGTTCAATGAGAACAACGAACCATTGTCGGTGATAATCCCGATTGAAGTGGCGTTAGTTTCTCCCGACACTATCCCTTTACGCCATGAGGAGTAATCTACCCATAACGGGTGACAATCTACCCAAAATGGTGAGAATCTGCTCGCGTTGAAAACGCCATTCATGCGAGTCCCCACGGTGGTTCATTCCTTAAATGGATTTCCTGCCGTGGGTTTTAATTTGAGGTCGTGACATTTTGTCACGGGTTGGTATAATAAAAAAGCGGATTGGGGAAATGGTATCCTAATGGTCTCATAAGCCATAGAAGCAGGTTCGATTCCTGCATCTGCAACAAGTTCCTTGACAACCGCAACCGAACAAAATAAACATGACTACGAAAAAATTGGTCTGGCGTCTTAAAGAACAACCCACGACCGAATCATTAAGAGAACTTGTCAAAGACGGTGTTCTCTCCAAAGAAGAAGCAAGAGAAATCTTATTTAGTTCGGAAACCGAAGAAGAACGGGATAAAAAAAGTTTAGAATCAGAGATTAAGTTCCTGCGTGAACTGGTAGATAAACTATCAAACCGAAACGAAACAATTAAAATTATAGAAACTATCAAACCGAGATATCATCACTATCCTTGGTATAATCCGTATGTAACATGGTGTGTAGGTTATCCAACAACAAATAGTGGAAATAGTGTTACCTATACCGCAAACAGTTCGTTCGCAAATATAAAAACCTTTTAACCAATTCGGTTGCGGTTGTGAGAGAATAATGGTATAATGTTATGCCATGCTCATCATCCGAGAAAAAGAGTAGAAGAAAAACGGCTCGTCCCCGTTTTTCAAGAGATACTAAATAACATATACTAAAATCGGCCGCGGAAAGCATAAAAACTGGAGTCACGGAGAAAAAAAGAAAGCGTATAATAACCGTAAGTCAAAAGACGGGTATCCTGTCGGTGGGTTTGGTGGTGCTCACGCTCCGTATGCGAAACCGAAACGAGGGAAGTAGCATATTGAGGTCGTGACAAAATGTCACGGACTGATTCATAATGTGTGTAGATTGAGAGATGAAATGAGTAGTTTCGGGATATGAGTGGATTGGTGGCGGAATAAGACGCTAAACCATACCTAGTGTTATTGGTGTAGCATGGCATACCGATTCAGTTCGGAAGGTAGATAACACATGCGAGTCAAACCTCGCCCAATCCACTGATGTTCTGATAAACCATTACCAAGTGCAATCGGGTGAACCTCGAAAGCATCGGATTGCACTTGATAGCGGTGTATGGTATAAAAATACATCGTGTTCTTTGTAATAGGCGTGGCGGAAATATCCTCTCTAGTGGGATAACGCACTTGCATTGAAAGTAGGAGCATCACTCTGGGAACTTTCGGAGGCGAGGTTGTCTAGGCAAACCTCCAAACATGAACAAATTGGTTAGCTAGAAACGCCGTGGACTTGCGGGAAAGGTCATAAACAAATCTCCCCGCCGCCTATTACAAAAAACAGGATGCCTGTGGATAACTCTTGTTGCTTTTGTTAAATAAAGGTTTATTATTGACAGTATGTTAGCCCGTCAGCTACAATTTAACAAAGAACAACCTTTCCTGACGGGCGGGTTGTTCTTTTCGTTTTAAGATATGTCGTTCATACCAAATACAACGCCAACTCCGAACTGGCTCTATAACGGAGAAATGAAGAAAATGTCGGATACGGAATTACGAGTAGTTCTCATAGTAACTCGTCATACTTTAGGGTGGATAGAAAATGAGGAAACTGGAATGCGAAAGCAAGAAGATTGGATAAGTCATTCTTCGCTCATAAAAGAAACAGGCAGGGGAAGTCGGGCAATATCTAGTGCGATTGATAAATGCGTAAAGCACGGTTGGATTGAAACACGAGATAGTAAGGGTAAAATACTTGAAACAGCAAATGAAAGAAGGAGGAGGAGGATATTTTACCGTCTTGGAAACATATTTACTGATAAATTAAAATCTACCGCAAAAAGGAATGTAGATAGAAATCTACCGCACTTTGCGACAAAATCTACCGCACTTAACGACAGAATCTACCGCAGAAATGACGGAATACAAAAGAAACCCGTACTAAAGAAAATAGACAAAAGCGATTTTTCTTTGAAAAATGACGCAGATATTAGAAATTATTGCCAATGACCCTCCAAGAACTCCAAGATAAAACTCGTCGGTGGGCGACTGGGGAAGAGGTAGAGTTTCCCGAGTTTTTACCTATCGTCCCGTATCAAAGAACTTACAAAGTCCACTGGGTTCCCCAGTGCCATAAAATAATAAAGACCGTGTATGTTCCCGTGCATCATGGACGGTGGGAACTACTTGACGACGAGGAAGTTGCCAGTTAAGATTAAATAATGATACACGCACAATATCAAGCATTCTTAAAAAGACATTTACGGGAGCAAGGGCTTAAAGGTTCGGCGGCGCGAAATAAGAAATATACGAAAGAAGAACGCGGCGCGCAGATTAAACGGGGATTAAAGAAGAAAAAACAGGTCTTGAAATCAGTGGATAACTTTACTACTTGACAGTTAAGTTAGTAGGAAGTATAGTTAGGTAAAGGTCGTAACAAAACAAATCTATGGACGAAGCCCTAGAACAAATAAAGAACTCGGCGGAAGAAGCAAACAGGATAATCCAAGAGACCGTAACGATTATCGGTCGGTGGACGAAACAAAACGAAGAATATAAAAACTTACTTAAAAACTTACATGACACAGGAACAGTACGAGATATTGAGCAGGGGGTTTAACCTCATCTTGGAACAGCAAAAGGAAATGCTCGCTCTTTTGGGAAAGCATTGCGTAAAGTGTGGGGAAAGCGTTTTAGGCGAAGCGGACGGGTTGTGTGGAAACTGCGTATGAAAAAATTAAATCGTTGGGCGGATAAAAACGCGGAGATAGTTATTCTCGGAGCGATGACCGTAGGGGTTTGGTCGGCGGTGTGGCTCTTGTTATTTAAAGCAACGATATAAATTAAGAGGCGAGATGTCACCTGCCCCTTAGCTTCTCGGCTTGGGGGTAGATGAGAAAATAATATGACTAAAGCAAACTTACACGGAAAAATACTTGATTGTTATGAAGCATATTACTGGGAAAGCGTAGCGATAAGTAAAGACGAAAAAGCAAAAGATTATTGGATGGAAAATAATGCGCCACAAGAAGATTTAATCTTAAAATAATATGGAAACAGAACTAGACGACAACGGCGATGACTCGCCAGAGGATGATGAGTTAGAGGAGGAAGAACTCGCTGAAATGGAAGATAAAATCGCCCAGCAAAAAGAGTATGAAAGTAAATGGGGATATTTAACTGAAAATGACTAATTTACCCGAAACAATTAAAGAGTTTCAAAAAACGAACGAGCCAGTGGATTTTGTGAA
>ERZ1292637.660-Hain-H14-01um-R3-660-length-17997-cov-4_pt1 | contig 17997 bp, 35 predicted proteins | sample MGYA00564405_ERZ1292637 | MGnify/ENA primary metagenome ERZ1292637 (study PRJEB36523, sample SAMEA6512645) | groundwater metagenome | collected 2019-01-09 | study: AquaDiva: Metagenomics assemblies of 32 groundwater samples | reverse complement strand
CCCTCCGGTACCAAACTCTATCGCCTTTCAACTCTCGCGGCTACAGCTCCTGCTGACGGGACGACGGGGTTTGATGAAATCCCAAAGGGTGAAGTGGCCCGCGTCAGAATCGTGGTGAATGATGCCGCAGCACAAACTGCATTGGCGGCGATTGAAGGCGGAGACGGCATCCACGAGCACATCGTGGACGCGCCCGATGATGATTATCTGGCCGCGACAGAACGTGGCGATGCCGAGCTCACAGCCTTCGCGTTGCAAACTGGGCTCTTTTCGGCGGAGTGGGAGACTGAGGATCTCAATGCCCGGCCCGGCGCGCAGCAGGTCATCAGTCTCACCGTGACGGACGCGGTTTCGGGCACGCTGACGATTCAGAGCGTCGAGCTGTGGTTCCCGCGGCCGAACGGACTCCCGCGGCGACACTGCACAGCGCAAGACGTGAAACTCGGGGATCTCCTCGCGCTCATCGAGCACGGACCCTACGGGATCTGAAGGACGGAGCACCTAGATGGCGGTTGGCTTCAGTACCGACACAGACGACAGCGGCCCAGGTACCGATGGTACCATTCATAACGCCGCCTGGAAGCAGGCGATGGAAGACGCCATCGATGCGCTGGTGGGCGATTGGACGGCCTGGACGCCCACGATCGGCGGATCGACGAGTCAATCCGGGCAAGTCTATAGTGTCCAAGTCGGGCGCTACCGGAAGACCGCGAAAGAGATTAACTTCTACGGGACGGTCACGCTTTCCACGCTCGGGACGATTACGGGCAATGTACAAATCAAAGGCTTACCGACAGCCGAAACGAATACGACCGCACGGAGTGCATCGGTCTATCTCGGATTTTTTTCGGCCATGACGACGAGCTATGTCTGGCTGGGCGGATTTATCGCCGTCAACACCACTGCGATCACCATGCAGGGCATGACGGCGGCGGCCACGGGCACATCGAATCTCGCGCAGGCTGATTTGTCGAATACGACGAGCTGGACGTTTGCCGGCTTCTATGAGACGGATACGTGACAATGGAGCAGTTCGAGCGGCGCTTGGAACACCTCGAAGAATTGTGGCAACTCACACATGCCCACGAGGGACGGCTGGACGGATTTGGCATTCGTCTCGATCGCCACGGAAAGGACATCGAACGCTTGGAGCACACCCGCGCAACGACGGATCAACTGGCTGCCGAAATGGCTAGACTCACCGGCAAGATCCAGCATTTGAGCGACGCCATTGACCCGTTGCGGAAGGGCATGTACTGGTTTATCGGCATCGTGATGGGGTCCGTGGTGCTGGCGCTGATGACATTGATTCTTCGGATGAGGCCATGACGGATGCGTTGTGGCGCTACGTCGGCGCAGCATTGACCGCCGGGGGGTTATTGTTGGGCGTGGGCCGATACGTCGGGAACCTCGAGCAGCGGATTGAGCAACTCGAGGAGGATGCGCGATATATCCACGGGGACATGCGCCCGTTCACGAGAGGCAGTGCGCCATGACCGCCTACGATCTCGCGACACGATACGTCGGCATTCGAGAACTTGGTGATGGGCTCGATCATCCGCTGATCCGTTGGTGGCTTTCACTGTGCGGGTTCGGCTTGGCCGCGGCGGATGAGATCGCATGGTGTTCTGCTTTCGTAAACGGCATCACGTGGGAACTGCGGCTACCTCGGAGCAAGTCGGCTGCGGCGCGCTCATGGCTTTTGGTCGGTCGGCCGATTCCACTTGAGGAGGCGAAAGCCGAGAACGATGTGGTCGTACTGGTGCGAGGATCAGGCGCGCAGCCAGGGCCTGATGTCATTGCCGCGCCTGGGCATGTCGGGTTCTTTGCTGGCCGGGAAGGCGATCGGGTGTTCCTTCTGGCCGGCAATCAAGGAAATGCCGTCTCAGTGGCCGGCTTTCCGGTCGATAATATTCTTGGTGTGCGCCGATTAGTCCACTAAGGCATGACGACAGGAGCAGCCGTCAATGGAAGATATCCTCTCGACGACGCAAGCGATCTTGCAACACCCGCTGGTTCGAGGCGGCCTCACGGGCCTTGGCGCGGCGTTCGTTGTGGATCTCGCGGCGTTCCTGCGCTGGAACAGTCCCGATGAGATCAAAACTTTCGCGGTGAAGCTGGCGATCTTGCGCTATGCGCAAGGGCTGGTGGGCGGGGCGCTCACTGCGGCCGGCATCAGCATCGCGTCGTAACATGACGGATCTCCTGACGTCTTTCGGCGGACTCTTGCTCCATGCGGCGTTGCCGGTATTAGCCACGGGTGGCGCGGCACTGCTGACGGCGATCCTGTCGCGGTATCTGCGGACGCTCGGGCTAGAACTCACCGCCGCGCAGGACGCCCGGATTAAAGTCCTCGCGCGGGACGCGATTCTCGCGACGGAGGAACGGTCCAGGCGCGCGAAGATGTCAAGTGCTGAGAAACAGGATCTCGCGATCGCGCTCGTCCGTCAGACCGTACCGGATCTGCCGTTGGGAGAGGCGCACCGACAGATCGATGCCGCGCTGCCGGCCGTGCGCGCGACACTCGCATCCGTACCGTCACATCCTGGCACATTTGGACGCTGAGCGTCTTGGAGAACACCGGAGTTGGCACCTGACGCGCCTGAGCCGCACCGCTCCAATTGGCGCATGGCCACGCTCGCCACGCTGACCCTGGACGAGTTACGCGTGATTCTCGATCTCGTGGTCGCCTTCGAGCGCACGTTCGGGCGCGACATGACCCCAGAGGAACTCGCCAAGGCGCTGCGCGGTGACTAGCTGATGGCGCTAGTGGAATTCGTAGCTCTCTGGTCAGGCTTGATACTGACTGCGCCGTTAACTGCGCAGCGCACCAGCTTTGCGGCTGGATTTCGGCTCCTAAGGTTTTTATCCCCGCCTGGTCTTCCTATACGCCCGCACGTCCTTCCGTGCTGCAGAGAGTCATCAGAGTATCGCATGATGTTGAGTTCTTGACAAGCACGCGGCGGGCGTGTATCCTCGCGCCATGCCTGAGAACGAAACCATTGCGTTGATTGCCGCGCTCGCGTTCGCGCTGAGTGCGTTGCTGGTGGCGCTCCGGTGAAGTCTGTCAGGGAGGCTGTCCCGACGCGGCACGCCCGGCACTTTGTCGAGCGTGATGGTCGATACTTCGTCGCGACGCCATGCTATGGAATACATGAGCCATGGTGGGTCGCGATGACGGCTACCGGCGAGATCGATCCGGTCGGTATGCTGGAGACTGATCGCTGGCTACCGCTGGCGAAGCTCGAAAAGCTTCTGGAATTGCTTATGAGAGAGGAGCCCAGCTGAGAATGGCGAGCCCGACCGAGAATTGGCGCACGCGCCCGCATTCACCCGCCCGTCGGGCGGCCGAAGGGACGTCCGCCATCTTCAAGGACAAGCAGGGCGGGGATCGGATCCAGGGGACGATCACAAAGGTCGGCTCGCAGCGGTTCGAGGCGGCGCGTCGAAGGCTGGCGCGGTTGGCGAATCGTGAAGTGGAGCGGACATCAGACGCGGATACGGTCGAGTATTTGGCCCGTGGGGAAGCGGCGACTATTGCGTACTTGAGCCAGTAAACACAAGAACGCCCGGCGCGTCAGGAAGAAACGCCCCGGGCTATGTCAAGGAATCATGAGCGACTGAACATGCTTATCCTACCTCTAGAGAAGCTCCGATGACAACCCGACGGAAGAAACCGGCCCGACGGCCCGTGAAACGAACGCCTGCCCGAAAAACGATGGCGTTGACGGTGCGCGGGCGCTCGTTACCGTCGGCGGTAATGCCGACGGCGATCTTGCCGACCGATCCGCACATCCTCGGGGAGGATGCGGCGACGGGGGCGCTCGGGCTCGTCGAGTTGAAGTTCACGAAAGCCGAAGAGCTCGTCCTCAGCGAACCAGTGCCGCTCGGCGACATTCGGATCAAGCCGACGGGCCAAGCCTATCTCTCGCACCCCTCCTATACGCGCTGGCTCAATCGCGCGTTTGGGCGGGGCGGATGGTCCTTGGTGCCCCGGACGCGGCCCGTCATCAACGACAATCTCGTGCTGGTGTCCTACCTGCTGTACGTTCACGGGAAACCGCTTGCCTTCTGCTACGGGGAGCAGGAGTATCACCCGACGAACAAGGAGCAGACCTACGGCGACGTGATCGAGGCAACCATCGCGTCAGCGCTGCGACGGTGCGCGAAGCGGCTGGGCGTCGGGCTCGAGATGTGGGATAAGGAATTTCTGAACGCGTGGATGGCGCAGCACGCGATTGCCGTCCTGGTGCCGGATCGGAACGGCGAGGAGCGCGTCTGCTGGCGGCGGCGCGTAGATCCGCCCTTGCTGCACGAGCGCGGCGCGTCTACGACTATTCCGTACGCGAAGGAGATTCCCATGTCACAACAGCAACAGCAGACGAGCGCCGCGCCAACGGAACGGAGTCACGTCGGCGACACGCGCCCGATCACTGTGGTCGGCCGGGACGGGAAAGGGCGCGGGCAACTCGGGCGTCTGATTATGATTGCGAGCAAGGCCGGGCGGACGGATCGGGAAGTGAAAGAGTGGCTGTTCGACGTCTACGGTTGGACATCGAAGAAGCAGATCACGCGGGAGCATTATAACGACATCTGCGAGAGGCTCGAAGCGCCTGGGCCACTCGTCGCCACGCGCGAACCAGGGAGCGATGATCAATGATGCGGCGGCATGAGCACATTCAGCACGACGATGGCACCGGCGTCTCGGGCTCCACCTTCGAAGACGTCTTTCGCGCTGGGTTTCGTGTAGGATTCGCGGTCTCCCGCGAGGGTTTTAATAGGGAGTATCCCGATCTTGATAACGGCAACGACGAGGATCGCGAGGAACTCGTCGAGATGGAAAATGCGGCGGTCGTCGCATATTTTGACGAGATGTCATGACAGGATGGGTCTGTCCAAAATGCGGCCGTGTCTGGGGGCCAGCGGTTCCAGAATGTCAGCCGTGTAATACCCCGGCGCAAGCCGCGACGAGCCAGTGCACCTGCGGCACAACGGGTGGCTGTGCGATCCACCCCGCCCCAAAGTACATACCCACGTGGTTTTGATTGAGGCCATGGCTATGGCGATTCTGCACATTTACCAAGACTCAGTCGGAAAAGGCACGTGCCGATCCTGCGGTGCGTCCATCACATGGGCTGAGTTAACGAGCGGCAAGCGGCATCCGTTCAACGGCACTCTCACATTCCCGACACATGGCGGTCTTCTCAACGGCCGCGTGATTGAGGCCGTGGACACGAGCATCACGACAAGCCATTTTGCAAGTTGCCCGGACGCCAAGAAGTGGCGGCGCTGATGGCCAGGAGATTAGACGGACAGCGACGTTCAGACGTGGGGCCAAATAATCCCCACTGGAAAGGAGGACGTCGGATTAACAGTCAGGGATACGTTGAGATCCTGAACTACGGCGTTCGGCATAACCACGTGCGAGAGCATCGCGTCGTAGCCGCTAAAGCACTTGGCCGGCCTCTTCTAGTTACCGAAATGATCCACCACGTTAACGAGGATAGGACGGACAACCGAAACGACAACCTAGTCATCTTGCAGTCAGCAACAGAGCATGTTGAGTTACATCGAAAGATGCGTGTCCGCGCAGCCGGTGGCGACCCGTGGCGCGATCGACTCTGTTGCTCATGTGGTCCGAGGCCGACACAGGAGTTTTATGTTTCGCACACGAAGCGTGGCGAGAAATTTAACTGCGAGTGCATTGCGTGTGCCAGGATCGGCGCGCTCGTCAGACAACGCGCCGCTGATCCAGACATTAGGCGTGCGCACGACCGAGCGTACTACTGGAGACATCGGACCGCCCAATCAGCATTTTAGGTTTTCTGCGGATGGTCACACGTACACTGACGTGGACGGGCGCGCTATTCCTCATATCACCGAGCTCCTCGAGCGTGCCGGCTGGCTCGACACGCTCTGGATGACCGAGGAATCGCGCGAACGGGGCACAGCGATCCACCGGCTGACGGCGGCGTATGACCTGGGGGGCCTGGATATGGCCGCCGTGCCCGATCCCTACCGAGCCTACCTCCTGGCCTACCAGACGGCGCGGGTGTCCCTACGGGCATCCTGGGCCGAAATCGAGGTGCCGCATGTACATCCAGTGCTCCGGTTTGGCGGGCGGCCGGATCGGGTGGGGACGGCGTTTGGCTTGCGGACGGTGCTGGAGATCAAGACGGGGGATCCGCACAAGAGCCACCCGATCCAGCTGGCCTTGCAAAGTCTTTTGGTCGCGACACCGTCTGGCCTGCCGGCGGAGCACTACCAGCGCTTATGTCTGTATCTGAAGTCGAGCGGGAAATTCTCGTTGAAGATTCCCGACCAGCGCAGCGATTACGATAAGGCGCGAAAGATCGTGAGGGATTGTTGCTGAGAACCTGGCGTTCGGTACTTCGCTGGTGGTGGCGCTTGCGCCACGGGCAAAATTACGTCTCCGCGCGGTGGGTGGCGCACAGCCGGCGGCAACATGAGGATCTGGATCGATGACCACCAATCTTGTGCGCCCGAATACCCATTGCTGTCGCCCGGTAGATGAAAGCTGGTGCGTACTCCTTAATGGGCATGAGGGAGCGTGCCAGCCTCTCCGAGACGATAGGCGATGCGCGATTTGTGGTTGGCCGCTCTGGGCGCTGGGTGGTAGTTGTGCGCGCGGTAATTGTTCTATGCGTCCGTTTCCGCGTATCTTCTACGATTTGAAGCGCGCCAAGCGGGAATACGGGCACGCCTTTGACGGGGTGGCGGATTCGCCATGATCAAGCGGAATCGTCGCGCAGCCAAAGCCCGGACGCGGAAGCGCCGGCTGTCGGTGCGCGCGGCCGCCCATCAATTAGATAGTGGCCGATGCGTTTGGCCGACATGCCAGCGCGTTGTTTCGCTCGAGTTCGCGCACGCACACGAGATCGTGTGGCGGAGCCGCGGCGGCGATCCCTGCGACCTTGATAACGTCGTGACACTTTGCGGAGCGACGCACGTAGACATTCACCCGCGCGTCGGCGGGATCACGAAGAAGATCGAAGGCTCCCGCGCGCTGGGCCTGCGCTTCTTCGAGCGCGACGGCGACACGTGGCGACGAGTCTTTGTCGCGCAAGTGGATGGCGGATGACCTAATGAGGGAGAGGATGACGGACCAACAGGCGTTCGAGTCCAAGCGACGGATCAAGACAGCTCTCTTGCTATCTCTCGTCGTCGGCGTGGAGATCTTCATCGGCATGTGCGCGCCCTGGGCTTTCATGCGAGGTGCGTTCCTGGGCGTTGGGGCATTTTCGGCGCTGTTTATCCTTCTCACGTCGATCATAGAGGGTCAACGCCATAACTGATCCCATCTCCCCCGCTCGTAGCGACCTATTATGAGTTCTTGACAAGCCTTCCCTTCGTGGGCTACTCTCTGACGCACAGGGAGGCGCGACATGGCGACAAAGACAGGAACGGCGAAGCGCGTGGAATCATCCCCACCGACGCAGACGACAACCCTCGACATCACCCCACCTCGAGAAGCGCAGCAGGCGCTCACGTTGCCCACGCAAGCCGAAGCGATCGTCGTGCGCGATCGCGTCAGCCACGGCGCGGCGAAAGAGTTTGTGCGTGGCGCGAAGCAACTGAAGCGCGTGATCGAGGATCACTGGAGTGCGATCACGCGGCGCGTGGACGAGATGAAACGATCATTACTCGAGTTGAAGGCGCGGGACCTGGCGCCGGTGACGACCGCGATCGCATTGGTGGAACAGCGCGTATTGCGGTACGAGAACGAGGAAACGCGGCGCGTGCAGGAGGAGGAAGATCGGCGGCGACGGGAGGCTGAGGCCACGGCGCAGCGGGAGCGCGAGGCGTTACTCGCGCGCCAGGAGCGGGAAGCGTTGGCGCTCGAAGCGCAATCAGAGACACTCTCCTCGCGTGAACAGCATTTTGTCGACCTCGTGGCGAACGGGTTCAACGCGCCCATCGTCGCGGCCCGCGCGGCCGGCTACAAAGATCCTGAGAAGAGCGCTGCGAAGCTTATGGACACCGTGAAAATCGTCACGGCGATTTCTGGATTCAAGCAAGCCGCTGCGATTCGTCACGAGGCTGAGGCAAAACGCCGGCAACCGCTCGATGTCGATCCGATCGAGCCCGTCGAAGCGCGCGTGTCGAAGGTGGCCGGGCAGTCGACCCGCACGTACTACTCGGGCGTCGTGACGGATCTTGATCAACTCTGGGCGGCGGCTGTTGATGGGCTGGTGCCGCGCTCGGTGTTCGTCGTGAACCAGCCGGCCATCAACGAGGCGGCGACGCAGCTCAAGGAGCGGTTTGAGGCCGCTTACCCAGGGTGCGCGCTTCACAAGCGGCAGGGACTCTCTGGCTAACACCATGAAACAGAAGCACGATCTCGCACATTACATCGAATTAGACGGAGAAGGCACACTGATCTCATATCGTAAGTCAGTAGTAGTAATCAACGCGCCTGACGAAATTCGAAAACACTCCATCGTATCGATCGGGAGTATGAATGTCTGGATTCATGTATTCGCCACGACGGTTGTAGCGAAGACGAAGGCGCAGGCAATTAGCGTCGCAAAGAAACGCTGGGCGCAGTGGATTGCAGTAGTACATGTGTGGCCGTCGACGTTTGGGTGAAATGTTCAGGAGTTTGGGATCTTTAAAGATCCGACTTGACAAATGCGGCTGGACGCGCGTAAAAGAGTGGCATCGGCCGGCGGGCTTCTTTCAATCCCACCGGCCGAACCGCAACTGTGTGTAGGGCACAGAGACGGCCGCCGAGGGCATTCTACCTTCGGAGTCCTTCCCAAATCCACTACTCATAGTCGCGGTCACGCTGGCCGGCACGCACGTTGCGCTGGGCCTTCGGCGACTGGCGCAGCCGCTCGTTGTGAAAGCGCCAAGCTCTGGACCGAACGAGACGGCAAGCGAGCGCTGTCGCGCCCTGACAACTCGCACACATGCGACGGCCTTCGGGCTGAAACGAGTCGTCTCGTGAAGGAGCCCCGCGCAGGAGGTTCCAGATCCAGCGACGAGAAAGTACTGCGGATCTTCTAATCGCAGGGATAGAGGGCGTGTGTGCTGAAGTACTCCGAGTATCTAAAAACTAACGACTGGCATGGGAAACGCCGCCATAAGCGCAGACGCGGAACGCGCTGTGCCATTTGCGCCAGCGTGTCAAATCTTGATGTGCACCATCTGCAATATCGTCACCTTTGGGACGTGATGCTATTAGATCTTCGGGTGCTTTGTCGGAGATGTCACGCTCTTGCGCACGATTTGATGCGCCGTGGGCTTCTGGTTTTTCAGAGCACAAACCACCATCATCGGTTTGCGCTCACGAAAGCGGCGGTGAAGAAAGCGCTCGGAATTTCAGCGGTGAATTGTTTCCGCGAGAAGTCATAAGCGAGGGAAGGCGGGGAGGGGATGCAGGAGGTCCGGGTGTTAGAACATGAGGCGTGAAATAAAAATGTCGGTACTCATGAAGTCACCACGAACGGAACAATGGGCGACGCGGATCCGCGCGCAATTAGGAAAGTCGGTCGAGTCGATCATTGAAATCGGCCGGCTGTTACTCAAGGCAAAAAACGATCTAGTGCATGGAGAGTGGGGGCGGTTGTTTGAAGATGAACTCGTCCCCTTTGGACGGCAGACGGCCTTTCGGCTTATGGCGATCGCCGACCACCCGCAATTATCAAATGTTGCGCACGCGCAACATTTTCCGCCGGCTTGGTACACGCTCTACGAACTCACGAAAGTCCCGTCGCCCATTCTCAAGAACGCATTTCGAGACGGGGTCATCACGCCCGACATGCCGCGCAAGGCCGTGCAGGAACTCGTTGTGCGCCTGGGTAAACGCGACGAACGGCCCGCGAAGCCTTTACCTGTCGGTTGCTATCGTCTGATCTACGCCGATCCCCCCTGGCAGTACGAGCACGTGAAAACCGAGTCACGGGCGATCGAGAACCAGTACCCCACGATGACGCTCGACGCGATTCGCGCGCTTGAGGTGCCGGCGGCCAACGATGCGGTGCTGTTTTTGTGGGCGACGAGTCCGAAACTGGCCGAGGCCTTAACAGTGATCGAGGCGTGGCGATTCACGTATCGCACCTGTGCTGTGTGGGATAAAGAGCAGATCGGCATGGGGTACTACTTCCGGCAGCAACACGAATTGCTCCTCGTAGCGGCGCGCGGGGCCTTGCCAGTTCCTGAACCGAGCGCGCGACCGGCGTCCGTGTTTCGCTTCCCCCGAGGGCGTCACAGCGAAAAACCGGCCGCTTGCGCGGCCATGTTGGAAGCGATGTACCCGAATTTTACTGAGGTTGATCGACTGGAATTATTTAGCCGGACGGTGCGCCCTGGCTGGAGTGCGTGGGGGAATGAACCCGAGGAGTTACCGCGATGAGACCCGACAAGACAGCTGAGCCCCGGTTCGATATAGATGCCACGTACGGCGGACAAGGCGAACTCCTGCTCGCGGATTATTTGACGTGGCTCGCTGAGGGGAACGGGCGCATCGAGGTGAAACGGAAGCGATATTGCGATTTGCGTTTCTACGTGGAAACCCACTGCGACAAGGGGCGTCGCGGAGAATACCAACCCTCTGGGATTTCAGTCACGACGGCAAGCGCTTGGGCATTTGTGATTGCGGACACCGGGATCTCGATCATTGTTCCCACCGATGAACTCCGCGCGATGATCACCGACTCAAGTACCAAAGATGTCGCGGAAGCAGACGGGACATGTCCGACGCGCGGGAAACTCATTAATCTGACGGTGCTTTTAGGGCGTCGAGCGGGGCCGAAGCGATGACACGAGACGAACGAAAGAAATGGCGACTCTGTGATGCGTGCGGCGAACGCCGCTGGTGCTGCGTGTCGCTCCTGACGGGGATCCGGCGCTGCTGGCGGTGTTGGGTGGCGTACCACGATCGCCGGGAGGCGCTGCGTCATGGCTGACGAGGTGCGTCACATTGCGTTCGGTCTGGATATGAATGGTTTCTTTCCGGTGCTGATGCAGGGCGAGCGCGCCGTGTGTCGTCTGCGGTCTGAGTTGAGTTGCGACACAGCGATGTGGCACGGGATGGCGTGGGCGGACCAGGAGCGCATCGCGGTCGATGTAATTCGCGTGGACGTGCGACTATTAGATGGCAAGGCCATGGAGAGCTATGACACCCGCTGAACACGAAGCCATTCACGACAAGATCGCAGCTTTGGCTGAGGAAGCGAAAACGTATATTCGTGGCGGCGATCACTACCGAGCCACTATTATTCTCCGTGCCACACATTTACCAGATGGCGATGTCATTGTGACGGACGATATTCAAGAGAAAGTGCTGCACGTCGTGAAGGCACGGTGGAAATGAGCCTCCCTAAACCTGACGATGCGACGACTATCCTCACCGCAAAACTCTCGACACTCACCGCGCTCGTGGAGCGGCTCCGCGCGCAGCAAGCCAAGTCCTACGAACTCCTCGAAGAGATTCAGGCGGTCCTCGCGACAGAGGCCACGCCGGGCCAGCTCGCCAAGCGGGCGCTCGATCGCTTCGTGATGTTATGGCGCGAACGGTACCAGGCTGTGTTTGTTGTTAATGGCGCGAAGGATATCGCGGCGTTGAAACGCGTTTTGCGGGTCGTCGCGCCCGATGATCTCGATCGCCGTATGGTGCTCTATCTCCGCAACGAGGAACCATTCGTCGTGCAGGCGCATCACAGCCTCGCGGTGTTCGTGGCGACGGTAAACCGCTACGGGATGACGCGGATTGCGGGCCGCCAGCCGGCGGCCGAGTGGCACTGCGCGCACAGTCCACGATGCCCGCACCGGACGGCCTGTGAGGTCGTCAGCGCGAGGACGACGGCCCGTGCGTAGTTGGACCCGTGCCGGCCAGGATTGTCTCTGTGGCCATTGTCGGGTGGCGCTGGTGCGCGGCACGCCGATCCAAGTCGTGACAATGGCTGGGCTCACCCGTCGGCTGGTGCGGTGCCTCTGGTGCGCGGATGGCCTACCGCCGCCGGATCTCCCCGCGCTCATGGAACAGGCCAATCCCGCGCCGTTGCCGTTCGTGCGGTTCACCGCGGATATGTTGCCGTTGGACTTTCGAGCTGCGGCAGCTGGCGAGCGGGAACCTGGCGAAGAGGGCTGACTTGACAAGAACTCACAAAAGGCGCAGGATCGGCGCACGATGAAAGAGAAATGGAAAGTCGTGACCCCGGAACAACTCAAGGGTGGCTGGTGGGGACGCCGTGACGTCGGCCCTGGGTCATACGAAGTCCAACATTACGACTACGAAATCATCAGCCGCAATCCAAACGGCACCTACGTCGTACTCGCCCCGTCGTTGCAGGCCGAGGCTGAAGCGGTGTATGAAGTCGCCGAGGAAGCGGACAATGCTGAGAAGGCCGAAGCCGAACTCGTCACCCTGCGTACCCGGCAGGCCCGCTGGCAACCGATAGCGACGGCACCAAAGGACAGAACCCTTGTGTTGGTGGGGCTCGTCAGAGATGGGATTCTCTGGCGTGCGAGTGATGCAGTGTTTCAGCGCATCGGGTGGTATACAAAAAATGGCGAGTCTTGTCACTGGGCAACGCACTGGACGCCGCTTCCAGCCGCCGTGCCCAACGCGCCGGAGCCGAAGGACGTATGAACACGAAGCTTAAAGAGTGCCCGCGGCGGCATTTGCACACACGTTGTCCAGATGACTATTTGGGCTGGCACGGCTGGGCCGAAAAAAAGATGCGTCGGCATCGGCAAGTCCGCTGCCCTGGCTGTGGACTCTGGGCGATCTGGAAACGAAAGAAGCTGCGAAGGCTGACGAGGGACGCATGAGCAGCAACGCCAAACGCGGGGCCTACTTTAAGGGAAAAACACGTGCCTGGCTGCGGGATCGCGGCTGGCAAGTGGCGGATCTCGAAGTGATCCGCTGGGTCTTTCGGCCTGGCGCGGAGCGGATGCCGGTGAAGCGCGATCAGCTCGGATCCGATTTGCTCGCCGTAGGGGACGCTGCGGTCGTGTTCGTGCAAGTGAAGGGTGGGCAGCAAGCGATTGGCGGGGGCACATTCCCAGCGGCGCGTCGCGCGTTTGCCGAGTATGTCTGGCCGCCATGTTCGGAACGATGGATTGTCGCGTGGGCTCCTCGAGCGCGATCGCCGCGCGTGCTCAAGGTGGACGACACAGGCGGCCTACTCAAAGAGGATGCACATGGCGAAGAATCAAGCGACAGCGCGCCGCAAGTCCCGCGTCTCCCGTTCCGCCCGCGTCGGGCGCGCACGGTCACCTCGGAAGCCAGGCCCGCGTAGTCAAACACTGCCGGGCTTGGAACAAACCCGGAACCGGCGTCTGGATCTCGCGTGCGAGTCGGTCGGCGAACTGCGGGAGAGTCTCAATTCTCTGCGCAGTGACGAAAAGACGACGCTGCAAGCGGCGCTCCGTGAGATGCACGACAAGGGCGTAACCGCGTACCGGCATGCCGGCGTGGAGTTCGTACGCGTCCCTGGCGAGGAACGCTTGCGCGTGAGGACAACGAAAGAGGACGCCAGTGATATCACGGTCGATGAACCGGAAATAGCAGCGCCAGCCATGGAGGCATAAAGGATGGCTTGGCATCCCGGTTTAGTACGCGATCAATGGGGGGAGCGGCACCATAATTGGAAAGGCGGCCGCAAATTGCTCGAAGGATACGTGATGGTCTATCGACCAGAACATCCTCGAGCCAGCAAGCGGTACGTGTTAGAACACAGGGTCGTGGCCGAACAAGCGCTCGGGCATTTACTACCAGCCGGCGCAGTGATTCATCACATCAATGGAATCAAGACTGATAATCGTCCAAGGAATCTAGTCGTACTGGCGGGCTTGGCTGAACACATTTCGTTACATATGCGGCTTACTGTTCTGCGCGCCGGTGGCAATCCGTGGACACAGCGCTTGTGTACCGAGTGCGGTCCTCAAGATAGATCAGCGTTTAGTCGGAACGGACCCAAAGGTGTTTCTTGCCGTTGTCGGCCATGCCGTCGACGTGTAGATCGCGAACGGTATGCTCTCAAGGCGGCCGGCTGAGTGACCCTGCCGGCGCGGTCAAATAAATTAACTGGCCCGGAACCGATCCGGTTCGGTTGCTACACGCTCGGGGCGAACGGGCTCGAAGTCACTGGACGGCCCACGCGTGCCGCTCATCTCGGCGTCGCGGACTTCGTCAACCGCTGCGTCAAATTTGGCGGGTGGTGGCTTGTGGATCTCATCACGTACGCCGACACGCGTGATGATTGGCGCGAGGACGACGAGCACGGGCTTGACGGGCTGGACATCAATCCTGGGACGCGCAAGCAATACCGGCATCTCGGCAAAGTGTTTCCGCGGTCCGCGCGAGTCGATGGCGTTCCGATGGGCCATCACGCGGTCGTGGCCGCGGTACCAGAGCCGCAACGGCGGCGGTTGCTCGAACGGGCGCGCGATGGGGAGTGGAACCAAGGCGAGCTCAGGCACGCGACGCGCAAGCTTCAGCGGACGACGGTGATCGAGGGGCGGGCGCCGACGATGCACACCGTCGAGGTGATTGTCGCGATCGAGATCGAGGCGGAGACGACGTACGAGGCGGAGGACAAAGCGCGGGCGCTGATGAAAACGGCAGTGCAGGGCGTGCCGCACGCCAAAGTGATCCTGTCCACGGCGAGGCCCTCATGAAATGGTATCGCGTGCGGGTGCGGGAAGTCGTGATCGCGGAGTATCTCATCGAAGCGGACTCCGAACAGCAGGCGGCAGACTGGATAGCCTGTGGGCTCCGGCCGCTGGAACGGACGGAACTCGAAACGCCCGATTGGGAGTTTGAAGGGATCGAGGAAGCGGATGCTGAAGAAACACGAACTTGAAGGACTCGAGAAGCATTACGGCTGTCTCGCCAAGGCGGGCGACGACGAGCCGCTGTTCATTCTTCGCGCGCAGGACGTGCTCGCGCCGCGCTGCGTGGAGTTGTGGGCGAGCCTGCTCGAAGTGGCCGCCGTGGAAAACGGGACACTCGCCGAGCGGCAGGGCAAGATTGACGAGGCGCGACGCACGGCAACGATGATGAAACAATGGCCGTTGCGGAAGCTCCCAGATTAGGATACCAGGCATGAGATACCTGCTCGCCTTCGTACTGCTGCTCCTCGCGACGCCGGCAGCGGCCCAGTACCGCAACGCCCTCGTCGTGGTACAAGCCGTCCACCAGGACTATCCCGGCCTCATTGGCAAAGGCATCCCGATCTGTGGGGAGTTCGTCGACCAAGTCGCGCATCGCTTGAACCGGCAGGACGGCGCCGTGCGCTGGGGCCGGAAGGCGCGGCAGAGCGACGGCGGCAACCCGAATTGTGACGCACTCGCGTACTTGAACGACGGGACGGATCGCAGCCGGAAGACGCTGGTGGACATCATCATCAACGGCCCAGATCCGGGGGTGGACTCGCCATCGGCCGCGCCGGCGTGGCAGGAATTCCTCGGCGACAATGTCGGGAACGGGTTCTGGACGGAGCCGAAGACGCCAGACAGGGACGGGACCGGGCCGACTCCTCCGCCACCGGGGTCACCGCCCTCGGGGGAACATGCCGCGTTGCTCGAGCTCGTGAGCGAGTTGCAGCGAACGACCGCGGCACAACACGAAAAGATCGTAGCGTTGCTCGGGGAGACGCCGCCGCCGTCGCCAGTGTCGGTGCCCATCCCGCCGCCGGCCGGTGGCTGGGGCCTGATTGACTTTCTCCAATCAGACAGCTTCAAGGTACTGGTGTCTGGGCTGGCTGGCGTTATCAGCACGCTGCTGGCGAAGCAATGAACGACACAAAGGCTCGCGAGGCGCTCCGGCGGCTGACTCGCCTTATCCATCGCAGTTGGTTCGAGGTCCCGGTCGTCAAACTGCGGCCTCTCGTCACGAGGCTTGAATCGGCGTTATACGCCCCGCCACGGCGTCGCCGTCGCCGGAAGGTGGGCAAGGCCACCCTCATGGTCCTGGCCTGTCTGGCGGCCAGCCACGCGTCAGCGCAACCACTCCCCGGCGATAGGCTGGTGTCCGCATGGCCCGTGGGGGGCCAGCGTATGGCGGAGGTGCTCAGCACAGGTACCGTTGTGGCGGCGGTGGTGGCGGATACCGTGTCGAGCTGGCGGGCGTCCGAGCGGCGGGAGGCGTTTATGTGGCAGGCTGGCCGTACCGGGGCGGTCCTGGGCTCGACATGGCTGGTCAAGCGGCTCCTGCCCAGGCAGCGGCCGTGCGCGCCGGCTTGCGGGCACGAACAGCCACGGGCGAGCTTCTGGTCCGGGCATACAGCCCTCGCGTTCTCCGGGCTTGGTGGGGCACGGGTCGCGATTACCGTGCCACTCGGCGCCGGGACGGGGTATCTTCGGATCGCAGCAAACAAGCACTATCTGACAGATGTCTTGGTGGGAGCCGCTGTAGGTGTTGCTGCGGGGATAGTCGTCCGTTGACTGCTGGATTAGCTCACCGACACACTCGCGGGCGCGGCCATGGGTGCGGTCATGGGGCACTTCGTACGAGGAGAACACTGATGGGCAAATCGAAGAAGGGTGGCGGGAAGTCGAAGAATAGGAAAGGGTATCTCGTGCTGGCGCTGGTGCTCTGGCCGTGGACGGCACACGCGCAGACGCAGGCTTGTACGCCCGCGCCGCCCTTCCCGACGCCGCCCCCAACGGCGTATACCTGTTACGGCACGCTCCCATTCAAGGCGGCCTTTGACGCATCCGCTCCGCTGGCTGGCGACGTCTATCGCGTACACATTGACGGGCCTCAAGTCGGCGCTGATTTCGCGGCGGTCCCTGGCGCGACGGCTGTGGTCCTGACGGTCGCCGGGCTTGCGGTGCGCGCGGCGCCATATGTGCTGACGGTAGGTCATGTGCGCCCGCCGAACGCCGAAGTACTCAGTACGCCGGTGAGTATCACGATGGTGGATATTCCGCCCCAGCCGCCGCCACCGCCTGGGAATCTCCGGATCATTGCGGAGCTCATGAACGATACTGGCCAAGTGCTCGCGCGCTATGTCATCCTGGAGCGGCCACCCGCCCAGTAACGACGATGCGCGCGAAACCGGACCCACCGCCAAAACCGCGCCTCAGTGGGGTCTGGCGGACGACATTCGATTACACCACACGCGCGAAGCCTACACCAAAGCGACGCAAGGTGCCCTTGCGGGCACGGGTCAAGCGATGAGACGGGGTGCGTTCTCGACAGCCGCACAGGTCGAAGCAGAGCGGGTGCAGCGTCGCGCCCGGTACCATCGACAACGCCGCGGAGATGTCCATTTGCCCAGGGGTCCACGCCCAGCCCCGGATGCGCCGGTCGTATTACGAATACCTGGGATGCCGCGGCCGGAATCCTTCTACCGGCCGCCACCCGGCTTACTGGCCTTGAGTCTGCTCTATCACGTCGTCGAGCGGCGCTGAGGCACCTGGAGAATCTCGCGCACGATCCGCTCCGGCTGCCAGCCTTGGGCGATCCAGTACTGGATCGTCTCGGGCCGGTAGACGTCCGGGTCGCCGCCATGCGCTCGGATGAGTCGCACGAGCCGGATCCACGCGGCGACTTGGTGCGCGTCGATGAGGAGCGTCATGCTAGATATGAGAGCAAGCGCTGTGCCCAGAAAATGGCTCATAAGTCGCTGATCCGGCGTTTGGGTGTAGACCCGCGATCACGAAATCGTCAGCACTCGGCGCGCCACGAGGCGACAACCGCGACAGCGTGCCCGCAAGTCGCGTTATTCGCGAAGGTTATGACGATTACGATCCTGATCGTCCGATTACGAATCTGTAATTGAACCAAAAAAGGCGTATAGTGCCCTATCACGCCCTCAGACGCGGCGCATCATGCCGTGCTCGCGGCGGCCCTCGGGTGGACCGTTCCGTATCTGCGTGAGAGAGGCTGTGTCTATGCGGTGGCGTGGGCGCTGGAGCGGCAGCTTAGCGGTCGTTCTCGTCGTCCTCTCGGCCCACCCCGTCATCGCGCCGTTGCAATTTTGCACACCGTCCCCGCCAGCGATCGCTTATACGTGCTCT
>ERZ1292637.587-Hain-H14-01um-R3-587-length-19364-cov-4_pt2 | contig 18044 bp, 34 predicted proteins | sample MGYA00564405_ERZ1292637 | MGnify/ENA primary metagenome ERZ1292637 (study PRJEB36523, sample SAMEA6512645) | groundwater metagenome | collected 2019-01-09 | study: AquaDiva: Metagenomics assemblies of 32 groundwater samples | reverse complement strand
TGATCACAAGGTTAGAGATTGGGGCGTCAGATCTCACTGTGGTAAAAGGCTTGTAGTTCTGATCCATCCGAAATATTTTAGATTCTTGGATGGCTCTTTCCGAAAAGCCATGGAAGACGACCCAGTCACAAAGCCGTTTATGAGGTATGCTAGGTGACTCTAACTTTTGGTCGTAAATCTCTCATTGCCTTTGGTATATTGTCAATAGTTTTGCAAATTCTATGGCCACGACTAGCCGTTGTCGGAAATGTGATTGGCTTTATTGCCATTTGGCTATTGGTGAACAAAATTGAAACAAATATTGCTGTCGTTAGGCACTTGCTTGAGGTTCGTAAAGATGCGCCTGGGGACTAAATTTCTGGACTTTTATGGTGTCTCGGGTTTACCGGATCAAGAAGTTGATGATCGTATTAATCTTGCTCAAGAAGCAAGAGCATTCCAGCGGTCTCGCAAGAACATTACATTGGAATTTTCCCTCACCAAAGATGACAGCATTACCGAAAAAATACATGAGATTATAAATACTTGGAAGTCTGAGAAAAATACGGCCTATGCCCTGTTTCCAGTATCTTCAGAATCTCCATGGGTTCTTGACGTGATTTTATTTGCCCATTGCCCAAAGAAGGAGGTTAGGCATAGCCTCGCCTATATTAATCTCTTCAAAGAAGAACTGGAATCTGATGTATCTCTTATCAAGGATGGTTTGCTCAATTTTGGCTACTTTGTTTTCCCAACCTATGAGAGTGTAGAGTTTTATGCACAGCTGTTTCTTATCTATGATCTAAATACTGATCAAAAGAATAGAGGGGTGGCTTACTAGTGTGTCTAATTACATCGAATATCCGCCACCGATTTTATCACACGACCAATATGGCCACTTGTGCAGGCGTGGGCCAGATGGCAGAGTTTACAGAATTTGTGGTTCGGGCAGGCGGGGTTTGCCGTTGGATTACCCCTGTTGCCGTTCGGCGGGAACGGGAACTAACCATAGAGGGGTTGGATATTGCAGGAACCATGACAAGGGCGGCAGGACAGAGGTGGAGATGCCAGATCTTCTAGACATTGCACTAGAGAAAATTCCGCAGGATTCTCCTTTGGCCAAAAGTCTGGAAAGTACCAGACAAATAAGCAGTGCCGATCTTAATTCTCAAGATGTTTTTTTGAGGTTGATCAGTGCTTTAACTATTGAGCATCTTGAAAATTGTCGCGATCCTCAAACGGGTGAATTCAAGTTTTCAGAAGCAGACGGAAACAGGCTGTTGAAGCTGGCTCGAAATGCTAGAGAGTTTCAGGAAACCAAACTCAAGGCAGATCAATTGAAAACTTTTAATCCTGTCTTGATTCCCAGATTGCTTGAAATTATTATGGTTGGGATTTCCGGTCTTTTGATGAGAAAGAAAGTGGACCAAACTATCATTGACCAGTCTCAGGAAGTAATTGTTGAGGCTGTGAAACAGGTCTTCGCCGATAGTGCCATTGCTCAGTTGTCTAGGGATATGCAAGCAGATACTCTAATGATCGAGGCACAAGTAATTGAAGCCAGTAATTAGTAGATCACGAGAAAAACAAAAGTATACAAGGCTCTTCGATCCATTTGTAAAGATGGACAAGCCTTCGCGAGTACCTAGAGATGTTTCCCCTTGCGGGTCATTTCTAGGAATTATGTTGATCTTGTTTGTGTGGGATTACCCAGAGCACAATTTCTTTGCCGTTTGTCCGGCCAGAGATGTTTGGGAGGCTAGAAAGCTCATTAGTATTGCCACTAGAGATAAAAGATTGCACAGGCTTTCCCAAGATCTGTCTCCAAAGATTGTATCTTGGCCAGAAGCCATGGTGTTGAGAACTGAGAATTGGCAAAAGGCCCAAAGAGCTGCAACTATTGCTTCCAATCCTGAGGAGGGGTGGAAATAGTGGCTCGCAAGACACTTGATCAGCAAATTCTGGAGTCTCTTACCAAGACCAGACGAGAAATTGAGGAAACTCGTGGGCCTGTTGCTCCCGGTGCCAGGTTTTCGTGGAATAGAGAAAAGGAGAAGGAATTTCTTTCCATTCCTATCGAAACACTCATAGATGATGATTACTTCATGGGTGTTAAGAAAACGATCTATCCCAAAATAAGGGAGGATCTTATCGAGATCTGGCACAGGCGTAGGACTGAAGGTGTTTATATTGTCGGCATAGCTTCGGCTCTTGGGACTGGCAAATCAACTCTTATGGCTTACCTATATTGGCTGCTTGTGTATGAGCTGATCTGTCTTTGCGATCCACAGGATTATTTTTCTCTAGAGGTCAATACTCCCATTGCTCTTATTTGTCTTAACAAAACTGAAGACTTGGCCAAAGAAGTTACTTTTACCACTGTGCTTGGTGTTTTTCAGGGCAAGAAATTGAGAGACGAGGGCGGTCTTTGGGTTCCAGACCAGAAGGCAGAGCTGAGGGGCTTTTTTCATGACTATTTTCCTCCCTCAACAGTCATGGACGACAATCCGAAGGCTAGATTTCCCAAGGCATTGAAGTTTCCCAAGCACATCCACATTTTTCCAGGCACAGCTTCTAATGCGACATCGCTTGGATGGGCCGTTCATTCCGCCATTGTGGACGAAGCCAACCTCTTGCAAATTACTGAGCGGTCCAAGATGAGTCGTAACAAAGAAGGTATTTATGACGCTGCTCAAGACTTGTCTGAGACTATTCTTGGTCGTGTTGGATCCAGATTTATGAAGGGTGGTAAGCCCTATGGATTAATTTGTTATATTTCTAGCCCTAGCTATAGTGGAGATTTTTTGAGTCGTTTGGAAGAAGAGGCCAAATACGAGAAGCACATATTTTGTATCCGCAGGGCGTTCTGGAAGGTCAAACCTGAAGAACTTAGTCCTAAGACGTTTGATTTAGACCTCACTACGAACGAGATTATCAACTTGCCCGAGGGAGTAAGTACGTGAAGAACAGTATCAATGATTATGATGCAGAATTTATTGCTCGGCTTAAGAGACAGTGCCCAGATCTGTTTGGCCCAACCATTAGGTTGCTAGAAATTGTTCCAGATGCTTTTGAGAAACCTTCCGAGCTGAGATTTTTGTGGCACCCCAACACGTACAAATTGATCCATCCTGCACATGTCCATTCGGTGCAAGAAAAAGTTTGCAAGGACGGCTTTGATTTTTCTCAATACGATGTTGTGGTTTCTATCTTGTCGGACCACTACTATCTTGGCAGAGTAAGGGATTGGAAAATTGAGCCCAAGACTCACATAATTCTTTGCATGCACCCTATCTTTTGTTCAGAGGTTCCAAGAGCGTTCACCTCTATGAAGGGTGATCGGTACGTTATGGAGATCAGACCTTATGATGGTGAATACTGGTATGGATTTTGTGTGATTAGACCGCTATGAGGATTTTGGTAGTTAGTGGTAAAGATTACTTTTCCACATTTGACGTGTTCAATGGTATCTGTGAAGGTTTGGTCGAGCTTGGGCATCAAGTCATTAGTTATGACATTGGTAGCCTTATGAAATATGAAGAAATATCGGCCTCAGTTCTTAAAACATCTGGAGTGTGGGATAAAGTTTACGGGGACCAGCAATATAATGCCAAGGCTTGGGCCAACATCTTTGCCAAAGGGATTGTATTTGATGCCATTAATGAGAAGGTAGATGCGGTACTGGCAATTTCTGGCCACAGTCTATGGAACCAGGACATTATTAGATGTTTGCAGGCTCAGGATATTCCTTGCATACTCTGGCTTACGGAAGAGCCTTACGACCACTCGCAGAGTCTTATAATGGGGCAAGCCTACGATCTTGTGTTTTCGAATGAAGAAAATTCCAGCCTTGGTTGTTCTGAACCGTGGAAGTTTCTTCCCTTAGGTTGCAGACCAAACTTTCACAAGCCTATGCCTGTTGAGAAGCAGTTTGATCTTTCTTTCATTGGGCATCTTTTTGATGAGAGAATTAAGTTCTTCGAGAAAATATATCACTATCTTAGGACTAAGAAGACTTATTTTGGCTGTCTTAGATTGTGGAATGCCCAGAACTCTCATGTGTTGGACCTGGTAGACCCTAAACACTGGCCCAATGTTCCTATACCACAGGAAAGAACGGTCATTGTGTATTCCCAATCAAAGATTTGCCTCAACTTGCATAGATCCGACGATACGGATGGGATTATGGCCAGAACTCCAGGACCTCGTACATGGGAAATTGCAGCTTGTGGTGGATTTCAGATGGTAGATTCCAAGCGGGAAGGTTTGTGGGATGTCTTTGATAGGGATGAAATTGTAACTTTTGATGGTCCAGAAGACTTGATTGAAAAAGCAGATTATTATCTAAAGCATAGGGAAGAAAGAGAAACTATGGCAAGCAAGGCACGAAGCAGGGTGCTGGAAAATTGTTCATACCGTTCTCGTGCGGTGAGCTTGGTCACAATGATTGAAAATTTGAAAAATGCATAGTGCTGCGCATAGTTTTGTAGAGAGGTTATCCAAGCAGTTTCCACCGCACTTTTCTTATGTTCATGTTTTAGAAGTAGGCAGCTGTTGGATAAATGGAGATGTAAGAGACCTTTTCTTTGCCTGTAAATTTTCCGGTATTGATCATCTTCAGGGCAAGAATGTCGATAGGGTGAGATGGTTCCATGAGTGGGCCGATGTGTACCTTCGTTCCTGTAGAATTCTTAGGACCGAGCCGGAATATAAGACAGTATTTTCTACCGAAGCTTTGGAGCACGATCCCTTTGCGGAGCGTACAGTAAAGGCTATGATTGATGTTTGTTTTCCCGGTGGATTGATTTTTTTGACTTGTGCGGGAATCGGTCGAGAACCGCATTTTTTGGAAACCACAGGACACTACAAAAACTTGACTTTGGTCGAACTACAACAGTGGTTTACCGATAAGAGATTAGTGTCTCACATTGAGGAAAATCAAATAGACCATGATCTATATGTGTGGGCAATTAAGGAGTAATTCTGAAAGGTTGTGATAATATGTCCCCATTTGTGTCGCGTAAACAGCAAAAATGGATGCATAAGAATAAACCCAAATTGGCCAAGAAATGGCAGAAGCATACTCCCAAGGGGAAGAAGCTTCCCACTAGATCTAGAAGAAAAGGAAGATAATTATGAAGTGCGAGAAGTGCAAGCATAGAATGGTCATGATGGATCTCCCAACGGGAGAAACTGAATGGGTCTGTCTTGACTGTGATATTGTGGTAGAAGATGACACACCACGAGAAATTGTGGTTGAAGAGCTTGGTGAGATTGTAGAGGAGTAGCCTTGATTTCTATCAAATGTCGAATTGCGTGGTCAATGCCTAACAAATGGACCTTTCAGATGACGCCTATTAAAGAGTTCTTGGGGCGGCACCTGGATGGCTGTGCAACCATTGTTGATCCGTTTGCGGGCAACTCCGAAATTGCCAACTTCCGTAACGACTTGGCTTTTGGTGGGATGGATGCTGAGGAGTTTTGTAGTGGTCTGCTTCCAATATACCAGGGGCTGATGGACGCAATTATTTGGGATCCACCATACAGTCCTAGGCAGATCTCTGAATGTTATAAGTCAATTGGTCGTCAGGTTACAATGCAAGACACTCAAAATGCTGCCCTCTACAAAAGGTGTCGTGGGCCGTTGGCAAGATTATTGAAGCCTGGAGGTATTGCCTTATCTTTTGGCTGGCAATCTTCTGGCTTTGGAAAAGATTGGCCCATTGAGGAAATTTTGCTAGTTCAGCATGGTGGTGCTCATTCTGATACTATTTGCGTGGCCCAAAGAAAAGTATGCCTGTAAAAATTGAAGTAGATACTTATGTGGATCCGGTCACTGGGCATGATGTCCTGACTGGCATCCCCATGGATTTCTATTACCAGTTTAGAAAAAATCCTTCTGCTGCTTGCAGGGACATTGCAGCTTTGGTAAGAGCTGCTGTGTCTCCATACTTTGATCAAAAGTCCAGAGTTGTTGGTTGTATGAAGCAGGACAGAATTAATCCATTCTTGGAAGACTCTTTGCAGTTTGAAGATTGGTTCTCTTGTAAAGATAGATGGCAGCACTTCCTACATTTTGATCTTGCGGTTACCAGATGTGCGGCTGGTATAGCCATGTGTTCAACTCCAGGCTTTGTCATTAGACATGCCAATGACGGTCGAGAAGTCAGAGTACCTTATGTCGTGGTGGATTTTTTAGGTCGAGTTACTGCTCCAATTGGTCAGGAAATTGACCTGATCTCGTTGGGTAACCTGCCTTTCATGATTCAAGACCTTGGCTTTGATTTGGCTCTGGTTACTTACGACAGATATGAGAGCAGACAGAACATACAAAGACTTAAAATGGCTGGTATTAAGTCTGCTCTCCTATCTATTGAAAGAACTTCTCATAGGGTCATTTTGGATCCTGCTAGCACTAAAGATGGGGTGGTGCTGGAGTCCACTCGTGGTCAATATCAAGCGGCTTGGACCGTTCTTAAGGATACTATCTATGAGGACAGACTTAGCGTGCCACCCCACTCTTATTTTTTCCCCGATTGCGAGGATTGTGAATGGGATGAAAAGAAGCAAAAGGTTGTATTGTCCAACAGACCAGGAGCCAAATTTGACATGATTCAAGCTTTAGCTGGAGCTGTTTTTTGTTGCACAAATTGTAGCGAGCCCTATTGGGAATACCACGATGAGGGTATCTCTCTTAAGGAGGCTCCTCCAAGAAATAGAATCTACGATGATCTTGCCGCAAGAGGGCGCAGGTTTAATGATAGCACTATCCCAGAAGCTGACTCAAATCTGGATGAACTTCCAGATCTTGCTGGCTGGCAACTTCCAGACATTTTAGGACATTGATAATGAGTAAATTTGATGACATTCTAGAAACGATTGAAAAGTTCACCTCTAGGGAGTCCAGGACAGGATTTTTGGACCTTTATGGGGATGAGCAGTATGAACAGGCCAATTATATCTATATGTCCATTGCTAGGGGCATGATGGAATTAAAGGCTCGTATCAAAGATTTTCAGACCACAGATTGGGGCAATCAGAAAGCCAAAGATAATACGGAGCAATCCATTCTAATAGAATGGCGTAGACTGGACAAACGAGTCCGCGATGCGGCTAAGAAAGGGAAAGTTAAGTCCCGACTTCCGCGTAATTACGAAGAGTCTGTGTCCTTCGCGGACTCATTTTTTGGAGATTAGGGGTGATTCTTAGGTGAATGCAAGAGGTTGGTCAAACACGGCCCCAATGCTTTTTATTAAGAGCAAAGGAGCATACGAACGAGAAGTTTTGGACAAGGCCAAGAAGCTTGCCTTTATAGAGCTGGAAAAGGCCAAAAAGGCCGATCCTCTTGCCGATGATCTCGATTCTGTGGAGAGTTTACTCTCCATGATTGAGAGTCATTTGACCGAGCTGGATACGAGCTTCAAAGAGAACAGAACGGCCATGCAAAGCATTGAAGTGGCTGAAAGAGAGTACAATACTTGGGCACTAAATAATGACCACAGGCCAAATTTTGGCACCGATAAGGTTGCAGAGGCTAATTTTTGGTCCCTGGTAGTTTCTAGGCGGGACATTGACAGGGCCACTTTGGTAAATCTTCAAGACTCTTACTACGAAAAGGCTCACAGTTCTCCCTTCATTGCCTCTGCTTCCAACTGTATGACCAATTGGATCATTGGCAGTGGTTTCGACATTAAGTGCTTACAGCCAGATGTTGCGGCCTTTTTACAGGAAGAAATGACTTATATTCAGCTCGACCGCCTTATTAGGGACATGGTCAAAGATTGCTGGATTGATGGTGAGCAGCCGATCATTCATGACATTTCTCCGAAGACAGGTCTGGATCTCTGGACTCCAGTCCCCGCCCCAGAAATTACTGAAATTGAAACCAAGAAGAATGTCCGAAATCCTCTCTCATACTATAGAGTTGTGGATAGAGACCTGAGCGGAAGTGAATGGATTGCATCTGCAAATTATTATGAACAGCTTAAAAATGACAGGCTTAAAGAAATTAGCGATCATGCTGGTGAGTTAAATCCATTCTATCTTCTCCAGATGATAAAATATGGCTCTGGATCTTTGATTAATGGCAGACCTCCGCTATCCGCCTCTATTAAGCATTTTACCATGTTGGAGCAGTTGGTCAGGGATAGGGTCAATCTTGTCCACCACGTCTCTACCATTGTCTGGATTGTCAAGATTTATAGGCGTACTGCTGAAGCTCTTCGGCGTAGATGGGCACCACCAGATGGCAATAATGTCTTGGTGGAGCTGGCCAATCAGGTCGAATATAGTAGAGTAGACCCAAAAATACAGGCCGGAGATGTAACCGAAGATATTTTGCTAAACGGCTACACTGCCGCTTCTGGTGTTGGAATGCCGTTTGCGCTTATCCAAAACAGGGCTGATTTGGAAGTCTATGCTTCTCTCAGAAGCAACCATACGGAATTCAGCCAGAACGTTGCTGCCGGGCAGCAAATGTGGAGCTGGGCACTCAGAGATGGTTTTAGAATTTCCATTCGTGGCGCTGTGCAATCTGCGGATAAGCCAATCCCGGACATGGTTTCTGTGCCCAGGTTTTCTTCTGAGTCGGCCCATCGTGCATGGAAAGTTTTACACGACATGTTGAGAGAACCAGGAATTACCAGCGAGGAGGTTATTTCCGAGCTTGTGACACATGTGGTCAAAGCTGACAAAAAAATGGTGGAGGTAGCACCAGATAGAGTAAATATCGAAATTATTCCTTCCCAGATTGTGTCTGATGATCCCCTGTCTCAGGCCCAGACCTTGGAAATTCATCTTCGTAACGAGCTGGTTTCCAAAACTACAGCTGCTGCCATGGCAGGTTTTGATCTGGCCGCAGAGGTGGAATTGATGCGACAAGAACAAGATTCAATGTCGGATTTGACACCGAGGACTCCAGATGCTATACTACAGGGTAGGGGAGCGGAGAATCCCCCAAAGGGCGTTCCGTCCAAAGCATCTACACCCAAAGGCAAGGTCCGCACCAATGTTAATCCCAACAACAATACCACGGCACGCCGTGGTGGGGAGAGAAAATAATGGCCAAGTACAAGATTTCTAGCACGGAAACGACCGAAAATCTTCGTTCTGGATTTAGCCTCATTTCTCGGTGTCTTTCCACGCCTGATCTAATTGAACTTTTTGTAAAGGAGGTCACAACTAGGGATGATTTTGTTCCATCACATATTTCTCGTCTTGCCACAGATATGTTTATAGCTTATGATGCTGCTACGTGGGTGCCAGTAAAGAGGAACAAGTAATGGCAACAAATTCCAAGCCTTTCCTATACATTGCTTATGGCTGGTTGGAGCCTGATAAAGATTGGGTTGGAGGCCATCCCAAAAAGACTGAAAAGGCCGCGCTTGAATCCTTGGCAGATGCTTGTGGCTTATGCGCAGGTTTACTTTTCGTTGTGCGGGTTCCAAGGCCAGAACCTATAGATAGAAATATTCAAAGGCTTTATGCTGGTGAAACTGCTAATAATGATAGAAATGTCCGCACAGTTAATGGAGGAAAATGACTAATGGAAGATAAAGATGCATTTTTTGTTGTTGGTGATGTAATTACAGACACGGATATTGTGTGCGCTGTTCTAAAAGTAGCTACTGGAAAGAATTGGAAATGTGACATGGATCCTCTGTCTGAGGAAAAACAGTGCGTTGAAAGCGAGGGGTTTGGTAACTATAACCTTGTCTTATTTTATACTGGTAAGAAGCCCAAGCTTAAGGGTGCTCCAGTAAAGAAGTCGTCAATTGGCGCTTGTCCAATCATTTAACTCAAGAAATAGGAGATAACGTGCGTTTTCTAATCGTAGGTATTTTATTGTTTGTTGCGTCTGTCGCAAATGCTGGAAATGTTGTTTGGACCGATTTCTCTAGTCCGGTAGAAAACTCTGATGTTTCCATTAATATTGATCGTTGCTATCTGGACATGAGTGGTCAGTATCAGGGCTACTCTGGTGTTAATGTTGTGATAGATTTTGCTACTCCAGAAGATCCGATTCAGTTTGCCTCAATTACTCATGTCCCTTTTGCTTCCGCCACCGTTTCTGTTGGGCGCATGACTTCAGGATTTGGACTGTCAGCTTTTGATGATCAGCCTCTTGGGAAACCCTATCTGTCGGAATCTTATGGTGGTCTAACTACTGATGGTGTTCGTGTGACTGGAGACTATCATGGACTGTCATGTCTTGTCACTGCTGGAACTGATACCTATACTGCTGCTCTCTACAAGACTTTTCTTGGGATTAATGCTAAGTTTTCCGTTCGTGACAGTTCTGATGTAGAAAATTATTGCTTTTCAGGCACATATGTCCCACCCGTAGGCTCTGCGTTAGGCGCAGAATATATTGTAACGGATGATAGTGATTCTTACTCTATTTACTATGCTCCATTTTCATTCGTGGGCTGTGATTTTGTGGCTCGATATGACTCCTTTGGCGGCTTGGTAACCACTTCTGGAGGAGTTAGCCGTCTTATTTCTCAGAACTGTAGGGCTTATCTGAATTATCATGCCTATGAATCGGAACCCGATGCCGTGCAGCTTCGTTGGGAATATTCGTACTAAGATCTTTGGTGGGCTGGGCCGAAAAAAGGTCCAGCCCACACTTCCTGCCGGTGTGTTTAATCCTCTGGAGGCATGTCATGGATCGAAAGCTAAGACTGATCAAGATTTATCTCAACTTGGTCATTATTCGAGGCCCAAAGTGGCAAGAAAAACAATAAGTGACGGCCAGCATCGAATCCTCCTGTCTCAGATTGTAGCCGTGTCCAGACCAGTGCCAGATTGTCCCAATAGACCAATTTTAGTCATGCTGAAGCAGGGAACCAACATTCCTTTAGACTTGGACCCCAACGATGTTGAGAATGTTTGGCAGACCTACTTGGACTCCAAAGAATGAAATTATCTCCCAAGGATAGAGTTGCTGAAGAAATAGTGAGGTATTTCTGTGCTCATGGCGTTCATATCAATGGCTTGCACTATTCTGTCAAGATAACGTCTAGAATTCCAGATTGGGAAAGGGTCTTGGGTAAGAAGGAAGTGCAGTCTGGTCTAGCCAAGGATGATTTTGCTTTTGGTGGTATTGAACTTCGCTTGCAGAAAATCTTGATTCATCCCAGGTCTCGTGGCATGTCCAGACTGGTCGTGCTTTTGCATGAGTTCATACATGGCATAGATATCAGGCTTTCAGAAGATACTGTGGATAAAATTGCTCAGTTCTTTGCCTCTACAGTTATAGATTCGGTAATTTTGGGTTATTCAAAGGAGACAGTAGTTTCCATGCTTATGAAAAATATTGCATTGCCTCCAGACGATTGGAACACTGGTGTTAGCACAAAATAATATACCCGTTGAAGAGCCTAGAATTCTTTTATTAGACATTGAAACAACCCCAATTGAGGCTTATTCATGGGGTCCTAAGTGGAAGACAAATCTTATCGACTTCAAAGAGCACATGCGAGTGCTCAGTTTTTCAGCCAAGTGGTTGGAAGGAAAGCAGGTAACGGCAGGTTGGCCAGACTACCCAGGCTATAACAAATCTGGACTTGATGATTCAGAAATTGTGGCAGATATTTGGAGGTTGCTAGATTGCGCCTCAATAGTTATTGGACACAACTTGCGGCATTTTGATGTGGCAATACTCACCTCCAGATTTATCTATCATGGCCTAACTCCCCCCTCTCCTTACAAGATTGTTGATACAAAATTACAAGCGAAGAAATATTTGAGGCTTCCATCATACTCTCTTGACGATATTACTGGGTATTTTGGCATTGGACATAAGGAAAGGCATGAAGGTTTTTCTCTTTGGCTAAATTGCATGAGTGGAGATGCATCATCGTGGAAACAACTAAAGCACTACAATGCTACTGATGTTCTTCTGCTTGAAAAGGTTTATCTAAAGTTAAGGCCGTGGATGAAGACGCATCCTAACATTGGCATTTATGCGGACAGGGCAATGTGCCCCAAGTGTGGCAGTGATTGTATTCAGTATAGAGGTCTTGCACGAAATCAAACAACATCTTATAAAAGGTTCCAGTGTAAGTCTTGTGGTGGTTGGGGAAGAGATCATCATTTAATCAAGAGGGAGAAACCACTCGTTTCTTACTGAGATGAAAATTAAACCTTTGAATGCAGATGTGGAAGAAAATCGTGAGATTACTCCAATTGAATCGTGTCTTTTTGCCTTCACAGTGTTGGTAAATCCTGACCTTAGTGTGGCTGTGTTACCGGAGATTAATGTTGAGAGCAGAAAGTTTAGTCTTGATGGACCCTTTCATGCCCCAAGTTTGATTTCTATGGCATGCACCAGGGTAATCCAGGAAATTGAGCAGAATTCTATTGCTGAATTAGTTATGTCTAGAATGGATCTTAAGGCAGAGCAAGACCTAGAAGAAATGATGGCTAGGACGAAAGCTTACAATCGAAGTTTTATATCTTCCACGACCATCAAATGACTATCCCGGATGTTACCCACTTCACTTCGAGAAACATTTGCCAAGACTGCTAGAAACGAATAATTTTGTGCATTTCTTTGGCGGAAAGGCCCAGACTGGCTTCCGCATTGATACAAATGCAGAATTATTGCCAGACCTATGTGCCAACGTTGAGTGGGTTTCAGAACTAGAAGACGATAGTTTTGGTGGTGGAATGGCAGATCCCCCCTACACGGAGGAGTTTGCTCGGACATTGTATGGTTGTGACTATCCACAGTGGTCTAAATGGACCAAAGAACTCGTGCGTGTGGTGAGTCCGGGTGGGCTAATTGGAATAATGCAGAATTATCCTGTACCACAATTGGCGGGGTGCGTGTGGGAAAAGATCGTTATTATTCTGTTGCGTATTAAACAATATCCAAAGATTGTAACTATTCAAAGAAAGATTTGATATGATAACATGCAAAGTTTTTTCCAAGATTCCCATTGAGAAGGAAAAATTTGGTCGAGACCTGATGGCGGTATTGATGAGTGGTTATGAAGACGTTGGTGCTACTATTATTACAATTGTGGAAGAAAAGCATCAAGAGGTCGTGCCTAGATTTGGAAAAGGCGGAATTATTGTCACAAATCAGAATGGTGAAATGGTCGGGGATGTCAAGCAGTGGATGGAATTCAAGATCTGGCTAAGGCTAGATGAAGAAAAATTGCAGGTTCTTTCCATTGTAGACGAGCAAATTTTCAAAGGACTAAAAAAGGAAGAAACACAAGAAGAGATGGTACATTAGAAGTCTGAGAAACAAAAAGCCGCAGAGAACTCCTGCGGCTTTTTGTTGGTTTCAGTGTCTAAACTTCGGGTACCATCCATTTATCAGAGTTACCAAGTACTACCGAAGACCCATTTACGTCAGTTAAGTGATCTTCTGGATACTTAAAGGCACTTAGTCGAAACAAAAAGGCATTAGTATCAGAATCCCAAACTATAAGGTCTATTCCACCAATAGGTGGCTTTTTGTCTCCGTAACGATACCATGTGTTGGTCTCGAACTTCCCATTGGAATAACTTTCCAATATATTCTCTAGGCTTCTTGGAGAATCAAGAGCCTCTAATAGAATCTCCTTTATAAAACTATCATTATATAAGTGTTGGTACTGATACTGTAGGACCGTTTCCTTTTTTGTCATTTCTTCTCCTCTCCTTTCTCTCTACGGTTTTTCAGGCGGGAAGATAGTCCTCCCATTCCAAGGACAGTCGGGAACACACCAGAGATGGTGTGTGCTCTCAAAATGTTCCCTGTTGTTAGAGATGGCTTGATCCAAGGCTGCCCAGGCTTGATGGCAGGCTGCCCAGGCTTGATCCAAGGCTGCCCAGGCTTGATTGTAGGCTGCCAAGGCTTGATTGTAGGCTGCCCAGGCTTGATTGCAGGCTGCCCCGACTTGATTGTAGGCTGCCCCGACTTGATTGTAGGCTGCCTCGGCTTGCTTAAAGATCTCCCGAGCGGTCAAGACTTCCTGGGGCAGGTATTGATCAGGAATCACCCCGATCAATCTTAGTCTTGTGGGCCATTCATGCTCGGGCTTTTCGAGCCTGATGTAAGCCTCCCTTGATTCTTGAGGTTAGTTGTAAATCTCCACTAGTCGCTCATGGTGGATATGCTTCCCCACATCTCCAATCTCACCTTTCATTTCCTCTCCCCCGATCTTTCGGCCAGATACAGCAATGATGGATCATAGCTGTCCTGTACTTCAAGATCGCCCGTTCCGGCCCACTGGATGTTGTCTCCAACTTCGTGACCCAAGTATTTGTATTGATTCTCTATATAGATCTCTACTGGGTCTTCTTCTTCCTCACACTCTACTTCATAGTAAAAGTGGACCATGCCCTGTAACCATCACCAGTATCAGACTGGTTGTCTTGCCTGCATTGGCCATGACAAGGAATGGAATCAACGATTATTTTCTTCACTTAGTATTCCCCCTCATTGTGGTGGTTTTTTCTACCGCGCTCTCGAAACGGCAGATCCAGTCCTCCAAGTATCGGCGATGCTGTTCTAGAGAGCTATCTATCGAGCTTGCTGCTTGCCGCCTAGCAAAGTCACATAATCATTCATGGCCGGTCTCTGATTCTACCGCTGAGTAAAGTGATCTAACTATGTGATCTACGGCTTTCCAGATCTCCAGTGGTTCAAAATATGATGCTGCCCTATAGATGCTCTCCATCGGTATGTAGTTGATATCAAAGTCTTTGTAGGCTCGGCCAGTATAAACCACTATATGGTCTGAGTTTCTGTTCTCAGAAAAAACAACTGCAACATCTTCCATGGATGCATTGCCGTACTTGACTATGCAAATTCCCCTCTCTCTACCATTGTGGTATGGTTCGATGGAAAGACTAATTAGCTTATCTGGACCTAGCTGCCACAAGACTAGTTCCAACACGGCCTTGGCCAATCTTGACTGATCATAGATTCTCATCATTATCCCCTCGTGGTAGTCTCCTCTTGCCACAAAAGTGGGCACTAAGGCAATCATTTAGTGCATAGAGCTCGTTGGTCAGGAGCTCTTGGTCAGCATAGTCTGCCCATAAACTGGCCACAGCATGTGTGGCTTGGTTGAGAGAATAGTCCCAATCGTTTCGTTCCATTTTTACTCCTCTCCAACACATCCGCAGTAGAAAGTATCACCCTCAGCATTGTTTCCATCAATGCATTGTCCACATATGGATCGACCGCAGTCTCCACATGTAGTGGTAGCCAAACCACCACACTTTTTAGTACTACACTTGGAAGGCCACTCGCGACTTCCATCCGGGGTGTATACCACTTTACTATCGTCATAAACATAGGTGCGTTCAATTACTGCGCAGTCTTTACCACAATCATCTACAGCTTCCTGATAACTATCATACTCGTAGTCCTCCTCAATACCCTCTCTGTCTACTAGTACGTAGCGAAGTATCTCAGCCATCAGATTTTTCCTCCTAGAAGGTTGTTTACGTCACAAGTATACTCATTTTCACACTTGTTTCGACAAATCGTAAGTCATTAGATACTCCTTTCCACAAAAAAGCCCCACCCAGATTGTTCCGGGTGGGGCTTTTCTTCACTATGCAGCCTTTTCGATCACCACGGCATTGCCAAAGTTGTCTTTGACTCGAATCTGTGTGGGCTCTGCGGACTTTCCCACGCGCCCGATCTTGACATATTCTTTGGCAATGATTTCATAGCTTTGTCGAATAACGTTACAAGCTTCGGCTCCAACAAGCTTCTCACACTCCTTTTCCCACTTGACTGGCCGAATATTTCTTGTCTCCAGTGAAGCCACGTATTGTCCACCCTGGACAGTGCAGTCTTCACGCAGTAGAGCCATGATTTGCTTCTTGCGCTCCTCCAAGCAATCTTCCATTACCTTGATCCATTCGTCCAATAGAACGGCCTCTTGGATCAGCTCTTGGGAAATAGCCTTGCCGTTGTGGTTGTTGACTGTTGCTTTCATTCCTTGTCTTCTCCAGTTAGACCTGATTCGCAGACAAGAATGATTTCTCTGATTGCAAATCCGATCTCGTTAATGATTCTCGCCCTTTCGGTAGATGCTACGCTTATAGCATTCCACCAAGCTTGTTCCAATTTAACGGTGGATAGTAGGGCTTCTAGGTCCTCCTTTACTTTGTCCACTTTTTTACCACCAACTTGATCCGCTCTTTTGATCAGGACTTGAAGCACTGTTTCTGTCTCTATGAGTAGATTTTTAATCTTTGCCGATCCTTCGTAGCAAAAGCGACCAGAAACTTCAACACCTGAAAATCTATGTTCTATATCTTGTAGTCTCCAATCGCACTCATTGAAGAACTGTGCATGGGTCATTCCTCAGGCCACTCCGTGAGTATCTCAATGTTTGGATACGTAGCTTTAATTCTGGAGATAAAATCTTGAGCTCTAGGAGAATCGAGATCTGCTGGTATAGTTTGTAGTAGAGCCATTTTTTTATCAAAGCTGCAATAGGCAATGGCCTCTATGTGATCTGTAATTTTTCCCATTTCGTGACATCCGAAAGTATCGCAACTGAGATCCCCATCAAACTCTATAAACAGAGCACAGAGATTGCCACGATGATACTGTCTTAGCACTACTTGATAAGAGATTGTTGAAGTATCATCTGGTTTGTTCATTGGTTTCTTCTTCCTCCGATCTTTCGGCCATGTAGTGATCGTGGGCTTCTGAAACAAGCCTGTAGACTGTACCACTACTCAAATAGTGCATTAGATCTACTAAAAAATCACGAGCATCTGTCTCGAAAAGCGAATCTGGCGTTTCAGCAGAAACATCTTCTGGACCTTCAACTAGAGTTTGATTGTAGTAGCTTAGTGTTGCCTTGCATCTATCAGTACGAGTTTGTTGTAAAATCCCATAAGATTCAGACGATTGATTCACTGATCTTCTCCTTCCATCTACCCTGGGCAGGAAACCCAACAATAGATTTTCGGTGAGAGACCTGACAAATCCCGCAACTTTTACAAGTTATTGATTTCGTGTAAGTTGCAGGGCATCTAATGATGGTTCTACCAGATGGCGTTTGCATTACCCGCCCAGTAAAATCATGCCTGAGTACTGTAGCTACGGGACCAATTTTTAGACTTGACAATTGATCCGCATGGGCAGGATTATTAGCGGATAGGTTGATAGTGAATCCCCTTTGATTGGCCTCCTTGATAAGTTTTCTATTTCTAGAAGTCATTGGTTTGTGTGTGAAGGTAAAACCCTTCTTGCCTTTATTGGAGAAAACAAGTTGTCGAAGTCTTCTCGCATTGATCTTGGGTCCAAAACCGGGAAGATCACCGACTTGGTTGATTCGATAGAGGGTTCCATTTGGCAATTCTCGAACTTGGGATATAAATTCATTCCAAGGTATTCCAGTCTTGCCTTTGGTCACTCTGCTCCACCACATGGCGAGATGCGATGAGTTCCCATAACATCCTCGATAAAGTGCGCACCCTTTCCAGCATGTGCGCTTATCTGAGGTTGAAACGGGCATATGCCCCGTTTTTCTATTATACGAATATTTGGTAAGGTGAAAATTCAAATCGTGCTATCCTCCTCTCTAAGAAATCATACTTTCCAAACTCCAATCTCTGGCAGCCCTTCGGAATTTTTGCTAAGCCAAGACAGGCGCTCACAAATCTTCTTAATGGAGTAGCCGGAAGATGCTGGTTCGTACACTTCTTCCAAGATCAAGTTGGCAAGATCTTGCAGTTTTTCTTGTGGTGTGTCCACAGGAATTTGTGTACAATAGGAGGCGTCACCAAATTCATGCCACTCCTCAAGCTCATCAATGGAATAGACTGAAAATCTGAGAAGAGGAATATCTTTTGGGTCTTCGGGATTGTAATTCCCGTCAAGTCCCTCCCCAATGTCTTCCAACTCTACAATTATATTACCTTTTCTTGCCAGGACCATTTGGTAGTCCCCCTTTCCTAAAAAAGAAAAGCTCCCACTGACGTTTTGTCAGTGGGAGCTTATTGGTTCTCCAGACTGGATTTGAACCAGTGATCTTCGGCTTATAAGACCGAGGCTTTGGGCCGCTAAGCTACTGGAGAATTTATCCTTCTAC
>ERZ1292637.651-Hain-H14-01um-R3-651-length-18178-cov-8_pt1 | contig 18178 bp, 29 predicted proteins | sample MGYA00564405_ERZ1292637 | MGnify/ENA primary metagenome ERZ1292637 (study PRJEB36523, sample SAMEA6512645) | groundwater metagenome | collected 2019-01-09 | study: AquaDiva: Metagenomics assemblies of 32 groundwater samples | reverse complement strand
CACCCAGGGCCGGCCCTTGTCCGCCAGCTCCTGGCGCAGCGCCGGCTTGGCCAGCAGGCCCCGGATCGCCCGGCCCAGGGTCTCCACCGACCCCTGGGGCACCACCACCGCTGGGGACGGGTCCTGCGGCCCAGGGTAGGTGTTGTGCCAGAAGGGAATGCTGCCGGCATCGGACACAATGACCGCGCAGCCGCAGGCCATCGCCTCGCAGGCGACGAAGGGCATGGCCTGCTCGCGCCAATTGTCTGTGTCTTGCGAGAAACAGACCACGATCTGCGCCTGACTGTAGCGCCACGGCAATTCTCGATAATCTACCCAGTCCAGTATCTTAGCTGCTGGCCACGCCTGCAGGAGCTGAGGGACCCCCTTCTCCGGGGCCGGCCGGCCGATGTACGCCACCGGGATATCCCGTGGCACGTTGGGCCGGGCCTGGAAGTGGTCGGTGTCCACCCCGACCTGGGGGAGCACCAGGGTCCGCTTGGCCCCCGCGTGTTTCATTCGCGTCTCCGCTCCATCATTCCCACACACCACCAGGTCGTAATGGTCCAGGGCGGCGAAGTAGGCGAAGTGGTCCAGGGGCCGGCTGATGTTCTGCCAGGTGAACAGGGCCTTCCTGGCCGGCAGCTTCAGCGCCGCCACCTCATGCGCCAGGCGGCTTTCGGGCTCTTGTTGGATGTAGATCCAGTCCTCTGGACCCAGCTCAAGCTTCGCCAGCTCCTCAGGCAGGTCTGGAAACCACAACCGGTCCAGGGGCGAGCCGGCCTGGAGCTCCAGGGTCTGGGCCAGGGGCAGCGGGCGCACCGCTAGCATTCCACCAGAATCGCCGACACTGGCCTGGTAGTCGTCCTGGGCCTGCTCGCCCCACCGGTCCGGGCAGAACAGGGTGACCTGGCGGCCCAGGCGAGCCACTTCTTTGAAGAAGTTGATTTGCCGGATGTGGATTAGCGAATGCCCCACCACCACCAGCTTCATGCTTGCCTCTCCGCAGCGGCTGGTCCAAAGCGGGCCTCGTAGACCGACGTGTAAGCTTTGTGCATTTTAGTGAGCGCCTCGGTCTGCAGCCAGACAAAACTGCGTGCCGACTCCATGTCTTGAAGGGTCTCCTGACAGGCTCGTATGCACGCGAGGATCCCCTCTTTTGTCTGCGGCAAGGGGAGAAGTTTTGCGTCCAGTTCAGCCTTCCAGTCTTTCAGCTCGGGAACAGCGTTGGTCATGCTTGCATCTCCGCCCACTCCCGCACCGCGGCGGCGACGTACTCCACCTGCTCGTCGGGCATGGTCTCGTAGATGGGCAGCGACAGGTTCTCGGCGGCCCAGGCCTCGGCGTTAAGGAAGTCACCGTTCTTGTGGCTCAAAAAGGCCAGCGCCGGCTGCTGGTGCAGGGTCAGGGGGTAGCGCACCGCCGTTTGTATGCCCCGCTCCCCCAGGAAGGCCGCCAGGTCGTCCCGCCGGGGGCACCGCAGCGTGAAGATGTGATAAACGTGGCCTGGCACGTCCTCGGGCATGGTTAGCCCCGGCAGTCCCTGGAGCCTGCCGTAGTAGCTCCTGGCAATCTCTCTGCGGCGCTGGTTCCAGGCATCCAGGTGGGGCAGCTTGGCCCGCAGGATGGCGGCCTGCAGCTCGTCCAGGCGATAGTTCCCCGACAGGCGCTCGTGGCGGAAGCGGACGTTGCCCTCGCCGTGGTTGCGCAGGGACCTCACCATGTTGGCTATTTCTTCGTCGTCCGTCACGACCGCCCCGCCCTGGCCAGCGGCGCCAAGGTTCTTGCTGGGGTAGAAGCTGAAGCAGCCTATCATAGCCCATCCCAGTTGATGACCATGGGCCTGAGCCAGGTCCGTAATGACGATGTCGTGGTCGTCGCTGGTGGTCGCTTCATTCACCCAAGAAACTGGGCGCCCATACAGAGCTACCGGAAGAACAATGTTCGCCGAGGTGGGGGCCGCGTGTGCTGGGCGAGGTGTCGGGCGCAACATGATGCCGTGAGAGTCCACGTCGGTGAGCTCTAATCTGCAGCCGGCGCGGATGACCGGCTCAGCGGTGCCAATGAAGGTGGCGCTGGGCACCCGGACGACTGTGGTTGGTCCGTCTAGTTCCTGCAGGGCCTGGAGGGCCAAATAGATGGCATCAGTGCCCGAGCTGACGCCGGCACAGTACTTGGCATCGCAGTAGGCGGCCCACTCCGCCTCGAAGGCCTCCAACTCCAACCCCATGACGTAGTTGCCCCGCTCGTGGACGCGGGCCACCGCCTCGTCCACCTCGTCGCGGACGGAGGCGTACTGGGCTCGCAAATCTAGGAGGGGGACTTTGACAGCTGGGTCCATTCCAGCACCTCCACGGTCTTCAGCCCGATCCAGTCGGGGGTGGTATCGTGTTTCTTCACGGCCTGGAGAAAGTGTTTCAGCACCTGGGCCAGGGGCTCGGGCTGAGGGATGGGGGTCAGGTCCAACAGCCGGTCTGGGTCTTTCACGTCCAGCCTGCGCATCGACCGGAAGTTCCCCCATGCCATACGCACGATGGTCCAAGTGCCATCAGGGAAGTCGTAGTCCAAGGTGTACGACTCACCGCCCTCTTCCACCGCGGAACGGTCCCCCAGTCGGTCGGGCTTTTGACCCCGGTGGGCGTACAGCATGATGGACACGGGATGAGGGGCCCAGGTCCAGAGCAGGCCCTCGTCGCTGCGGGGCGACTTGGGGCCGGTCCATACCATTCCGGGTATATCCGCGCCCGCCAGCCCCTTCACCAGCGGGTGCTCCAGAAAGGTCAGGTCGGTGCGCAGCACCAGCCCCTTGGTGAAGGCCAGGTCCACCAGCTCCCGGGCCTCCTGGCCGGTCTTGGCCATCGGTTTTTCGACCAGCACGTGTTTGCCCGCCTCCAGGCAGGCCTTGACGATGGTGTAGTGGGTGCTCATGGGCGTGGCCACGATGCAGGCGTCGATGCCCGGGTTCATCTTCAGGGCATCCTGGTAGTCCTCAAAGGCGACCGAGCCTCGCAGCAACTCCAGCACATGGGGCCGTTCCAGGCACACCGCCGTAAGCTTTGGGTCTGCGGCGACTACCTCTGGGGCCGACGGCAGGCGCTTCAACCGCTCCAGGATCTTCGATCCCCAATAGCCGACCCCGATCAGCAGGACTTTCACTGTTTCCACCCCTGCCACTTGTACTTGATCTGGCCGTCGCGGCCCAGCCCCACCTCCACGAAGTTCAGGCCCTCGAACAGCCGGCGGGAAGCCAGGTTCTCCGGGTGCACGACCGCCCAGGGGCGGTCCAACTGGTCCCAGGGGTCAACCAGGTCCCGCAGCGCCTTCTCCAGAGAGATCCGCCCGACCCCCTGGCCCCACAAGGTCTTCTCCCCGATGAGGAGTCCTATCTCCCAGGTAACCAAGTTGTAATGGACAACCCCTACGGATCGCGGTCGGGTGGCGCCGTCGGCATAGACCACGATCCAGTGAAGATGCGCCTTGAGGTGCTGGTACCGCTGAAACCACTCGAAGTGGTCCTCCCACCTCAGGGGCGGCTGCGCCGTGGGCAGGTAGCGCATCACCTCGTGGTCGTTGCGCCAGGCCAGCACCAGCTCCAGGTCCCGGTTGCCCAGGCGCCTCAGGCTCACCTGGTCAGGATTCACGGACATTGCTCTCGCCCCTGGTCCACCCGCGCCGCCCGCCTAGCTGCCGCGCATCCTTCCGGGTGTAGTACTGCGCCAGGCTCTCATCTTGGGGCCGGGGTATGATGTCGTCTACCCGCGGCATCGTCTTCTCGAACAGCAGCCAGCCGAACTCCAGGCACCTCCGGTAAACGTCCACCACCTCGTCGATGTCCGGGTAAATGCTGAACCTCACCTGGGCGACGATGGGGCCGTCATCGATCCCCGGCGTAATCACGTGGATGGTGACCCCGTGGTCGGTCTCTCCGTTCTTCAGGGCCCAGTTGACCGGCGCAACCCCCCGGTACCGTGGGAGCGGGGCGTTGTGCAGGTTCAGCACCAGCCCGCATTTGTCGATGAACCAGGGCTTGACGATCCGGTTGTAGTAAACCGAGAATGCCAGGTCAGTCCTCCAGTCATCCCCCAGGACCCCAGCGATCCCCTCCGTCCGTCCACCCTCCACCACTGGTATGTCTTGGAATCTCGCCCACTCCGCCAGCGACACAGTCCAGCGGGGTTCAGGCATCGAAGGAACCACACAGCGCAACTCGTACACGTCGCTGTCCAGAAACCATGCCCCCACCCGGATACCCAGCTCCCCCTTGCCCAACAGCACCACCGATTTCTTCACGGGGCCAATCTGGCCTGCCATTCGTCAATCGCCTTGTCCAAGCCTTGGGCTATCGTGTACTGCGGCGCCCAGCCGAGCAGGTCCTTGGCCCGGGAAGCTGACCCCTGCAGGATTGGGATGTCCAGGGGCCGGTCGGACATCTGGCCGAAGTCCACGCTCACCGTTCGCCCCTGCCGCTGGCCCACCGCCTTAGCTACATACTGCACCATGTCACTGATGCTCCAGGCGTCCCCGGTGCAAAGGTTGAAGGTCTGGCCCCTGGCTGCCGCCAGGTGCTCCACCACCGCCAGGTACGCTCGGCAGTGGTCGTCCCGGAAGAGAAAGTCGCGCAGCGGCCGCGGGTCGTGGAGGCTGATGCGCCCATCCTCCAACGCCTGGGTGATTGTCCGCTCCACGACGAAGTGGCGGTTGTTCACCGGGGCGCGCCCTATCGTGTTGAAAGGACGCATGATGGTCATGGGCATGGCGTGGATCTGGTGGAGTACTCGCAGGTACTCCTCGGCGGCCATCTTGCTCACCGCGTAGGGGGACGTGGCGCCCAATCGGCTGGTCTCTTTGAAGGGTACCTCGGCGTCGGAGCTGCCGTAGACCTCGGAGCTGCTGGCGATGACCAGGTGGGCGCCCAGCTCCAGGGCCGCCTCGGACACCCGCAGGGTGCCCATGTAGTTGACCTCGTTCACCTCCTGGGCATGATCGAAGGAGTAGGTCACCGCGGACTGGGCCGCCAGATTGAGGATTACCTCCGGGCGGGCCGCCATGATCGCGGTCCGGGTCTCGTGGGTGTCCCGCAGATCGAAGAACACCCGGTCATTGGTGCGCTGGTAGCCGTCCCACCGGCCGGCGACGTACCGGCGCCCTTCCACCACCTGGTGGCCCGCTTCCCTAAGCATTGGCACCAGAGTGCTGCCGATGAACCCCGAGGCGCCGATTACGAGGATCCTCATGCCTTTCTCCTTAAAACGCTCCCTCCAGGGCCTTCCAGAACTGGGCCGACGACTGGGACAGGTGCTCGGCCACCACCTCTCGGCCCTGGTGCATGAAGGGCCAGCTCAAGCAACCCACGTTTTTGTTGGCGGTCACCTTGCACCCCGCCAGGACGGCCTCGGCGCAGGTCCGCTCGAAGGGTTGAGTATTTGTAGGTAAATGCAGGAACCGCGTGTGATTGTTGAACTCCCGGACCATATGCTCGTAGGCAATCGCGCCCTTCAGCGTCACATTGGGCGGCAGCTCCCGGTTCTCGGGGTTGCCCCCCACCAGGGTGATCGGCTCCTCGGGGTGGGCCTTGGCCCAGGCGATGAAGTTGTCGCCTCCCTTGAAGCCCACGCCGGCGTCCACCGCCAGGGTGCCCCTGCGCTCCAGGCCCAGGTCGTAGAACTGGCCGGGGTCCACCGGCGACGGCACCAGGGCGTAGGGATGCCCTTCCAGCTCCGGCTGGGAGTGGAGCCAGGCCTCCCGGTGCAGGGGGGACAGCCAGATGAGGAGGCGGGCCTTCTGGAGAATGGGCAGCCAGCGGGGCTTCAGGTAGCACTCCCGGCACTTGTCCTCCTGGGAGTAGTAAAGACGGTATTTGCACATCGGCCAGAAGTCGTGAAGGAAGAAGACGTAGGGCACCGTCCCGGCCGCCAGCTCCTGAAAGGTGCTCAGGGGAAAGGCCTGGCCGTTGGACACCACCACGCCGTCCACCACGTCGATGGCCGGGGCCGGCCCCTCGGGGACGGCGATGGCCACGTCGTGGCCCTGGCGCAGGCCGTGGAGGATGTGGGCCCGGTCGGTGAGCTGGGCGCCCCCCATGTGGACCATTGGATCCATATCTTGCAAGTACAGGATTTTCACCAACGTAGCGGCGTGGAAGCCCTGGCATTTATGCCTGGGGAGGAAACGCCGCCCTCCTTTCGCATTGCCCACTTAACGAGCAACAGAATAAGTCTTTACGAGGACCGGTTTTCCATCAGGGCCTTTCAAGTGCGGGGCGATCCAAAGTAACTGGTGGTCCTTGCGGCCTGGATACCACTGGGCTCGGATATGCCCGCGCACCCACCACCGGTGCAACCATGCTCTTGTTACCTCACGATTTCCCTCAAGCTCTTCCTTGACGACTGCGGGTGATCTCAGGGTGACTACTTTCACGCCGAATACACTATCGGCATATTTTCGGTTGTGTGCTATCCACCGCCGCGTGCTGCGGTCTGGCTGGCTATCGTTTTTTTCAATATAAGGCGAGTTCAGAAAAGCTAACAATTGGCAAAGGCCCCTGGCCGACCTCAGGTCATCTTCAGACTCCATGAAAGCATCGGGGAATATGCCGCTTTTAATTATCTGAGTGCTGAGCACAAACGAGCCTGTTGTCACGTTGCGGGCATTAAACCAGATAATCAGGTCATCCCCGTCCGGCATAAGCAGATAGCCGGCAGCGAAAATACCGCTGCCAACACACTCCAAGTTGCCGGGGAAAGACCAGTACATTGAGGGGAACGCTAAACTCCGCGCCGAGAAGGTGTGGCGGGGTACCGGCATCTCACTAGCAGTGAAGAGCGGCTTGCTCTGCCAGAAGTATGTTTGCGCGTGGATGACTGTCTCAGCTAACTCAATTCTCAGACTTGGCTCCAAGCCTGAAGACCCTTCAACGTTCACAATGTCGCCTGCCATCAATAACTGCTCGCCGAATGCCAACCAAGGGTTTTTCTCCAGGTGGGTGCAATAGGCGTGGGCATCTAGTGATTGGAGTTGCATAAACCGCTGGAACACCGGATGTTCCAGGATAAATGACGTTATTTCTTCTCGTGAGCGCGGCCGATGGTCCGGGGGCGGTGAGCCTCCCATGGACAAGCCCACGGCTTTAGCCGTGGGGTTCATGATGGCAGCTCCACCAGCTCTTGGGCCCGCTGCTGCAGCCGGGCGCTGGGCTGGGGCAGGTACAGGCTGTAGGTCTCCCGCATCTGCATGGTGTCCTCGATGACCCGGAACCACTGCTCCGCGATGGTGTCCCAGTTGAAGTGCTCCGCCACCCACCGGGGGGACAGGTCGCTGCGCACTCCGCGCTGCTGGTACAGCTCGATGAGGGCCTGGGCGATGTGCTGCGGGTCGGCCACCGGCTTCTGCACCGCCGCGTTGCGGTCCAGGTGATGCGCCGGCACCTGGATTCCGAAGCGGGTCAACTCGGGGCCCGGCCCCTCCTCCAGGATGATGGCCGGGACGCCCACCGCTTGGGCCTGGAGGGTGCTGTAACCAAATCCCTCGAAACAGCAGTCCATAACCACGTCGGCGCAGTTGAACATGCCTGCCATCTGCTCCTCGGGCAGCCCACCGCAGGCCAGGACGTACTGGTCCACCGTCAGCGTGATGTCCTCCAGGCCCAGCTCCTTCAGGTCCAGGTCCAGGGCGCGCTCTTGTGCCATGTGGGAGTGGAGGTAGAGCCGGGGTTTGGCCTCGGGCACCGACTGGCGGAAGAGCTTGATGGCCTCCAGCTGCTCCCGGACGTTCTTCCGGACCTGGTTGGCCTGGACGATGAGGATGTTGTACGTGTCTTCGGCGAAGCCCAGGGCGGTCATGACCTGCGGGAGACGTCGCCGGTCCTGGGGGAACCAGATTTTTGGCTCGATGCCCAGCCAGATGGCCGGCTCCACGGTGGTCAGGCCCATGGCGCGGAACTGCCGCTCGGCGTATTGGGTGAACGGCACCACTTTAAGCGCCAGGCGGATCACGTCCTTGACCCACGGGGGCGGGTTCACGAAGTCAAAAGGCGCCCATTGGACCCAGAGGATCTCGTCCCGGGCGGCCCAGGTGGGGATCTGCTTCAGCATGACCCAGTCCCCCACCTGAAGCAGCATGTTGCACTGGTACTTCTTGTAGTGCTGGAGCAGCAGGTCGTCCTCGAAGCCAGAGGTCAACCCAGGCAGGATTTTGATGCCGTTCCAGTCTTCGATCCTATCGCGGTTGAAGACCGGCGCGTGGACCAGGACGTTGTCCTTGCCGTAGCGGTCGGCCAGGCGGGGCACCAGGTGCTTGGTGATAATTCCATATCCGCTCGCTACCGCTGGGTGGTCCTTCGCGTTAAACAGGATGCGGGGGGGTGCTTTAGCCACTGACGCTCCCGGTTTTCACCAGCCACTGACGCATAGCCGTGTTGAGGCAGTAGGCGACGGGGGAACCCTTCGCCAAGGCGATGAGGCGGAGCTGCTGCCACAAGACGGGGTCCACGTGGCGGACGTTGAGGGTTTTACCTGGGGAAATCACGGGAACCAGTATAGCGGGTTAGGTCGGGCTGTAAAGCATGCTTTACGGCCAAACCATGTTGACCGAGGTCACCGAAAACTTCTGAATCAGCCGGATCACGGCGGCCTGGGTTCGGTGAAGAAGCTCGGACTCCGACTCCGTCCAGAACCCTGGCGCCCCGATGTACCTGAAGGCCGGCTTCGGAAGGTCCAGCCTTATGACATCGTGCTCCTCTCGGGCGTCTTTCAGCACGCAATCGCAGTTGAACCGGCCGTTGGGCTGCTGGACTATGGTCCAGGTGTTGAAGGGCAAGCTAGCGGCGAAGGACGCCAGTGCGTTGAGGAAGGCCGCCAGGTCGGGGTCGAAGACATTGATGGGCGAAGTCGAGATGATGGTGACGGTGCGCAGCGGGTCCTGCAGCGTGAGGGTGGCCATGGGCTACCCCCTTGGGCTAGCGGATGGGGCCGTGGGCCAGCCAGCTCAAGGTGCCGCCCGAGCCGGACGACCGGTAGGAGAAGTTGGCCGACGTGCGGGTGAGCACCCGCGGCGCGATGTGCTTGCCAAAGTTAGATGACCCGGTCAGCGGGGTGAGCATCACGGTGGGGGTGCCGGCGAAGCCGGTCGGAAAGACCACGGTGCCGCCGCCGACCAGTTGGGCGCCCAACCCGCCGGCCCGGGTGCCGGTCTGAATGCTGGTGCGCAGCGTCTCGTAGGGCGGCTGGAGGGAGTAGGGCCTGGGCTGCTCAGGCATTACGCGTTCCGATATCCTTCGAGGAATTGGGAAGTGAAGTATGCGGATCCCATGCTGCCGCCGGCGTTGGCCCCGATGAAACCGTAGATCACCGTGCCGGGGCCGAAGACGTAGACCGGCGCCATCTGGTCGCCGATCGCCTCGTACCGCCCGGGGTTGGTGAAGTCGATGATGTCGACGGTCCCAATCCGGCTATTGCGGATCATCCACCGCTGGTTGCGGGAGCCTGAGGACACCACCCGGCGGGTGATGCGCAGGGAGTAGGTGCCCGGCGCGGAAGGGTAGTGGCTTCCGCTCATGTAGATGGAGCCCTGGATGCTGCCCCGGGGCGCCCGCACGTCGCCGCGGCGGATGGGGCCGCGGTATTGGGTGGTGACCGTGGGGAAGCTAAAGTCCTTGTACTCCGGCGGGTCCAATGCCGGATCCAGGTACCGGGGCGTCACGAACCGGCGCTGGAGCTCCGGTGGGCGGTCGGAGCCGGGGGCCATCGACATCAGTACTCGCCTCCGAAGATGATGGGCCGGGATTGAATGGCCCCTGCGGCCAGCCTTTGTCGCACGTCCACGGGGATCAGGTCATGCTGCAGGAACCGGAACCGGGTGATCTGCAGCTCGACCTGAGGCCGGCCAGCCTTGCTGCCGATGTTCTGAGGCTGGAAGGCCGGGTACCGCTTGTTGGAGATCCACAGGGTGTACTTAGGCGCGTCGTGAGGGCTGTCGTCGTACACCAGGTTGGCGGTGGTGTCCTCATCGATGTCGGTGACCCGCTCGTCGAACATCAACCGCTTGTGGTCATAGGGGTGGTAGATGAAGTACCGGAACCCCGGCCACAGCCCCAGGAGGGCGCAGTACAGGTGGTTCGTCCCCCGGGGCTCGAACACCCTGGGCTTGGCCTCGTCGATGGTGGTGGGGTTGGACTGCTTGGCCCCAGCCGCTAGGGACGGGAAGCGAAAGGGATAGTGGAGGGGGCCTTCCCCCTCCAGCAGGTGAGCGTACCGCCAGCCCGGCGAATTAGCCTCATAGTCATAGTAGCGGACGTAGCTGTCCGAGGCCGGGACGAGAGACATGCCCCGCCTCCTAGCGGCCCCAGGCCATATAGCTGGCGCGGGTGCTGCCCGCAAAGGTGCCGATGTACAGGGTGCCTGAATAGCCGGCCGCCACGAAGCCGGTGCCCCTGAGCACGTTGGTGGTGACCCGCACGTAGTTGCCGGTCTCGCTCTCCAGGGAGCCGATGGAACCACCCATGAACCTCACGCTGCGCCGCCCGCCCACGTAGACGTTCGGCGTCACGGGAGCTTGCCAGGGCGTGAAGTTAATCCCCCGGATCAGGTTCAGCCCCACGTCCTCGGGGTTGATGATGTCGTTCTGGCCGATGAGCACCCGGCCCACGGTGAGGACGGTGTTGTCCTCACCCTTGATGCGGGCATCCACATAAACAGTCCCAGCCATTGGAACCTCCGGCAACCCCGACTGGTCGGGGCGCGCCCAGCTTTAGACTTCGGTGAGCACCGCGTTCAGGTTCCGGTACAGGTGCAGCCCAATGGGCACCACCCGCTGGACGCCGGTGTTCAGCTGGAAGCCCCGGATCAAGACTCGCTGCTTGGGCTCGGCGATGAGCTCGGAGCCGGCGTCCAGCTTGAGCACCAGGTTGAACTTGGTCAGGTTCTGGGCGAACTGGATGTCCTGGATGGGGTAGAGCCGAGACTCCACCTCGAACCGGAGCTGGCTGAACCGCAGCACGTCGTCGGTGAAGGCAAAGCCGGCGATGGCGTGGATGGTGTCGTCCCGCACGGTGTAGCGGAAGACGTCCCGCCAGGCCCCGGCGGCCGCCGAGGGCACGTTGAAGTTATAGGAGCCCGAGGGGGTGCTGTCGGTGGTGTCCCCCGCCATGTCGTTCTTGCGCAGCGGCCCCACCCCGAACTTGCGGGGACCGGGGAAGATGCCGCCGGGCTGCCAGCCCGGCCAAACGGCCCGGGCTCGGGCGAAGGCCGCCGCCTCTACCGAGGCCAGCACCGACTGAAACTCGGGCCAGGCGTTGGGCCCGCGAATCTGGTCCAGGGACGCCGCGAAGTACGACATGGTATTCCCTCACCGTCCGCCAAAGATGTTTCTGTGGAAAGAGAGGACTCGCTGGTTAGACCCGCACCACCGAAGGCGTCCGGCGATATTGGCCGGGCCCGATGGGGAGGCCGGTAGGACCACCAGGTCCCTGGGCCGGCTCCATGGTAGCGGTCAAGGGCCCCAGGCCCGGAAGAGTGAAGGCGCCGCCGCCGCCGCCGAGGTTGGGAATCGGGGCCGCGGGAATGGACGCGGCTACCTGGGCAAGGGTCTGGGAGATGGGGGGCACGGGCACCGGGAAGCTTTCCTCCAGCGCCCTCAGGACGTTGGCCTGGGCCCCCAGCACCCGCTGGGGAAGCGTTCCGAGATTAGTCATGGGGCACCTCGTTCGTCAGGATGGGCCATCCCGACTTAAGTCGGGACTATCGGCCGAAGGGCAGGCGTGGGAAATTCCGTCCCATGCCGGACAGGGGAGACCGGCCCAGCCCCATGTTGCCACCCAGCCCGGGCGGGATGCCCACCTGCTGGGAGGGATGGTCCAGCGCCGATTGGATTGCTTCGCCCTCCGCCTTGAGGGTCCCCAGGAGGCCCTGGTTGAGGGAATTGGTAGCTGCCGCGACCGTGCCGTCCAGGAGCCGGTCCAATGCCCGCAGCGGCTGTTCGGGCCCGTTCAGCTGCTTCCAGGGCTGGTCCAGCCCGCGCTGCACCATCTCGCCGGCGCCGGTCAGCCCACCGCCGATGCCCTGAACCACGCCTTGAGCCCCGCCGACCAGGCCACCGAGAATCTGGTCCACCACCCGGTGGGGAGTGCCTTGCTCACCCGCCATAGTTAGCCCCCTTCGCCGTGCTCAAGCCCTGGTGTGTGGGCCAATCATAGTGTTGTGCCCAGCACTTCGTCAAGAAAGTGGGCCGGATAACGCCCCGGCCCTTAGCGGCCCACCCAGCCTTGCTTGCAAAGCAGGCCGTGGCACCAGGGTGAGGTTTAACGTCGCTCCCAGGACGCCTACCCCATTATCTCACGGAGTCTCGCCGGGCGGGATGACGCCGGCGAACTCCCATCGGTTAGCGCCCCCAGAGTCTTGGATGAACTGGTACTGCGGGGGAGTGATGTAGAACCAGTAGTTCTGGTCCAGATCCCACACCAGGTACATCTCCGTGGTGAAATTGTTGCGCGGGGGCGCGGGCCGCAGAGTGGTCGGTGTTATTGGAGGCGCAACATAGGATTCTCCCGGCACGGGCTGTGTCCAGCCGGGCGCGTATTCGATTGGGGGGGCCACCCCATCATCGTGAGTTGGGGGCAAGACCCCATCGCCCGCCCCAGGGTCGAAGGGTGAAGGGAACGCCGGAAGCCCCAGCAGCCCGGCGATGGTCCGGAACGGCAGGGTCAGGATGTCGTAGACCACCGCAAAGGGGTTCGAGGAGTCCAGATTCATGACCATGGCCTTCCTCCTACGCCGGCCGGAGCAGCGATTCTTGCCAGTAGGTCCCGGGATGCTCGTAGGTATTGTACCGCCAGTACCGATAGGTCGGCTCCCAGGTGCTCGTGTCCACCGTCTCATTCTGGGGAGGAGACCGGGGGGTAATCACCCGGTCGCCCTGCAGGAACTGAGGGCTCGGGGTTTGGATTGACGGCGGAGGCGTTGGCCCCGATACCGTCCCGATGAGCCGGTCGTACTCCCGACGATAGCTCGCGTAGATCTCCGTGGGGTTCCTGCCGGCCAAGGTGCCGGTCCAGCCGTCATGGCGGAGGATCGCCGAGTAGTAACCCCGGACATAAGCCAGGTAGCTCTCCCGCGAGGCGAAGGTGCCCTCGGGCAACGCGAGGGCCTGCTCAAATTCCGCTATGTAGCTGGCGTAGACCTGCTCCTGGGTGCTGCCTGCCAGGGAGCCGGTCCAGCCCAAACCCCTCAGGTCCGCCTCGTAGCCCTCGCGGATCACCTCAAGGAAGGCGCCCATATAGCTGGCATACACCTCCTCGCCGGTATTACCGCTCAGGGAGCCGGTCCACCCCCGCGCCCTCAGATCCGCCTCGTAGCCAGCTCTAACCCGTGCCGCGAACTCGTCCTCCGACTCTCCGCCGAGCGCGTCAGATATTCGATCCAGCAAAGCCTTGGCCTTGGCCCCGGCTGCCCCCGCGGCCCCCGCGGCCCCCGCGGCCCCCGCTTTGCTCGGGCAGAGCTCCAGAATGAGGGAGGCGCGGGTCACCTCGTCCAATGGCCAGGCTTTCAACAGCCCAACGGCGAAGTCGCAGAGGACCTCCGGCAATTTAGGCAAAGCCGGCAGTTTGACCTTGTTGGTCGGAGGGTCGGGAAAGAAGGGAACGGACGCCTGGGGCGGAATGTTCAGGGTGGGCATGGGTCGACCCTCCTTCCTTCACGTGTCCCAAGAATGCCACGGGGCGCTGCGCCGGTCAATTATCCGGTAGGGAAGTCCCAGAGCATGCGCCGCATTTCATCCCTGACGTGGGCTACCTTGTTGGTGTAGGCCGTCCACTTGGTCCGCTCGACACTGCCGGTAGTGGCCAAGGCCGCCAGGTCGCCCGCCTCGCGGTGGGCTGCGATCAGGGCCTTGTCCGCGTCGTTGATCCGGAGGTCCAGGTCGCGGAGCAGTTCGCGGTGGGGCTTCCCCCCCTGCGTGCGCTCCTGGGCCATCCTCTCCCGGTCGGCCTTGGCTCGCAGGGAGTAGGCTGCCTCAGCGGCGGCCTTCCGCTCCTCCCGCTCCCAGGGAAGACCGAACAGCGGCGGTAGTCCGGGTGTCGTCATAGGTCACTTCCTACCGTTGGATTCCCGGCTGGTGAACATCAGCTGCTGGATCGGAGGCATCTTCTGACCTGGGTGCTCCATGGCAATGTGAAAGAACACCGGGGTGGCGAACTCGCTGGTGTAAGGGCAGTAGGGGCACTTGTATCCCGTCACCGGCCCAGGCTCGCTGGGGCGCTCCCAGGGCGCGCCGAAAAGGGGTGGCAGCATGCGACACCTCGCTGAAAGTTATCGGGGCGTGAAACCCTGCCCTTTCTGATAGTAGCCTAATTCCTCCAGCAAGCTCACCGCGTGGGCCGAGACTGCCTTGAAATGAGGGTGGATAGCGTCTATCCGGTCGTCTCCGCCGTATTCGAGTACCAGCGACCACAGGGCTTCGGCTAGGCGGTCTTCGCCGACTTGGCGCTCCCACGGCGCCCCGAAGAGGGGCGGTAGTCCTGGCGTGGTCATGGTTTACCTCTTATCAGACCGGCAGGTTGGTAATGGCCCGGTCAGCTTCCTCCGCGTCAAGCAAAACGCGCTCCAAAGCGGCGATGGCGAGCTTCAGGTTCTGTTGGCCTGCTGGCACAAGCGCCCGAGGTTGAACCATCTTTAGCGTGTGGAGCGCCAGTTTCGCGTTCTCGGATATGGCGTGGATCCATTTCTCGGTAGGAGTTTCCCGCTCTTCAAACGGAAAGCCGAAGAGAGGCGGCAACCGGGGTGTGGTCATGGCTTACCTCCCAGCCCGCAACTTCGAGATATCGTCGCTCAGAGCCAAGGCCATTTGCCCGACAGCGCTGATCGCCCTCGCGCTGTAATCCCTGGCGGTCTCGGTCCCCTTGCCACTCGCATATTGAGTCCCCATCCCTTTGATCAGGTCGTGTATTTCATCCAAGAGGACCCGAGCCTGGTCGGCCTTCTGGTGCGCCAAAATTCCATTTCTGACCGCCTGCTCCCGCGCATGCCCGGGGTAATCCTGCACCCTTTGCCGTTGGTAGCTTTCCAGAAACGGGGGCAGCCTGGGCGGGAACTCGGGCAGGTTGAATCCGCGTGAAGTCATGGCGTACCTCCATCTTTCGGCGCCGGCAGCTCCTTGGGCGTCTGCGCCGGCTTGAACCAGTTCTTGAACGCCGCCGGCGCCTCCCCCAGCCACGTGGGCACGTCCTGGAGCACCCGGGTGGGCCAGGTGAAGGGCTTCACTCCGTCCGGAGGCATGTAGATGGCGCACCATCCGCCCCGGGCGATCCACCCGTCCACCAGGGTACACCCGTTGGGCTCGGTCCAGAAACGGCAGCGGGCGCAGTTGTAGTCCCAGAAGAAAGGCGGGGGCTGAAACGGGGTGTAGAGCACCTGGAGCTTGGTGAGCTTGCCCGTCAAGGCGACGTAGGCCTCAAGGGTGGCGTTCCACTGGGCCGCTTTCCCCGGGGCCAGGCCCGCCGCGTCGGCGGCGGCAAACCCCACAGAATTAACGAGGAGCTTGAAGGGGTTGGGCAGGCTGGGCCGGGCACTGGTCATGTCGACCTCCTACTACCTGCGGGCGAAAGTTTGGAGGGCGCTGACCACGGTGGAGGGGGAGACCTTGTCCTTCTCTCGGAAGGTGGCCCGCTCAGCGGGGGTCATCATCTCCTCAATTTTGGCGCCGAAGATGTCTTCGATGGCGTCGGCCAGGGGCGCGGTGATGATGCCAATCCAGGGAATCTTTTCAACCAGCCCAGAAAGGTCGTCGGCCGCACAGGCCTTGATGATCTCCTTGCGCCGGGCGTCCATGGCGGGCGGAATGGGCACGGGCAGACTGAGGTTCGGCAGATCGATGCGGCCGAGGGGCGTAGGGAACGGCCCCCCTTCCAGCTGGGGGGCCGAGTCCTCAAGCCGGCGCAGGGCGGCGCCCACCCGGCTGTTCTCGATGGCCTGGGCCGCCCGGTTCAGCAGCCGGTCCACCGCGTCCTCAAAGGGCAGCTGGTCGGGCAGCGGCGGGGGGTTGGGTAGACGGATCACTCGGTGCGGCATGGTGCCAGAGTGCCAGCGGGCGGGCCGGGTGTCAAGACGCGGGCTACTGCCCGGTCAGTGCCTTGCCCAAGCCTTCCAGGCTCTCCAGCTTGGCCATCAGCTGCTTCAGCAGCTCGGGGTCGGGCAGCCGCTCCAGCATGGGCAGGAAAACCACCAGCTGGCGGAGGGTCTCGTCCGAGGGCATCCGGCTGAGCACCGGCGCCAGGTCGACGAGCCTCTCCAGGGTCTTCTCCGACGGCAGCTTGCCCAGGATCGGCGCCAACACGATGAGCTTTTGCAGGGTGGCGTCCGAGGGCATCCGGTTCGCCAGGTTTTTCAATCCTTCCATAACCATTGCCAAATCACCTCGTTGCACCCAAGAATCGGCGGGTGGTGGCCTCGATGAACTCTTCGCTCAGGCCATAACACCGCGCCTCGGTGAAGGGCCAGATGTCCTCGTTGATAAAGACCGGCTCGCCCTGCAGGTAGGGTAGCAGGTTGCGCAGCAGCAGGGCCAGCAGCCGCTCCGCCGGGTTGGGCTCGAAGTCTGGCGCCACCTGGATGTCGGCCTCCAGGACCCGGCACACCGCGGCGATCACGTCCTGGACCCTGGGCGGGTTTTCGTTGACCAGGTGGAAGCAGCCCCGGGCGTTGGCCTTGACCAGGTCGGCGAATTGGCGGGCCGCCAGGTCCACGGGAATGAGGTTGACCCTGCCCTGGGGATTGCCACGGAGCCGGAGGACGGGCTTCAGGGGAGGCAATCCCATGCGCCGCTCGGTCCAACGCTTGACCGTGGCCAGGGCCTTCACCCCCTGGTACAGACCCATGGGCGGGGGCATGCCTACCACCTGGGAGTCCCCCACCAGGATGGAGGGCCGGACGATGGTGTAGTCCAGCGCCTTGACGTGGCGGACCGAGACCTCGGCGTCGTACTTGCTGCGCTCGTACGCGTTGCGCAGGCGCTGCCCTCGCATCAGATCGGTGGCCGCCAAAGTCCCCAGCTGCGGGTCTCCGGCCACGTAGGCGGTGGAGACGTGAAACAGCGGAATCCTCCGCTCCAGGGCCAGCTGAATGGCGTTGGCCACCCCGTAGACGTTGGTGAGGTGTAGGGAGTGGCTTTCCCGGAAGCGGACCTGGCCGGCGCAGTGGACCAGGGCGTCCAGGGCGGGCAGCTTTCCGGTAATGCCGAAACCAGGCTGGGTGACGTCGCCCTCAAGCCAGGCCACATCCAGCCGGAGCGGAGGCCTCCGGTGGACCAGGCCGGTGACCCGGTGCCCGTCCTTGACCAGCTCCTCCAGCAGGTGGGACCCCAGCTCTCCCGTGGCCCCGGTGACCAGCAGATTCACTTGGCGGCCACGGAGTCGGCGGTCATCAAGCGCACGACGTCGCCCACCGTCTTCAACGTGCCGGCCACATCGTCCTCGATGGTGATGCCCAGCCGGTCTTCCAGCTTCATCACGAGTTCTACCAAGCCGATACTGTCGATGTCGAGGTCGTCGATGAGGTCGGCCTCCATGACCACGATGGCCGGGTCGGTCCCTATCTCCCGCTCCAGCTCGTCCCGGAGCAGGTCCAGGGCTTGCTCTTCGTTCATGACGTCGCCTTCCTACCCGTACCTGCAGAGTACGGCCCCCACTTGAGCGCCTGCTCCCATACTACAGCCAACGACGTACCCGTGGCGGTTCGCCGGGTCCTGGTGCAGCTGCTGGGCGATGACCCCCACGGTGGCGGAGCTCAGGTTACCCATCTCCCTCAGCACCTGCCAGGAGTAGCGGAAGTCCCGGTCGCTCTTCAGCCCCAGGATGCCTGCGATCTGGTCAAGGATGGCCGGCCCTCCGTTGTGCACACACCAGTGGTCAACGTCGGCCACGGGCAGGCCGTGCTTGGCCAGCAGCTCCTTCACCGTGTCGGCCACCATCGGCGGCACTACCTTGGGCACGTCCTTATGCAGCAACACCTTGAGCCGGCCGTCCTGGTGGGTGTAGCCCAGCAGAAACAGGCCCTCGGCCATGTAGCGCCGGTGGAAGTCCAGGATGGCCGGGAAGCCCCCATCCTCGGAGAAGTCCACCAGGGCGGCGGCGGCGCCGTCATTAAACAGGAAGTTGGAGATGGTGTTGGCCAGGTCGGTCTCATGGGCAGGGAAGAAGGTTGCCGAGCAGACCTCG
>ERZ1292637.650-Hain-H14-01um-R3-650-length-18184-cov-6_pt1 | contig 18184 bp, 16 predicted proteins | sample MGYA00564405_ERZ1292637 | MGnify/ENA primary metagenome ERZ1292637 (study PRJEB36523, sample SAMEA6512645) | groundwater metagenome | collected 2019-01-09 | study: AquaDiva: Metagenomics assemblies of 32 groundwater samples | reverse complement strand
CTGCGAAGCGCGACTCTATTGCTGCGGGGGAAAGCTTCCGGCTGCGGATCACTCGGGATGCGAATGGCACCGGGGAAGATGCAGCGGGGGATCTAGAGTTCACGAAGGCGGAGGTGCGGCAATGATTTTCCTTGTGTTGCTGCTCAGCGCCCTCTTCGCTGGCCGGGCCGGCGCGGCGTGGGACATCACAGCAGCCGCGCAGTTTGTCACCCTGGCCGACAATGCCGCTTTGACCATCCCTGATGGGGATTTCTCAATCTGTGGATGGTTTAAGAAGGACACGAACGCGGGGACCGGGTTTGGTGTCATTCAGGGGTGGGACACTATTAATGCCAATCCCTCCGCCAACATTTATTGTCGGGAAGCGTCGAACGCCACGGCCCCCAATTCTATCTCCGTCCTGTTTGAGGACGCGACGGCAAACGAGCAGGTAGCGTTTAATTCTTCCGGTACGCCGTGCGCTACGACCACATGGCAGCAGCTATGCTTTATCCGGTCTGGCGCATCGGTTTTCACTTTGTATTTAGCCAACTCTTCTATTGGGACAGAGACTGACACCGCGGTTGACGCGATTGATGTTGCCGGTTCCTGGCGCATGGGAGTAGAGGGGGACGGGGCGGGCTCGGATTATATGGACGGGGCGCTGGCGGAGTGGGCGAAGTGGGACCGGGCGCTGACGGCTGACGAGCGCGCGACCCTTCAGAAATACACCCCGAGGTGCGTACCCGGCTTTGCGTGGTACACGCCGAGCGTGCGGGAATATATCGAGATTAAGGCGGGCATCGCCGTAACGAACACGAGCACGGTGGCGCTTGCCCACCCGCCGCTGATTGACTGTTACTAGCCATGAACACGCGAATACCGATTCTAGCGCTGGTCATGCTTGCTACACTGCTGTGTGTGGCGGAGGCAGGAGCCTCTATACGTTGGGTCTCTTCACTTGGACTTGTCCTTGTTCAGCATGTCTTCAATTGTTTTGCCTTTGCGGAGCCGATACTTTATGGTTCCATAACTTATTTTCAAACGGTCGGCCCATTGGCTGAGGCTCAGCGTTTCTCCTTGGTGCTCTATCCGGTGATTGTTACGCTTGTTGTTGCCTTGTTCTTTTCTCGTTGCCCATCTGCAATTGTCTTTGCTATAAGGGCCGTTATTGTTAATGCGATCGATCGTATGAAGTGGGCTTGGGCAAAGCCCCATATCAGCAAAAAACTCCTCGAACGATTGCCATTCTACGGTTATTCCTCGACCGTCGTAGTAACGGAAGGCCTGGTCGTTTGCGTTCGAACATCGGTTTCTCATGCCACAGAAAATTCGCCATTCGGGAGTACCTTTCCTGCCATGTCGCAGGTGCATTCTCCGGCAGATTTCCTTATTCAGGCAACTGCAGCTTTGTGTTCCGCGTCTCAGTTGACTACCGAGAACGATAGGAATGTTCCCGCAGTCACACTGACACACCCATCGAGTTCTGCCCTGAGCATCATTAGCTGCTCGTTTGATGACAACCAATCTCCCAAACCGTTGCCCGATCAAATCAATAAAATTAGAGCCGCGCACGAATCACCTCCTGGTGGTGTCCTGGATTGGAGTGCGCGGCGAGCCCGGCCAGGAAACCGGGCATCGGGAATGACCCTAGCCGCTCAATTAATATACCTGTTCCTACCTAAGTTCGCAATAATGTCCATTCTCATTGCAGGGATCGTCTTACTTACCCTCCCTGGTCAAGCCTTTGGTTTAATCAGGTGGGTCTCAAAATCCGGCTCGGACGCTAACTCTTGCGCCGCCATTGTGAGCGCGACGGAGCCGGGGAACTTGGCTACCGGGTCAAGGCTGACTATCAATGCGGGGCTCACTTGCCTTGCGGCAGCGGACACCCTGACCATTAAGGCTGGCACCTACGTAGAGTCTTTCAATAGTACTGTGGTGCCAAGTGGTACGTCGGTATCTGCCCGCACTATTATCAAGGGTGCTCCGGGTGAGTCGGTGATTATCCGGCCGAGTACGGGGAATGCTGTTTACGGTGATGTAATGACTTTCTCAAATAGGAGGTATATCACCATCTCGAACCTTGACTTCGACGGCGACAACGTGGCGAACGTGATCATTGGGTTCACAGATTCGTCTGACAACATCCGTGTGGAGAACTCAAAATTTCACGACACTCCGGCCAGCGTTTGCATCGACGCCACCCGTAACCAGAGCACGGATCGACACCATTTTGAAATTGTAAATAACGAGATTTACAATTGCCAATCGCATGGGGTGTACATGCGAGCACACGATAATACGGTTGAATATAACTATATCCACGATCTTGTTCTTCACATCAGCTACGGGATTCGGCTTGATAGCCCGGAAGTGGGGAACCGGATTATGCCGAATAACATAATCAGGTTTAACCGGGTGAAGACCACCCAAAACGGCGGGATTCAGTGCTGTGGTGGGCCGGGCGGTATTGTAAACAACAATACGGTTGAAGACGCGGGGAACTCGGTAACCGTCGCCGGGATATATATCGCACTGGGCTTTACAGACGCAGCGCAGGTCTACAATAATACTATCTACAATAATACTGGGGCGTGTGTATGGTTGCGCGTTGGCGACAACCATATAGTGAAGAATAATATCTGTAGACTGAACAGCGATAACACAATCAAAATTGATCCCGGGGTAATAGTCACCGCCACGAACAACCTTTTTACCGACCCATCTTTTGTGAACGCAGCCACAGGAGACTTCGGTCTGCAAGCTGGGAGCGCTGCGATTGACGCGGGCACGGTCATTGCCGGCGGCCCGACTCAGTCCTGCGCCGGATGCTACAACGGCACCGCGCCAGACATCGGTGCGCATGAGACGCTTACTTTCGTAGCAGGTAACTGCACGATCCCTGATACAGCCAATGACAATCAACAAGTCATCAACTTCACGGGGAATGTCGCGGCCTTCTCCCCGCTCTACCCAGCAAGCTGCGCGGGTTTCACCGGCAAAAAGAACGGGGTGGGGAACACGGTCACGGGGTGTGTAGCCAGCAACTATCAGGTGACGCTGACGTTTACGAACGCCTATGTGAACGGGGATACCGGCTCGTTTCAATACGCGCCGGGAACTCTGACAGACGGTGCGGATATCGGACGGGGCAACGGGACTTTGGGGTCGGGGAAGAACCAGCGGCTTAATGCGATCGCCTCCGATCAGAGTTGTACAAACTTGATCGGCGCGGCCTCGGTGGCGACACTGGATCAGGTGGACTGGCGGTTCGAGCGCTGGGGTGGGTCAAGCGAGTCCGGATCGGACGGAAACTTTAGTTCCCAGGCAGCCGTAACGACCTGGGCGGGTGGACAGTTTCGCTTCCGTACAGCAATCAAAAATACAGGGAGCGGAAACAAGGCGGGTCAGGGTTACACCGTGCGCGCGAACTTAGACGGGGGCACGTATGGGGTGACTCCTAATTGCCCAGCCAGCCCTCCTTGTTTAGATGGGACGGGTGAGCTTATCGCCTCGGCAACCACAAACCAATTGACCTGTGCGACATTTGTGGCGGGCGGTGTGCAGCTAAGCTCCGCCGCCGCACCGAACGTGGCCCTCAATGCAGGGCAGTGTACCGAGCTGTTATTCGGGCTCCGGACGGACAGTGCCCTAGCGGTTGGGCAGGTGATCTGCTTTCGCCCCTATCAAGCAGATGGCTCTCCTTTGGATACCTATAACGGCTCCCCTGATGCGTGTGTCACCATCGGCGCTACAAAATCAAGTAGCACCGGGGGGGCCATCTCGGGTGGCGCCCGTCAATAAGAGGGAAATTCGTTATGCGATATCTTATTGTACTCATTGCGCTCTATGTGTTGCTGCCTCTCTCTGCGCAGGCCGCGGACTACACCATTACGCTCACAGCCGAACAGGACGAGAGGCTCCAACGATACATAGAAAAGCTCAATGACGACCGGGCGGCTCTGACCCCCCCCCTTCCAGATCTGACGATTCTTGAGTATCTCCGTCACCTGATCGTTGATGGCCTTCCCTCTTTTCCCCCACAACGGACCCAGGAGTGGAGGTTGGAGCGGCTAAGCACTAACCTCGTACAGCGGTGGCCGAGCTTGACTGTGGCCGAAAAGCTAGCGATCTGCGCCCAGCTCGGGGCGAGAGCGGGGAGATGCCCGGAATGAAAACAATGCTGCTCCTACTTCTCTTTCTCTCTGCTCCTCCGCTCTGGGCCGGGAGTCCTCTCTATGTGGATGGATCACTCCCCACCTCATGCAGTGGAGCTACGTACTCGATTGCAAACCGAGACTGTACGGGCACGGACGGGCGAGGGTATAGAACCGGGCAAGCGGCAGTCATGGTTGCCGTGCCGGGCGACACGATTCTCATGCGAGGTGGGGTGTACCCCGACGGCATTACCATTAGCAAGAACAACTCCGGGAGACCGGACGCCTATAAAACCATCAAGGCATTCCCCGGGGAGCGAGTCATCCACCGCACCAAGATTCTTGTCCAGAACTCATCCTTTTGGCAGCTTGGTGACCTAGATGGCAACGGCATGACTTGGACGAATCCTGCTGCGCTCTCGGCTATCGCCATCCATGCCCAAGCGACGAATAACGCCACAGGAGGCAACCACGCCTGCCAGGGCGAGACGAATGTAGCCCAGTGCGCCGTGCGGCTCTACGGCCTGACCGTCGAGGATTGGGGCCGGGTGAATGAGACCTCACAGTATTCGACCAATGTCGTGCAGGTCGAGGGCACGACGGGGACGAAGGTCGGGATCAACGTCGGCACGGACCTGCAAAAGAATACCATTTTGAAAGTCGGTGCCGGGATCAGTGTGCGTGGGACTACCCGCGCCGCGATTATCAAATACAACCTTGTAGATCTCAAGAACGGTAAGTTTCATACCCGGAGCACCGCTGGCTTTAATGTGGCGTTCGGTATCCATTGCGCCAATGACAGCTATGGCCACACGATCACCCACAATACGATTCTCAATATCAACCACCCGTTTGCTCAGCACGAGCGTGGGGCCTGGTCGGATGCGGCGAACGGCCAGGGCTGTCGCAATAGCGAGATCGCTTTTAACTATATCGAGGGCGTCGGCTCGGACGGGGCCGGGCCAGACGTGGCAGGTGGCCGGGCAATCCATATCGAAAGTCAAGGAGCGCTCGGCCCGTTCACCGGGATGTACGTCCACGACAACGTCATCAAAAACAGCGCCGAGGGCATCAAGACTGCTTCTGGTGGGAGTTGCCCGACCGATCTGCGATTAGAGGACAATACCGTCTCCGGCAGTTTCCTGTACGACCTCTGGCTCCCCTGCACGAACAGCGGGACCGTGAGAAGGAACAAGCTCTTGACCCCCGGCAAAGCAGTAGGAATCAGAGTAGGGGGATCGGAAAGCTCTCTGCCGCTACGCTGGGAAGATCAAGTATTTCCCGACGGCCCCGGGAAGCATTTCTTTGTCGCTACCTCCGAGAGCATGGTATCCACGGCGAAGGCGAACGCAACGTTTGATGCCTTCGTGCGTGTGGTCAAGAAAGCAGATCAATCGGCGGATGACGTCGGTAGGCAAGGGAGTTCCCCGCCGCCTAATATCCCGCCGGTAGCGACTTTTCTGTGTTCACCACTCAGTCCTGTGGCTGGTGAGACTGTGACCTGTATCAGCAGTTCCACTGACGCGGATGGGACACTGACGCACGCCTGGGATTTCGACAATGACGGGCAGTTTGATGACGGGGGAGGCGAAACAGGGCAGAAAATATTTTCTGAGGTTGGGACTTACCTTGTTCGGCTCCAGGTGACCGACGACGACGGGGCGCGTGCCGTTGCACTGCAGGATGTGGTAGTAGTGTCCCCACCACCCCCGCCGAATATGCCCCCTGTCGCCTCGTTTATTGTCATCCCGGTGGCCCCGGTCGCCGGGGAGATGCTCGCGCTCATGAGTATAGCGACTGATCCAGACGGGCAGGTGGTCTTACACGAGTGGGCGGTAGGGGAAGGGAGTGACTTTATGGGTGGGGCGTGTCGGACTGATGTCAGGACTTTTGTGGTCGCCGGTGAGTACGCCATAGGGCTCAGGGTGACGGATGAAAAGGGGGCGCAAAGTATCATGTGGCGTTCCATTACTATCGGGGTCGCTCCCTAGGTATGGGGTAGAAGAAATGCAGCAGAATAAAAGAAGCTTTTATGACATGATCGGCCTCTGGATGAGCCTTCTGTTCCTTGCTCCCTCCTTCGCCAGTGCCACTGTCATGGGAGACTTGGCTGCCCAAATGCAGCCGGGAACGTGGGCAGAGTTGGTCACAAGCAACCTCACCACAATCAGCAACCTGGATGTCATCACGGGGTACGCGGACAGTGCGGTGTGGGACCCCGTCACGCGCCGATTTCGCTTCATCGGCAGCCGCCACAATGACGTCGCGCACCACATCGTCTACGATGACGCGACCAACACCTGGTCTGAGGACCCAATTCCCACCAATCCCGTGCAGGGGCACGGCTACGACCACAACACCATCGACGTGGCTGGCCGCGCTACCTACTCGCGCGGCTACATCGGGGGTGGCAGCTCTCCAACAGCACCTGGCCGAATCGTCATGCGCTTCGATCTCAATACGAGCACCTGGGGCAATCTGCCCCCGAACCTTATCACGCCCTACGCCACCGACGCACTTGGACTTGCCTACTTCCCAGAAATGGGCGGTCTCATTGCAAACTTCTGCGGGGAAAATGGAAACACTGCAGGCGTCTATCTCTACAATGGGACCGCTTGGAGCCGGCTTGGTCTGGCGAACACCTACGTCATGGGCGGCTATCATTGCTTTGCCGAGTACAATCCCGTGCGGCAGACGGTGATTTTTGGCGGTGGCAATGGCAGCCGGGATCTGTATAAGCTGACTGCTGCCGGTGTGATCACGAAGCAAGCGCTCGCCCCTATTAGTCTGGGCGTCGCATGGGACTCCATCAACACGGTTGATCCGGTAACCGGCCTCTACCTCATATTTGGGGCGGGTGGGGTCTTTTACACGTATGACGTCACAACAGACACGTGGCAACTGCAGGGCGGGACGGTGCCGATTTTCAGCCCGCAATATCCAGCCACGAACGCCACCTATGCCACCATTGTCGCGCCCATTAGCACGTATAACGTGGTCATGTTCTATAAGTTTATTTATAACGGCCCCTCAAAAGTGTACCTGTATAAACATGCTTCGAGTGCCCCGGATACCACGCCCCCCAGTGTTCCGTCCAACCTCCAGGCGACCGCTATCTCTTCGTCCCAGATTAACCTGACTTGGACGGCCTCTACGGACGCCGTAGGCGTGACGGGCTACCGAGTAGAGCGCTGCCAGGGGGCAGGCTGCTCGAATTTTGCACAGGTAGCGACCCCTGCTTCGAACTCTCACTCTGATACCGGACTCACGGTAAGCACGACCTATCAGTATCAAGTCAGGGCCACGGATGCCGCGGGAAATTTGAGTGGCTACTCGTTGATCGTAAACGCGACAACCCAAGCCGGCGGCGGGGGGGGCACAGCGGATTTCAACACCCGCTGTACCGCCGCGGGTGTCACATACTGTACGGGCTTCGACGTAACTGCCGACATCGATCCCTATCTGCCGAACTACGACTGTAACAACGTGCGCCGGGCTTTTCTGGATACTACGGTGAAGGCGTCGGGGGTGGGCTCCCTGCGCTTCGAGATTCCTCAGGATGCTCCGTGTGCCAATACATCGGGCCAATGGGTGCATAGCTTTGGCGCAAACTTTGGGCAAAACTCGACCTTTTATGTCCAGTTCCGTCAGCGGTTTGACACCGTGATGGCAACGCACAACATGGGCGCCAACGGGTGGAAGCAGGCGGTATTCTACATGCCGCCTACGGGATGTGCGAGCATTGAGCTAACCACGCAGAACACCTGGAATCGCGGGTTTCCCCAAATGTACACGAATTGTGGGGGGAAACCCTTGACCGTGGACGTCGGAGGCGGAGCCGACATTTTGCTCCAGCAAGGGGACTACAACTGCCTGTACAGCAATCAGAATCCTACGAATTGCTCTTTCTACCAACCCAACCAGTGGATGACCTTTTACTACAAAGCACATATCGGCACGTGGGGACAGGCAAACAGCGACGTCGAAGCGTGGGTCGCTTATGAAGGCCAGCCACTCAAAAAGTTCATCGACATCCATAACTTCCTGTTGGACTTTAATAACTTCCCGTCAGACGTGTACAACACCATCTCCCTCCTACCCTACAATACCCAGAAGTTAGCAACGGACCTTCCGAACCCCCAAGCCTTCACCTGGTATGACGAACTGATTATCTCGACTCAGCCTATTGCCGCTCCCGGTGCCGGGGCTCCCCTGGCACCCCCGGCCTCGCCGACCAACCTGACCGCGGTCGCTCCATGAGAGATGAGAGATGAAGAACCAGACGAAAAATAAGATGGGCCACAACGGGGGAGAGATGAAACGACCACTATTCTTGCTCTTCCTCTTTCTTTTGTCCTCCTTGTGTCTCGGGGCGACACTTAACCTTACGTGGACAAACACCGACACACAGAGTCCTGCGCCGACGTTTCGGATCGAGCGCGGCCTCGATTGCGTCGTCTGGACCCAGATCGCAGAGACCGCCACCGGGGCTCTGTCTTATGCGGACACCGGGCTCTCTCCCGCGACCACCTATTGCTATCGCGTGCGTGCCCATAATGCCGCGGGAGATTCCGGCTACAGCAATACCGCCTCAGAGACGACGCTGGCAGATCCTCCGCCGCCGCCCCCTATTGGGTTAGTTGCTGCTTTCGCTCTTGATGAAGGGACCGGTACTACGACCGCCGACATTTCTGGCAATGGCAATACCGGCACGATCTCAGGGGCAACGTGGGTTGTCGGAAAGTACGGACAAGCGCTGAGCTTTGATGGAAGCGATGATTACATCACCGCAGGAAGCTCCGCCTTATTCGATCTACCGAACGGAACGATCACCTTCTGGTATTTTGGCCAGTCCAACATTAATGATCAAGCATTTGTTGCGAAGGACGTGAGCGGCGTAAACGATGGTGATTTCTTTTTAAGGGTTCGTCAATCTGATGACGCGACGAACCCCAATAAGATTCTTGTCACGACTACCCAGGGTGGGGTGCAGGACGATCTGGTGAGCACAATCCCGGCTCCGTTTGGGGCTTGGGTTTTTCTCGGGATTACTTTTGGATCTGGTGGAAAGCAGTTGTTCATCAATGGGATACCAAATAGCAGTAACTCAAACACTAACGGAATGACAAATGCTACAGCAGACCTTATTATCGGATCTCAACGACCAGGTGCCAGTCCGCTCAATGGACAGATTGACAACGTCCGGGTCTATAACCGGGCACTCAGCCAGTCTGAGATTGAGGCTGACATGAATACTCCGCTGGGGGCTGTCCCCACTGGGATGGCAGCAAACGTTTCAGTCACTACCACTACTCAACCCTAACCATATGGAGGTCTCGTATGAAAAAGTTCCTTGTTCTCTTTCCCCTGCTCTGTGGTCTGCTTTTCGTGGCCGCGGCGCACGCGCTGACCATCACGGCGACCGTGGCTTGGACGGTCGGGACCGCTGCGGGCCACACCAGTTGGTCGGTGCAGAAAACTACCGACGGAGGCGCTCCGGTCGAGGTAGGGACGACCGCAGCCGCGACCACCCAATTTGTAGACTCCACACTCACCGTGAACCACACCTACACCTATGCGATCGCGGCGTGTAACACCTTCGGTTGCGGGGCGTATACCGCGCCAGTGAGCACCAATACGAACGCGGCCACTGGAGTCCCGTCCGGGGTGATCGTTACCACAACGACCTCGCCATAGGGAGGAGACGTAATGCCACTTACAGCAGCCCAACTTCAAGCCCTCAAGACGGACATCCTCGCTGACCCAGCACTAGCAGGACAGCCGAACAACAGCGACGGGGCCTTTGCCATCGCTGCGGCGTACAATCTCGCCGCTGTCCCTGATTTCTGGGTCTGGCGGACGTCCGTGACGAAAGAAGAACTCGTCCAGTCTGCCAGCGTGGACGGGACGACCTTTAGTTGGACCGGGGCGGGATTTATTACCCGCTCGGTGGGAGAGCGAGATGCTTGGCGCGAGCTGTTCGGCGAGGGGGGAACGTGTAATCCCTCTCTCGCCAATGTGCGTCAGGCATTTCAGGATATTTTCAGTGGCGGGACGGCCCCAGCCCCAGCCAACCGCACACACCTCGCCACCGTGGCCCGCCGGAAAGCCTTGCGCGGTGAAAAGCTCTTCGCCACGGGCACTGGCTCCACGGTAAGCCCGGCGGTCATGGCGGTTGAAGGGAACCTCTCTTACCAGGACGTCCAGACCGCACGGGAGACCCCATGAAATGGCTTGATGCTCTTCTCGATAAAGCGATCGAACGCCGGCTCCGCAAGAGCGCGGCACCCCTGGGGGGCTGGAAACCAAAGCAGGTCGCGTGCTGGGATTGCGAAAAAACCCACACGCTGCCGCTCGACGTGCGCCAGGCTTTAGCCTCGGCGGAGGGTTTTTTCAGCCGGCACGAGGGCCACACCGTAAACTGGTTTGAGCAACCCGGGGTAGCCGGGCTCTGGACCCCAAACGCTGATGTGAAGGATGCGTATGGCGCGAGTGCTGACTATACGATCTCACTGGCGAGTTTAGCAACCAGCGCAACACTCGTTGCTGGCCAGGAGGGTACGGCAGTCAGCAACACCACCAATCTATTTGACAATTATATCGTCCAAGGAAAGATCACGACAGGGACAACGCCAACCGTTGACAAGACTATCGAAGTGCATCTCTATGGGAGCACCACCGATACTCCGGTCTATCCAGATGTGTTAGATGGGACGGATAGCGCTGAGACGCTGACCAGCGTGAACGTTAAAAAGGGGGCGCTCCGCCTCCTTGATCGGCTTTTCGTAGACGCCACGTCAGACCGCGCCTATCCGTTCGGACCAGTCGGTATCGCACAGTTCTTCGGGTGGATTGTGCCGAAAAATCATGGGCTCTTTGTTACCCATGATACGGCTGTCAATCTGAATGCAACAGGCACGAATCATGTCCTCTCCTATGCTGGCCACTTTGTAACGGTCATCGGCTGAACGATGCTCTACAAACCCACATTAGGCCAGATTGCGACCGGCGCTTACCGTAACCACCCACGGTATGATGGGTGTGTCGGGCACTGGCTCATGAATGAGGGGGGTGGGCTGACTGCTTATAATATCAGTGGTTACTTCAATAACGGAACTCTAACGGGAGGACCTACTTGGACTGGTGGTCAATTTGGATACGCCTTGAGCCTCGATGGCGTTGACGATTATGTCACCGCAGGAACTCCTGCACTCTTCGATTTGTCGAATGGCACTGTCACTCTCTGGTATAATTGTGCGTCGAATGTCAATGATATGGGGCTTTTTGGCAAGGACAACGCTGGTGCTAACGACGGAGATTTTTCCGTAAGAATTCGGCAATCCGACGATGCAACAAATCCGAACAAGATACAGATTAGCTCGGTGCTTGGTAGCGCTGATACTTTAAGTAGCGTAGCCGCCGCGCCGTTCAATATCTGGACATTTCTTGCAATCGCGTTTGGTAGTGGTGGGAAGCGGATCTACATCAGTGGAGTGTTAGACAGTAGCAACGCGAATACCACTGGAATGACAAATGCTACAGCAGATCTCATTATTGGGTCTCAGCGACCAAATGTCGATCCGTTCAGTGGTCGCCTCGATGATGTACGCATCTATAACCGCGCGCTCTTAGGCAGTGAGATTGCCAGCCTCTACACCGATCCGTTTGTGGAGTTCCACGCGGCGCCCAAGGTTAGATATTTCTTTGTGGCGACAGATCCGCAGAATCCCGGCTTTGGAAATAAGATTTGGACTCCTCATCTGGTTGGTGGGGGAGGATTATCGGCATAGGAGAACACGATGGGTGCACAAAACTGGGTCGAAACGTTAGATACCATCATCGCCGATGGTACACAGATCTCCAACACGACCACAGAAACAATCATCTGCCCGGACTTCAGTATCCCAGCGTTTTATATGGCGCCGGGACGTACACTGTCCCTATGGGCATTCGGCGTAAACTCTAACGTAGTGACAACACCGGGCACTCTCATCATACGGGTCCGGTGGGGGGGGGTTGCTGGGACAGTTCTGCTGGCCAGCGCGGCGCAAGGACTTGATACGACCGCACGAACCAATGCGTTGTGGGCGCTCAACGCATGGATCGTATGTCGGACTGCAGGCGCTACCGGCACATTTATGAGTGGTGGCATGTGGTGGCAGATCAACCTGCTTTCTTCAACGGCGAGCAACCTACTTCCCGCGCTGTTAGGGTCTGCGGGAACGCCACTCGCCAGTGGCAACGCGGCCGTGACCGTTGATACGACGACGGCCAAGCTTCTTTCGGTGACGGCCCAATTCAGCGTTGCCACGAACCCTACCAATCTTTCGTGTCAGCAAAGGATCATTGAAGTACTAAATTGATCCTGCGTATTGATTACAAACTGTGACTATGTTAGGTTGGTAGTATGAATTCATACAATCAATCAACTCAAGTTATTATTTCCTGTGAATGTGGCTGCGGTAATCCGGCTCCTATTTCTAAGCAAACTGACACAAAACGGGGGGTGTTAGCGGGACACTCACAACGGTATATCCGCGGACATCAACCAAAGGTGAATACTCATACGCCAACGGCGAACGCTAAGAGGAGCGTAACTCTTAAGGCATTTAATGCCAATACTACTAGATTGTGGAAAAACATATGTCTACACTCAGACCGAAAACCATTTTTGCATCAGTTGTGCTTTTCTTGTTATGTGAACTTGTATCAAATTTGCGGTAAACTCTGTGAGTGTGGCTGTGGAAACCTTACTTCCATTACGAAAGCTTTTAGTGCACGGCGGAGACTAAAAAAGGGACAACCTGCCCGTTTCATCGTAGGGCACCAAAATAAGGGGAAGGGGACACTAGTTACCTGCGGTCACTTCGACAAACGGCGTGGCTCCAGGGGATTATGCCAGACTTGCTACATCTCGAAACTTCGTCGTGAGCACCCGGAAAAGAGATTTGATAAAACTAATCCTGAGAAGGCTTTTCTCCTGAGGCGCCGTAGTTTGTTTAAAAAAAGATACGGCATTATAGTTGATCAATACAATAAACTATGGGAGGCCCAGCAGGGGAAATGCGCAAATGTTCAGTGTCAAGCAACTTTTCCGGTGGATGGCAGGAAACACAAGGGGCTACACGTTGACCATGACCATACAACGCGGAAAGTACGCGGGCTTCTCTGTCATCGGTGTAATCTTGCGCTTGGATATACTGACGACGATATAGCCCGTCTACACGGCCTCATCACCTACCTAGAAACCCATGCTACAAGTCATCTCCACTGAAGGCTTCAGCGTTGGCATCCGGTGTGACGTGCGCGCGTGTAGAAGCATCGCGGCACGGCATCTACCGTCCTGCGAGCACAGTCTTTGTACGATCCATGAACGGTATAAATTCTGTCCTGCGTGTTCCTTATGGCAACGATTCCTTTCTTTGCTGAGGCGAAATGTCAAACCCACTTGACCCACGGCCGAGTCTGAGCGGAACAAAACCCACCTCGCGCCCGATCCTTTATGGGCCAATGCTGTCAGGTGGGGGTGTCCGCCCTCTGCTTGGGCGGGCAGGGGGAGAGATTGGGGTCCCTGCTCCTGGCCTGCCCGGACTCACGAGATTGCGTCCGAGTATCCGATTCCCTGGAGAACTCTTCCCTATCTCCGGTTACGATTCTTGCCCTGCCGGTCCTTTCGGTGCGAGTTCTTTCGTGAATGAGGCCAGCGTGGGAGCTGTTGCGTGGACGACGCCAGCGAATTCTCAGTTTAGTGATGATGCCTATGTCACCGCGACCACAGTGGCGCAAGATACTCAGCGTTTGAATGTGGTTGGGCTTGGGTTTCGCATTGATCCTATAAAAACAGTTGCAGGGATATTGGTGGAGGTAGAGGCAAAAGTTCTCGTCGGGACCGCGACCGTTGTGTGTCGTATCATTAAAGGAGGAACAGTTTCTTCTACTACCAAGAGTAATACATGGACAACTACAGAAGGTTTTGTTTCCTATGGAGGCTCTACGGATTTATGGGGAGAGACGTGGACCCCGAACGATATTAATGAGACTAACTTCGGAGTCTCTATACGGCAGGAAGCCTTATTAACCTCTACCCTATCCTGCGACTTTGTCCGTGTGACTATCTACTGTTCGACCGCAGGTCGAATCACCAAAAACACACGTGCCTTCCCTCTGGGGCAATTTGTGGGCATGGGACAGCGAATGCATATGTCGGCGTAGGAGGCTGAGTGAAGATTCTTCACCATCTTAAAAGAGAGCGGAGTGGGTTAGCGTTTTCCACGCTGGAACTTGCCAAGTATGAAGAGAAGCAGGGACATCAAGTATGCATCAGGGAGCCACAAGGGCCGGTGATACACGGAATGAATGGTAGGCCGGATATCCATTGCATCCACAGCCAGATCGACCCGGCCACGTACCACGACAATGTTCCCAAGGTACTCTGGAGTCATGGCGAGCCGCTGAGTAGCGTCGGCAACGGTATCAGTATGAAGGCAGTGGTTGACCTGGCATCTATCTGCGACGCCTTCATATGTATGCGCCAGGACGAGTGGGCGGTGTGGAATAGTATCAAGCGCACCTATGTTGTTACGAATGGAATTGACCTGGAGGTATTTCGGCCGCTGCCTGGGGTGACTGAAAAGCTCTCTGGTGAGCCCGCAGTGTTGTACATAGAGAATTGGCGGCAGACACGGAATCCCTTGTACTTGTGCGTGGCTATGCAAAAGGTCTGGGAGAAGTACCCGAAGGCCAGACTTCATCTTTACAATTGTACCGATAAGCGCATGCGGGAGACGTTCGACGCACTCATCAAACACAACAAGTGGTGGATGTTTGTCCGCTCGCTTCAAGGGTCGGTACAGGACGTGAATTTGCTCTATAACCGGGTCGATATTGTTGTATCCTGCCTATATCCCTTGTACGCCCGCGGAATTGAAGCCTTCGGCGCGGGTAAGGCTTTCATTGGACCTGGATATCGAGAGCATGGGTATCCTTTTGTCTGTACGCTCCAGCCAGAAAGTATGGCCGCGGCTATTATCAACTGTTTTGAAAATTACGATAAAATCAACTATAGAAAATGGTGCGAGGAACATCACGATGTGGCGGAGACGGTGCGGCAGAGCACCGCTATTTATCAGAGGTATGTGTGAGCATCGAAGCCCTCCGCAACGAAATCCTCGGCTACGGGACCTATGATCCGGCGTACTACCGTAAGCAGATCCACCCGATCCCCGAGGCGAAGGTTGTGGACCGGGTAAAGTTTATTCTTGAGCGGTGTAAAGGTAAGACCGTGCTACACCTGGGGAGCGACGGGCCGCTGCATCCGGCGATTGAGAAGGTAGCTGCCAAGGCATACGGGGTAGACCTGACGAACGTACACGGGGCCAAGCACTGGATAAAGGTGGACTTGGATACGCTTTACAAAGTGCCACTGGAGATACCACAGGACGTGGATCTGGTTCTGTGCGCGGAGGTGCTGGAACATTTGCGTTCTCCAGGTTTCCTTTTGGAGAACTTAAAAGGAGCAATTCGAGAGATTATTATTACCGCTCCTAATGCGTATTCTGAGGTGGGGTTTCGTTTTGTTCAGCAAGAGGGCACAGAAAATGTCAATATCGACCATACAATGCATTTTTCGTATAGGACAATGAAGACGTTACTTGAAAAGTGCGGATATAAAATAAAGGAATTTTATTGGTATAATGGGAAACCGATGTTAGCAGAAGGGATGATTATCGTTTGTTAGAGAACATGTTTCCACCATCTTCTTTTAACAACGTTGCTAACGTTTGTGGGGGTTATGTTAAATTGCGCTGCGATTGCACTTCTTGTATATCCAAGAGAGAAGAGCTTCCGTATTTCTTTTACTTGTGCCTCCGTCAATTTTGATGTGGCAACCTTTTCTCCGACATACCCATGAATAGCTCTATCTTTCATGTTGCTTTTCGCTGTGTCATATCGAAGATTCGAAAGTTTGTTGTCATGTGGGTTTCCATTATTATGGCAACATTGAAGTCCATTGGGACACGCCCCAATAAACGCCAGCAGGACCAACTGGTGGATGGCAAATCTTTTCCGTTTATCCTTGATATGGAGCCACACGTAGAGATAAGCCTTACTGCGGGGATAATAGAGCGGTTTTATGCGTCTCCAAGTAGGAGGTTGGAAGTGACGGCAACTAAACACCTGTCCATCGTCACTTACAGCATACCCAGGGAATCCTGGAACATGTCGAACCCCGACATTAGGAACTATGGGCAGCGGCAGTATATTATGAAGTGGCATGTGAACCTCCTTATCAGGTTTGCATGTTTGGGGGATGGGAGGGGGACGAGCCCTCTCATCCCCGGTATTCTAGCAGATTTTGTAGGTAAGCGCTACAAGGATAAGAGATGCCTCAACTGAAGAAGGGTGCGCTCTCGCCGATTTTTTTTACTTTGGTTGACCGCACTGATTTCGCTTCGATCGAGAGCGGGGTCACCAGCAACTTCACCCAACGGCTATGGGGCGTAAGGAATGGGGCATCGGCGGCCGCCACGGCAAAGACTCCCAGTAAAGTCATCTCCGTAGTGCGGTCTGGTGTTTTTAAGGCCGTTCTGAAAAGCACCGAGTTAAGTGATTTTGACCGCATTATTTACGAAGTAGAGCATGCCAGCTGCGCCACGCAGATTCTAATCTACGACCTTGATGACGCCGATAACAGCGACCTTCTCTCGGCCATCACCATCGGTAACTCTCGCGTGCTACTCAACCAGTCGCGGATCTCCGACGTCTATTCCTTACTCAGTGACCTCCAGAGCGATTTCCAATCCCGGGTGCCAAAGAGGGTGGCAACAGATTCGCAGCTTTCCGATCTCCACAGCGACCTGCGGTCCTTCCTGGTCGTGATGAGCGGAATCGGCTCAGACACTTACTCTCTACTGAGCGACCTCCAGTCAGATTTCCAATCGCGTGTTCCGAAGCGAGTTGCCACCGATTCACAATTATCAGATCTACATTCCGATTTGCGCTCCTTTTTGGTGGTCATGAGCGGCGTACAATCGGATGTACATAGCGGGGTACAACTGCTTCAGTCTGCGTTTGTCGGCCACACGGGAAGTACGGCATCACAAGTAACTGATGCCTCAACGATGGAAATTGATGGTATTGACCATGACGACCAATTCAACGGATACTACGTCAAGATTCTTGGGGGCTCCCAGATAGACGAGTTGCGCCTTGTAGTGGACACACAGAAGACCCCATCCCATATTATTGTGAAGCCGGCCTTCAATTCCCGACTCCTTTCCGGTGTTGATTTTGTGATCGTGGCAGGGAACCCCTTTCAATCCCGGTTTCACAGTGATGTGATGTCTCGGGTGTCGGACGTGGGTAGTGATCTACGCTCTTTCTTGGTCACTATGTCTGGCGTGCAGTCAGATGTCTATAGCTTGCTGAGCGATTTACAATCCGATTTCCAATCCCGCGTTCCCAAACGGGTTGCTACCGATTCCCAACTGTCGGATCTCCACTCGGACTTACGCTCGTTTCTCGTCGTCATGTCTGGGGTCGGCTCAGATACGTACTCACTCCTCTCTGACTTGCAAAGTGACTTCCAGTCGCGGGTGCCCAAGCGTGTGGCCACAGACAGCCAACTGTCAGACTTACACTCGGACTTGCGGTCGTATCTGGTGGTTATGAGCGGGGTGCAGTCAGATGTACGGAGCGGGATGCAGCTCCTCCAGTCCGCTTTCATTGGGCATACGGGGAGCACGGCGTCACAGGTGACAGACGCCTCGACGATGGAGATCGACGGCATCGATCACGACGACCAGTTCAATGGATATTACGTCAAGCTCCTGGGCGGGTCGCAGGTGGACGAGCTACGGCTGATTGTTGACACACAACTCACCCCGTCGCACAGCATCGTCAAGCCGGCCTTCAACTCGCGCTTGCTGTCCGGCGTAGATTTCGTGATCGTAGCAGGGAACCCGTTCCAGTCACGGGTACATAGTGACTTACGGTCCTACCTGACCGGCATGAGCGGGGTGTTGTCGGACACATACAGTGCCGTC
>ERZ1292637.649-Hain-H14-01um-R3-649-length-18203-cov-5_pt1 | contig 18203 bp, 29 predicted proteins | sample MGYA00564405_ERZ1292637 | MGnify/ENA primary metagenome ERZ1292637 (study PRJEB36523, sample SAMEA6512645) | groundwater metagenome | collected 2019-01-09 | study: AquaDiva: Metagenomics assemblies of 32 groundwater samples | reverse complement strand
TGCATCTTGAGGCCTTTCCAGGCCACCGCTGTCACGACCAGCAAGATCAGGAACAGCACGAGCAGGACGGCCATGTACGACGCCGCGAAGCCGACGATGTCGATTATGTTCGCACTTTCCGCAGCCCCGACTGGAAGGGCGGCGGCCGTCGCGCCGATGGCGAGCAACGCCACCATGGCGACGATCAGGCCCACAACGGCTCTCTTCAGCGCGTGGAAGCGCGCTGCCAGTCGCGGCGCGTCCCGCGTATCGCTGGGTTTCATGGAAGACCCGTCCCTCAGAGCCGGGGTCAGCGTTTAATGTCGACGCTGACATTTGGCAGTATCTCCAGGAGATATGGACGAATCTTTTCGCGTTGAGCATGACGTATGCTCTATTGACCGTATCCTTCGGTACATCGGCGGGAGAGGCGGCGGACCGACATCTTCGACGATTGGGCCTCCGCACTTCTGGCAGACCGTCACGAAGACTTCGGTTGGGAACGTCCCCGGACCGACGATGCTTATCCACGTCCCGTCAGGTACGCTGCCGTCTTCAGACACGGTCACGTCCTCTTTGATTAGGACCCGTCTATGTCTCTTTTTGCGATGTTTCTGTGCCAGTAAGGATTCCCCCGTCCAGCCATCCCTCGAGCTTGTCCAGGTTCCACGTCCGGTCGGCCTTCAGCAGTTCGTCCAGCGGCGACATGTCCTCGTCGATGATCATCCTGGCGTGGTCGTTCGTGTAGTCGACGCAGGCGTGGTACGCGTCGCTGATCTGCGCCGGCAGGGGTTCCCACTTCAGCGGGACGACCTGCCGGCCCCAGCGGTCGTTCTCTTCGTTGTAGTCGGCCTTCTTGTAGAGGATGGCGCGGTTCCATCCGCGCGGGATGGCCCGGTGGCCCTCGTCCTGGACCCGCAGAAGATGGGTCGCCTTCGCCTCGTACAGTTCCAGGTCCAGGCGGAAGATGTTGTCTACGACGACAAGCCAGACCTGCCGGTTCTTGCGGATGGTCGACAGGGTCATCATGTCCTTCTTCTGCTGGCCGACCATCGCCGTCCTCCTTCCCCAGACGATCTTCCCCTCATCGACCATGCGGACGACGCCCTTCGAATTGTCTTCCAGGAACCTTCTCACTCGGGGAAGGTCGATCGTGTACGCGATGTCCGCGCGCAGGTCGAACGGATAGCCGAGGACCTTCGCCATCGCCCCGCAGAACTCCATCGCGAGGGACGTCTTCCCGCAGCCGTACGGGTACAGGTTGCGAGGGGTTTCGACGACGCAGAAGATGTCCAGCCCGACGTCGATGAAGTGGGTCTTCCAGTCCGCGACGACCTGTAGGATGCCGTACTTCTCGATCTCCCGCTGCGTGACGACGGCGTCCTTCGACACGAAACGGAAGACGTCCTGCATCTGGTTCCGTGGCACGGCTGCGAAACCGTCTTCTTTGTCCTTCGTCGTCAGGCCGATGCGCTTCATCAGCGCGCCGATGAACCGGCGCTTCTCGCTGATCTCGTCCGCGTGGCTTTCGGCCGTGATCTCGATCTCCTTGTAGTTCGACACCAGCACAGGCATCTTCCGCAGCAGGATTTTAGCCGGGTCGATCTCCGTGACGATCCAGTCGAAGACGTCGTCCAGGGCCTCCCCCAGCTTCCAGTACGCGTTCATGTCGATTGCGAACAGGTAGTCGCCGCGATCGAACGACGAATCGATCAGGGACAGCTTCGCCTGGATTCTGGCGGGATAGTCCAGGTGCTGCAGCAGGTACGCCAGGCGGGTCGATTCCGCGCCGGGCTGCGGCCTGATCAGCGGACCCTGGCCGACGACCTCCGTTTCGTCCGCGGCCGCGACCTGCTCCGGCGGGACCGGGACCTGGTCCGGGTCCGGCGGCGCTGGCTCATCGGGGACCACTTGGGGTTTGGGTCTGAATCCCGGTACCTCCAATCATCGCACCCCCCCGCATCTGGCTGATCAGCGTGATCTCCATGTTCAGGTCGATGACCTGCTTCCGCAGCAGCTTGACGTCGCGCTGCAGGCCGAACAGTTCCGTTTCCGCGTTGTGGTCCAGAACGGACCCCATCCCGACGAACTGCGGCAAAAGGTCGAACCCGACGTCGACGCGGGACGTCGCCCGGTATTCCTCGTCGTGCTGGATGGCGTCCGCGACCTGGTGCGGTATCTCTTCCAGGTTCCGGTCCGGCATGATCTGATACGGCAGGTCGATCACGTTCCCGCGCTTCAGACCGGGATACTCGGTCGCCATCCGCTGCAGGTCCGTTTCCGTCAGTTCAGAGACATGCACTTTCCCCTCCCCGTTGCACGCGCGGCACGTCTTCTCGTCCAGGACCTTCCGCACGATCTTCCCGCTTTCGCCTTCCGGGTACTCCGCAACCTCCCAGCTGTACGGGACGACAGCGAAGAAGCCCTCCGACTTCCCGCCCGCTTTGCCGGGCCAGTCCTTGCAACCGCCCTTCCGGCCCCATCGCCAGACGAAGAAACGCGTGATGCGCGCGCCGCGCATCTGTTCCCCATACCGGGCGATCTGTTCCTGCGTCGCGACGATGAACGCGGTCTTCGTGATGATCGGCGCGGTCGCCGGCAGCGTCCCGAGGCTGTAGATTCCCCGGTCCCCCACGCTGGCGAAGTAACCGCTGGACAGGAGGACGTAGAAGGTCGACAGCATCGCCAGAAAGAACCCGCCAAGAGCGCCGGGGATGGCGTACCAGACGGACCCCTTCAGTCCTTCCAGGCCGCCGATCTGGAAGGCATGGAAGGCGGACCAGACCGACGTGATGAAGACCATGACGGACGCGAGGAAATACCAGACGAGGTAGTAGCGGGCCGGACGGTACGTGCGCACCCTGTAGGCGCGCGCCAGGACGTCATAGAGGCCGCCAGTCTTCGGCGGCGTCGCTGTCGCCATCTCAGGCCCCCTTCAGCCTTCGGCGCGTCCTGATCATGTTCCAAGTCGTCCCGACGAAACCAAGGACACCGAGCACGAACTTTCCATCATCCCCGAACCAGGGCCGCCAGAGGGGGCGCAGCGGTTCGACGTAGAATCCGGCCCAGGACAGCGGCCCCAGGACGGCCATCAAGAGGGCGGGGATGCCCAAGACGATGAGCAGGAACCAGGCCCCTATCGTCGTCCGCATCCGCGTCCCGTTCTTGAGCGCACGGTCGATCTCCTCGTCGAACTTCCGCAGTCTCTCGGCTTCGGTCTGCATCGTCGTCATCTTCCGTTCCTGACGCATCGCGACCCTGGCAAAGCCCGCGCGGTCGATCTTCTTCGGTTCGTACTTCGGCTGCCAGGGCGGGGGGGCCGGCGGTTTGGCCTGGGCTTCCCGGTCATACGCCTTCCGCAGCCCCCGGACCAGACGCTCGATCAGCGCGATGTGATTCGGGTCCCAGCCCATGAACTTCCGCCCCAGCGCGTCCCTCAGCTGTTCCATCAGTTCGCGGCGTTCCAGGTCCAATGCGATTGATTGGTTGACGTCCGGGCGGACTGCCTGGCTCCCCGGCTGGATGAAGCCCCGGTACATCGCCGCCGGCGCGAGAAGCATCTCCTTCGCCGTCAGGCGACCTTCCCTCTTCGCCTGCTTCGCCTGGCGGGAGAAGTAGACGGCGGCCTGCGGGAACTGCAGCGCGATCACGATCAGCAGGACGAAGAGGCCGTACCGTGCGGCGACGTCCCCCTGGACGCGGGCCTGCTCATATCCCCATCGGTTCAGCAGGTCGACCCGACAGCGGTCGTCGCAGACGACGTCCAGAAGCGCGAGGGACGTCCCGTTTCCCATCGTCGCACGGATTTCGTAGCGGCCGAAGTCGTAGTACGCGATGTACTCGGATTGCCACGCACCCGTCGGCCCCAGGGTTTCGTGCAGGGCGATGTAGAAGCCGCTCCTTCCGGCGATCTCGAGGACGAAGGGCGTGTTCGCCGGACCCGTCACGTTCAGCGTATACCGTTCGTACTGATTCACTTCGCCGGGAGAGATTCTAACCGCGATATCGTCCGGTGACTGCGCGGACGCCAAAGCGATTGTCAGGAACAGGAGCAGGAGCAGGGGCGCCGTGATCGCGATCTCGGCGACCAGCACGACCCAGGACGCGGACGACCTCGTCATTCGCGGTCCCTCCTGAGCAGTTCGTGGGCCGCCATGTTCGTCGCGGCCCAGATGGCATGACCGGACGCCTTCGCCATCTGGCGACTGAACTCGACGTACGCGGGGTCGCGCCGGTCCAGACCGATCGCCGTGACGGGATAGGCGTTCCGGTAGCCGTTCTGCGAGCGCATGATCTCAAGCGCGCGGGCCATCAGGTCCCGCCATATCGCAGTCCGATCGCTGCCCAGCAGCGACTGGCGCTCCGCGAGCAGGTTCAGTCTCTTTCCCAGCGTGTCCAACAGCGCGAACTTCGCGTACTTCGACATCGTCCCTTCCTCCCCTTCAATATGGCCAGAACTCCAAAATGATGTACGTACCATATCCGAGAAGAATGTAGTAGTTCACGAAGAGGAACAGTCCATACTCTTCTAGGTACCAGATGATGAATTCTCGCCTGTTCATGCCTTCTCCCTGACCGTCTGCACTTCGGCAATCGTGCGGCGACCCGTGCGCGCCTGTTCCGTGGCCGTCGCCGAACGGATGCCGTAGATGACCTGCACATTCCCGCGCTTGAAGGAGCGCGTCCGGCCGTAGCGGTCCTTCGGCCGGACCGTGTACGACCGCCAGCCCTTCGGGAACTCTTCGTGCGGATGTCCCCGGTACTGCGGCCCCGACGGCCAGGGTTCCCAAACGATTCCGCTGTCCCGCCCTGATCGGCGGACGTTCAGCGCCGCAGCCCCGGCGAACCCGATGATGCCGGCGAGCAAGGCCCAGGCCAGGCGGTTGTCCGTCTGCAGGATGAAGGTCGACATGGGGCGGCCGCCGTTCGCGAGGATGACGAAGACGACCAGGGTGTGCGTCCCGCCGGCGCGCAGCCAGGTGTCCCGCGCCGGGAACGTCGCCGTGGTCTGAGGCTCCGTGACCGCGACGACTTCGCCGTCATAGACCCAGCGGACCTCTTTCACGCCTTGAAAGCCGGTGTAGTCCGTCACGTCGGCGCAGGTCCAGGACAACACGATCGCGATGTACGTGCAGTCGGCGCGGACCCGCATCGAGCGCACGCCTGTCGTGCCCCCGCCACTTGTCGCTGGTACATCCGTGGTCACGACCACGGATTCGATCGTCGGTGTGCCGGCACCGCCACCCGCAAGCGTGACGCGCACGGCCCAATTCGATCGGAGCGATTCATCGAATGTGACGATGACGGTCGCAGTCGTCCCGGAGGTGATGTCCGTGTCGTCCAGGAACAGCTGATTGCCCAGGCCATCGCGAATGGACACGGCGTCGATGTAGTTCGTCGCGCTCACGCCGGAATACGTCAGGACGACCTGCGTGACGACTTCGTCCACGTACGTCTGCGTCGCGCTCGTCCATGACCCAGACGTGCGGAAGCCGCCGGAATCGACGGTCCCCGATGCGAGGTAAAAGTCGTCGATGTCATACGCAAGCGCCGTATCCGCTGTTAAGATTTCCACCTCGAATCCGGGGGACAGAGCAGGGGACCCTACAGGACTTGCCAAGTCCTGCTCGTCCTGCGTCCACGCGCTACCGTCCGTCGAGCGGTAAAACGTGTAGTCGCTGGATGTTCGTTGAATCCGCAGCCAATAGGTCGCCGCCGTGAGTCCAATCGACGTCGTGCCAATCTGCGTCAAAACCCCATTGACCACGCGGTAGACGATGTGCGAATCCCCGCCCGAGTCGAATAGGAACAAATAACCGTCCTGGCCGGCGACGTTGTAATTCGACCCGGCGGTATCCAACGCCCTCAGCAAGACCCAGGACCCATCGTTGACCGCCGTGAAACTTGCACGAATATCAACGTTCCCGCTGACAGTCGCCCCCGTACTGACCCATGCATCCGCGTTCCCCGCGGTGTCCCCGAAATCGAAATTCAGCACGCCGCCAGCGACGGAGAAGGAAGTCTCCGCGTCGACCCCGAAGGGCGTCCACTTGAACGTGTCCGCGTCCGTGTCCGCGAGGGTGAAGGAATCGCCCTTGAGCGACGTTAACTCGAACGCGCCCGCCGCGATGCCGAGGTTGTCCGTGTTCGTTTCGACTTGGTAGTTTCCATCCGCCGGTGCCGGTTGCGACTTCGTCCCGGCGTCGAAGTCCGCCGTCGACGTGAATGTGATCGTCGTCAGGGCGGATGCGATCGGCGCGGACAGAAGCAGGGCGGCGGTCATCAGGACGGCGAGACACGGGACGGAACCGGTGTGCTTCATGGGGATGGCCCCTTCCGCTTCGACCTTCGGATGGCCAGCCCGACAACGATCGCGAGGGCCAGGAACACGAACAGCCACAGGTTGCACGCCGCACGCGACGCCACCTGCAATTCCTCCGGCAGCTTCTCGAGCAGATCGTCCAGGAACGGCAGGCCGAGGAACGGCGGCTGACCTGGCGGCCCTGCCGGCGGACCTCCGACGCCGCCGGTGTCGCCCGCAGCCGTGATCACGGATAGGCCGACCCAATCGAGGGACAGGGTCGACTGCACGTCATCCGACAGATCGTTGTCGATGATGCGAAAGGTCACGGTCCCATCTATAATCGTGTTCGACCCGTCGAAGGCCGCCTGGGCCGCCGTGCCTTCCGTCGTTTCGAAGCAGTCCGAGCAGATCGTGTCCCACACCGGACCCGGCCGCTGGACCTGCAGGCTGAACGTTTCCGTGCCGACGCGCGAGCCTTCCCAGAACACCGTCGGACTGCCGCCTTCGACGCCGGTGAAGGTGATCGTCGCGACCGTCTGGTAGTCGCGGTCGTCGTACTGCGCCACCAGGCCGGCAGCCGTGACCGTTATCGCGGGTCCGCTTGCGGCCTGACGACGCATCCCGGCGAAGGAGTCGTTGATCTGCGCCGATGTCCATGCGCCGCCGCCTGGACCGCAGAAGGCCGTTTCCGCGGACGAGTAGTTCGCGAAGACCGGCGTCGGGGCCTGCGTGACGCGGTTGCACTCCTGCGTCGACGACCACCAGATCGTGATGTCCCACGTCGGGTCCGTCGTGTTCCTTCTTCCCCAGGCGAACGCCGTCAGGGAATCGAACGTGACGTCGTAAGGTCCGCTGAAGTCCTGGACGCCGAAACGGACCAGGGCCGTCGTGCCTGTCGCCACGACAATCGAACTGTTCCCGTCCGTCAGCGGGTCGTCATCGACGCATCGCCATTGGGACAGGTCATCCGGGTCCGAGCAGGTCGGGTCGTTGTACGGCGTCCAGCTGATGACGCCGGATGCCGACGTCGGCTTGAGCCAGCGCGTCAGGTCCAGGCCGGCGGTCACGTCCGCTTCCGCGACGGACGCCCTCACGTTGTCGCTCACGCGGATGTCCGCGACGCTGCCGGTCAGGGTGCCGGGTGACACGGTCAACGTCGCCGGCGTCAGCTCCTGCGTCGCGGCCTGCGCTGCGTCGGGGACGATCACGAATAGGCTGACCAGGACGAGGGTCAAAGCCACGATCGCCGCAGATGCCCCGGCAGCGCGCCGCTTCGTCGTCCCGGTCAACGGGACCGCTGAATGCGCGCCAGCGTACTTAAACGCTGCAGGGGCCGCCTGTGGCCCTGCGCGGGGCTATCCGGGGGTCTTCCGGGCTTCCATGCGTTCCCGATTGACGCGCATCTTTTCTCTGATCGCGTACGCGAATCGGTTCGCCGTCACGCCGTCGCCGCCCGCGACCCATTCGACCAGAAGCGCCAGGTAGACGAAGACATCGGCCGCTTCTTCCAGGATTTCGTCCTGGTCGACGTTGACGACCTTCGTCCCGCCGCCGTACAGGTGCTTCGCGCTGTTGCACAGTTCGCCCGCTTCGCCGGATAGCGCGTTCGTCAGCAGCCGCAAGTCCGTCTGCCGCCAACCTGGGAAGTGCTGATCGTTGAAGACGACGATGTCGTCCCAGGCTTCGCGCAGGACGTCGTTCATCGTCGCGTCCCCCAGGAATGAGGGTCCGTCGTCGTGAAGCGCGATTCCCGGTGCAGGTGCAAACCGTTGTGCTTGACGGTCCGTTCGCATGCACGTTTGCACTTCGGACAACGTGACCTGCAGCTGCCGGACTTCATGGGACCGGCCTCCGGACGAGGATGTACATCTCTGGGCCGGACAGACCCCTCCCTGCGTCATATTCCCAGCGGGTCACGCCTTCTTCCCCCCGGCCTTCTTCCCGGCTTCGTCCAGCGTCATCTGCGAGGACGTCACGGACACGGTCACGCTTTCGCCGATCACGAAGTCGAAAGGCGATTCCCGCCGGCGCAGCACGATACGGCTGCCGTCCGTTTCGCGCTCGAGCGTCGCGACGAAGACCTCTTCTTCCGCGATCACGCGGGTCGCCTTCTTCCCTTTGCCTTCAACCTTCGACCTCTGCGTGTTCTTGATTTCCTGCTTGGTCACGATGCCGTTCCATTTCCAGGTTGTCGTCATGGTTCGTCACAATCCTTTTTCCATCCGTGGGGCCGGGACGTACCCCAGCCCTTCTGCTTCTGCTTCCGGGTCTTCCATTCCGCCGGCGGGACGTTCGTGTCCATGGGCGCGGCGCTGCCGGCGAATAGCGTCGGGTGCCGCGCGCCCTGCTCGTTTCGTACCAGGGCGATCGCGGACCGGATGGCGTTCAGGGCCTTGGAGTACCGGCTCAACGACAGCGGCTTGACGTCGTCGCAGCCTTTCCGCCGTACGTGTGTGTTGGTCGAATCCAGCCAGTATTCGGCGGCCATCAGACGCCGTTCGATTTGCAGAAGTCTGCGGGTCACACGGTCACCGCCAACGCGTCGGCGATCGCCCGCGCCAGGGGCCGGGCCAGGTCCTGCGGGATGCGAGCTCGGAGGGCCGCCGATCGGAAACGCGTCTTGTCGCCCAGGTAGTCCTTCCGCAGTAGGAACGTCGGGAAGGTCCCCCAGACGTACCAGGGCTTGTTGCTGAAGCGCGGCGGTCCCATCATCGGTTCGAACCAGGACATCGCGCCGCGCACGTTCTCAACGGCCCAATAGCGCACGCCGGATTCCCGGATGACCCGAAGGGTGTGCAGGACCAGTTCCAGGTCCGCCGGCCGCGGCCGGAGCAGGGCGTCGTCCCGCGCGCCGGTGTCGATGCCGTGACCCGGCAGGTAGCGGCCATCGCGTCCACGTGCGGAAGGTCCTGCCGGGTTGACGCGCGCTTCGCTATAGGACTGGCAGGGCGGGGACGCGACGATGGCTACCGGACCGGCGCGGGTCAGCGATCGGCCGGCGATGGTCCGCACGTCCTGCAGGACCAGTTCCCCCCGGTACGCCTTCCGGCGCACGACGTCGAAACCGATCACCCGAAAGCCTTCATCCAGGAATCCATCGGTCCATCCGCCATCGCCGCAGAACAGATCGATGCACACGGGCCGATCGGCGGTCATGGCGTCCCTTCCCGTGCGATGTCGTCGACGGCGATCAGGCCCAGGCGAAGATACTGTTCCGCCAAGTCGCGGGCAATCTGATGCAGCTGCGACAGCGGCGTCTTGGCGAACGTCGCGCGAAGTTCGACGCGCAGGCCCGCCGGCTTCTGGTAGAACTTCAGGATGACATTGCGGAACAGGCGCAGCGTGACGGCCCGCGCCCCGTCGATTCGCAGGGTTTCGAAGTCGTGATTCAGTTCGTACATTCTGATCTGCCATCCACTCGGCCCGTCATCCGGGACGTCGGGGAAGTGCCCTTCCAGCCAGCCACAGAACGCGACGAAGTCCAGCATGGACAGCGACGGGCCGCCCTTCGCGCCGACCTGCAGTTCGACCGTGCCGTTGTCGAAGTCCTGGATGTAGACGTGGTATGGACCGAAGAACGTCCGCGTCTCGGTCTTGTCCGCACCCTGCCATCCCGGCATCTTCGCCCGCCGGCTGACCACGTCGACGCGGCTTTGGAAAGATTTAAGTCTGGACGCATCGCGGCCCCCCTGTGGGATGAGCTTGTGTCGCCGGGCGACCAGGACGATGTTCTCGATGCGAAGTTCCGCGCCTGGTTCCGGCGGCTTCGCCAGCGTGTACCAGCCGCGCCCGACGCGCCGCAGATCGCCGGCGGCGACCATATGGGGAAGGACGTGCCGCGTGCGGCTGTAGGACAGGCGGGCACGCAGGGCTGCCGTCTTGGCGTTCAGGGGGGTAGGCCAGGCCGCCTGGATGGCTTCCAGTAAACGATATTCCCCCTGGTGTTTGTGCTGCGCGGTTGTGCTGCGGTTGTGCTGCGGCACCTATCGACCCCCGCGCCTTCGACGCGGCCGACCGGGCCGGGGACACATGTGATCGCGGATGCAGGACCCGCCGCACAGCGGTCTACCGCAGCGTCGGCAGCGGCCGATGGCCGGCCAGTAGAGACAGGCGGAACAGCGCCGGCCCTTTTCCGCATCCGGCAGCGGACGAAGGTGCCGCAGAATATATGGGCCGGCGGCGGGGGATGATGGAGAGGGCTCTTGGGCCAAAGCCTTCACCGCCGCCGGCCGTTCAGCGTCATGTCGGCCCCCGATGCAGACGGCCCGACTGCAGAATGTTCGTCCTGGCTTCCAGCAGCGCCAGCAGCGCGTCCCGCTGGTTCTCGGTCAACCGTCGGTCATCGTGGCATTGGGTCGCAATCGTATTCAACGTGTCCTGGCTGCTGACCAGCGTGATCATGGACGCGTACGCTTCGAAGATGGCGGCCTGGTGGGAAGGCGTCATCGCTCATCCCTCCATGGGGGATAGGGATGCAGAAGTAGGTCCGCAGACGACAACAGCATCGCCAGGTACACGATCGCGACCAGGGCGAGGGACCACAGCGGCCAGGCCTCCAGATGCTCATGGAACTTGAACATCGTCGCACCCCAGATAGACAGGACAGTCAAGCCGAATGCGCCGACGATACGGTCACGCGTGATCATCGCCGTTCCCCCAGCAGCAGACGGACGTCGTCCTGGAAGCCCTGGTACTCATCGACGGCTAAGGTGCGATATGCCTGTCGGAAGACCGCGATCAGGCTGTCCCGGTCGACCCTGTCTTCCAGGGCCATGATCTGGACCAGCATGAAATATTCCAGGCGGTCCTTCACGCCAGCGCCCCCGCCGGGTGCAGGCTGTCGAAGACGCGCCCGCAGCGTTGACACCGGTACTTCCAGTCGGGCCAGTCGCCGACGATCATCAACGCCTTGTGATCGCAGAAGAAATCCGCAACGCGGTCCGCCGCGTCAGCAGGATTCATTCGCCGGCCCCCTGGTCTTCTTCCGTCCGGTCGCTGCTCAGTTCGGCCTCTTCGATCTCTTCCAGGGAGATGAAGCCTTTCCGCGGGACGACGTATCCGAGCAGAATGCCATCCTGACTGTACTTCTCCCAGCGTACTACCGGCAGCTTGTATTGTGCCAGATAGCGATCGTGGCAGTCCTGACTGCAGAAGGACAGGGTCGCATACCGTCGTCCGTCCTGCGCCTTCAGGAACCGCGCCTTCCGAATCCCGCCCTTGCATTGAAGGCACAACCAGGGTCCCGTGATTCCAGATGCGCGGAACCAGGACGTCAAGCGGTCCGCTTCCAGTTCTCCCTTCGTCGCGGCGTCCATCGCTTTCTTGTCAGTCAAACGATCATCTCCCAGAGATCGCCGTAGATGACTTTGCCGCCCCAGACTTGCACGGTGACGTACACGCCGTCACGGTCTATCCCGACTGTCAGGAATGTGCGGACAATCGGTTCGTCGGTTCTGATCGCCTGCCGTTGAAGTTCCGTCACGCCTTCACCCCAGATACGAACATAGGGATGCCCCACGAGATGACGGTACCCGCGACGCTGACCCTGGCTTCCGCAAACACGACGCCGTCTATCTCGGCGACACACACGGCCCCTAACGGACCGACCGCTATGCGATGATTGTCGTTCATGCTTTGACCCATACCCTGATTGATTTACGGTATATTAATGTAGTCGCCCGACTATCATCTCTGACAATGACAAAGCCCGTCCCTGGCGCGAAACGCGGACGACCGCGGCCGGACAAGATGCCGCTGAAGAAGATCAGCTTGGAAGCCGACCCGATCGTCCTGACGAAGTTCGACCGCTGGGCGAAGAAGCACGGCCTGACGCGCAGCGCGGCGTTCCGCCGCGTCCTGCGGGACCTGGACTACTCAGCCTGGTGACAGTACCGCTTCTTCCCCCACACCCGCTTCGCGGGGTCCTGTGGTATCCGAAGGGGGTGCTATCCGTGGACGTGTCTTAAGTAGGTGGCACGTCCTTACCTTCCGGCATGGACGACTTCAAGAAAGGCGACATGGTCTGCCTGAACGCGCACTACCGCGAACAGTTCCCGCACTCACGCGGTCGTGAGAACCAGGTGTATCATATCCGAAGCGTGAGCAAGAAAGGGCTGGTCCGTCTGGAACGCACGGCGCGAAAGTCAGGGAAGACGTACACGGAACTGATTCATCCGTCGTTCCTGGAAATCGCACCCGACACAAAGCCGGTCCTGAAGACGAAGGGTGTGCAGGTCTACAAGATCACGATCTTAAAAGGGACCTGGACGATGATGGCCGCCAAAGACGTCGCGGTGAAAGTCCGGTCCCTGGTCGACATCGGTGCGTACGCGATGGAAGTCCATTTCAACGGCGGCGTGTACGACGTGACGGTTCTGGAACAGTCCTGGTCGAAGATGAAGTCCCGCGAAGTCGACGAACGGATTTCCGTACTCCTGGGTCTTCGGGCGTACGGCTTCCACGTCGATTACGACGGGAAGGTGGAAGTGCCGGCATGAACGACCGCTGTCCTAAGTGCGGCCACACCTGGGACTCATCGCACGCCGTCCGCAGGCAGGGCTTGACGTACGAACCGTTCTGTTGGGTCGCGGGCTGCGACTGCACGATGGAAGCCCCTCAGCAACAGAAGGCACTTCCCGCCGGGGGGACGGCCTGATGGCTGGGACTCGAGTCTGGAAGGCACGCATCCCGTCGATTCTCTGGACGGACCTGGTGCAGTCCGGTCGACTGCTGCAGATTGTCCATAAGGAAATCGAACGCGGGATGTGGCAGAAGGGATTCGTGAAAGTCAAGAAAGGCGGTCGTTGGTTCTGGTTCAGCGCGAAGGAGATCGAAGCGGCTCGGAAGGCGCAGCTGCAGCAAACGGACGGTGACGGATGACACGCAGGTGGCGACGCGAGACGAAGGCACACATTGATCGCGTGCGGGCTGGCCTCATCGTGGATGCGAAGGCTGACAGGAATCGACTTCTCCTTGATTTCAGAACGGCCTGCGAAAAGGCATCTGGCATTGCGGAACAGGTTGTCGCAGACATGCGGAAGAAACTGGAAGATCGTCTTTCGATCTCACAGGACGACATGAACAGGCAGCTTGAATCCGCCATCAGGCCGATCTGGGATGCTTATAACGAGTACGCGACCTTCGTCGCGAAGGCACTCGAGATACGTATGCAGGCGATCGAAGCGTCGTACAGGACGGCCCTATCCGTTCTGCATGGCATCGGGGACGTCGCTGACATTGGACCCCACGACCTCCAGTCGGATGTGAAACTCCCATGAACGACGATCTGTACGTCGTATTGTACCGCGTGCTGTACCGGCGACTGCTGCGACGCGGCTGGAAGGTCAGGATGCCGCGCGGTTCGTTCCCTGCTACCTTCGAAGTCGACATGGTGGTCGCGTGACTCGGCCGTACCACAGGAAGGCGCACCGATCCTGGAAGTGCCGCACGGGATTTCACCAGAGGGTCGTGCGGGCCGCGTCAATCGCCGATCGCGTGCAGGACGTCCGGGACGTCGCGAGCGTAATCGTCGGCTGCCTGTGGCATGGCTGCCACTGCAAGTGCCATCCGTGGTACGGCGACCGACGACGGAAGCCGACGATCGCGATGGGGGTCGCGGGATGACGGGATACCATGACCGCCAGGTCAACGAACTGCGGAAGCGACTGTGGACCGAAGCGTTCGCCTTCGCCCGCGAACTGCGACGGAACGGCGAATCGCTGTCGGGTCTGGAACTGCTGATGAGCTTGCACCAGATGATTGAAGAAACGCATCACCATTGGGTCGAAGACGGGACCAGCTGGGACGACATCCTGGCACACGCGGACTACCGCCCGGTCGGACCGAACCGGCAGAGGCGACGATGACCAGCCGTCCGCTCAAGGGGTCCGTCGCCGAGAAGGCCGCCGAAACGTACCTAACCGAGCAGGGGTATGAAGTCCATCGCGCCCGCGCCGTCATGGTCAACCCCGCGCCGGGCAAGTTCTTCGTCTTCAGCCATGACGTCTGGAAAGCCGTCGATTTGGCGTGCATGTCTGCGACGAAGGGGTTCCTGTTCGTCCAGGTGACGACGATCAGCGGGAAGTCTGGCAGCTTACAGTACGGACACGTCGCCGAACGCCGGAAGAAGCTGGAAGCCCTGCCGTGGCCGTCGCAGGGCAACGGCGCGGACCCGTCGTACCGCATCCAGGTTTGGGGGGCCAGGAACCAGCGGAAGGGACGCCTGATCGCGCGCTGGTTCCAGGTCTGGGACTTCGACGTCGCCAGACGGGTCTGGACCCAGGAACCCGCACGAATCGCGATTAGCGGGCCTGTGCCTGGCGATGTTGTCGCGTCCGCGACATCCGTCTGACGTCTGTCGGGGGTGTCCATCCGTCAAGTCGGACCGGCGGCAGCCATGGGGGGGGCACGCGCATGACGAATGTCATGCGCGCCCCTATCCCATTGAATAGGGCGCGCTGCCTGTACTGCTATTTAACGAAGGTCGGGGGGTTTCTCATTCGCCATGCTGTGCCAACCCGGCTCCTGGGGACCCCCGCCGTCAGGGGACCCCGATCATGGCCGGGCTGGGAAGGAACATGTCAGCGTCATGCCAGATAGGCGAACGTGTAGAGCAGCCAGCCGCCGAAGAAGGCGAGGACGAGGACCCCGAACCAGGCGATCATGTTCCGCAAGGCGACGCCGATCATCACGACGACCAGGCCCAGAACCGCAATCACGGCAACCGATTCCCAGCCGAAGGCGAACTTCGTCAGCGTGGCGAAGAGGCCGCCGAAGGCGACCAAGCCGAGCAGGACCGCCCCGACGATGCCCAACGGCGGCACGTCAGGCCCCCTGGCGCACGATGGCCGTCTGGTCGACGCCCTGGTAGATCGACAGCTGCTGCGGCGGCTGCGTGCCACCACCGCCCCCGCCAGGTGGCGGTGCGACGGCGGTCTGGACGGAGATGTCGATCGACGGGTACGTGACGTAGAAGACCCGGATGGGGGACGGGGACCCGAGCGCGACCATGAACGTCAGATTGTACGACAGACGATAGCCCCCGTCCTGCGCGGCGGACAGGTCCGACTGCGGAAGGACGGAAGCGGACAGGATGAACAGGCGCTGGCCGGGTGTCATCGGCTTGTCGCCGATCGAATCGACGACCCGCTGGTACGGCATCGACGTGCCGATCGTCGACCTCAGGCGGATCGTGAGGAACGTGTTCGCGCGGCTGTACACGGTCAGGTTCCTCCCCGCCGTGAATTCGACTGTGTAGTCGATGCGGGAGATCGCCTTCCCGTTCCCCGCGTTGAAGACGGTCAGAGCGGACGCATCCGCCGACAGCGTTTCCTGGGTGCCGTCCGTGTAGTAGATCACCGAAAGGACGTGCAGCGTGCCGACGGGTGGCGGTGGCGGTTCGCCATCTCCCGTGACGTTGTCATCTCCCGTGACGTTGTCATCGGGTGGCGCGTCACCCGGCAGTCCCGGAAGCTCGATGTCCCGGTACTCGTCCGCGCTGACGAGGGTCACGGCGGCGATCACGAGGACGACGGCCACGACGACGGCGGCGAGCAACACACCCAGACGGACCATGTCTCAACCCCCTGAGAACTTGAACGCGGCGTAGGCCCCGCCGAGGACGATCAGCAGGAACAGGCCGACCTTCAGGGCCATCGGACCCGGCGCGAGAGCCGCCACGACCGCGGCCAGGACGACGGCCCCGGCAAGGATGAGCGCGAAGACGATCAGGTTCAGTCCCAGCGGCGTCCCTTCGTATTGCGGGTCGCGGATGCCGATGTCGACCCCCGCTGTCGGGGACGGCCGGCAGCCGCTGTCGTACGCGATCACTTCGAAGTGCAGGGTCCCGCCCTGACCCGGCGTGAGGGTCTTGAACGCGACGTCCGGCGAAAGGACCTCTTCCGTGTCCGGTCCGCCGAACCCGTACTTGATGATGATCTTCGTCAGGTTCAGGTCCGTGATCGGGTTCGGCGATGCGGTCCAGCGGACGGTCACCTGGGACCCGACGACGCGGTCCCCCTCGATGCCGGTGATCGTGACGGATGGCGCGAAGGCGGACGCGTCGATCGTCGTCGTCGTGGTGAAGTCCTTCTCCCACAGTTCGTTCCGCAGGACCCAGGTCAGTTCGTTCCTGCATGTCGCGGACACGGCGAAGTCGTCCCCCTTGACCGTGTACGGGAAGGACTGGACCAGCTGGGTCACGTCGACCTGGAGGACGACGACATCCGATGCGCTCGAGTACCCGACGAGGAACCAGCCCTTGCCCGGCGTCTGCTCGGACTGCACGTACGCGACGCGGACCGTGACCGAGATCGTGTCGCCGATCTGCGCCTGCGCCGGGGCCGTGACGGAACCGATGCCGGACTTCAGGTACGCCTGGTCCTGGCCGACCCAGAGCCAGCCCCGGTCGAACCCGTTGCAGAAGGGTTCCGCCGGGTCAATGACGTGGAATTCCAGGTCCGCGCGCAGCGCGCCTTCGAACGGACCCGTGATCGTGATCGCGATGGCCTGCAGGTCGACGCGGCTGTTGACCGTCCATGCGTACCCCGGCGCGAAGACGTACGGCGACGTCGGGATTTCCGTCCAAGTCAGCGCGTTCGCCGATGTGTAGACGCGATAGCGGTACTCCTTCAGGCACGCCAGCGTGCCGAAGTTCCTGGCGACGTCCCCCGAGATCACGATCTTCTCGGACTGCAGGTCCGTCTTCCAGGACGTGACGTAGAGGGACGCGTCCAGCAACTGTTCGGCGGCCTGTCCGCCGTAGGCCTGGAAGCCGTATGCGTTCGCCGTCTTCGTCGTCGTATCGAGATTGACCAGCTGGAAGTTCGTCCCGACCATCACGCCGAACAGGACGGCGAAGACCGCGACGATCAAGACCAGGATGACGATCAGCTTCGACGTCTGCGCGAGTACCGCCATCTACCGATCACCAGCGCCAGGAGGCCGGCCGCGACCAAGAGCGGCGCGGCCATGGGTTCGAAGACCGTCGGCCCGATCCCCGGCACGACGATCGCGACGGTCCAGATCACGTTCAGCGCGTTGAAGCCGGCGTGCAGCGTCATCGCCAGGACCGGGCCGAGAAAGAGATTGAAGCCGGCGTGCAGCGGGGTTTCCCACCACCACATGATCGCCGTCATCAGGAGGCCGAAGGCCATCGCGAAGAACGCGAAGAACCAGTTTGGCGTCTGGCCCGCGAAGATCACGGCAACCTGCGGATGCAGCAGGACCCACAGAAGGTTCGCGGTCAGGATGGACCACGGAAGCGTCTGCAGCCAGACCCAGCGGACGAACTCTTCCACGAATCCCACGAGGACGGCCCAGAAAAAGACGGTCCAGACCTTGTGCGCGGCAGACCCTTCCGCGATCGGGAAATTGAACGCGAGGAACAAGACGACGTACAGCGCCAGGACGATCGTCAAGCCGAACAGGATGGGGCGCCAGATCACCAGGAGGCCGTACCAGTTCGAATCGAAGATGTTGACGCGCTCCTTCGACGTCAGGAAGTACAGGACGCCGACGAGGACCGTGGCCGACAGGAACTGGACGTAGGCCACGACCGGGTTGTCCTCCGTGCCGATCGCGATCGACGTGAAGAAGGTTACGGCCAGGGCGATGACGGACGCGAACTTCGCGAACCGGCGGAAGTCGAACGTCGCCCGGACGTTCCGCTGGAAGCTCACGCTTCGTCACCCTGGCCGTCATGGACCGACCCGACCCCGTGCCGGACGATCAGGCTCGCGCCGACAGCTGCGTGATCACTTCGACCGTCACGTACGAGGCAGGCGTGCCGATGTCGATCATCATGCTGTACGTGAAGCCGGCAGCCGGCAGCGTGTACCCATAGGGTCCGTAGTTCCGGTAGATGTACGCGAAGGTCGCGTAGTCCTCGTCGGCTCCGGCGTTGACGCCCAGGTTCTGCCAG
>ERZ1292637.648-Hain-H14-01um-R3-648-length-18210-cov-36_pt1 | contig 18210 bp, 28 predicted proteins | sample MGYA00564405_ERZ1292637 | MGnify/ENA primary metagenome ERZ1292637 (study PRJEB36523, sample SAMEA6512645) | groundwater metagenome | collected 2019-01-09 | study: AquaDiva: Metagenomics assemblies of 32 groundwater samples | reverse complement strand
GAGGCAGCGGCGAGATAATCGACAAACACAGATCCATGATCCACAGACCCATCTCGCTCTCTCCTGCCCAGAGATTAGAATTAACCACAGACAACAAACAACCACTTGCTCGGGGACCTAGTGTTATCCCATAATCCCGTTCGCCTGAAACTCCAACTTCACTGCGAGCCGCTTCTCAGGCTCCGTCACGCCGGCATTCCGGAGAAGCGCATCCACTTCCCGTTCCGTATACGCTTTGTCCCGTTCCAAGCTATACTTGGCGACACATCGCTCGTACTCGCCTTGTGCCTGGAGACTGCGGCGCTGGGGTAGCCCGTTGCGGTTCGCATTCAGACGTCCCTGAGTATCCGTCAGCAAGCCGGTAACGCCACCAGGGCGGTCAGTCAGCAAGCCCCGGATTTCCTGCTGGCCATCCGTTAAGAGCTTGACAGCAGCGGCCATGTCCGTCTGTGTCGCCGCAATTTGCGCCAAGATCGCCTTCGTTGCCTCGTCCATCTCCTCTCCTTCCCCTGCGGCCATGTCCGTGGCGTCCGCGTCCGCAGCCGCGACTGCCGCCTCGCCTCCCATCTGGTGCAAGGCATTGTGCATTTTCACCAGGTGCTCTAAGGCCTCGACCAGTCCATCCATCTCAGCCCGCATGCCCACGCAACGATCCATGGCTTGCATGCACGCCTGATAGCCTTCCAACTGACCACCCATCTGCTGCATGGTCTGCATGAGCGTGTCCATGTTGGCCTGCAAAGTGCTCACTTGGTCCGCATTCGCGGCGATGGCGAACGTGATCCCTGGTGTACTGCTCGTCGCCGTGTTATTCAGTGTGGCTGTCCAGACCGTTGATACGGGTGATACCGTTTCGCCGACGGCACTTGTCTGATCCATGCTTCCTCCTGTGTCCCCGCCCTGCGCGGCTAATGAGGTCGTGTGGTACGCGGCATGCGCGCGCTTGAGGATCGCGGCGCCCGTAAACGTACAACGCAGCAGGCGCCAGATCTGCGCGTCGGGCCGCTCAATCTCCACGGCCGCGAGTTCAAAGGACATGCCCATGAGGCCCTGGCGCGCCAGGGCACGAATCTGCGTAATCTCCTGCGGAAAGTCGCGGGCATAGAGTACGCCCCGCACCCGCAGGTCTTGCCCAGACAGCCACGCCTCGGTGATAACGCCGATTTTGCGCTGAGGATTATGGCCTTCCAGGCTGCCGTCAATCCCCACGCCCATGCCAATGAGCGAGGGCAGCGCGGCTTCGGCGCAGGCGCGCGGCATGAGCACGCGATGCCCATTGGCCCCAGACGGTGCCCGGTCGCTCGGCTCGTCCACGCGCGTCAGGACGCCCTCGAACGGCAGGCGGTTCGGATGGTCCTCGACACTCGGCAAATGCACGCCCATGGCTTCCAGGGACAGCGCCGCGCGCAAGTGCAGCGGAATCGTCGTGCGCACGTCGTCGCTGGAGTTGAACTCGACCTCCCAGAACGTCAGCACCATGCCTTCGAGCCCGGTCTGCAACGTGGCATACTGGCCCCCCACGCCGCGCTGGACGTAGCCCAGGGTGAGGTGTGGTTGATACTCTGGGTGCGTGGTCACATGCGGCAACGCGCCGATGAGCCGCTCATGCAGGACAATGGCCCCAGGGCACGCCACGCGATGCACCAGCACGTCGTAGTCTTTACCCTCGGGCCGAAAGACCTCCAGGCCCTGGATGACCGCCTCAATCGGGCTCTCGGACGGCCCGACCAGCGGCAACACGTCCCCCACGTCGTCCGTTTCCAGGCCATACAGCACGGTGATGTGCGGCCGCGTCTCCAAGCCCTCGCCCGGATGCACATGCGCCGGCGCAATCATGCTCGCTGCTCGTTGACGGATGACGCTGGCCGCCGCGTCGTCCAACACCAGGTGCACGGTGCTGAAGGCGTGCGCGGCGTCCAGGTCCGCCCCCTCGGCACGGAGTACGGAGGGTAGGTCATCGGGCTTCGCGTCGGGATGCAGTTTCCGCCAAGCGGCACGCACGCGGGCTTTGACACCGGCGCGTGCGTCCTGGGGAATCGAGACCTTCTTGCCGCGAAAGCCCTTCCCAAGAGCGGCGACGGCGGCCCCGACGTGTGCTGCGTCGGGAGCGCCGCTAGGCGTGCCGCTCTTGAGCAGTTTCCAGGTGCTGGGATCGGTCGATGGCGCATAGAAGAAATCAGACCGGTGGAACTTCTTGCCGCCTCGTGTCTGATAGTCCTGCTCCGCCACAAGCGAGCCATAGACGCTGTAGTCGAGATCCCCGACATCGTCATAGTCATCAATATCTGCGCCGCCATCGCCGCAAAATGCGCAACGGTCGGTCATGCTGCGAATCTCAGCAGTCCCCCAACCACAATGCCCACACCCCCCCGCAAAGGCCGCCGCATCGGTCTTCCGGTGCCACTTGCCCGTGTCTTCGTTCTTCACCCACCCGTTGTGAATGGCCGTCCACGCTACCTGGAAGCTCCGTTGCTCGTCTGCGCCCTTCTCCTGTTGCTGGTTGAAGACGCGGCGAAACACATCCTGGGCATGCTTTGGCAAGACACGTTGCACACTATCTGGAAGATCACTGTTGCGCTCGTATGGCATTTAGGTCTCTTTTACACCACACACAGCCAATAAAGCCTCTCGCAAATCACGATCATAACCTGAATCAACTGTTTTATTTAGGGCAAAGATCATATCGAGCCAATGGACAAGATTGTGTTCACGTCCGAGCTTCCTGGCACCTTCCCAACACATAGGCATATCAAATGCTGCTGATACAGGATCATAAGTCAATCCCTCGCACTCTCCGTGGATCATGCCACCCGGAGTGAGATACCAGACATATTTTCCTGCCCGGTCGTGCAGGCGACGCAATACCTCTTGCACATCATCGGCCTCAAGCAATGCACTCATGACTTCTACTGTCCTGGGGTATTGGGCATGGTCTATGATCCTGTGCGTGGTCGCGACAGTGTCAAGATGGGAAAATCTCTCTTCTCCTCAGAAACCAACAGCGGCTTGAACGATTCCATCGACGCCGTCAATCTCTGTAATTCTCCAACGACTTGACACACCGCCTTCGTCAACTCCTGCACCGCGGCTGTCAGCGCCTGGGAAACTTCCTGTTGATGGGTCTGCGCCTGCGCACTCGCTTGCTGCGCATTCTGCAATAAGCCCGTCACATTGTTCAAGATGTCCTGCGGATTCATGGGAATGGTTCTCCCCTTTTTTGACCATACCACAAACGTATCAGAAATGTGGGCTAGAGGGGGCATCCCTCTGTGCCAATGATGCGTGCGGCGTGCCATCCTGCATGGGTCAATGTCCTCTCCCCAGGCACACATATGCAGGTGTGCAAGGTACAAGAGGGGGCATTCTGCGCAGTCCATGGCGTCAAACGTTCGTGACGAGGATTGCCACGCAAGGCGAGAAGCGCGTGCTGAATCGCTTCCTCCATATACTGCTGGTCCTCCTGCGCAAGGCCCCGGACCAGCAACAAAATCTGGATATCATCTTGAGTGTCAACGCCCAGGCCCACATAATCACCCTGGCGTACTACTGCCTGCCCATAGGGAGCCCGTACATCACTTTCGAGAATGCCCGATAGAATCTCAGTCATCGTAAAAGCCTCATAGTCTCTACGTCGCCGCATCCTCGTCATCGCTCTCGCTTAGTCCGGGCGGCGCATCATCAACATCTTCGTCTTCTTCGCCCAGCGCCGGCAGCGGCGTCATACGTCGCGGGTCATGCATCGCCTCAAACTCCGTTCGCGTCCACTGCCCGCGCCCATTCGGCAACGGCGGATCACCCCACGACTGGCGCTGCTCGTCAATCGTCATCGAATCGCTCTCGTAGCGGTTACGCAAGACCTCGCTCTGGCGCAGGGTGTCGGTGGTGTGGATGATCCATTTGAACCGGATGTCGTCCCATCCCAGCACATGGTCGAAGAGGTGCGTATTGAGGCCATCGGCGACGGTCTGCGCGACGGGGGCCACCGTTTCCCAGTCCTCAATGGCCATCGTCTCGGCGGTCGAATTACCATGGATAGCAATTTTGCCGTTACGACGTGTCACAAACAGACCGTGCGGAGGCACTTCCACACACCAGACGGTCCCAGAATATGGGACAAGATGGACATTCTTGGCATAATACAATGCCACCGGACGTTTGCTCACCATCACGCGATACAAACGCAAATGATGTGTCGGCTGCCTCTTCCATCCATGAACCGCTATCTGAGTACGATACCCCAATTTGAAAGCGATCTCCTGCACGTCATCTGCAAGCTGCTTGGATGCCGTTGTATACAATCCATGCGTCCAGGTTTCTTTTTCACGACGCCATGTACCATCTCCTGCCATTAAGGCGTCAAAAACTATCTGCAATTCTGATGGCGGCAGCATTTTTATCCAGTGCGGGAGTTTTTTCCCGAGCGCTCCGACGCCACACGTCCGCAGAAGATGCATATATAAGGCTTTGTTTTGTATATGCCATTGCACCATCTGCGTGGGGGCGTCATAGCTTTCAATGACAGGAATGGGAAAAGCGTAGAGAACGGTACGGATGGTGTCCGCAGTCGGCCCTGTCTTTTGAGATAATTGGCATCGATAGACACCCCGAGAGCCACGAACGTCCTTGCTGCGTACGAGGCTCCCTTCGCTCACGTAATAACCCACGAACTGCAACCATTGCTCGCGTGGAATACGAAATCCCCGAGCGACATCAGCATGACGACGCGCATAAGCTACGTCAGGAATCGTGACATGGCGTGTTGCTCGCTGCTGCCAGCGACGAGAAGGAGAGCACACCGTCTTCTGTTCGTAAAATTGTGGCTTGAGCGTTAATAAATCTTCAGCATCTATCATATGTAATGGTTCATAGATGCCTGATGTTCCAACTTTCCCTATCCACATACGATGATTAGGCGTAACACAAATATCTGTAAGGCTATTATGCAATCTAATCATTTGCCCATTATAGGCATAGCGATGGATAGCAAGAGGCTTTGTATATCCAAGTTCATGTGTTTGCGGATTAACAGTTGCTATATAATCTTTTAGTGTAATATTTCCTTGTGTCTTCCATCCTTTTAATGTCAAAATCTCTGTATCTGCATCGTGACATTTATTAACGTCTCTCTCAAGCCCCAATTTCATAGGCGAGAGCCCGAAAGCAAGGGCAATCTGCCGCACAATCCACTCCTGCCATTTGAGGTAAAGTGGGTCTTGCGACATGCTCCCGGTCAGGTCCAGCACCTTGGGCTCGCGCCCACCGCCGATGATCGGCGCTTTGCCGTACCCCTCGATCATCTGTTGCCAATACTGCGACCACTGGCGTGTGGTGGGGATATCGGTATTCTCGCCCAAGAAAATGAGGAAATTCGGGGTGGCGTTGCTGGCCTTGCGCTGGGCGAAGTCGAAGGCGCCGATGTAGGCATTAATGCAGTTGAAAGCTACTTCTAAATAGCCTAGGCCAAACGGCGTATGCGTGCGGGGATTCAAGCGTAAATAGAGCAACTGATCGTCCCTGAACGCGACCGGATCATGCGTGGCTACCGTGAGACCGACATAGCCGTATGACTGCGTATAGCGGATCGTCTGTGGCTGCTCATCCCATTCCACGTTGATGCGGATAGTCTGTCCATCCACTGGCCACAGGAATGCAGGTCGTGGTTCGTCATCCACGTCTTTCCCCACGATGCCGATTTCCACCGCGCCATACCCACCGACGCAAATATCTTCTAGCACTTGTTCCAGCCACACACGCCAGGAGTCCTGGTTGTTGGGCCGTTGCAGCATCGCCGTCGCCCGCATGATGCGCTGACGGAGTTCACCGGGGAGCTTGTCCACGGGCACCTCTTCGAGGCGCTCTTCCGTGGGCACAATCTGCCAGGGGAGGTCGAGCAGGGGATTGCAGATGGCGTTAATGGCCCGGCGGGCTGGTGGGTATTCACTCCAGCGGCGCAGGTTGAACGCCGTGGGCTTGGGCAGGGCGCTACTGAGCGGGTGCTTGCCCCCATAGCCCATCTGCGTGAGGATCGGATAGGCGAGACTCTGGCGCTGAAGGTTTGCCATGGCCGCAAGATCGACTTCAGTCCGCACGGCGGCCGCTGCCAGCGCCGGGGCCTGGCGCAAGACGTCCATGGCGACCGTGGGATGCGCAGTCAGATAGCGCGTCACTTTGCGCGTGCGACGTCCAGCGAACCAGGAACGAAGCGACATACGATGCACGACTCCTGAGAGAGAAAGCACACGGATACTCTCAGGAAGCGTACCAGAAAAAACAAGGCGATGTGGGCTAGAGGGGGCGCACGGCATAGAAAGTCACGGGCTGGCGGCGTCTGCGTCCGCAAAGACGCATTGCGCTCGAAGCCCATGATTCAATCCTCTGAGGCATCAAGCATGGGCAATCCCAAGGGATCATCGGCCGACCATCCCAGACTGCTACCTGCAAATATAGGAGGGGGAAAGATGGCCTCCGCGATCCCCTGCGGATAGTTGTTGGCCACACATCGGCGCGCATGGATTACAAACGATTCTGAGAGTTCGCCACAATCGGGCTCATATAGCAAGGCTTCCTCTTCACGGTCGAGCCACGCGGCGATGCGGTGCATGGATTCGGTATAGCTCATATAGCGAGTCTCTTTATAACAAAACGTTGAGCATGGCGCGAGAATCCAGGGGCAAGAACATATCTCGCCTTCAGATTCAGTAATACATCGAGCCATTGATCTGTGGCATACGCATAATGCCACGTACCTTTCCATTCCGGAAGCGTTTGCAATACCGCATGATAGCGATGCCTCTGCCATGAACATGTAACACGTTCCACAAAAATTTGTCCAGGTCCATCGCGGGGCCAATCAGTTGCACGATAGATGGGAGGCAATCGTCGTAGACCAGCTTGCTGCATAAAATCGCATGGGACTCGCATGTATGATCTCCTTGCATGGCAATGCTTCTCCTAGCGCAAGCCTGCCCGCTCGATCGTCTGCGCGAGGTGCATCAGCACGGTTTCAGTGGCAAAGGCATTCAGGTTGCGGTCGGTCACAGCAGCGCCCTCTTTTGTGACAAAACTCCGTACCCAGTAGGTGGCGACAAGCGCGTCAACGCTGGCCTCGCAATCAATGCCATACGCATCAAACGCCTCAGACAGCACAGTCTCGCATCGGAGAAGTTGGGGCTTCTTTAGCCGGGGGTGAGCGCGGCCTTTCCAGTTACGATACGCTTGATAGTAGCGTGCGAGACAGTGCTGAACCAATGGCCACTGTGGGTCATCGAGGAGTTCCCAATAGTGGCCTGTCCATGCTAATTGTTTGGTTGATCGTGTGTGTGTCACAAATGGGGTAGTTTTTTTTGCCCCATTTGTGACACTTATGATGTCCGAAGGACACTTATGAGAAATCTTTGTAGAAGTCTCCGAAGAAGTCTTTGTACTGCTAGGGACTTCTATGTCCCTACCTTGGGACATCTGTGTCCTATCCTTAGGACTTCTATGTCCTAAGGGTCTCGGATGCGTAACTCGTTGAATTGCCTCAATCACAGGCGCCAAAAACAGCACATTGCCTATGCGCCCATGGCTTATTGTATTGATGGTGCGACGTTCACGTCGGATGACGCCATACTGAGTTTCTAAGCGGTACAGCGCCTCTTTGACTTGCTTCGGCGTAAATCCAAATTGCGTGACATAGGCATCATGGGAGCGTTGCAAGAGGTCAGCGCTGAATTTCTTCTTCCATCCGAGCACTTGTCCACTCTGCTCATCATGGATTGGTGCGGCGCGATACCAATAGATGACATCGGCGAGAATCATGATGGCTACCAGGTCGGGCTTCCCGCTCGGCAAGCGCAATGTTTTATACCAGGACCACGGAATAATGTTGCCCTCAAACGCGATCTCGCTGATAGCGTCCACATAGTCATTGCCTGTCATGATGCTCTCCCTTTAGGCAATGGCTGGTTATGGAGGTCAAGCCAAGCTAAGTCTGGGCTTTGCTCGCTTGCTGGCAAACACTTCGGTGGACGGATTGATAGATAGCCATGCCGCTCAAGCTCTTTGAGGGCCGCAGATACGTTCTGTGGCGTATCGCTGGGAGACCGCCTTGCGATACCTGCCAGAGAGACCGCGTCCGTATCTGGCAAATGCGAGAGGTACAGGAAAATTCCACGTGCTGCGTATGACAGATGCTTGTCGTGAATAACAGTGTTGGAAATGACTGTCTGTTCATGGAGAGATTGCTTGCGGAAAATGGGCATGACCGGGGCTCCTTTCCATGCCTCAAGGCCATCCAGGAGCGAGCATAAGCAGAGCGGCGGGTAGCGGGATGGACGCCACCAGGGCTGCAGACCCTGTGCCGCTCTGAGAAGTGCCTACTTCACAGTAGACTATAGCATAGACACAACGAGGACACAAGAACGAGAGAGGGAGGTGTCATGCTTTTCACATAGATCAATACTCAGTATTTTTGTATAATTCTCTAGCGGCTAGGGATGTGCTAGCTACACGTCACCGAACACCTAGTTCCTGGCTAGGCCGCCGCATCACTCATGCCAGGAATACTTCCAGGAGGTATGCCATGCCCATAGTTACTTGCCAAAATCCTATCTGTCGAGAGTTTTTTAATGCTGATGCTTGCAAACTCAATATAGGGCAAGATAAATACTGTTCCCGTCGCTGTTATAACATAGTACGATGGGGTTCAGCTGAACAACGGTTCTGGCAATGCCTGATACGATGTGAACACGAACAATGGTGTTTATATTGCTGCTGGCTATGGATTGGAACAAAAAACAAAAAAGGCTACGGTATATTAAGTGTAGACGGCACGCCATGCCTAGCGCATAGATATGCTTGGAAACTTTTACATGGTTATAGCATACCAGACACACTTGCTGGGGCACATTATTGCCATACCCCAGCCTGTTGCAATGCTGCCCATATTCATCCTGCAACAACACAAGAAAATAATGCAGAATCATATAATGCTGGCAGATATGTCTCAGGAGAACGTAACGGAAGCAGCAAATTGACAGAACACGATATCACAGAAATACTCGCACTTCGCAAACAAGGTTTATCACAAAGAGAGATTGCAGAGAAGTATAGCGTTCATCAAACCACCATCCATTATCTCTTACGTGGGCGCAACTGGGGCCACGTACTACAGCAATCACTTACTAGCTAGTCTCACAAATTCCCCGCGTCATGAGCCGCCGCCGTGCCGCCCACTGGCTCTCCGGCACCAGCCCCGCCAGCCGGGCCTCCTCCTGCTCCGTCGGCGAGAGATGCTCCAGCGCGAAGCCCTCATCCAGCCAGTCGTCCAGGCCGTGCAGGAGCGCGAGCGTCGGGACCATGGTGGGACTGGCGGGCTCGGGTGGGGCAGGACTTGTACCGCTATCGGGAGCCACTATCGGTTTCGTGTCTCGAATATCCCAACTCATCGCAGGAACCTCCCATGTACGCCAGACAAGATGCCGAGGCACTGGAGCAACGCGACCAGCACCAGCAAGGCCGCAAGACATCGCAGTAACACAAAGACCTGCGCCGGCAGCGTCACAAACGAGGTCAACACCGTCTCAACGACATAAAGGACGATCACCGCCACGATACACAAAATGACCAACCAGATTAGACAGTCCAACATGGCGTCTTATCCTCCCGGTGGCACGTTCAGCACCTGCTCCACCATGCGCGCCAGGTGCCGCCACGCAGGAATCACATGTCCGTCGGCCAGCATGCGCGCGGCATCGTTGACGGCCTCCTGGTCGGTGAGACTGTCGGGGTATTGGGCCAGGAGGTAGATGGCGATCGTGTCCAGCACGTCCTGGATCGTCGGAAGCTGGGGTAGCGCCGCAATTGGAGCGGCTTCCTGTGAAGCATCGACATCAAGATCCGAGGGATCATCGTAGCGGAGACGGGGATTAGCCATACAACACACCTTTCTGCGTGGGCAGGGAAGACCGACCAGGATTCTCCTGGCCTCGCCGGCTCTCGTAGGCACAGACAGCATAGCATAGCGCCGGCGTCAATGTACAGACGTTCCCCCTAGCGCGATAGCGCAGGATGTGTTATAATATGCTCCATGAGAATACCTCCACGGCGGTACCCAACGAGTTTTCACCTCAGCCTGCACGCCCGCACGCTGCTCAAGGCGCTGGCACAGACGCTCGGCGTCAGCCAGGCCTCCGTACTGGAACTCGTGATTCGCGAGCGGGCTGCCATCACCTTACGAGAGGATCCGTATGCTGACCCTACGAGAGACCACCCCGCTGACCACCCATGACCTGAACTGCGCCCTCTTGCGCGTCGGTGCCCGCCCAGGGACGCTGAGCGGCATCCAGGGCATCGTCAACGGCACGATTGCGCTGCTCACCGACGGCGAGCGGTTTACCTGGACCGGGAGCATCCAGACCGCGTTGGCTCGACTGGCGACGCTGCCGATCGCCCGAGGCCGCGATGCCGATGCCAGGCCCCAGGTCCGGGGACTGTTTGCGGACGCGCCCGAGACGACCGAAAGAGGCACACAACGAGCCGAGGGCAGATGGAATGCAAAAAGAAATTGACGCTGCGACACGAGAAAAATACCACCTGTATTCCGCACAGCAGGACACACACTTCAAGCAGAAAATGTACGCATATATAGCTTCTGAGGACACAACAGCCGTTGCGCTCTCGCGAAAATGTGATTTCGCGCCCGGCGCTATAAATGCGATGCTCCATAATGAACAGTTCATTCGTCGTAATCATGTGAGTCGGATAGTGAAAGTCACTGGCATGACGGAGGAGGAACTGATGGGGCCTGAGACAGCTTGCGTTCTTGAATGTGTCTCAGATACCACGAGCGTAGATGCCGCCAGTGACCATGCGGAGCGATGCCCCGCAGATCGTTTCATGATATTGTACGCTGCGCTTCCCCAGGAGCACCAAGCAGAACTCGTGTCTATCGTGAAACAGTTCTGCATCCTTATGCAGACTACGTAGGGAACATCATGACTATCATCGCCTATACCGTGCACACCTTTGATCTGGAAATACCTGATCGGACCTACACGGTCAACAATCCCCTCCTCGTTGACATGCTAGAGAAGGCCTTGGCCCTCGCAGGATCGCCGGCCCTTCCAGCGTATATCCCCGGCGGCGTGGGGATCACCGTGCACGAAATTACAGAAGAGGAAGACGTTACCGTGGGCGCGGAGGCATGCCATGGCCAATAATGTGACCAACGAGTGGACGGCCCCAGCAGCGGTGCTTGCGACCTTGCGCACGGGAGAAACTGCCGTAGACTTCAATACAGTGTGTCCGATGCCGGCCGTGCTCACCGGGGAACCTTCGGAACAAGTCAAAGATCTCGCCCGTTTGGCTATGGGGTTTGTGACGCTTGAGGATCTCCAGCGTCCCACTCCGGACCCGCATGCCGCATTTCTCCGGGGTGACTACTCCGAGGCCTGCCAGCGCCTTGAACAGCAAATTTTTCAGGATCTCCTGAGAGACGGCCCACGGGTCAAAGACCTGGATGATGCTGATTTTGCAGCATGGCTCCAGTGCTGTCGCGCCCTCAAAGAGACAGGGTATCCCAGTTGGTACGAGTGGAACAGGGCATACTGGGGCACGAAATGGAACGCCTATGCAATCACCGTAATCTCTCCGACCGTAGTAGTGTTCCAGACGGCATGGAATCCTCCGCTCATGGTACTCCGTGCGCTCGCCGTCCGACACCCAGGCAATGCTATCCATGCGGCCTGGGCAGATGAAGATGCCGGCAGCAATACAGGAGAGCTTATCATCGCGGCGGACGGCGCTATCACCGGCGGGGCATATGCGGCCAATAGCCCAGAGGCTCTGGCGCTTGCTACCCGGCTGCTCTCCTCTGAGAAGGAAGTGCTAGAGTGCTAGCGCGGCCGTCGCCGCTCCGTCACATGCTGCATGACCCGCACAGCCCCCTCCGTGGCGTCCCCGGCGTCATCCTTGTCGGCACCATCCACGGGCCGAAAGACCGTCATCTGCCGCAGATACTCGAGATGCAGCGCCTCGTTGAAGATGAGGTGACGGTTCGTAATCAACGGCTCCAAGGTGCTAATGCGGACCATCTTATTGCGCGTGTTGGTGATCGGCACGTACACGGGCACATAATGACTCTGCGCTTCGAGCGCTCGCTGTGCCATCGCGGTCTGGATGTTCGTGAGTTGCAATCCCTGGAAATTGTTGACCTCCATCCCAAACCGCCACACCTGCCAGCGCCAGAGCAATTCGACCACCCCGTTCACTTGTGCCGTGGGGCTCGCGCCCTGGCTGAGATAGGCATCCAGCGCGTAGAGATACCCGCTAGTATCCTTCCCCAGCACCAGGCACGCCGACCAGTCAGGATTGTCCCCCTGACCTATGGCCGGGTCCCAATAGGCGACGATATCCACGAGCTGGACAAAGAGGACCACGTGCCCATCGCGGCGTGCGAGGCGGTCGGAGGTTAAAGCACAGTACCCGGCCCGCTCCATGTCAAACAGCGTGTCGCCGGCCCTCTGTGGCTCATTCTGGCGCTCCTTGAAGAAGGCCGGATCGCCGTCCACCAAGCGCTCCACCATCAGGCGATAGTACGGATATTCTTCAGGCCATAGCACGGCCGTACCAGCCACCATCGCGGCCTCGTGCGCCTCGAAGAAGACACGCGCCTCTCCGATGCGATCAGGATTGTCCAGATTGATGAAGATCTCCCGCCATTGCTGCCAGAGCGGGACGGCGCTGGCGTCCGCAAATTGGAGCACGGCCTGATAGCGCCTAGCGCGATAGCCGGGATTCTTGAGCAGTTTGGCGAGCAGTGAATCCTGATGGAGCAGCGTCCCGATGGCTTCGATATTGGTATCTTTATCGCCCAACTTGCTGATGTCTTCTGCGAACCAATCCCAGGTCTTGCGGCGCTGGTTGTCGGTCAGCACATGGACGGTATGCTCGGCGTCGTCCGGGACGATCTTGGTGGGCCGGAACTTGCCCCAGAGGAGCCCACGCGCCGCGGCCCCCCGGGCGATGGCCCGCACCCGCACGCCAGGCGCCGTGATAATGTCGTCGGTGTTCCAGGTGGGACCGACCTGCGACCCATAGACGCGCAGGAGGGCTTCGTTGCTCTCCAACTCGCCCCGCACGTCTTTGACCTTGTCGATGGCAAACTCATCGCGGCTACTGATGATGATGATGTAGTGTTCGAGTTCGTAGACGCAGTCGTGGATGATCTTGATCTTGCCAATGATCGTCGTCTTGGCGAACTGTCGCGGAGCCGCCGTCACGTCCCGCAAGCCGCGGGCGCCGGCATCGGCCTGATAGCGGGCAAAGAAGTCTTCGTGCATCGCGGAGAATGTCGTGGGACAGAGGTGGGGGAAGAACTCTAGGGCGAAGCGCTTCACGTCAGCGCGGCAGGTGTCGTAGAGCGTCTGGTCTTCGGGGGAGCGCTGATGGATCGGCTTCGGCGGAGGATGGAGGCGGCGGTGCTTCGCCCGCATCGCCGCGAGGCGCAACAGCCGGGGGTCGGCCAGCCTGGGGTCAAGCGTCCTGGCCATGGTCGAGTTCTTCCAGGATCGCGGTGGCTTCCGCGAGCACTTCGGCCTTCGTCAAGCCCAGCTCGTCGGCGACTTTCGCCGCGGCCTGGTCAATACTGATACGCAGCGGCGATTCGAGCCCCAGGATGACGCAGCGCTGGTCGATGCATTTCTGGATGACGGCCAGGAAACGCGGATCACCCGACTGCCCCTCGCGCCGCATGCTGGCCTTGCGGGTGGGGCGTTTGGGTTGGGACGTGCCATCGGCGCTGACCACCTCACCGCCTTCGGTCTGCTCGGTCAGGCTCACTTCGCGGGGCTGCTGGCTGCGATGCCAAGCGGCATACGCCTGCCGCTCTACTTCGTCGATACGCTGCAATTCCTCACTGCGAGCGGCGTCAAAATCTCGCAGCGACGAGGCGAGCCATTGCTCACGCAGGAATTTAAGATCGTAACTGACTTGCTGCTGACTGACACCGACCTCGGCGGCAATCTCTGATTGCATTTTACGCTGCAAATAGAGGGAGGCAATTTTGAAGCGTCGTTCCTGGGTGGCAAAGATCGATTGCGAGATAGTCATACAAAACCTATATACCACTCATGGGGTAAAGACCTCCCCACAGGCAGGGCAGGTGATGGGCGCTTCCTGATCAAGGCGCCCTTGGCCCTCAACGCCAACGGGTTGAAACCCTGGCGGCAGAACACCATGCTGTTCCCCCAACTGCGCCAGGAGCTGCTGCACGGCACTCTCGCCGCTTGAGACCTCGCGTAAGAGCGCCGCCAACTGCGCCGCACTGGCCTCCGCCATCGCACTGAGCGGATCATGCGTACTGAGGAGATAGGCGCTTTCGGCGTCATCTACGTCCAGCACCACGCAGGGCCAGGGTTGGTCAGCGTCCAGGGACTTCCGGAGATGGCCATCGACGGCCGTGTAGCCCCCGCCGTTCGCTGCGGACTGATAGACCAGGAGCACCCCGGCGATGCCAATTTCTCGCAACACGCCCTCGACAGCCGCCTTTTGCGTCTCGGGATGCAGCCGCCACTGAAGAGGGTGGTCGGCGATCTCGCCGGGCTTGAGGTAGCGGAGTTCGAGGACGCGGTTGCGGTAGGTCGGAGAAGCAACGGGAGGCGGCTGAGATTTGGCACGAGGCATAGGACGCGGCTCCTACAAGCAGGACACGAGACACCGGGGAAGTGTGACAGACGCGGGTAGGCGTGTCAACGGCGGCGGTTGTCATAAGGCTTTCTTTGCCTGTGCAGGAGCGATCGTCACTAAGAGCTGTTGGACTGGACACAACACAGCCCCAGTCGATTTCTTGCTTATTACAAGCACGGCAGGCAGGCACAACACCATGGTTAGCGGCATCATCGGAGCATACCTTCTGGCAGTTTCAATAACCGATGCCACGGCAAAAATGGTGAGCCATCAGGGAGAAGAACCGGCCCGCGATTCTTGCGAAGCCATGTGCGTTTCGCCGTTCCTCCAATATTATCATGAGGCGTACCCAGAACAATATGCGCATCATTACAACAGGAAGCGAAATCGCAGAGATGACATGCTGGCACGTGTTGGCCAAAGGGAAGCAATAAAGCATGATGGCGTATCGCCAACGCCATGCGATGCGCACGTATCAGAAGCTGTGGATGATCACGCACAGAGAATAGGCCATAGTCAGGGACTAAATGACGATCTACCGCCCGCAGGAGCGCCGGACGCCACGGCCAGCAACACCGTTTACACGGATGGCGATGCGTACAGCGCCAGACACGCGCCCAGAACATCTCTTCAAGGTTCGACATGTATACCATCTTCAGCCAATCCGTCAAGGCTAATACCTAGCACATGGGCGATACGACAGACAATGCTCCAGTGGGGATCGTGCGTCTTGTCATGCTCAATGAGATTGAGCGAAGTCTGACTGATCTTTATCCGCCTGGACAATTCTGCCTGACTCATGCCATAGGACTTGCGATGCTCACGCAATTGTGTACCTATCGGTGTCATAAAATCTCCTCTATAAAAATATAGCGCTAGATTAAAAAAATGTCAAATACCGCTTGCATACTTTTAATCTAGGTTGTATACTATATTTAGTTGGTGAGTGCGAGGCGGCGAGACAGCAGGGGCCGCGAGAATCTGGAAACCCAAAGCACCTCACCTAGCCCGGCGGAGAGCAAATCCTAACGCCGGTAAGGATAGCAGGTCAGGGGCAGGCGCCTCACAGGGGGCAACCAGTCCATTGCTGGATGAGCCACCGGCACCTGCCACCACAGAGAAACCGGATGAAAGGCCAGACGAGAGCCCCAGCAGAACGACAAGGTGTCCTACGCAGAGCACGTAGCTGACGAGCCCCAGACGGGCGAAACACCACGCAGGAGACACGACGATGACAGGCACGATCCGCGACAGGCACGCCAACGGTGGCCAGGGCATGAACTGGCTCCGGCCTGCCAAACGCCTCGCAATCTACATTCGCGATGGGTTGGCCTGTGCGTATTGCGAAGCAGCAATCGAGGATGGTACCAAGCTCACACTTGATCACCTGACGCCTCATAGTCACGGCGGCACCAACGACGCGACCAACATCGTGACCTGCTGCCACAAATGCAATAGCGCACGGGGCAACAGAGATTGGAGGCAGTTTGCCGCAACAGTCGCCGCCTACCTGAATCACGGCATCACGGCTGAGGCGATTATCAGCCACATTGAGACCACCGTACAGCGGCCCCTCGATGTGCCAGCGGCCAAGGCGATCATTGCCCAACGCGGTGGATTTACACAAGCCCTCCAGGGCTAGAGAGAGGAAACGATCATGGCCACACTGACACGCCTCGCCACTCCGCTCCGCTACCACGCCACCTACCGCAGTATCCACGTGACGGCCCGCCTCCTCGCGGGTGGTTACAGCGTCACGGTGGCCGGCTACGCAGGCGCGCGGCTGGTGAGCTTCGACGATCCCGACCTGGTACTGGCGGGGCGGCTCGACGTACAGCCGAAGGATACGCGGCCGGTGTGGCAGATTGTGTGCGACCATGACGGTGCCCAGAATAATGGGCGATTGTAGGATACTTAACTCCCCCTAGAACAACGAAAGGAGTCCGCGATGGCAGACAATATCGCCATGAGCCCGATCGAGGAACACATCAGGGCACATGCCCGCCGCCTGAGCATCGCAAAACACCTTGCGGTGCGCATCAGCAAGGACGGCACAAGTAATGAGATGTATTTTCAGACACGCGAGGCGTTTGAGCATTTTATGAACCGAGCCCTGTATCAGGGTTATACGATAGAGGCGTTATGATTATGGCGCGCATCTTAATTGCGTGTGAGTTTTCCGGCATAGTCCGTGATGCCTTTTTGGCGCATGGTCATGATGCCATATCCTGCGACCTGCTCCCCAGCGAACAGCCCGGCTCACACTATCAGGGCGATGTGCGAGACATCCTCTGGCAGGACTGGGACATGCTCCTTGCCTTCCCGCCCTGCACGTACCTCTGCAATAGCGGAGCGCGCTGGTGGGCGCAACGCCAGCAGGAACAGGCCGAGGCGCTCGATTTTGTGCGACTGTTACTGAATGCATCGATCCCGTGCATTGCCCTGGAGAATCCAGAGGGGCGCATCTCGACGGCGATTCGCAAGCCCAATCAATTGATTCACCCGTGGGAATACGGGGAAGAGGAGGAAAAGAAAACCTGTCTCTGGCTAAAAGGCTTGCCGTTACTCCAACCAACGCGCCTGATGGCCAAGCGCGAGCAGCGCATCTGGCGCATGGGACAGAGCAAACGCCGCTCGCGCGAGCGTAGCCGGACCTTCCCAGGAATTGCGCGGGCGATGGCCGAGCAATGGAAATGAAGCGAGAGCGCAGACAGCACAAAACAAGGAGCAGCGCCATGACGACATCTAAGCAATACAGCATCCCCCGGTACACCATCTCGCTCGTGCGGGACGGCAAAGTTCCCTCGCAGGTCGCCCAGATCCGCTCCAGCCGCGATGCGCGGGACATCTTGGCCGCATATCTGGCGGACGTGGACCGCGAGCATTTTGTGGTGCTGTTGCTCGACACCAAAAATCGCATCATCGGCATTCATACGGTCTCGACCGGGAGCTTGAGCGCATCAATTGTTCACCCTCGTGAAGTCATGAAGGTGTGCATCCTCAGCAATGCCCATGCATTTGTCGGCGGGCACAATCACCCCTCGGGGGACCCCAATCCCTCGCTGGAAGATCGGGCGCTCACGAGCCGCCTCATCGAAGCAGGCAAGCTCATCGGAATACCGATGCTCGATCATGTTATCGTGGGTGACGGCGGGACCGCCTATTTTTCGTTTGCGGATGAGGTGCTGATGGAGCAGAAGGCCTAGCTCCACATAAAGTCTTGTTCCCAACAAAACGAGGAGCACGATAATGCCAACCATACGGTTTAGCGCTGACGCAAGTATCTGCATGGTCCAGGACGAAGATGGGAGCTTTCGGGTCGCCACACAAGACGACATGGATACGTTGGAGGTGGGTGAGGATCTGACAGACGAGGACATCGAGGTATTGGACGAATAACTAGACCATCCCCTGGGAGCCTGGACCGTTCCCAGGGGACTCGCACCGATAGGAATGGTAAAACCAATGAACGGAACCATAGCAAATATCCCCCAGGCCGTCAATGGCCAGCACCCCACAGCGGCAGGGATCCCACCCGGCCCA